>Ga0308163_10003100_pt1 | contig 14246 bp, 12 predicted proteins | sample PhyTR1_FD_201037 | JGI IMG/M metagenome (GOLD analysis project Ga0308163, IMG submission 201037) | Phyllosphere microbial communities from UC Gill Tract Community Farm, Albany, California, United States - DLSLT.R1 | ecosystem: Host-associated > Plants > Phyllosphere > Unclassified | place: USA... | reverse complement strand
ACCATTTTCAGGATATTCAGTTCAATTTTATGGTCCGGAAGGGTAAGAAACTGGCGGTAGTTGCCAACGGCTTCACGGATCACATAAGATTTATCAACAAATACACCTACAAATCCCAGATCGGCAGTGATAAATTTATTGAAACGCTTTTCTACCGGTGTCAATGGAAGATCTGCAGTGTTACGCTTAGTCTTCTCCTTCTGCTCAAGCATTCTGCCCCCGGTATTATAAGTATTGTAGGAAGCATAATTGATAGGGGCAGATTTCTGATAGAGCTTTAATTTACCGGATATTTCAGTTACACCTTCTTTCAGGGCATTTGCCGTTTCGCTGGAGCCCAGAAAGAGGTAACCTCCCTTATTCAGTGAAAAATGGAAGGTAGAAAGGATCTTTTCCTGCAGCACGCTGTTCATATAGATCAGCATATTCCTGCAGCTCACCAGATCGTTTTTGATAAATGGAGGTGCTTTGATCACGTCATGCTTAGCAAAAACCACCTGCTTACGGATTTCAGGAATGACACTGTAGAAATTGCCTTCCAACACAAAGTATTTCTTTAGCAGGGCCGGACTGACTTCGTTCTTGATACTCTGGGGATATTGGTTCCTGGAAGCTATTTCTATGCTTTTGCCATCAATATCCGTAGCAAAGATTTTAACTTCAATAAGCTTTTTTGATTTCTGAAGGTACTCATTGATCAGGATAGCGATAGAATAGGCCTCCTGGCCGGTACTGCAGGCACAAATCCATACCTTGAGCACATCCCGGTCTGCTTTATTATTAATGATATCAGGAATGATAGTATCCGCAAGCATCTGGAAACTCTCTTTATCCCTGAAGAACTTGGTTACGCCTATGAGGAAGTCCTGCCCGAGGATTCTGATCTCCTTCTCATTATCGTTCAAAAACCTGACGTATTCATCCAGCTTTTTGAACCCGTTTTCATTCATCCTGCGCCCTATCCGCCTGATGATCGTAGGCGTTTTATACAGGTTAAAGGCGTTACCGCTCTGCTTGTGCACTTTACTGAAAATCTCATCAAGCAGCTTCTCGTCTACCTTTCCGTTTTCAAGCACTTTCACGGGTTCTTCATGAACATAGTTGAAGAGCTCTTCATAAATTTTATCCGGTGGGAGGATAAAATCCACATTTCCAGAGGCAATAGCACTGTTCGGCATTCCATCAAACTTTGCAGTTCCCGGTTCCTGTACAATAACCATTCCTCCGGACTCCTTGATACTATGAATACCTTTAGTCCCATCCGTCCCGGTCCCAGACAGGATAACAGCTATAGCCTTATCTTTTTTATCAGTGGCCAAAGTATGTAAAAATGTATCAATGGCAGTATTAGGGGCTTTGATCAGTGATTTATCTGCAAGTTTTAACCGTCCTTTGCTCACGGTCATCAGTTTATTGTTTGGTATGATATAAACACAGTCCTGCTGGATCAACATGTCATGGGCAGCTTCAAACACCTTCATGTGGGTATGCTTGGCTACCAGCTCTACCAGCAGGCTTTTGTAATCTGAGGACAGATGCTGTATGACAATAAAAGAGAAGCTGGAACTCTCTGGCATATGGTCAAAAAACTCATGGATAGCCTCTAAGCCTCCGGCCGACGCACCAATAGCAACAATGTATTTATCATATCTTTTGGGATACTTGGCCGAAGTATGTTCTTTAGTTCCGTTATTGGTCATTGATATCAGTTCCCCAGCTGTTTTGTACTAAATTCAAAAAGAAAATTCCGTAGTGATTCTGCTACTTCCAGTTCCTGTTTAGTCCAGGGCAGGGAATGCTGTGTCACCGTCTGTTTCCATAACTTAAATGAGTTGCGCGGATGATAGTTTTTACCGTCTTTCTCAAAATTGATAGCCTGGTTAGGATCACCACCCCAGTGAATATCTTCGATCACCTCTGGTCTGAAGCAAACCACAAAATCGCCCTTGTCACTGTTGATCGGAATAACCAGGATTCCACTTGCCTGATCAGCATACGCAGCAGCATCATCGTAAATCCCGGCCAGGTGCGTTGTAGCATATACTCCATTCATATTCTTTCCCTCTAGCCAGAGCATGAGATTATCCACATCGTCATTCGGAGGAATGTCACCTCTGGCTTCTACTCTTCCGTTCAAAGTTACAACCGCAGCTGATGCTTTAAAAAGATCAAGAATATTCTCAGTGTCGTCGTTTAAAAGTGCTCTTGTAATAAGGTTTTCGGCATAGATCCTGTCAGTTAATGCAATGCGTCTCTCCTGCAGATCATGAGTTAACCTGTACTCTTCCTTATTCAGGATCAGTGTAACCCTGCTGGAAATCAGCTCAGACAACCATTCAAAAATGGAACAAAGTTCGTAACTGATATATTTTTCCGCTATATGATGACAGGAGATCAGGCCCCACAGTGATTGATTGTGAATGACCCTGATAGACATAGAGGCATTCACATTCATATTTTTCATGTATTCCAGATGCACCGCTGCCACCCCTCTCAGGTTACAGTCAGACAAATCTGTGAAAGCATTGGTCAATGGGTTGATCACCGGGTAAAGCCGCACGGGAGTGTATGCGCGGTTTGGTATGAGGCGGTAGGGATTTCGAAGGTACAATTCTCGTGCTTGTTTGGGCACGTCAGATGCAGGAAAGGTTTGGGAAAGATAAGGTTCCAGTTTACTGCTTTTATCTTCAGCGATGACAGTACCATTCCAGTCGCCATCAAATTTATACATGAGTACACCATCAAACCCCGATAGCTTACGCAATTCGCGGATTGCTGTATCACACACCTCCTGCACAGTTTCTGCCTGTTCAATAGCAGCACTGATATATTTTACAGTCTGAAAAACTTCAGTAAAACTCCTGGTTGTATCTTTGTCTGTTTTCTCGAGTTCGAGAAGAATGGAGTCCTTTTTAGTGTGCTGTAAAACCTGAAATCTGTCTGCTCCAAAAGACTCTGCAGATGTCAGGGTAAGTGGTATCCTGCTCGTTAATCCGGCATTTGAAATCTGAAGAATCTTATCCAGTTCCTCTTCGGAAAAGTATTCAGCTAATGAAGTACCTACCAGATCCTGAATACTTTTATGCAGCACATCTGAAAGATTTTCGCTCGCCTGTATAATACTTAAATCGCTTTTATCCAGTACCAGTAGATACCCGTAATCCTGTATCGAATTGATATGGTGCAGTGCTAAACTGCCACAAAAATCCGAATCAAAGTTCTTTCTTTCCGCCATTTTTATTTAATCTCCGACACTTTTCTACCAAAAAAATTGATGGTAAATTATAATCTTCTCCAGAGCAAAATCAGATTACAGGTCAGTTAGTCCCAAAAAATGTACCAAAGGTACAGGCAGAAGATAGCGACCTATCTCTGACCGCTACCCTCTGAAAGGTCTTTATTTTCCGGATTGTCATTTTCAGGAAAATCATTCAGTGTTCTGTAATCTATAGGATGAGACCTGGAACCTGGATTTGTACCGTCTATGTCTAAGCCAATACTTCCACTATCATTTGTCAAACGATCATTAAGCTCCGCACTGAATTGTTCCGGATCAGCAGGCTGATCATTATGGTGAGAACTGTTTGGGCCGGAATTGTTCTGGTTTTCCATATTTGAATTTTTTGATATAGTAAATAATGGTTTTTCAGCTTATTTTTTTTTATCAGCCGCTTTCTTTGGAATGCAGTTAGGCACTTTTTTGCCCGCTTTGGTTTTCATCCCCGCCTGCTCATAATTCTTCCAGCATGGATCTTTATCATCTTTTTTATCAGCCATAACGCAGTTTTTTAGATTTGAGATTCAGCAGGTACCTGTCTTGACTTAGGCCCTTTCTGTTTGATTGTAGTTTTGGTCAGATCCAGGCCATCCTCAGGAGTACCTGTCAGCAGGTCAGCCTTTTCTTTTGTCTGTGTACGCAGGTCTTCTACCACGTGGTCCGTAATTTCAAGGCTGCGCTCAGGCAAAGACGCACCCAAAATGCCTTTTATTGCACCAGCAACATTACGTCTGGTCTCTTTTCCACTTTTAGGCGCAAATAATGCACTTATCACAGCCCCCACGGCTACACCTGTAATCAGTGCAACACTGGTCATCAGGGAATTTGTGTGTTTCAATTTCATAGTATTTCAGTTTTAGCGGCAAGAAAATATTGATTTTTATGCTTTAACACTTTCAGTCCTAAAGGGTTTTCGATATTATTTTTTATTCAGCGAAGAAACACTTTTCAGATGCAGTTTCAGCATCGGCAGGTTTTGCGCAGCATACGCCTTCACCTCCGGATCTTTCAGCTTTTCTCCATCTTCAAACAAGGCAACAGCCTGCTCATATTCCTTTGTCATCATTTGAATATAAACCGACTCCAGTTCTTCACCTGTAACCGTAGAAAGCTGTTTCACTTTCTCATCTTTGTGTTTTGCAGCAGAATCCAGCGTAATATTTCTTGTGGCAGCAAGCGCCTTCAACTCGGCATCTGCCTTTTTATGGTCATCCAAAACCGTTGCTGCAAAGCTCTTTACATAGCTGTTTTTAGCCTGCTGTAAAGCAATACTGCTTGCTTCTACCTGAGTGTAACTTGTCAGGGCAGCCAGATTGATAAACTGTGTGATCTTGTTTTTGGCAGCATCTACTTTATTGGACAAGGAATCGGCTCCACCTGCAGAATTATCTGTTGCGTTTCCGGGTACGGGTTCGGTCTGAATACCCGAATTGGGTACACCCTCACCATTTCTGCCTGCAGATATATTTGCTGCACTGCCATAACCTGGCGTAGCGCCTGCAGGGCCTGTCGGAGACCGTGTTGCCGAGCAGGATTGAATGGTATAAGCTGCCGTAATAAGTACAGCGCCGATGATTAGTTTTTTCATAGGTTTTTGATTTTATCTGGTATTACTCCGTTCCGATTTTAGCGACGATCGGGCTGTTGCCCAGGTGATTGTCGATATACACACCAAGTTCATCTATCATCTGTTCGGCATTGGCAATGTCTGAACCGCCCGACTGGTACCAGCCAAGGTCTCCCTTCTGAAGTTCCAGAATTAAATGACTTGTGCCAACTGCGTTAGAGAAAATGAAAGTTTTATGATCCGTAGTGATAATAGGTCCCCTGGCAATTTCGCCATCCGGAAGCGTAGCCTGGGCTTCTGTAATATATGTTGATTCCATATCCTACTTAACAGACCGCAGGGTTTAATGTTTGTTCAAATAAAAACCAGCACCAGTCTAATTGGTTACGGGCTGTGTTGGTAAAAAGCCGCTGTTAATGGAGAAATCCATATTATGTGAGAAAGCGGCAAGATGATCCGGTCCGCTAAGGGCATTAAAATTAAGTTTTAGCAACTCACTGCGGGTAAATTTTACTGATAGAATTACCTGTTTTTCATTAACTCCGCCTGCTCTCTCAGGAAGAAAAGAATAAGCATTAACAAACACACATTTTACCGGCAAAAGCGCAAAGATCTCCCTGCCAACTCTTAAAGCACAGGCACAAACATGATGATGGCAGATCTCATTGAATTTCAATTCGGGCATCTGACTCTTCCGCACTTTACCTGCTTCAGTCTGGCTGACAATATAATCGGGTATTATTTCCTCAGCGTGAAGGTTAAGATGTGCAATCACATATTCACTGAAAGATTCGCAACGCAGTTTTGCCCCCAGCTGGATCAGCTGCTGAAAGGGATTAAAAAACTCAATGGCCTGCTGATAGGCTGCAGGATCCTCATTTTTGATACCTTTTGCAATAAACTGGATTTTTTCCCAGTTCTGGTGCTCTGCCCTGAACTCCTTCAGAGCGGCATTATAGATCAGGTCATCATACCGTTTAGCCTGTTCTGTATTCTTCATCAGATCCTTCAGTTTTTTTTTGCTCTGCCCCAGCATTTTGTCGAGTACTGTCGGTTCATAGGCCTTATATGCCTGCTCAGCAATATCCTGGTTTACAGACAGCCGCAGCGGTAGTTTAGGTTCTGGCTTTCCGGCAAAATTATCCCAGTTAAATGTTTCACTGCTGTCTTTATGAATCGATAATAACAGATTAATATAATTATCATAGTTAACCACTGCGGCAACATCACCTTTTTTTATTTGTTGCTTTAAAATTTCTTTAAAGGTGGAGGCTTCTTTCATACGGCAAATAGTAAAAGGTTTTATCAGTTAAAAAGGAAATATTGCTTTTAGTCCCATTCATAAATCGTTCACAATATCAAAACAAATTATTGTTTTGACAAACTCATCACCCACCACTCAATCAGTTTATTATCCAAATAAATAATACATTTCAATATAAACACAATAAATAGAATTTCAAATTAAAAAAGGTTAAATAATTACAATATTACTCAAATGACAACCACAACAAATAGCTATAATATAGTTATTTATTATGGTAAACTGGAATTTGACCGTGGTGAACGATCAAATGATCGCGGTAAACAGAGCGATCAGCAGTCACCAGAAATAGCCTGTCAAAAAAACTATTTTATTTTTCAACAAGGAACTTAATTATTGTGAATAATCTATGCATGCCATACCTTTACCTGCTCAAGAAGAGGAGTTATTATTGTAACAATTAATGCTCAGCCCCTGAATTAGACAATAACAGTAGCTGATTCCCGTTGCGATTAAAGACCCACATTGACACATCATACTGCGTTTATTTAAATGAATAATCAACATCAGTGTTTTACCGACAAAGAGTTAGTAGAAATCCTCTCCCTATCTCCTGCTGCAACAGCTGTATATACCTCCGAAAAGCTGGTCATACAAATGGCAAATGATACCATGCTGAGTTTTTGGGACAAAGACAGACAGGTGATTGGTATGCCTCTCCCGGAGGCTGTTCCAGAACTGAAAAACCAGGATTTTATTGCTCTCCTGCAAAAAGTATGGAACACAGGGATTACCTACACAGCTATTGATACCCCGGCAGAACTGATGTCGGCGGGACAACCGAAAACCTTTTATTTCGATTTTACCTACCGTGCCCTGAAAAAGGAAGACGGTCATGTATATGCCATACTGCATACCGCTGATGATGTAACAGAAAGAAACCTTCACCGCCAGGCAATGGCACATGCTGCAGCTTTATCCGGCGCTCTGGAAAATGAGCAGGCCCTCAACGAAGAACTGAGTGCGGCCAACGAAGAGCTCAATTCAACAAACGAAGAAATGTATGTCATGCAGCAGAGCCTGCTGGAGCTCAACAATGAACTGGAACAGCGGGTTGCAGCCAGGGTGAAAGACCTGGCAGAAAGTAAAAAACTACTGGATGAGATCCTGCATCAGCTGCCTGCCCCCGTGGCAGTACTGAGTGGCGAAAATCAGGTGATTGAACTGACCAACGCTTCCATACTTTCGTTCTGGAACAAAGAACGCAGAGAAGTAATCGGCCGGCCAATGCTCGAAGTATTTCCTGAACTTACCCATCAGCCATTTCCCGCGCAATGGAAGGAAGTGCTGGCAACAGGCATTCCCATAGCCAACCGCGAAAAGCCGGTGATATTTCAAAAACATGACGGGCCGAAACAGTTTTATGTGGATTACTATTATCAGCCACTGACAAATTACAGCGGAAACAGAACATCGATAATGGCTACGGTTATCGACGTGACCGACAAAGTGGAGTCACGTAAGCAACTGGAGGAAAACCAATTGAAACTGCTTGATCTGAACGATGAGCTTTCTACCATGAATGAGGAAATGTCGGCCACAAACGAGGAACTTATCACAACCAATGAAGAACTGGCCGAAACGAGAGAAAACCTCTTAAGGACCATCGCTAGTGTTGAGAAAAGCGAAGCCCGGTTCCGGTTTCTGGTACAGCAGGCACCGGTAGCAGTCTGTATTTTGAATGGCCCTGAACTGATCATCGAATCCGTTAATGATATGATGCTCCATGTGCTGGGCAAGCCTCTCAGTATTGTTGGTCAGAAATATGAAACCTTACTTGAACAGCTTAAAAATCAGCCTGAGCTGAAAGTGCTGCAGGAAGTTTTTTCCACCGGTAAAACTCATTTCTGTAACGAAATCCCTACTGAGCTGATGCAAAACGGACAGCGGAAAACAGGATTTTATAACTTCATCTATCAGCCTATACAAAATGAAAAAGGCCTGGTTACCACAATGATGATCGTAGCAACTGATGTTACAGAGCAGGTAAGCTCGAGATTACAGTTGCAGCGCACGGAAGGAACATTAAGGCTTTCGGTAGAAGCTGCAAATGTGGGGACCTGGTTCCTGAACAATAAAACAAAGGAATTTTTCGCCTCTGCGCAATTGAAAGAGCTATTTGGCTACAGCAGCAGTGAGGAACTGACCTATATGGATGCAATAGCCCACATCCCAGAATCGCACCGCAGTGATGTACTGAGAGCAATGGGATCAGGAACCGCCAACGATAGCCACTACAATATCGAGTTTCCAATCAAAGATTCAGGCGAGGAGAATTTACGCTGGGTGAAAGCCCTGGGTAAAATTGAAACAGAGACAGGGGGAGCGCTCCGTCACTTCTCCGGCGTGATTATGGATATTACAGAGCAGAAAGAGGATGAACTGCGCAAAAACGATTTTATCGGCATGGTCAGTCATGAATTGAAAACCCCGCTTACCTCACTCAACGGATACACGCAGATACTCCATCAAAAGGCCTTGAAATCGGGCGATCGCTTTACAATTAGCGCATTGGAAAAAGTAACCGCCCAGATCAAAAAAATGACCTCCATGATCAATGGATTCCTCAACATCTCACGTCTCGAGTCGGGCAAAATCCATCTGCAGAAAGAACATTTTTATATTGACGAACTCATCATGGAACTGGTTGAAGAATCACGGCTGACGTCAAGCACGCACGAAATTTCTATTCCGGTGGCAGAACACTTACAGGTTTATGCAGACAGGGATAAAATCGGTTCTGTCATTTCCAATCTGCTGAGCAATGCAGTAAAATATTCGCCACTGGCAAAAGAGATAGAAATCTTTTGTGAGCTGAAGGATAATCATGTGCATTTCAGTGTGAAAGATAAGGGCATGGGAATTAAACCCCATGATGTAGAAAAACTTTTCGACAGATTTTACCGCGTGGAAGGCAGTCAGAATCAGCATATTTCAGGATTTGGAATAGGATTATACCTGAGTGCCGAAATTATAGAACGCCATGACGGGAAAATAGCTGTCGACAGCGAAATAGGAAAAGGCTCCACCTTTTATTTTCAGTTGCCAATGGAATAAAACAAAAAAACAACTATTTGGAATATAAGCTATATATCAGTATCTTAGGATCATGACATCTTTAGCTATTGATCATATCCAAACAGGCACATCTGGTCATGATTATATCATCTCCTTAGGTGGTATTTAGTCCTTAGCTCTAAAAAACTGTAGCATGATGAAAGAGACATTTCCGCAGCTATGCAATCATAATCACCGGCATCCGGTACAAGGCATCATTCCTCCATACATGAGGCTTCATTTGATTTCAGACGAAGAAAACAAAATGAAGATCAGGCAGGCGCATCTGGGCGACTTCAGCCTGGATGAAGAAATCAGGGCGCGCCGTCAGGCCTACGCTAAACTTAATTCCGCTGAAAAGCTGCTCCTCGCCAGTCAGCAGTTCAAAGCCGGAGGTATCAGTAAATCCATTCTGCAGACCATAGCAGCAGATCCGGGCCTGGTACCACAACCATCAAGACTCGTCTATTCTGCAGAAAACGGGCAATCACTGCCCGGTAAAATTATCAGGAAAGAAGGCAGCAAGCCTTCTAAAGATACCGATGCAGACAAAGTTTATGATTCCGCCGGTGCCACATGGGACTTATACTATTCAGTATTTGGCAGAAATTCAATTGATAACAAAGGGATGATGATGATACAAACTGTCCATTATCTCAAAAATTATGACAATGCTTTCTGGGACGGAAAACAAATGATTTACGGGGATGGCGATGGCAAGATCTTCGCATCCTTCACTTCAGATATCGATATAACCGGCCATGAGCTAACCCACGGTGTGGTCCAGTACGAATGTAACCTGGAATACAAAGATCAGAGCGGCGCTTTAAATGAGTCGCTGGCGGATGTATTCGGGATCCTGGTCAAGCAAAAAGCACTGAACCAGGATGTAACTGCTGCAAACTGCCTGATTGGCGAAAATGTTGTCATTGGAGAGCAGTATGCCATCAGATCATTAAAGGCTCCCGGCACCGCATATGTGAACCACCCTGATCTGGGCACAGATCCCCAGCCAGATCATATGAGCGGTTATAAAAACGATCCTGATGACAATGGCGGTGTGCACCTCAACTCCGGAATCCCCAGTCACGCATTCTATCTCGCTGCCGTAGATGTTGGGGGTTTCGCATGGGAAAAACTGGGTAAAGTCTGGTATAACGCTATGTGCAACCGCGATCTCGTTCCCACAAACGCTACATTTGCAGATTTTAAAAATGCCACCTTAACTGAATCCACCGCGCTGTTCGGCGCTGAAGATAAGGTAACCGCATCTATCAGAAATGCTTGGAATACTGTAGGCGTTTAAGTAGCTTTAGGTAAAATGAAAATCAAACTGATCCAGTCCGGCGGATTTGCAGGTAAATCCAAATTTGCAGAAGAAGATCTTTCCGGTCATCCCGAGCAACTGCAGGCATACCTGGATGAACAGCTCTCAGAGTTTCAGAACAGAGATAGCGCAACACAAATGTCTTCAAGCCGCGATACTTTCAGCTATAGTATAGAATACAAGGGCATCCGGATGCCAGTTAGCGATGAAGCAGTCCTTGCGCCGGAACTGACCAGGATACTGACGAAGTTAAAATCAAATCTGCACTACTAAAAGCAAAAATAATCCTATATTCGGTTATACCAAATCATGTAATGGAAAGACGTTTAGTCATCAAACAAATACTGATCATGGCTGGCGGATTGGCTCTGCTGCCCTCCTGCTTGCGGGATGAAGGAAAATCCAGCATCCTGCTAAAAAATATTTCGATCAGTCTCAACGAAGAAAACCTGCTGGCCGAGATTGCTGAAACGATCATCCCCAGAACAAAAACGCCCGGTGCAAAGCAGCTGAAGCTCCATCTTTTCGTACTCAAAATGCTGGACGACTGCTATGAGGAAGCTGAGCAGAAACAATTTGTAAAAGGCCTGTCCATGTTCGAAGACCAGGTGCATGACCAGTTCAGCAAATCTTTTGCAAAACTCTCAGTTCATCAGCGCGAAAGCATGCTGTCAAAACTTGGAAACAACTCATCAGCAGAACTTGCTGCCTTTTATAAAATCATGAAGGAAAAAACCATCGACGGATACCTCAATTCTCAGTATGTAATGACCAACCTGGTCATTTACGAATTGGTCCCTGGTCGCTATAACGGTTATTTCCCAGTTAAAACTGCATAATTAAATACACGATGTCTAACATGAATATAGATGCGGCAAGGGCCAATACCTATGATGTGATTGTAATAGGCTCCGGCATCAGCGGTGGCTGGGCAGCCAAAGAATTCACAGAAAAAGGGTTTAAAACCCTGGTTTTAGAAAGAGGCCGGGATGTACAGCATATCAGAGACTACCCTACTACAAATAAATTCCCGTATGAATTTGAGCACCTGGGCGAGCCTGCTTTGGCGATAAAAAAGGAAAACCCAATTGTCAGCCGCTGTTACGCATTTAAGGAAGATGCAATGCACTTTATGGTAAAAGACAAGGAGCATCCATACGTACAGGAAAAACCCTTCGACTGGATCAGGGGTTATCAGGTAGGTGGTAAATCATTGCTTTGGGCCCGCCAGACACAGCGCTGGAGCGACTTCGATTTCGAAGGGCCTGCAAGGGATGACTTCGCAGTAGACTGGCCCATCCGCTACAAAGACATTGCCCCATGGTACAGTTACGTAGAGAAATTCGCCGGCATCTCCGGTAACAGGGACGGATTACCAGAATTGCCAGACGGTGAATTTCTACCTGGATTCCCGCTGAATGCCGCAGAAGATTACTTCAAAGGAATAATCAAAAGTAAATACGCCAGCCGGCATGTGATCAGTGCAAGGTGTGCCCATCTTTCCAAACCCAACCAGATCCACCTCGACCAGGGACGCGCAAAATGCCAGAACCGCACCCTCTGCCAGAGAGGCTGTCCATTCGGCGGATATTTCAGCAGTAATGCTTCTACGCTGCCCTGGGCAGCAAAAACCGGTAACCTTACATTAAGGCCTTTTTCCGTTGTAGAATCAGTGATTTATGACGATGCTAAAGGCAAAGTTACCGGTGTCAGGGTCGTTGATACAAATACCAAAGAAACTACAGAGTATTATTCAAGAATCGTATTTGTCAACGCAGGGGCACTGAACACAAACCTGATTCTGCTCAACTCCAAATCTAAAAGATTCCCGCAGGGCCTGGGAAATGACAGCGGGGTGCTGGGCAAATATGTAGCATTCCATAACTACAGCGCCAGGATCACTGCAGAATATGACGGACTAAAACAGTTCGCAACGGATGGCAGAAACCCGGCCGGCGGCGGTTACATGCCCAGGTTCAGAAATGTATTCAAACAGGAAACTAATTTCAAAAGAGGCTATGCTGCCGGAATTTATGGCAGCAGGTATATGGAAAGGGACCGTTCTGCAATTGGCGGCACACTCAAAGACAATCTGCTGCATGGCAAACTGAGCCCATGGATCATGGGTTCGCATATGATGGGCGAAACCATCCCTAAAGAAAGCAACTTCGTGAATTTAAGCGCAACAGAAAAAGACCCCTGGGGAATTCCTCAGCTGAACATTTCCGTAGCCTACGATGAAAACGATGAGCTCATGAAAAAAGACTATATAGAACAGCTTACAGAAATGTTTACTGAAGCAGGCTTCAAAAACATTACGCCCAATGTTTCCAGTCAGGCACCCGGACTGGACATCCACGAGATGGGCGGTGCAAGAATGGGCCGCGATCCAAAAACATCAATCCTGAACGAATGGAACCAACTGCATAGCTGTCATAATGTGTTCGTTACTGATGGGGCATGTATGACCTCTACCTCAACACAAAATCCTTCGCTTACCTACATGGCATTCACTGCCAGGTCCGTTGATTACGCGGTAAAAGCAATGAACCGGGGGGAAATCTAAATCCCCCCGGTTCTTTTACTCAAAACGGTCTGTCTTTAATGAAGCCTTTAATAATCTACTGCAGTTTCCGGATTTTAATACTCCTGAAGCTTACTTTGTTACCATGGTCCTGTAAAAGAATATGGCCTTGCCCGGCTTCGCCAAAATCCTTCCAGTCCTTGTATTTACTGATTGCAACCAGTTCACGGTATGCCGGGGAAGCACGCTGGTAACTTAAGACCTTTACACCATTCAAATAATGTTCTACCCTGTTATCAGGATAAACGACTACCCTTCCTGTGTTCCATTGCCCGATAGGGCGGATGAAACGTTTTGGTTTATCTGCCCGGATCAGATCATATAATGATGCCAGGGTCCGGTTCCCGTCGCGGCCGAGTTTTGCGTCCGGATGGAGTTCATCGTCAAGTACCTGGTATTCCAGGCCGATGGCCGATCCGGCAGTTTGTTCTTTCAGTGTAACGAAGTATTTCAGCCCACTGTTCGCTCCGGGTGTAAGCTGAAATTCAAAAGAGAGGTCAAAGGCGGAGAACTCCGCTGTTGTGACAATATCACCGCCATTGGTAGATTCTTTGCCTTCGGCAGGCAATACACTCAGGGTTCCATTGGCAATGCTCCAGCCTTTGGCAGGAAACGCATTTTTATTCGCACCAACCCAACCCTTATTGCTTTTCCCATCAAATAACAACTGCCAGCCTTCCTTCTTTTCGTAACTGCTCAGCGTATTGGGCGTATAATTTACCACGAATATTCCGGCAGGAAATTCCGAAGGAACAATACCCGTAGTCTGTATAGTTATATTTTTGAAAAACACCTTTTTGCCTGCTTCGGCAGCTTCCGTTATCCCATGAACCTGCAAAGCGATAAACCCGTTTTTATCCAGTGTGTCAATTACATAAGCTGCCGGTACACCGTTGATCCAGGTTTTCATTTCGTTGCCAATGCACTCAATCTTCAGGTGATTATAGGCATTAGCTTTATAGGCAGCTCCTGCAGCCGGATTAAGCGTTAAAGGGTAGAGCCACTCACGGCGCCCTTCATCATAGATCCCTCCGCTCCATTTCCTTTCGGTAGGATCAACTTCTGCCTGCCTGCCATACACTTTTCCCTTTCCGTTGTTTGCAGCCGGAT
>Ga0308163_10003096_pt1 | contig 14252 bp, 12 predicted proteins | sample PhyTR1_FD_201037 | JGI IMG/M metagenome (GOLD analysis project Ga0308163, IMG submission 201037) | Phyllosphere microbial communities from UC Gill Tract Community Farm, Albany, California, United States - DLSLT.R1 | ecosystem: Host-associated > Plants > Phyllosphere > Unclassified | place: USA... | reverse complement strand
ACGCCGGCTTTTGTGCTATCGGCGCTGGCGCGGCCGGCGCCGCGCTTACCACTGTAAAGAATTTCGACACTATCTTAAAAGAAACTCTCAGGGATGATCAGGATGTCGCCCGGCCACATGCGCACATTGGCCGAGATATCGCCGTCCTTGATCAGGTCGCTTAAGCGCACCGGCAGCTTCTCTTGCTTGCCGTCGACTTTGCGCACGATGCTGGCGCGGTTGCCGGCCGCAAACTCGGTGACACCGCCGACGGCAATCAAGACGTCCATCAGCGACATGTCGCGCCGGTACGGCAGCGACTGCGGCTTGGCGGCCTGGCCGATCACGCGGATTTGCTGGTCGTAGGTGCCGACGAAGCCGTTGACGACAACGCTCACGGCCGGTTGCTGGATGTAGCGCGCCAGCGCCTTTTCGATGTCGCGCGCCAGCTGGCTCGGGGTCTTGCCGCTGGCCGGCAGGTCCTCCACCAGCGGCGCGGTGATCTTGCCGTCCGGGCGCACCGGTACCGTCTGCGACACTTCCGGATTGCGCCAGACGTTGATGCTGATGCTGTCGCCCGGTCCGATCAGGTAATCGATCTCGGGCGAGGTCTCGGCGGGGGCGGTCAGCGGGCGCGGCGTCGCGCAGCCGGCCAGTGCGGCGATCGCCAGGCCACAGCTCAACGCCAGGACGCAGCGCAACGCGCGCCGGTAGATATTGGGAGAAGGGTGCGCGTTCACGGTCGTCCTTTAGTGGAGTGCGATGGAGAAAACTGGCACGGCGCAAGCGACGCCGATATTTTCATTTTGACATGCCTTTTTGATCATGGCAAGAAAGTTATTGCGGCATTATTGGGATGTTGTACGAAGCAGGTCGCGCACGTAGTTCGACGGCACCGCATAGCCGATGCCGCTTGGCGTGCTGATCGCGTTCTCCTTGCTGCCCTTGACGTACACCATGTTCAGGACCCCATAAACGGCGCCGGTCGCCGGGTCGTACAGCGGGCTGCCGCTGTTGCCGGGATAGGCGATGGCGTCGAGCTGGAACACGGTCACGGGCGGGCGCTGCAACTGCTTGACGGCGCGCGCGTCGAGCTGGCGCGATGTCCTTGCCGGATTCGTCATCGGCGTGATCGCCGCCAGCACCGCGCGGTGCGTGGCCGGGTGCAAGCCAAGCACCATGCCCAGCGGGAAGCCGGTGAAGGCCAGGTCCTGGCCCTCGGCCGCGGTGTCGGAATCGGCCAGCTCGAGCGCCGGCAGCGGCGTGCCTGTCAGGCGCAGGTGCACCAGGTCGTGTTCGGTGTCGCGTCGGACCAGCGTTGTCGCGCGAAAGCGCACATTCTCGCCGTCGGCCACCACCACGCCCCAGCTTTCCTGGCGCGCCAGGTCGGGCGCCTCCGGCACCACGTGGGCGTTGGTGATGACGCTCAGGCCATCGCCGGTCACCCAGCCGGTGCCGCTGTAGACGATGGGCGGCGAACGGGTCGGCTGGTAGCTGCCGATCGCCACCACCGAGCGCTTGGCGGCGGCCACGGTTTCCCTCAGCTCGGCCGCCCGCGCGCCGGGGAAAACGGCCAGGGCCGCGGCCCCCAGCAACGCGGATAGCGTGACGAGGCGCCGCCCGGCGCTGAAAAATATGGCGATTATGATCATGTCCGCAATCTACACCATCTGATAATTTTTGCAACAAATCTTCGCTTTCAAGCTGCTTGTCCTTTTCTTGCAACGTCGAAGCCAAGTGTGTAAAAAATAATAACAACGGATTGATCCGTTGTACTATGATTCATAGAAATGTTGTTTTGATAATCGACGCGCCGGCCTTCCAGACGGGACTTGGCGCGCACTTGGCGAGGCAAGAGATGGCGGAATTAAGTGCATTGCTGCTGACGTTTCTGAAAGCGCTCGGCAAGTATCGCTGGTATGCCGTGGCGGTGGCGTGGGTCGTCGGCCTGACCGGTTGGGCGGTGGTGTACCGCATGCCCGACGAATACCAATCGACGGCCCGCGTCTACGTCGACACCCAAAGCATCCTCAAGCCCTTGATGGCCGGCATGACCACCATGCCCAACATCGAGGAGCAGGTCATGTTCATGCGCCGCACCTTGATCAGCCGGCCGAACGTCGAGCGCGTCATCCGCATGGTCGATCTCGACATCAAGACGCGCAGCGTCAACGACAAGGAACGCCTGATCGACCAGTTGACCTCGCAGATCAGCATTACCGGCACCGGCAACGACGACATCTACACCATCGCCTACACCAACCCCGATCCCAAGCTCGGCAAGGACGTGGTGCAATCGCTGCTGACCATCTTCGTCGAGGGCAGCGTCGGCGGCAAGAAGCAGGATTCCGACAAGGCGATTTCCTTCATCGCCGAGCAGATCAAGAGCTACGAGGAAAAATTGGCCGCCGGCGAGAACGCGCTCAAGGATTTCAAGATCCGCCACATGGGACTGATGTCGCGCCAGGGCGGCGATTACGCCAGCAAGCTTGCCGAAACCACCGAACTGCTCAACCAGGCGCGCCTGGAAGCGGCCGAGGTCGAGCAGTCGCGCAACGCCATCAAGCGCCAGATCGTGGGCGAGGAACCGGCCCCGGTGCTGGGCGCGACGCCAAGCGAGGACGCCAATCCGGAGCTGGACGGCCGCATCCAGTCGCTGGAAAAAAATCTCGACCAGCTGCGCATGCAGTACACCGATGAACATCCTGACATCGCCGGCACCAAGCGCCTGATCGACCAGTTGAAGGCCCGCAAGCGCGAAGAAGCCTCCAAGAAGGTGCGCACCACCGGCGCCAATTTCAGCCCGATGGTGCAGCAGATGAACGTCGCGTTGTCGGTCGAGGAGGCGCGGCTGGCCGCGCTGCAGACCCGCGTGCGCGAATACAGCAGCCGGGTGGCGGCGCTGCGCGCCATGAGCACGGCCGCGCCAGAAGTCGAGGCCGAACTGTCGCAGCTCAACCGCGACTACGCGATCAACAAGGAAAACTATGCCAAGCTGGTCGAGCGGCGCGAGTCGGCCCGCCTGTCGGGCGATCTGAGCTCGGCGTCGGACATGATGACCATCCGCGTTATCGATCCGCCCAGCGCGCCGGTGATGCCGGTCGGCCCGAACCGCGCGCGGCTGTGTTCCATCGTGTTTGCCGGCGCGCTGCTGGCCGGCCTGGGTTCGGCGCTGTTGCTGAGCCAGATCCGGCCGACCTTCATCAGCCAGCGCGCGCTGCGCGAGACCACCGGTATTCCCATCCTTGGAAGCATTTCGATGAACTGGACCGACACCCAGCGCCTCAAGCGGCGACGCCGCCTGTACGCGTTCGGCCTGGCGGTGTCGCTGTTCTTCGGCGGCTACGGCGGCGTCATGGCATCTGTTCTGTGGATGCAACGCTAGTTCCACCCTCATTAATCGGCCCGACGGACATGCAGCGGCTTCACCCGCCAGTCGGCCAGCTTCATCAGCGCAACAAGGAGTCTTCGTGAGCATAATCGAACGAGCCACCAGCCGCATGCACCAGGACGCGGCGGCGCGGCAGGGGCTGGAGCAGGGCCACGCCCAAACGAACGCCGACCAGGCTGTCGCCGCGGCGCTGGCCGCACCGGCTTCAGCGGCGCCCTCGACCGCGCCATCGCCGTCCGCCTCGCCGACCCGTGGCCTGCCGCCGTCGGCCTCGCCGGCCGCGGTGCTGCGCAACCGGGGCAACGGCAAGAACATCGAACTGGACGCGGCGCGCATGCAGGCCATGGGTTTCATCACCGCCGGCACCCGCACGCCGCTGATGGAGGAGGTCAGGGTGATCAAGCGGCCGCTGATCACGCGCGCCTTCTCCGCCAAGAATCGCGGCGACAAGCCGGGCAACCTGATCATGATCACCAGCTCGCTGCCGGGCGAGGGCAAGACGTTCTGCGCCATCAACCTGGCCATGAGCATTGCCATGGAACTCGACCACACCGTGCTGCTGGTCGACGCCGACGTCGCCCGGCCGTCGGTGCTGCGCACCCTGGGCCTGCCCGGCCAGCGCGGCCTGATGGAACTGCTGCTCGACGAGCACGCCGACATGTCCGAACTGCTGCTGCATACCAATGTCGACGGCCTGACGTTGCTGCCGGCCGGCGCCGCCAACGCCCGCGCCACCGAGCTGCTGGCCAGCCAGGCCATGGCCAACCTGTTGCAGGAGATGGCCGGGCGCTACCCGGACCGCATCATCATTTTCGATTCTCCGCCGCTGCTGCTGACCACCGAGGCGCACGTGCTGGCCGCGCACATGGGCCAGATCGTGGTGGTGGTCGAGGCCGAGAAGACCAGCCAGCACGCGGTGCAGGAATCGCTGCGCCAGCTCGAGGGGCTGCACAACGTCAACCTGGTGTACAACAAGACCCGCGAATTTCCGGGGACTGCGGCGTATGACTACCAATATAATTATAGTTATCATAATGGTCAGTCCTAAGCGCCGTCACGGGCTGGGCGCCGCCGTTCTGCTGCCAGTGCCGACGGTGACCGCGGCGGCGGTGGCCTTGCTGTTTGCGCCCGTTTGCCGGGCGGAGCTGAGGGTCGAGCCGTCCGCGCAGTTCCAGCAGACGTATACCGACAACGTCAGCCTGGCGCCGCCCGACCAGGCGCGCAGCCTGTGGATCAGCGAACTGACGCCGGGCCTGACGGTGCGCGACGACAGCCCGCGCCTGCAATTGCTGGCGGCATACGAGGCGCGCCTGTACGCCTATTCGCACGACGACCCGGCGGCCAACCAGAGCCTGTCGCATAACTTCAACGGCAAGCTGCACGCCGAGGCGGTGACCGGCCTGTTGTACCTGGACGCCGCCGGCGCCTACCGCCAGCAGGCCGTGTCGGCCTTTGGCGCGCCGGTCGCCCAGAACGGCAGCGACGGCTACCTGACCGAGAACCGCACCAACGTCAAGAGCTATAGCGTCAGTCCTTATATCACGCACAGCTTCAGCCGGCTGATGACGGGCGACCTGCGCTACACGCACGACGTGGTCAGCGCCGACAGCGCCGGCTTCAACCACAGCAACGCCGACAGCGTGCAAGCCTCGCTTGGCGGCAGCGTCGGCCCCCGCATCGGCTGGGGCTTGCAATACTACCGCCAGCGGCTCGAGGACGGCGTCGGCCCGACCACGATCAGCGGCAACACCGGGCTCAATGGCTCCTATCTGATCGCCGCGCCGCTGCGGTTGACCGCCAGCATCGGCCGCGACCAGTACAAATACGAATCGCAGGTGGGCGACGCGCCGACCGGCAAATCGTGGTCGCTCGGCTTCGGCTGGACGCCGTCGAGCCGCACCAGCGTCAGCGCCAGCTTTGGCAAGCGCTACTTCGGCGACAGCTACCACCTCGACGCCGTGCACCGCACCCGCGCCACCGCGTGGAGCGTGCGCTACTCGACCGACGTCACGACCTCGCGCGACCAGTTCTTGCTGCCGGCGGCGGTGTCGACCTCGGAGCTGCTCGACCGCATGTACGCCGGCGCCATTCCCGATCCGACCTTGCGGCGCCAGGCGGTCGACGCCTTCATCCGCGCCAACGGCTTGCCGCGCACGCTCACCGACAGCGTCAACTATCTGAGCAACCGCTACATCGTGCAAAAGCAGTTCCAGGTCTCGCTGGCGTGGACCTTGGCGCACAGCGTGCTGGTGCTGAGCCTGACGGACGAGCGGCGCAACGCGCTGTCGTCGGTGCAGTCGGACAGCACCTTGCTGGGCAGCAACTTCGGCAGCCTCAACGACAACAGTCACCAGCAGGGCGGCAGCGCCACGTTCAACTACCGGCTATCGCCGCGCAGCTCGGTGAACCTGTCGGCCAGTTTCAACAAGGCCGACTCGCTGGTCCAGAACGCCAGCAGCATCAACCGCGCCTTCCGTCTGGCACTGAGCCGCCAGCTCGGCCGGCAACTGACTGGCGAGCTGGAATTGCGCCGCCAGACCGGCAGTTTCAGTGGCGCCCTTGGTGGCTACCGCGAGAACGCCATCGTGTTTCATCTCAACCAACGCTTCTGAGGAGCCAGGCCCGCGATGTATGAGAACTATTATGGGCTCAGCGCCAAGCCGTTCCAGCTGCGCCCCGATCCCCACTTCTTTTTCGGCAGCCAGGGCCACAAGCGCGCCATGGCCTATCTGGAGTACGGCCTGTCGCAGCGCGAAGGCTTCATCGTCATCACGGGCGAGGTCGGCGCCGGCAAGACCACGTTGATGCGCAATATGTTCAACGGCCTTCCGGCCAATGAAATCGTCGCCGCGCAGATCACCAACACCTACCTGAACACCGAGGACACCTTGCGCATGGTGCTGGCCGCGTTTGGTCTGCCGGCCGAGGAGGGCAGCAAGAGCATGCTGCTGGTGCGGCTGGAGCAGTTCCTGCGCAACTGCGACAAGCAGGGCAAGCGCGCGCTGCTGGTCGTCGACGAGGCGCAGAACCTCACCGCCCGCACTGTCGAGGAATTGCGCATGCTGTCGAACTTCCAGTCCGACGAGCGCTCGCTGCTGCAGACTTTCCTGCTGGGGCAGCCCGAATTCCGCACCACGCTCAACAGCCCGGAACTGCGCCAGCTGCGCCAGCGCGTCATCGCCACCTATCACCTGGGACCGATGAACAGCGACGAAACGCGCGCCTACATCTTCCATCGGCTGCAAACGGTCAACTGGCGCGGCAACCCATGCTTCACCGATGGCGCGCTGGAGGCCATCCACGCCTACACCGGCGGCATTCCGCGCACCACCAACCATGTGTGCGACCGTTTGCTGCTGATGGGCTTTCTGGAGGAGCTCGACACCTTCACCGAGGCCGAGGTGGCCACGGTGCTTCGCGACATCCGCGACGAGACGTCCGTGCCGGACGGGCCGGACGGATTGGGGCCACTGCCGGCGATGGAGCCGCCGGGCGAGTGGCCGCCAAGCGGCGGCATGGTTTCCCAGGGCACCATCGACGAACGGCTGGTGCGCGTCGAACGCTCGATGGTGTCGCTGCTGCATGTGCTGCGAAAACTGGTCGCCACTCCCGCCAACCTGCCACAGATGGACAACATCGAATGAGCCATACCGACGTAGTGACGCCCGCGCGCAAATTCCGCATCCTGTGCGTGGTCGGCGCGCGCCCCAACTTCATGAAGATGGCGCCGATCATGACCGCGCTGGCCGAGCCGACCGCCCGCTGCGACGCGCGCCTGTTGCACACCGGCCAGCATTACGACGTCGCCATGAACCACCAGATCTTCTCGGCGCTGGGCATCCGGGACCCGGACATCAATCTGGAGGTCGGCTCCGGCAGCCACGCGCTGCAGACGGCCGAGGTGATGCGCAAGTTCGAGCCGGCCATGGACGAGGTGGCGCCGGACGGCGTGCTGGTGGTGGGCGATGTCAACTCCACGTTGGCGTGCGCGCTGGTGGCCAACAAGCGCGGCGTGCCCGTGTTCCATGTCGAGGCCGGCCTGCGCAGTGGCGACCGCGCCATGCCGGAAGAGATCAACCGCATCCTGACCGACCAGCTGTCGGACCTGCTGTTCACCACCGAGTCCAGCGGCCGAGACAACCTGCTGCGCGAAGGCATCGAGGAGCAGCGCATCCATTTCACCGGCAACGTCATGATCGACACCCTGGTGTCGAACCTGCCGCGCGCGGTGCCGGCCGCCAGTATCGCGGCAGCCGCCGGGCGCGCCGGCTTCGCCGACGGCGAGGAGGGCTACGCGGTGCTAACTTTGCACCGGCCATCGAATGTCGACCGGCCGGAAGTGCTGCGCAGCCTGCTGGAGACGGCGCTGATCGTCGCGCGCCGTACGCCGGTGATGTTCCCGCTGCATCCGCGCACCCGTTCGATGATCGAAAAGGCCGGCCTGGACCACTTGCTGGACCAGCCTGGCATACTGCCCTTGCCGCCGATGGGCTACCTGGAAATGCTGGGGCTGATGCGCGGCGCGCGCGTGGTGCTGACCGATTCCGGCGGCATGCAGGAAGAAACCACCGCGCTGGGCGTGCCGTGCCTGACGTTGCGCAACAACACCGAGCGGCCGATCACGGTCGAGCAGGGCACCAACACCATCGTCGGCCAGGACGCCGGCCGCATTTTGGCCGAGTACAACAAGGTGCTCAGCGGCGGCGGCAAGACCGGTCGGGTGCCGCGTTACTGGGACGGCCAGGCGGCGCGCCGCATCGTCCAGATCATGCAGCGCTGGCTCGCCGAGCGTGAAGGGGCTGCGCAATGACAGCCATCCAGCCGGTGCGCAACGCCATGACGATCGATGTGGAAGATTACTTCCAGGTGTCGGCATTCGCCCCGCACATCGCGCGCGACAGCTGGGCCGGCCTTGAATGCCGGGTCGAAGCCAATGTCGACCGTATCCTGGGCATTCTCGACGATGGCGCGGTCGTTGCCACCTTCTTCACGCTGGGCTGGATCGCCGAACGTTATCCGCAACTGGTGCGCCGCATCGTCGACGGTGGGCACGAGCTGGCCAGCCACGGCTACGGCCACCTGCGGGCCTCGGACCAGACCCAAAGCGCTTTCTCGCAAGACATCACGTCCAGCAAAAAGATACTGGAAGATATCGGCGGCCAGGCGGTGCACGGTTACCGCGCACCCAGTTTCTCGATCGGCCCGGCCAATCTGTGGGCGCTCGACGCGCTGCAGCAGGCAGGCTACCGCTACAGTTCCAGCATCTATCCTATTGTTCACGATCACTACGGCATGCCGGACGCGCCGCGCTTCGCCTTTTACCCGAACGGTGACCAAGGCTTGCTGGAAGTGCCGATCACCACCGTACGTTTGATGAAACGCAACCTGCCGGCGGGCGGTGGCGGCTATTTCCGCCTGATGCCATACGCCATGTCGCGCTGGATGATGCGCCAGGTCAACCAGCAGGACCGCCAGCCGGCAATTTTTTATTTCCATCCGTGGGAGCTCGATCCCGGCCAGCCGCGCCAGCAGGGCCTGGAATGGAAAACCCGCTTCCGCCACTACGTCAATCTCGACCGCATGGACGGCCGCATCCGCGCGCTGACCCGCGACTTCGCCTGGGACCGCATGGACCGGCTGTTCCTGGGGGCGGCATGAGCGCGCTGGCCGAACCCGTGCATGTGGCCGGCTCGCCGGTATCTGCGCCCGCCGCCGGCCAGTTGCGCCTGCGCCTGATGGAAGAGCAGGACAGCCAGCGCTGGGATGCCTACGTCGACCAATGCCCGCAGGCGACGTTCTTCCATCGCGCTGGATGGCAGCGCGTGCTGCGCCAGGCGTTCGGCCACCGCACGTGGTTTTATTATGTCGAACGTGCCGGTATCATCGAAGGCATATTGCCGCTGGGCGAGGTGCGCAGCCGCGTGTTCGGCCATTGGCTGGGCGCATTGCCGTTCTGCGTCTACGGCGGCGTTGCCGCCAGCTCGGACGAGGCGCGCGCCATGCTCGACCAGGCCGCGCAGGCGCTTGCGCGGGAATTGGGCGTCGGCCATCTGGAATACCGCAACATCGCGCGCAGCCACCCGGGCGATCCGGGCTGGCTGGTCAAACCCTTGTATGTGACTTTCCGCAAGGCCATCGTCGCCGACGACGAGCAAAATATGAACGCCATTCCGCGCAAACAGCGGGCCATGGTCAGGAAGGGCATCAAATTCGGCCTGCAAGGCGAAGTCGATCAGGACGTCGGACGCTTTTACGCCGCCTACGCGCGCAGCGTGCATCGGCTGGGCACGCCGGTGTTTTCGCGCCGCTACTTCGCCCTGCTCAAGCAAACCTTCGGCGACGATTGCGAGGTGCGTGTGATTACACAGGACGGCGAACTGGTGGCCGGCGTGCTCAGCTTCTTCTTCCGCGACCAGGTGCTGCCGTATTACGGCGGCGGGCTGGACAACGCGCGCGCGCTGGCCGGCAACGACTACATGTACTGGGATTTGATGCAGGCGTCGGCCGCGCGCGGCATGCGTTCGTTCGACTTCGGCCGCAGCAAGCTCGGCACCGGCGCTTTCGACTTTAAAAAGAACTGGGGCTTCGAACCCGAGCCGCTGGATTACGAGGTCAAGCTGATCAAGGCGTCGGCGGTGCCGGAAAACAATCCGCTGAATCCCAAGTACCGGCTGTTCATCCAGATGTGGCAGCGGCTGCCGTTGCCGGTCGCGAACGCGCTTGGTCCGCACATCGTCAAGAACCTGGGCTGACACGTGGAAAAACTGCTGCTCCTGGTGCACCGTATTCCGTATCCTCCCAACAAGGGCGACAAGATACGGTCGTACCATTTGTTGCGGCATTTGCGCGCCCGCTATCAGGTCTATCTGGGCGCGTTCGTCGACGACGCCGACGATTGGCAACACGTTCCCCATCTGCAAACCATGTGCGCCGGCAGCCATTTCGCCGCGCTCCATCCACTGCGCGCACGACTGCGCAGCCTGGCGGCGCTGGCTGGCGGGAGGGCGTTGTCGTATGATTATTACAGTGATAGCAACATGCGGCGCTGGGTGGACGACACCGTACAACGCGAGGGCATCAGCCGCATCGTCTGCTACTCGTCGCCGATGGCGCAGTATGCGGACGCCCATCCGTCGGCCCGGCGCGTGATGGATTTTGTCGATGTCGATTCCGACAAGTGGCGCCAGTACGCGGACGCGAAGCGCTGGCCGATGCGGCAGCTTTATCAGCGCGAGGCGCGCCTGCTGCTCGATTACGAGCGCGAGGTGGCGCGCGCCAGCGATGCGGCCTTGTTCGTGTCGGCCCCCGAGGCGGCGCTGTTCCGCACGCTGGCGCCGGAAAGCGCCGCCAATATCGGCCATTACAGCAACGGCGTCGATACCGAGTTCTTCTCCCCGGCCAACGCTGGCGTGTCGCCTTATCCGTCGGGTGCGCGCGTGCTGGCCTTCACCGGCGCCATGGATTACTGGCCCAATGTCGATGCCGTCGACTGGTTCGCGCGCCAGGTGCTGCCCGCCATCCGTGCCGCCGCGCCCGACGTGCTGTTTTGCATTGTCGGATCGCGGCCCGCGCCCGCCGTGCAGCGGTTGGCGGAATTGCCCGGCGTGCTGGTGACCGGCACGGTGCCGGATGTGCGGTCGTACGTCGGTCATGCGACGCTGTGCGTGGCGCCGATGCGCATCGCGCGCGGCATCCAGAACAAGGTGCTGGAGGCCATGGCGATGGGGCGGCCGGTGCTGGTGTCGCCGCAAGCTTTGGAAGGTATCGATGCCTTGCCGGGCCGCGAATTGCTGCTGGCCGACGACGCCGCGAGCCACGCGCGCGCCGTGCTTGCCTATCTGAATGCCCCGGATGCCGCCATCGGTGCGGCGGCGCGTGTCAAGGTCGAACAATTGTATGGATGGGAAAGCAATTTGGCGCCCGTGTCCGCCTTGCTTGAACCACGCCCGGCCCAGCCCTGGCCGCGGAGCGCCTGACATGAGCGCCATGCCAACCACCGCGCGCATCGGCGATACTTTGACCGGCATCGGCGGCACCGAACGCCGCAGCCCCGGGACCACGACCGTCGTCTGGGCGCTATTGCTGACCTTGCTGCCGCTGTTAGCCTACTGGAGCACGGCCGTTTCCATCGTGCAGATCTGGGCACGCTCGGAAACCTTCGCGCACGGCTACCTGATCGTGCCGATCAGCCTGTGGCTTGCCTGGCAACGCCGCGAGCGGCTGCGGTCGATGACGCCGGCGCCATTCTGGCCGGCGCTGCTGCCGCTGGCCGGCTGCGGCATGCTATGGCTGCTGGCGGACCTAGGCGAGGTACAGGTGATCCGCCAGTACGCCTTCGTCGCGACGTTGCCGCTGACCGCGCTGGCCGTGCTGGGCTGGCGCATGGCGCGGGTGATCGCTTTTCCGTTGCTGTTCCTGTTCCTGGCCGTGCCGGTCGGCGACAGCCTGATCGAGCCGCTGATGACCGTCACCGCCAATTTCACCGTGGCGGCGCTACGCATGACTGGCATTCCGGTTCTGCACGAGGGCAATAACTTCGTGCTGCCGTCGGGTGGTTGGTCGGTGGTGGAGGCGTGCAGCGGCTTGCGCTATCTGATCGCGTCGGTGACGGCCGGCGTGCTGTACGCCTACCTGACCTACACCTACTTGTGGAAACGCCTGCTGTTCGTGCTGGTCGCCGCCTTGTTGCCGATCCTGGCGAACGGCCTGCGCGCGTATATGATCGTCATGCTCGGGCACCTGAGCGGCATGACCCTGGCGGTCGGCGTCGATCACCTGCTGTACGGCTGGCTGTTCTTCGGCATCGTCATCTTCGCGCTGTTCCTGCTCGGCGCACGCTGGCGCGACAGCGCGGCGCCGGCCCCAACCCAGAGCCCGGCGCGCGAGTCGCAGAGGACGCCAACGGCGCGCATGGCCGCGATGTCGCTTGGCGTTGTGGTTGCCCTCGGCGTGTGGCCAGCCTATGCAGCCTATCTGAGCGCCGGCGATATGGCGCCGCCGATTGGTCTTGCCAGCTTCCCGGCGAAGGCGCCGCTCACTGCCGCCTTCACCGACTGGCAACCGGGCTATACCGCGCCAGCGGCCTCGCTGCGGCGTTATTACGCGCAGCAAGATGACCAGGTGGGCCTGTCGCTGTTGTATTACCGCCATCAAACCGGCGCGAGTAAGCTGATCACATCGATGAACCGGCTGACACCGATGGTCAATTCGCCGTGGAACCTCACCGGCGGCGCGCCGCGCAACGAGACCATTGGGGGCAGCGCGCTGGCGGTACGGGAGTCGATGTTGCACAGCAAAGACGGTGCGCTGCTGGTGTGGCACTGGTACTGGATCGACGGCCGCGCCACCACCAGCGATACCATGGGCAAGCTGCTGCAAATCAAGCAGCGTGTACTCAGCGGCAGCGACGATGGCGCCGCCGTGATGCTGTTCGCGCCGCTGGGCGACCACCCGGACAGCGCCCGCGCCGCCATGCGCGCCTTCCTCGCCGACAATCTCCGCGTCCTGGAAGTTACCCTGGAGCGCGTACGCGCGCAAGAAGGAGCGAAGCGATGAAGCCGCCACTGGTGGTCCATCTCATCTACCGGCTCGATTTCGGCGGCATGGAAAACCTGATGGTCGAACGCATCAATCGCATGCCGGCCGGACAGTACCGGCACGCGGTGATCGCGCTGACCGGCTACACCGCGTTCGCCAAGCGCATCACGCGTAGCGATGTGGCCTTGCACGCACTCGACAAGCCGCCCGGCCTGGCGCTGGCGACCCACGCCGCGCTGTGGCGGCTGTTGCGGCAACTGCGTCCCGACATTCTGCACACCTATAACCTGTCGGCCATCGAATACGCCCCTGCGGCGCTGCTGGCCGGCGTGCCGGTGCGCATCAATGGCGCGCACGGGCGCGACGCCGCCGATCCCAAGGGCCTGAACCGCAAGCACCGGCTGCTGCGCCGCCTGATGATCCCGTTCTACGACCACTGCTACGCCAATTCGGCCGAGATGCTGGCGTGGAACCGCGAAGTGATCGGCGTGCCGGCACGCAAAAGCCGCCTGCTGCCGAACGGCATCGACATCGACCGCTACCGGCCGCCCGCGCCGGCCGAGACCAGCGGCCCGCTGGACCGCCACTTCGGACCGGGCTGCCTGGTGATCGGCAGCGTTGGCCGCATCGAGCCGGTCAAGAATCATGCGCTGCTGCTGACCGCCTTTACCGCCTTGCGCGCGCGCCGTCCCGATCTGGCCGGCCGCCTGCGCCTGGCGATCATCGGCGATGGCCCGCTGCTGGCGGCGCTGCGCGCGCAGGTCGATGCCGCGGGCCTGAACGACGTCGTCTGGCTGCCCGGCAAGCGCGACGATGTCGCCGCGATCCTGCGCGGGCTGACGATATTCGCGCTGCCGTCGATCGCCGAAGGCACGCCCGGCGCCGCGCTGGAAGCGATGGCCAGCGGCGTGCCGGTGATCGGCAGCGATGTCGGCGGCGTGCCCGAGGTGGTGGCCGACGGCGCAACGGGCGCTTTGGTGCCGCCGGGCGACAGCGAAGCGTTGTCCACGGCGCTGGAACGCTATGCCAGCCGTCCCGCGCTGGTGCACGAACACGGCTTGGCCGCGCGCCTGCGCGTTACCCAGCATTACGGCATGCCTGCGATGGTGGCGGCCTATCAGGCGCTGTACGACGAATTGTGCGAACGAAAACTTAAACTGGGAAGGCGGGTGGCATCATGTGCGGAATAGTCGGCATCATGGATATAAGCGGCAAGCGCGACATCGATCGCGCGGTGCTGCAGCGCATGAACGAGACCCAGCATCACCGCGGTCCGGACGAGGCCGACCTGTATCTGGAACCGGGCATCGGCTTTGGCCACCGGCGGTTGTCGGTGATCGACATC
>Ga0308163_10003094_pt1 | contig 14254 bp, 12 predicted proteins | sample PhyTR1_FD_201037 | JGI IMG/M metagenome (GOLD analysis project Ga0308163, IMG submission 201037) | Phyllosphere microbial communities from UC Gill Tract Community Farm, Albany, California, United States - DLSLT.R1 | ecosystem: Host-associated > Plants > Phyllosphere > Unclassified | place: USA... | reverse complement strand
GTGACAGCGCCGAGCCTGTCGCGGAAAAAAGCCGCCGCCTGCAGTTCGGCCCATTGGTGGTGGACAACGCGTTGCGCGAAGCCTGGCTCAGCGACAGCGGTATCGAACTGACCAGCGCCGAATTCGATCTGCTCTGGCTGTTGGTGTCGAATGCCGGGCGGATCCTGTCCCGCGAAGAGATCTTCACTGCGCTGCGTGGCATCGGCTACGACGGCCAGGACCGGTCTATCGATGTGCGCATCTCGCGCATCCGCCCGAAAATCGGCGACGACCCCGACCACCCGCGCCTGATCAAGACCATCCGCAGCAAAGGCTATTTGTTCGTCCCTGAAGCTTGCGTGGATCTGGCCCTGTGAACTCGATCTTCCTGCGCATCTACGGCGGTATGTGCGCGGCGCTGATTCTGGTGGCGGTGCTTGGCGTACTGGCATTGCACCTGCTCAATCAGGTGCGCAGCGAGCAATACCGCGAGCGCCTGGCCCACGGCACGTTCTCGCTGATGGCCGACAACCTGCAACCGATGAACGAAACCGAGCGTCATCGGGCGCTGCTGGTGTGGGAGCGTCTGTTGGGGATTCCGCTGGCGCTGAAGAAGTTTTCCGAGACCGGCCTGGATCTGTCCCAGCGCACCCGAGTGCAGCATGGTCAGGCGCTGGTGGAGCAGACCGGCCCGCATGCGGCGCGGGTCTACAAAATGGTCAGCGATAAAGAGCAACTGGTGCTCACTGGCGACGTGCAGCAGATCAGCGAGCAATTGGCGCGGGCGACTATTTATTTGTTGGCCGATGAGTTGGTGCGTTTCCCCGTGGGCGAACAGCCCAAGCGGCTGGCGCAGTTAAAGGAAGAGAAGGGCTTCGGTTTCGATTTGCGGCTGGTCACGGTTAACGAGGCCGACATGGACGAAGACCAGAGCCGTCGCGTGTCCGAGGGCGATACGGTGATGGCGCTGGGCAAGGGCGGCGACTCGATCCGGGTGTTCGCCGGCATGGTCGGCACCCCTTGGGTGCTGGAGATCGGCCCGCTGTATCAGATGAATCCCTACCCGCCGCAATGGCTGGTGCTGATCGCCGCCCTTGGCCTGAGCCTGATCGGTCTGATCGTTTATCTGCTGGTGCGTCAGCTCGAACGACGCTTGCGCGGCCTCGAAGCGGCGGCCACGCGCATTGCCAAGGGCAGCCTGGAAACCCGAGTGCCGGCCCGGGGCGCCGACTCGGTCGGGCGTCTGGCGGCGGCGTTCAACGGCATGGCCGAGCACTTGCAACAGTTGCTGGCGATCCAGCGCGAACTGGTGCGGGCGGTGTCCCATGAATTGCGCACGCCAGTGGCGCGTCTGCGTTTCGGGCTGGAGATGATCGGTTCGGCCACCACCCCGCAGGCGCTGGAAAAGTACCGTGAGGGCATGGACCACGACATCGAGGACCTCGATAAGCTGGTCGATGAAATGCTCACCTACGCGCGGCTGGAACAGGGTTCGCCAGCGCTGACCTTTCAACGCATCGACCTCGATGCGCTGGTCAATCAGGTGATCGAAGAGCTGGCGCCATTGCGCGCCGAGGTCACGGTACAGCGCGGGTTGTGCCTGTCGGCGGCGGATAACGACGGCGCCTGGGTCGAGGCCGAGCCGCGCTTCCTGCACCGTGCGTTGCAGAACCTGGTGAGCAACGCGATGCGCCATGCGCGCTCGAAAGTGACGGTGAGTTATCAGGTCGGGCAGTTGCGCTGTCGGGTCGACGTCGAAGATGACGGGCCGGGTGTGCCGGAATCGGCGTGGGAGCGCATCTTTACGCCGTTCCTGCGCCTGGATGACAGCCGCACCCGGGCGTCGGGCGGGCATGGTTTGGGCCTGTCGATTGTGCGGCGGATCATCCACTGGCATGACGGCCGGGCGCTGATCAACAAGAGCAAGAGTCTGGGTGGGGCTTGCTTCAGCTTGAGTTGGCCGAGGAATCAGGAGCGACGCTGATATCGATGTTGGCCAGGCTGGCCTCATCGCGAGCAGGCTCACTCCTACCGTTGGAATGCGTTCCCTTGTAGGCGCGACGTTGATATCGATGTTGGCCGGGCTGGCCTGATCGCGAGCAGGCTCACTCCTACCGTTGGAATGCGTTCCTTTGTAGGAGTGAGCCTGCTCGCGATAGGGCCGGTGCCAGCATCGCAGCTCTTCAGGCAGAAATGCTCACCAGACTCAACAACTGCCCCTCCTGCACCCCGAACTGCGCCTCCAGCTCACGGCCATGGCGCCATTCAGCGGACAGATCGGTCAGCAGGCGCAAGCGCACCTGGCCCTGTTCCGTCCATTCCAGCACCTCGGCGTGTTCGAAGTAAAAGCGCTTTTGCACAATCGGGTACAGCGCCTTGAACAGGCTTTCTTTCACCGAAAACGTCAGCGTTACGCACAACCCCAGTTGCTCGCGCGCACCGGCGGCCATGCGCTGCAGTTCCGCCGGCGTCAGGATCTCCCCGGCCAGACGTTCGGCGCGGTCACTGTCGAGCAGGTTTTCCAGGTCCATGCCCAAGCCGCGCCAGTGCTGTTTATTGGCGACAATCGCTGCCGCACGCCCGGTGCTGTGGGTGATCGAGCCGCAGATGTGCGCCGGCCACACCGGGGCGCGGTCTTCGCCAATCGCCGGGATCACGCTTGAGCCTTCCAGTTGCTGCAACGCGGCCCGGGCGCAGATCCGCCCGGCGAGAAACTCTGCCTGACGCTTGGCCACCGAACGCTGAATGCTCGGCGGTGGCTCGATGGCACTGCGCTGGAAGTCATCGCCCAGCAGTTGCTTCGGGTCGAAGCGGGTGCTCAGCAGGACAGTGTCGGGCAACACGTTCGGCAACGGCCAATGGGCGTCGAGCGGGGTGCAGCAGGCGGGGAGGATCGGGCTGGAATTCATGGCGGGCATTTTGCCGGTTGGCGCGGATGCTGGGTAGAGCCAAATCCTTTACCTGGCGGTAATGCATAACCTGTAGGAGCTGCCGGAGGCTGCGATCTTTGCTGTTTAAAGATCAAGATCAAAAGATCGCAGCCTCCGGCAGCTCCTACAGGGTGGATGTGGATCAGCCAAAGATCTTCTGGAAGAACGCCTTCATGTCCGCCCACGATTTTTCATCGGCCGCTTTGTTGTAACCGATATCCGGGCCACCGTGATCGCCGTGGCTCAAGCGATCGGCGTCGGGATTGGTGAAGCCGTGTTTGGCGCCGTCGAGGCTGACGAACCTGTAGTCGGCGCCAGCCTTGTCCATTTCCGCCTTGAACGCGGTGACGTTGTCGGCGGTGACCATGCTGTCCAGTGCGCCGTGCTCGACCAGTATTTTCGCCTTCACACTGCCGGGCGTGGCCGGGGTGGTGGTCGCCAGTGCGCCGTGGAAACTCACCACGCCCGCCAGTGGCTCGCCTTGACGCGCCGCGTTTAGCACCACGCCACCGCCGAAGCAATAGCCGATGGCGGCGATTTTATTCACGTCGGTCTGCGGCTGCTTTTTCAGCAGGTTCAGCCCGGCCTCGAAGCGCTTGCTGGACGCTGCGGCATCCTGGGTCGCGGCCTGCATGAACGCCATCGCATCTTTCGGGTGCTCGGTGTTCTTGCCTTCGCCGTACATGTCGATCGCCAGTGCGCTGTAACCCAGCTCGGCGAGGTCACGGGCGCGGCGCTTGGCGTAATCGTTCAGGCCCCACCATTCATGCACCACCACCACGCCCGGGCGCTTGCCCTTGATCGCATCGTCATAGGCGTAGTAGCCGATCAGTTTTGTACCGTCGGCGCTCTGGTAGGGAATCTCCTGAGTCTTGATCGAGGCGTTGGCCAGACTGCTGGCGGCGAGCAGGATGAGGGCGAGGAACAGGCGCATGGTCGGTCTCCTTATCGAAAGGTGGTCAGGACAGCCTAGTCGATTTGATTCAGCGCAGGTTCAGAGAGCGTTCAGGGGAGGTACAGGGGCACGTCAGTAACCTTGCGCCATACCCAAACAGCACTGTGAAAGAGGAAACTCGATGAATCATCTAAACAAACTGCTGCTGGCTTTTACCTTGTTGGGCTCCAGCATTGCGGCACATGCCGATGACACCACTAACTTCGCCGGCCTGACGTTCGGCCAGACCAGTGACAAGGTCAAAAAGTCCCACGCGCTGAACGACAACCTCGGCCACCCGGACGCCAGCGGCGCGATCGATGGCAACAACACTTACGGCGTGCGTCTCGGCCAGCAAAACTCGCAAGGTCGCTACTACGCCACCTACGACAACGTGTCCGGTTCGCACAATGGCATTAAACTGCGCCAGGAAAACCTGCTGGGCAGCTACGATCTGTTCTATCCAGTGGGCGGCAGCACCAAACTGTTCGGTGGCGCGACGGCGGGTTTGACCAAGCTGACCCAGGATTCGCCAGGCTACAGCCGTGACAGCGACATCGGTTACGCCGTGGGCGGTCAGTTCGGTGTGTTGCAGCAAGTGGCGCAAAACGTTTCGGTCGAACTCGGTTACCGTTACCTGATGAGCAACGCCAGCACTGAAATGAAAGAGAGCGGCGGCAGCAAGCAGGGCTCGCTGGACTTGACCAGCAGCGCGCAGACTTACCTGTCGGCCAACTACAATTTCTAAGGAGCGAATCGCCTTGAAACCCTGTGGGAGCGAGCTTGCTCGCGAAAGCGATGTTTCATTCAACATTATCGTTGACTGAATAACCGCCTTCGCGAGCAAGCTCGCTCCCACAGGTGGTTGTGGAGATTTCAAGTGATTAGGAGAAGGTCATGAAACTGTTGGTCGTCGAAGATGAAGCGCTGTTGCGCCATCACCTGCAAACCCGCCTGACGGAGAGCGGTCACGTGGTCGAGTCCGTGGCCAATGCCGAAGAGGCGCTGTACCAGACCGGACAGTTCAACTTCGATCTGGCGGTGATCGACCTCGGTCTGCCCGGTATGGGGGGGCTGGACCTGATCCGCCAGTTGCGTTCGAACGGCAAGACGTTTCCTATCCTGATCCTCACCGCGCGCGGCAACTGGCAGGACAAGGTCGAAGGCCTCGCTGCCGGCGCCGACGACTACGTGGTCAAGCCGTTCCAGTTCGAAGAACTCGATGCGCGGCTCAACGCCTTGCTGCGCCGCTCCAGCGGCTTCACTCAGTCGACCATCGTCGCCGGGCCGTTGCTGCTGGACCTCAATCGCAAACAGGCGTCGCTGGATGAAGAGCCGTTGGCGCTGACCGCCTACGAATACCGCATCCTCGAATACCTGATGCGCCACCATCAGCAAGTGGTGCCCAAGGATCGCCTGATGGAGCAGCTCTACCCGGACGACGACGAGCGCGATCCGAACGTGATCGAAGTGCTGGTCGGCCGTCTGCGCCGCAAGCTCGAAGGCCCGGGCGGGTTCAAGCCGATCGACACCGTGCGCGGTCTCGGCTACCTGTTCAATGAGCGCTGCACTTGATTCGTTCTCTTCGCGTTCGCTTGATGCTCGCCGCCACCACGTTGGCGGTGTTGTTCATGCTCGGCTTGCTGCCGGCCATGCAAGGCGCGTTCAGCCTGGCGTTGCAGGACTCGATCGAGCAGCGCCTGGCCTCGGATGTCACCACGCTGATCTCGGCGGCACGCGTCGATAGCGGCCATCTGGTGATGCCGACGCAGTTGCCGGATGAGCGTTTCAACCTCACCGACAACCGCTTGCTCGGTTACATCTACGACCGCGACGGCAAACTGGTCTGGCGCTCCAAAGGCACGCAGGAAGAGCAGATCAACTACAAGCCGCGCTACGACGGGCTGGGTAACGAGTTCGCGCGGATCCTCGAGAGCAACGGTCAGGAGTTCTTCGTCTACGACGTCGAAGTCAAACTGCTCGGCGGTAAAAGTGCCGCCTTCAGTATCGTCGCCCTGCAACCGGTGCGTGAATACGAAAACACCCTCGAAGGCCTGCGCGAGAATCTCTATCTGGGCTTCGGCGCCGCATTGCTGGTGTTGCTGGCGCTGCTGTGGATCGGCTTGACCTGGGGCCTCAAGGCGCTGCGCCGACTCAGTCAGGAGCTCGACGAAATCGAAAGCGGCACCCGCGAAAGTCTCACTGAACAGCACCCGCGCGAACTGCTGCGCCTGACCGGCTCGCTCAACCGTTTGCTGCACAGCGAGCGCCAGCAGCGCAGCCGTTACCGCGATTCCCTCGATGACCTGGCGCACAGCCTGAAAACTCCGCTGGCGGTGTTGCAGGGGGTCAGTGAAGACATGGCCCAGCGCCCCGAGGATCGTGATCAGGCCTGGGTGCTCCAGACCCAGATCGAGCGCATGAGCCAGCAGATCAGCTATCAACTGCAACGGGCCAGCCTGCGCAAAAGCGGTCTGGTACGCCATCAGGTGCGCCTGCAACCGGTGCTCAAAAGCCTGTGCGACACCCTCGACAAGGTCTACCGCGACAAACACGTGCAGGTGGCCTTCGATCTGCCGGAGCATTGCTACGTGCCGATCGAGCAGGGCGCGCTGCTGGAGATGATGGGCAACCTGTTGGAGAACGCCTATCGTCTGTGCTTGGGTGAAGTGCGCATCAGCGTGCGCGAGAGCCTGGCCGGCATCGAACTGTGCATCGAAGACGACGGCCCCGGCGTACCGCCGAATCAGCGTGCGCGCATCCTCGAACGCGGTGAACGCCTCGACCGCCAGCATCCGGGGCAGGGGATCGGGTTGGCAGTGGTCAAGGACATCATCGAAAGCTACAACGCCAAGTTGATGCTGGGTGATTCGCCGATGGGCGGGGCGGCGTTCAGGATTCATTTTCCGGCGGTTTGACCGTTTGTCGAGACTGTCAGGTCTGACAGTGGCTCCTTATCTTTCCACCGTTCACTTTAGTTCAGTCCATCCAGCGGTCGTGCCTTTGCACCACCTCAGCTGCCTTTGAATGGATTCAACTGAAGAAAACGGAGATTGATCATGGTCCAGTTTATTACCGCTCAAGACGTTCAGCGAATTAGTGCAGCGACTTCTCGGGTAGAAGTCGAACTGCCGGCACCCACCTTTGTTGGAATTGCCGGTGAGGTTATCAGCCAACAGCAGTTGAGCAAGGGGCTCACTGTGCGTATTCCGTACTTTGAGGGACAGCGAGTCGGGGCGATGTTTTATGCCTTAGTCGAAACTGGAGATCTTGGGGAATGGGATGAAATCGGATTCATCGAAACGCCAGACGGGGATACGCTGCTGTCCATTCCTCCTGAGCGAGCCCTCGGCTTTCGAGGTAATCATCTAGCGCTGTCTTATTTTTATTATGAGGTAGAAAATCCAAAGTCTCCCTCTTCAACATATTTTGCGGAGGACGAGATCTACTGGCCTGTTGTGGATGAGGCAGAGGGAAATGTCATTCCTCTGGCTTCGGTAAATGATGGTGTGACGGTTCGACTAAGGGCGTCCAAGGCACTGGCTGCGGGGGCATTGGTTTCTTTTTATTGGCATGGAAGCGCCTGCGAGGCTTCGCTGGTCAAACATTTTCGGATCGAGGGGCAGGAGCACGAAGATGTGTTACTGACTATAGGTCCGGAGTATTTGAGGCCCAACAAATACAGGACTGTCCGGTTGATTTATACGGTTGAAAATGCCGGCCAAAAATGGACGAGTGCTCTTATCGAAATGCAAGTTGCAGGCGATCTGAAAAGCCCTGTGCCGGTTTATGGCGCGGTAGGAACAGAATCACCTGGCACTCTTGATCCTATTGACGAAGGTGGAGGTATTCCCATGGTACTCAGCACCCAAGGGATGAGCGCAGGTGATAGCGTGACTTTCATTTTTTCAGGTCGGGCCCGACGCTTTGAGTATGTTCTGCGCCAGACATTGATACCTGCGCAGATTGGCCATGACCTGTTGATCACAGTGCCTGTGCGAGTTCATCAATTGGCTCACAGCGCCAAAGCGATGAGTATTGTCGAGCGAACCTCAGGAGAAATAGTCGGTTCGCCTCTGCTGAATTTGTATGTTTACTAATAAGCGTCTCCTGCAAGTGTGTTTAGACATCCGTGTTTACAACACACTTGCAGGCTGTCTCGTCGACTACACATTCTTGCTCCGCTGCCTACAGCTACGCCAGAATCCGCTGGCTTGCACGCTTCATTGCGCGCCTCGGGCGCCTTTCCACCACTGCCCATCAGTGGTCGGGTTTAGTCGCTCGCCGGTAATTGAGGTCGTATGAGGTGCCCGCCATGTCATTAATGGCGACTGTGCGCCGGGCACCTTCGGGTGGGCCGGCGTTTTTAATTCCCGGGTCTGACTAACCTCAGCTGCCACCCATTCGTTTAGTCGGGTGCAGGACCATGTCGATCCGCCTGGCTAACAGGCGTAAGGCGCGAGGAAGGCTGACTCACTGCTCCTGCGCCCGATAAGCCCCCGGCGTCAGCCCGGTCCACTTCTTGAACGCCCGGTGAAACGCCGACGGCTCGGAAAACCCCAGCTGCTCGGCGATCTGTTGCAGCGACAGATCCGCCCGGCCCAAGTGGTAAATGGCGATATCCCGCCGCAACTGATCCTTCAATTCCTGAAAACTGGTGCCTTCCTCGCGCAAATGTCGACGCAGGGTTTGCGGGCTGATGTGCAGCTGCGCGGCCACCGCTTCCAGGTCCGGCCAGTGCGCGCTGTCGCGGCTGAGCAAGCGGCGCAGGCGGCTGCTGAGGCTGTCGCCGTCGTCCGGGCGCGACAGCAGGTCGGCGGGGGAGCGTTCGAGAAAGTGCTTGAGGGTGCGTTCGTCCTGTAACAGCGGCATGTGTAGGTAGCGGCTGTGGAACAGCAGGCTGCTTTGATCGGCTGAAAACACCAGCGGGCAGGGGAACAGCAGATCGTACTCGGCGCCATGCGCCGGTTTCGGATAACTGAACGTGGCCTGTTCCAGACGAATGCGCTGGCCGATCAGCCAACTGCCGAGGCGATGCCAGATCACCAGCAGGCTCTCGCTGAGAAAGTGATCCGGGTCCCATAACTGCGAGTCATCGAGGCTCAGGCGCACCCATTCGTCTTCGCGGTGCAGGCTCAGGCGCGGGGCCTCGGGGAATAGGCTATAAAACAATAAACCGCGTTGCAGTGCCTTCTCCAGGTTACGGCAGTGAATCAGCGCGTGGCACATCATCGCGAAGCTACCGGGTTTGCTCGGTGCGTTGCCAAAGCCCAGGTATTCGTCATCCAGGGCCAGCCACAGGCTCTGCAGCAGTTGGGTGAATTGCTCCGGGGCGATGCGCGCGCGCGGCTCATCCAGCAACTCGGGGCTGATGCCCAGCTGTTGCAGCAGCGGCAAATAATCGAACCCCGAACGGCGTGCGCCACCGAGGGCGGCCCGGGCGAAATGACTGGCGATGGTACGTTCGCGCATAAGCGGCAGATCCTTCCTCAGGCGCCGGATGGTAGCCGGGGCGTGCACAGGGCAACAAGGCGGATTTCCGCCAAATTGTAGGACGAGATCCGACGAGTTGGCGGAAATCCGCCACACTTGAGTCACCGAACAGTGACACAGAAAAGCCCGTAAGTCCTGATATCAAAAGGCTTGCAGCGAATTGCACCAAAGTGGCACGGCGTTTGCGATAAGAGCGACAGAAGCGTGCGTTGATCCCGCCCGGAAAGGCGCCGCTCGAACAACAAATCCCTCCAGTGCAGGAGGGTTCGCAATTCAGGTTCTGCGCTCAACAGATGGATGTTGCCTGCAGGACGCTTGAGGAAACTTGCAATGACGACTCGTCAGCCACTGTACAAATCCCTGTATTTCCAGGTGATCGTCGCGATCATCATCGGTATTGCCCTTGGTCACTACTACCCGCAGTTCGGTGTCGCGGTAAAGCCACTGGGTGACGGGTTCATCAAGCTGATCAAAATGATCATCGCCCCGATCATCTTCTGCACCGTGGTCAGCGGTATCGCTGGCATGCAAAGCATGAAGTCGGTCGGCAAGACCGGCGGTTACGCACTGCTGTACTTCGAAATCGTATCGACCATCGCCCTGCTGGTGGGCCTGATTGTGGTCAACATTGTGCAGCCGGGCAACGGCATGCACATCGACGTCAGCACCCTCGACGCTTCGAAAGTCGCCACCTATGTAGCCCAGGGTGCGGATCAGAGCGTTGTCGGCTTCCTGCTCAACGTGATCCCGTCCACCATCGTCGGCGCGTTCGCCACAGGCGACATCCTGCAAGTGCTGATGTTCTCGGTGATCTTCGGTTTCGCCCTGCATCGCCTGGGTGACTACGGCCGTCCGATCCTCGACTTCATCGATCGCTTCGCCCACGTGATGTTCAACATCATCAACATGATCATGAAGCTCGCGCCAATCGGTGCCTTCGGTGCGATGGCGTTCACCATCGGTGCCTACGGTGTCGGCTCGCTGGTGCAGTTGGGTCAACTGATGGCCTGCTTCTACATCACTTGCGTGCTGTTCATCCTGATCGTGCTCGGTGGTATCGCCCGCATGCACGGCTTCAGCGTACTGAAGATGATCCGCTACATCCGTGAAGAGCTGCTGATCGTACTGGGTACGTCCTCGTCGGAATCGGTACTGCCACGCATGCTGATCAAGATGGAGCGTCTGGGCGCGAAGAAATCGGTAGTGGGTCTGGTGATCCCGACCGGTTACTCGTTCAACCTCGACGGTACTGCGATCTACCTGACCATGGCTGCAGTGTTCATTGCTCAGGCCACCGACACGCACATGGACATCACCCATCAGATCACCCTGCTGGTGGTGTTGCTGCTGTCCTCCAAAGGCGCAGCCGGTGTGACCGGTTCGGGCTTCATCGTGCTGGCCGCCACGCTGTCGGCGGTAGGTCACTTGCCGGTGGCCGGTCTGGCGCTGATTCTGGGTATCGACCGCTTCATGTCCGAAGCCCGCGCCCTGACCAACCTGGTCGGCAACGCCGTAGCGACCATCGTTGTCGCCAAGTGGGTCAAAGAGCTGGACACCGACGTGCTGCAAACCGAGCTGGCCTCGGGTGGTCGCGGTATCGCTGATACCCGTCCTGAAGATGACCTGGGTGTGGCTGAAGGCCCAGCCCCGAGCAACGTCAAGTAACTGCAATTTGGTAATACCCTGTGGCGAGGGAGCTTGCTCCCGCTGGACTGCGCAGCAGGCCTCTCTTTGAAGAGCGGGGCCGCTTCGCGCCCCAGCGAGAGCTCGCTCCCTCGCCACACAGGCAATAGAAAACCTGCTTCGGCAGGTTTTTTATTGCCTGCGATTTGAGCATTACGGTCACTGCCGCTGATGCATCCGGTGATTGCCGTACGCGGCATCGCTGCCTAGGCTGGGTGCATCGCTCAAGGAGATCGCCCATGTCTGCGCCGCTGGCCTCACTGAAGATTCTGGATTTCTCGACCTTGCTGCCCGGGCCGTTCGCCTCGCTACTGCTGGCGGACATGGGCGCCGAGGTGCTGCGCATCGAATCGCCGACACGCATGGATCTGTTGCGGGTATTGCCGCCGCATGATGGCGGAGTATCGGCCAGTCACGCCTACCTCAACCGCAACAAGCGCAGCCTGGCGCTGGACCTGAAACAACCCGAGGCGCTGGAAGTGGTCAAGCAGCTGCTGACCGATTACGACATCGTCCTCGAGCAGTTCCGTCCCGGTGTGATGGAGCGTCTGGGCCTGGGGTATGAGGCGCTGAAGGCGATCAATCCGAAGCTGATTTACGTGTCGATCACCGGGTACGGTCAGACCGGGCCTTACAGGGATCGCGCCGGGCATGACATCAACTACCTCGCCCTGGCCGGGCTGGCCAGCTACACCGGCCGTGCTGACAGCGGTCCGCTGCCGCTGGGCATGCAGGTGGCGGATGTGGCGGGCGGTTCGCTGCACGGGGTCATCGGCCTGCTGGCGGCCGTGATCGCCCGTCAGCAGACCGGGCAGGGCACCCACCTGGACGTGAGCATGACCGATTGCGCGTTCAGTCTGAACGCCATGGCCGGTGCCGGTTACCTGGCCTGTGGTGAAGAGCCGCACTGGGAAGACCAGATGCTCAATGGCGGCAGCTTCTATGACTACTACCGTTCGCGCGACGGGCGCTGGCTGTCGGTGGGCAGTCTCGAGCCGGGGTTCATGCAGCAATTGTGTACGGCGTTGGGCCGGCCGGAGCTGGCGGCGCAGGGCTTGTCACCGAAACCCGAGCAGCAAAGGTTATTGAAGGATGCGTTGAAAGTTGAATTCGAGAAACACGACTTTGCCCAGCTGTGTGAATTGTTCGCCGGGGTCGACGCCTGTGTCGAACCGGTATTGAACCTGAGCGAGGCGGTGCAGCATCCGCAGTTGCAGGCGCGCGAGCTGGTGACACAAGTGCCGCGTGGCGATGGTTCCAGTCAGGCACAGATCGCCTGTCCGTTGAAGTTCTCCGAGGCGCTACCGGCGCCGCGGCATGTTGGCGCGGCGTTGGGGCAGCATACGGATGAGGTGTTGGCGGCGTTGGGGTTTAGTGCGCAGCGGATTGCTCAACTGCGTGCAGGCAAGGTGATTCTCTAGCGTCTGACTGGGCCTCATCGCGAGCAGGTCCACTCCTGCAATTGAAATGCGTTCCACCTGTAGGAGTGAGCCTGCTCGCGATTGGGGCCAGTCGGGGCAACACAAAACCGGCTATTCCACCCGCATCTCACCACTGAACACCAAGGTATTGCGGCATCGGCGACACAAATACCGCCGCCCCTGGCGCACCAGGCTGTGGCGCTGCGCCGAAAACGGAAAGTCACTGTCGGCGCACGGGCATTTGTAAATGTAGCGCGTCACGCTGCGGCGTTTGATGGCGTAGGTGTGGCAGCGATCCGGCGGCAGCTCATAGACCCCGCGCATGATCAGTTGCCACTCCTCGCCGTGCGGCTGGATGCGGTCGCCGAACAGTTGATGGGCGATCAGGTGCGCGACTTCGTGGGCCACGGTCTGTTTGAGGAAGTGTTCGGTGTTTTCCCGGTACAGCTGCGGGTTGAAGCGCAGCAGGTTCTCGTGCAGATGCGCGACACCGGCTTTTTGCCCGCGCAGCTTGAGGCTGACGACGGGGCGTTGGAAATGACGTTTGAAAAAGGCTTCAGCGAGTTGGTAACAGTCTTCGACGCGGGTATTGAGTTGCTCGGGCATGCTTGATGGATCTCCAGAGACGTCGAGTATGCCGCAACCTCCCGGACTTGCGAATCGCTGACCTGCCGAATGGTCATCCGCCAAACGAGAAGGCCGCCTTGCGGCGGCCTGTGTTGGCAGATCTTGTTTTTCTCGGGGGGGAATCATGTCAGTTGGTATACACCGGCCCCACGCCGAGGCCCCAGACAATCACGGTGAACGCCATGATGGCCACCAGCACCACCAGACCGACCGCGAGCACTGAGCTGGAAAACAGAAAACCTTCGTCCGACGGAATGTTCATGAACGTCGGCAGCCCCACGTACAGCAGATACACCGTGTAGCAGATGGCCGCCGTGCCGACGATCATCCCCAGCCACATGTGCGGATACAGCGCTGCCAGTCCACCGACGAACAACGGCGTCGCGGTGTAGGTGGCGAACGCCACGCAACGGGCCAGGCTCGGGTTGGCGTCATAGGTGCGCGCCATCCAGTGCACGAAGGCGCCCATGACCGCGACCCCGCCGAGCATCGCCAGGTACGACATGACGGTCATCCACAGTGCGCTTTCAAAGGTCAGCATCACCGGTGCGCGGTTGCCGATCACCCAGCCGACCTGCGTGGTGCCGATAAATGCCGAAACGGCCGGAATAGCCGCCAGGATCAGCGTGTGCGTCAGGTACATGTGGCTGATGCTTTCCTCTTGGTCGCCACGGATTTCCTTCCATTCCTGATCGGGGTGGGTAAAAAGTCCCACTACGTGATGGATCATGCCAGTCACTCCTCTTGTTATTGCCATCGCCCCCCAACGGAGCGCCTACGGGCCAAGGTGGCCGAGCAAATTCAGGTCTTCAGATGTGTGCGACCTTATGTCGCAGTATAGAAAGGTCTTACCCGCACAGGTATTAGGGGCTTAGAGCAAATCGCGCTGTAAACAGGGCGGGTAATCGCCTCGGGGTCTGTTAACGCGCCGTCGGCTGGCCGCGACAACCTGTGCCCACAACCCCGGGGTTTTTGCGTAAAATGCCGGCCTTTCGTCACACCTCACGGATTTCGCGTCATGGGCACTCTTACGGTCAACCAGAACAAACTGCAAAAGCGCCTGCGCCGTCTGGCCGGCGAAGCGGTCGCCGATTTCAACATGATTGAAGATGGCGACAGGGTCATGGTCTGCCTGTCCGGCGGCAAAGACAGCTACACCATGCTCGACGTGCTGCTGCACCTGCAAA
>Ga0308163_10003093_pt1 | contig 14258 bp, 16 predicted proteins | sample PhyTR1_FD_201037 | JGI IMG/M metagenome (GOLD analysis project Ga0308163, IMG submission 201037) | Phyllosphere microbial communities from UC Gill Tract Community Farm, Albany, California, United States - DLSLT.R1 | ecosystem: Host-associated > Plants > Phyllosphere > Unclassified | place: USA... | reverse complement strand
TACTTCGTCATCCACGCTGCACGTGACGATCAGGGCTACATGGTTCCTGCTTCGGAAGTGGCACGTATCGAAGGCGAGCAACACAAGATCCTGGCCTCGGTGCGTAACGCCCAGGCGAACACTCCTGTCAACAAGCTGGAGCAGGCATAAACAATGTCGAACTTAGTATTTGAAGGTGCGAAGGGTCACGACCACGGTCATGACCATGAGCATGACCACGGTCACCACGACGCCGGCGAGATGAAGATCTACGGCTTCTGGATCTACCTGATGACCGACTGCATCCTGTTTGCGTCGATCTTCGCAATCTATGCAGTACTGGTGAACAACGTTGCCGGTGGTCCTTCGGGCCACGACATCTTCGAACTGCCGTACGTGTTGGGCGAAACCGCCTGCCTGTTGCTCAGCTCGATCACCTACGGCTTCGCCATGCTGGCGATGCACAAAGGTAACAAGGCTGGCGTTCTGGGCTGGTTGTTCGTGACCTTCCTGTTCGGCCTGGGCTTCATCGGCATGGAAGTCAACGAGTTCCACATGCTGATCTCCGAAGGCTACGGCCCGAACCGCAGCGGTTTCCTGTCGGCGTTCTTCACGCTGGTCGGTACCCACGGTCTGCACGTGACCAGCGGTCTGATCTGGATGGCGATCATGATGTATCAGGTCAGCAAGAACGGCCTGACGTCGACCAACCAAACCCGTCTGAGCATGCTCAGCCTGTTCTGGCACTTCCTGGACGTGGTCTGGATCTGCGTGTTCACCGTTGTCTACCTGATGGGGACCATTTAAATGGCTAATTCACATCATTCTCATGACGATGCCAGCCACGGCAGCTTCAAGTCGTACATGGTCGGTTTCGTCCTGTCGATCATCCTGACCGCGATCCCTTTCGGTCTGGTGATGTTCCCGACGATCTCGAAGGTTGCGACCCTGTGGGTCGTCCTGATCTTCGCAGTGGTGCAGGTTCTGGTTCACCTCGTGTACTTCCTGCACCTGGATCGTTCCGCGGCCCAGCGCAACAACGTGATTGCGTTTGCATTCGCCACGTTGGTGATCTTGCTGCTGGTGGGTCTGAGTGTCTGGATCATGTTCAGCATTCATACCTTCATGATGGCGAAGTGAGGAAAACCTGATGTCACTGAAGCACTTTATCCAAATCACCAAACCGGGGATCATTTTCGGTAACGTGCTTTCGGTGGCTGGTGGCTTTTTCCTCGCATCCAAGGGACATGTCGATTTCGGCCTGTTCCTGATCGCGATGATCGGTACTTCGCTGGTGGTCGCCTCCGGTTGTGTGTTCAACAACTGCATCGACCGCGATATCGACCTGAAGATGGAACGCACCAAGAACCGTGTTCTGGTTCAGGGCCTGGTTTCGGTGAAACTGGCCCTGGCTTACGCTACGGTCCTGGGTGTTGTCGGTGTCGGCCTGCTGTACTTCAAGGCCAACGCACTGGCGGCCTTGTTTGCAGTGATCGGTTTTGTGATTTACGTCGGCTTCTACAGCCTGTACCTGAAACGCAAATCCGTTCACGGCACCCTGGTCGGCAGCCTGTCGGGCGCGATGCCTCCGGTCATCGGCTACGTTGCCGTCAGCAACAGCTTTGACCTCGCAGCGCTGACCTTGCTCGTCATGTTCAGCCTGTGGCAGATGCCTCACTCGTACGCCATCGCGATCTTCCGTTTCAATGACTACCTGGCTGCTTCGATCCCGGTTCTGCCGGTCAAGCGCGGCATCCGGGTGGCCAAGCGGCATATCCTGATCTACATCCTGGCGTTCCTGCTGGCGACCCTGATGCTGACCTTTGGCGGTTACGCCGGGCTCAACTATCTGGCCGTTGCGGCTGCCATGGGCATGTACTGGTTGTACATGGCCTGGACTGGGTACAAAGCCAAAGATGACACCGTTTGGGCACGCAAGCTGTTCGTGTTCTCCATCTTCACCATCACGGCCTTGAGCGTGGCGATGTCGCTGGACTTTCAGGTAACGAAAGAGCTGCTGGTGACGTACGCAGCCCCTTGAACGCCTGAACTGAAACACAGGAAACCCCGTGACGCTTTCGAGCCACGGGGTTTTTTGTTGGGGGCGAGTTAACGGCTCGTAGGAATATTCGCTTAGTGGAGGCGGTAAAATCCGCAATTTGGGCTTTTCAGGCTCTAATCAGCCCATGACAAAGCCCACTGCTTTGCCGCATCATGTGTTTGTTTTGTACAAGGATCGTATCGAAGTGCATCCGATCCAGTCGTAGAGATACAACAAACAGAATTATGACTGAGCACATCACTCCAGACATTCGGCCCAAAAATGATTCGATGCCTCTCGTATCGATCATTGCGCCCTGCTACAACGCAGAAAAGTATCTGGACGTTGCTCTGGGGAGCATTTTTGCCCAGGACTATCCGAACGTCGAAGTCATCATCGTCGATGACGGGTCCACCGATAACAGCGTGCCGATGCTACGGGCGCTGCAAGGTCAATACGATTTCCAGCTGTACTCCCAGGCCAATCAGGGCGTCAGTGCGGCGCTGAATCACGGATTGCGGTACGCCCGCGGTGAGTATGTGTGCACGCCTGATCTGGACGACATCATGCTGCCGTCGTCCGTACGCCTGCGTGCCGACTACCTGAATCAACACCCGGAAGTGGGCTGTGTCGGCGCGCTGATCATTTACATGGATTCCGACGGCAACGACACCAAATCCCAGAAGCTGGATGGCATTCAGAAACTCAGCTTCGACGAGATCCTGGGTGACGCGCTCGTCGTGGGCGCCCCCGTTTCGCTGTACCGCATGGACGCGCTGAAGACCGTGGACTTCTACGATCCCGAAATCAGGGTGCAGGATTTTCAGATGACCCTGAAAATCGCCAGCAAGGGTTATGAGGTACACGTGCTGCCGGTGAGCGTCACGCGGTATCGACGCCACCCGAACAACCTGTCGCGCCGCTACAAAGTCCTGTTTGACGCCGACATGCGCACTATTGCGCCTTATCGTTCGCACCCGGCCTACAACCGCGGGCTGACCGCGATCATCAACAAGGCTTTGAAATATGCAGTGGTCAGCGACAAGAAGTACGCCTGGACGCTGCTTCGCTCGATTCCGTTGAGGCAGTTCAACCGGACCACCTTTCGTCGCTTCAAGCGTCTTCTGTTGCATCGCCAGAGCAGTTGATCTGCCCTTGTCGTGCCCGCTTCAGTTCACGGACCCCGCATGAAATTTTTCGAACTCCTGAAAGCCCGTAAAACCCGAAAGCACCTGCGCAGCCTCGACAAGCTCGAGCGCGCCCCGGAAAAGATCCGCCTTCGTTATCCACATTATGTGGTGGGCACAGGCACCTACGGGATTCCGGAAGTGTTCGAGTTCGGCGACGACACTATCTTGCGCATCGGCTCCTACACCTCGATCGCGGCGGGTGTGAAGATCTTGCTGGGTGGTGAACATCGCACCGACTGGCTGACCACTTACCCGTTCCCGGCGATGATGAAGGGTCTGGAAGACATCAAGGATTACGCGCCGAGCAAAGGTGACGTCGTTATCGGCAGTGATTGCTGGATCTGCGCCGACGCCACGATCCTGTCCGGTGTGACCGTCGGGCACGGCGCTATTGTGGCGGCAGGCGCAGTGGTCAACCGCGACGTGCCACCCTTCGCCGTTGTGGGCGGTAACCCCTGCAAGTTCATTCGCTGGCGTTTCGAAGAAGACGTGCGTCAACAATTGCTCGAAGCCGCCTGGTGGGACTGGCCGATGGAAGAAGTGAAGTCGGTTGCTCGAAACCTGTGCGGACCTGATCTGGATGCTTTCCTCTCGTACGTCAGGGCACGCAAAGCCGCGTGAATGGTTGAAAGACGAAATCCTTTTCTCCTCGGGAGGGGGCAGGTGTTCCGGGTTTAAGCGTTCGGCACCGGATCGCCAGTACCTCCAACATCTTCCTTCGGGTTCGGGGTCGCTTCCTTGGCGGGCCCCAGCACGATCGCCAGGTGCCTCAAGTCGTCGATTTCCACGCTGACGCTTTTGCCCGACGGGCTGGCTGCCAGCGTGCCCAAAGCGAACACAGTAAAAAAGCGCACTTCGTCTGCGTGGCTGAGCAACTCGCTGATGTAGCGACTGGACCGGTAGGCCTGCATCTGGGCCGGCGAGACGTATAACGACACCTGCTTGCCCTGCAACCGATCAAAGAACTTGAACTTGAACCCCGTGCCATAGCGTTCCACCAAACCACCGCCGTACAGCACGCGTCGCTCATCCTCCAGCTTGGCAAACTTGATATGGCGGAACCAGGACCGCAGCGTCACCTCGCCCTGACCCGGAATGCGCAACGTCAGCAGGGCGAACTCTTCCTTGCTGAGGGTGGCCTGGGCCTGCCTGAAACTGTCGACCAAACGCTCCAGGTTATTGGTACGGGTTTCGGTGGGCTGTTTGGTGATCGAGGTGGTTGAAGAGGGTGTCGCGCTCGCGGGTTTTTCTTCAGGCGAGGGTGCGGGTTTGTCAGTGGAGGAGGTCGGCCGGGTTCTTTCCTTCAGCGCTGGGTCGAACACATCGATGTAATCGTCCAGCTTGCGCTTGACCTTGCGCAGCGCAGTTTGCGCGTCGGACTCCTCAGGGGCGGGCTTGTCCTCGGCCGCATCAGCCTCATCGACCCACTCGCAGTCGGCATGGTGCTGGTAGTTGGGGTTGGCTCGAAAGTGGGCCGCCACAAAGGTCGGATGCTCCTGTGGCTTCACGTCATAGCGCACACCCGTGATCTTCACGCCCTGCGCTCGACACGGCTCGGACGAACACAAGAAGTTGAAGCGGGCGCGCGGTGGCTCTTGAGAGAAGTATTCACGACGCGCCGCCACGATCGACAGCTCCTGCTGCAACTCGACACAGAACGCTCGGGTGATGCTTTTGCGGGTCTTCATGACAGCGGCCGGGTCCTTTGCCGAGGGATCATGCCGGGATGATGCTGAATCGCCAGTGATTAGCACAACCCCAACACGCCATTACTGTCCCGGAACCGCCAGCCATTCACCCACCACCTTCTGATACGCACCGGTTGCCTTGCTCAGATGCAACCATTGATCGACGTAGCTTTTCCAAGTGACATCGTCGCGCGGCAGCAAATACGCCTTTTCGCCATATTGCATGTAACGGGAAGGGTTGACCGTGCACAGCCCCGGCGTGCGCTTCTGCTGGTAGAGCGCCTCCGACGCATCGGTGATCATCACGTCGGCCTTCTTGTCCAGCAACTGCTGGAAGATCGTCTTGTTGTCGTGAAAGGACAGCGAAGCCTTGGGCAAGTAGGCCTTGGCAAACGCCTCGTTCGTGCCGCCCTGAGGTTCGATCAAACGCACGTCGGGCTGGTTGATCTGCTCGACGGTCTGGTACTTCGCCTCATCTTCACACCGCACCAGCGGCACCTTGCCGTCGATGTCCAGCGTGCTGCTGAAGAACGCTTTCTTCTGACGTTCCAGCGTCACCGAAATACCGCCGACCGCGATGTCACACTTGCCCGCCGTGAAGTCCGGCATCAGGTTTTTCCATGTCGTCGGCACCCACTGCACCTTTACGCCAAGACTCTGAGCCAGCGATTGCGCCAGCTCGATATCGATGCCCTCGTATTGCCCATCCGGCTTGAGAAACGAATACGGCTTGTAATCGCCGGTGGTACAGACCGCGAGCTCACCCTTCTGCTGGACCGCGTCCAGGTGCGACGCCGTTTCGGCGGCCTGCGCGTGAGTGACGCTGGCCAATCCCAGCAACAGGCTGGCGGTTAAGCATGTCTTCATCGTGTCGATCCCTGTGAGTTCGCTGCCCGAGCGGCTTTGACTTTAGCCCGGTAATGGCGATACAGCGCCACCCCGGCGGCCAATACAACCACACCGATGAAAATTGGCAAACGGTAAGGCTTCAGGTCCCCCAGCAGATGCTGCAACGCCTCGCCGGCCCAATAACCTCCCATCGCGAACAGCGTCGCCCATACGGCGGCGCCCAGTAGATTGATCAGCGCGAAGCGGATGGGGGAGAGGCGACTCGCACCGATCACCAGCGGCCCGATGAGGCGCATGCCGTAGAGAAACCGCACCGAGAAGACCGACGCCGTGGGGTAGCGCTTGATCAGGTCGGAAACCCGGTCGATGGCCGATTGCTGTCGGTGCAGCTTAGGCAGGATCCGGGGGCCAAAGTAACGCCCGGTCCAGAACAGAATCTGATCCCCCAGCATGCCGCCCAGCGTGGCGATAAGGATGACGTGCGGCAATTGAAGGGACGTCTGGTGAGCCGCCAACCCTCCCAGGATCAGAATGGTTTCGCCTTCCAGCAGGCAGCCGATAAACACAGCCCAGTAGCCGTAGTTCACCAGCAGATAATTGATGTCGACGTGTTCGAACATGAGCTCCAGCGGCCTCGAAAAAGGGTTAGCCGCAGGGTCATCCGGCGGAAGGCATGCCGTTCGACCAAAGCTGAACGCCAACAGTTCTATAACGCTTCAACGTCGCGCAGGGTCACTCGCTGTATTCGGCCTCCAAGGCCGCCAGATCTTTCTCGATCACCTTCATCAGCATTTCCCACTCACCCTGAGTGCGTTTCAGGGCCTCGCCTTCGCGAGAGTACAGGAAGTCGATGATGTTGGCGGTTTCCTTGGCCTTGGTGGTAGGACGGAAGGCGTCCATGCTCAGCACGCGCGCCAGCATGTCCAGTTCCGTGGCGTGGTTCACCCACTGCCAGTTGTCCTTGATCACCACCTTGTCGATGAGGATGCATTGCTTCTTGAAACTGCGCAGGCTTGCGCCAAACGGGCTGGCTGCCAACAACGAGGTAATGCGCGAACCTTCGCTGTTGGCCTTGTCCACCGCATTGGGCCCGAAGAACCACTCGTTGAAACTCAGCTCGATTTCGCGGAAGGCGACATTGGCATCCCAGATGATGCCCAGCGCCTTGTTGTGAATGATCTCGTTCTTCCACGCTCGGTAGGCCTTGAACGCCAGCCCCACCAGGCCGATCGCCGCGAGCGCCTGCACCAGCGCAGAACACGAATTGATGACGTCATACGCACGTGCCGACCCTGAAAAGCCGGCACCCGTGTAGGACTCGTAGAACACCGCGCCGGTCATCGCTGCAAGCGCGAACAAGGCGCAATAAAACCCGAACGCATAGGGATCTTTCATTGTTGTTTTTATCCGATCAGCGAGGTTAAACGTTTGGTCCATTCGCTCTGGATCAGTCAATTTTCAGGCTAGTTGAGAACTGGGCTTTTGCAGGGGCGAGGGCACGAAAAAGGGCGGGCGGTCGAATCCGGGCTCAGAGCAAAACCGGACACGCCAACCCTATCCGTTACCCCTCGACGGCTTGGGAAACATCGCATCGTCCGAAAGGCAGGCAATCAGATGGTCATACACCAATCGGACTCTGGGCGGCACCGGCCCTGACTGTGTGCGGTACACAATCAAGTCCACCGTCGGCGGCGCGCATTCGGCGAGCACTTCGACCAGCAAGCCATCACTCAGATGAGGCTCCGCCAGATAGTCCGGCATCTGCCCGAACGCCAGCCCGGCCAGAACAAACTCCAGCTCCGTTTCCGGGTCATCGCAGCTGAACGCAGGGGAGGGCGGCAAGTAACTCTCACCGTCCGAAAAAAACCATGGCCACGGCCTGCCGTTGTTCCGGTCGATCAGCACCGACAGCGGCAACGGCTTGAGCGCCTCCACGCTTGACGGCGCGCCTACCGCCGCAATCAACGCGGGGGCTGCCACGACTTTCAAAGGTACCTGAGCCACCGCCCGCGCGATGAATCGCCGATCACGCACCGCACCGATACGGATCCCGATGTCGATCCGCGACAGCACCGCATCCGTCAGTTGATCATCCAGATTCAACTCGATTCGCAAGCCGGGATGCTGTTGCATCAGTGGCTTCAGAAAATCCGCCATGTACAGCTTGCCGATGGCATGGGGCGCGGTGATCCCGACACGGCCAGCGATATCGGCGCTCTGCGGTTTTGAGTGAGACACGAACAGCCGGTCAAACTGATTCAGCGTTTCCTGCGCCTGCTGGGCGATTTCTGCCCCGAACGCCGTCAGCGTCGCCTGTCGCGTGCTGCGATGAAAGAGCGGCTCGGCAAAGGTGCGCTCCAATTCCTTGATCGCCCGCGTCACCTTCTGCGGCGATGTCCCCAGCCGATGCGCCGCCTCTCGAAAGCTCGGCGCTTCCACCGCGACTAGAAACACACGGAGCATTTCCATGCGATTGAGCATTGATCGGGATCCTTGTTGCGACGGTGAGATGAACAGCGTGTTCCAGAAAGTGGAATTCTCGAAGCCAAACTCTTCCATTTTCTGGGCAGAAGATCCACTGCAAACTCCTGCTCAACCACTTCCGACCCTCTGCAGGAGATTCACCATGAGCAACGGCATTCAAGGCAAAGTCGTCGTCATCACCGGCGCGAGCAGCGGTCTGGGCGAAGCAACCGCCCGCCACCTGGCCAAACTCGGCGCCAAAGTCGTCCTCGGCGCACGTCGTCAGGAACGCATGGACGTCATCGTCCAGGACATCAAAGCCACAGGCGGCAAAGCATCGGCCTACACCGTCGACGTCACGCGCCGGGAAGACCTGACCGCTCTGGTGGAAAATGCCATCAACGATTTCGGCAAGGTCGACGTCATGATCAACAACGCGGGCCTCATGGCCATCTCGCCCATCGCCGAACTGCGCGTCGACGAGTGGGACCGCATGATCGACATCAACGTCAAAGGCGTGCTGTACGGCATCGCCGCCGCACTGCCGAAATTCGAAGCCCAAGGCTTTGGCCACTTCATCAACATCTCGTCCGTGGCCGGCATCAAAGTCTTCAGTCCGGGCGGTTCCGTCTACAGCGGCACCAAATACGCCGTCCGCGCCATCTCCGACGGCCTGCGCCACGAAGTCGGCGGAAAAATCCGCACCACCACCATCGAACCCGGCGCTGTGGACTCCGAACTCAAATTCGGCAGTGGCCACCAGCCAAGCGCCGACGTCGTGAAAGAGTTCTACAAACAGGCCATCCCCGCCGAATCCGTCGCCCGCGCAATTGCCTACGCGATCGAACAACCGGGCGATGTGGACATCAACGAAATCGTCCTGCGCCCGACCTCGCAGGATTTCTAAGCGTTGAGCGGTGTTGCGACAGGCCCCTACCTTTCGCATCCCGCACAATGCTCGCGACCCCTTCAACAGAACGTCTCGAGAGCTACCCCTGTGGGAGCGAATTCATTCGCGAAAGGGAGGTACGGCCGACACTGCCCTGTCGGCTGAACCTGCCCCTCGCGAATAAATTCGCTCCCACAGTTTTCGGCTGCGTTCTGCAGATCAACTCAGCTCTTGATTCTGGCCGAAGGCCGTAGCAACTGTCTTCCTCACGCTGCATGTACAGCTTCTTCTGGAGGCTTTGATTCTGCCCGCAGGGCGTAGGAGCGCGCTTGCCCGCGATCTGCCGGGAACCGGCAGCAAAACCTGTGCATTCGGGGTACCAGGCACAATTGAGTCGCCGTTTCTGCCCTCAGGGCGTAGGAGCGCGCTTGTCCCGCGATCTGCCGGGAACCGGCAGCAAAACCTGTGCATGCGGGGTACCAGGCACAACTGAGTCGCCGTTTCTGCCCGCAGGGCGTAGGAGCGCGCTTGCCCGCGATCTGCCAGAAACCGGCAGCAAAACTTGAGCATGCGGGGGTACCAGGCACAACTGAGTCGCCGTTTCTGCCCGGAAGGCGTACGAGCGCGCTTGCCCGCGATCTGCCGGAAACCGGCAGCAAAACCTGTGCACTCGGGGTGTCAGCCACAACTGAGTCGCCCGGTTCTGCCCGCAGGGCGTAGGAGCGCGCTTGCCCGCGATCTGCCGGGAACCGGCAGCAAAACCTGTGCATTCGGGGTACCAGGCACAATTGAGTCGCCGTTTCTGCCCGCAAGGCGTACGAGCGCGCTTGCCCGCGATCTGCCGGAAACCGGCAGCAAAACCTGTGCATTCGGGGTACCAGGCACAATTGAGTCGCCGTTTCTGCCCGCAGGGCGTAGGAGCGCGCTTGCCCGCGATCTGCCGGGAACCGGCAGCAAAACCTGTGCACGCGGAGTGCCAAGCACAATCAAGTCGCCGTTTCTGCCCGCAGGGCGTAGGAGCGCGGCATCTCCCGCGATCTGCCGGAAACCGGCAGCAAAACCCGTGCACGCGGAGTGCCAAGCACAATCAAGTCGCCGTTTCTGCCCGCAGGGCGTAGGAGCGTGGCATCTCCCGCGATCTGCCGGGAACCGGCAGCAAAACCAATCACCTTGTTCCTTCCAAGCAGGCCTAGATCCATACGTTTTTGTAGGACCGTTCTGAATTTCCACCGTCGGGTTGTCGACGAACAATGCCCACGTTAGCCTCTCCGCCGTCGTTGTGATCAGCGACCGGATTTGACGATCTGAGACTAAGGCGCACAGCGCTCCATCTATGCTTTGAGCTATTGCGCTTGCAGCACGTGTTATGGCAGCTGTGCGTCGGAGACCTTCGGGTCTGCCGGTAGCCTTAGGCCGGTTCGTCAACCTTCGCACAGCTGCCACCCATTGTTTGACGACATTGGAGTCAGCGTTAACTAAGGAGCTTCACCCATGCAGGTATCGCATCAACCCAAATCCCCACCCCCATCGCTAACCTCGGAATGGGAAACAAGGCGATGACCAACTGCTTCCAACCCCAAATCTTCATCCGCCACCACCGCCAACTCCGCGCCCTGCAACTCGAAAACCAAGCCTGGTTCTGCCTCCAGGACACCGCCCGCCTCATGGGCAAACCCCTCGACGAACGCGCCACCTACAAACTCGATCCGGACCAGCGCCGCACTGCCTGGCTAAACAGCAACGGCCAATGGAGCAAACAACTCCTCATCAGCGAATCCGGCCTCTTCGCCATGCTCGTCCACCACTACGTCCCCGAAAACCGTGCATTAAGGCACTGGCTGACCCACGAGGTATTGCCGACATTGCGCGACAAGGCTGAGCCGCATTCGCCCAGTATGAACGCCATGAAATGGGCTGGATGTTCGGTGGGATTATTGCAATGGCAACGCGATTACTGGGTGCGGCTCAGAGATATGCCCGAGCTTATGGTCGAGCGGGCTCGTGGCGTCGTCCGCGATGACTGGAAGAGCGTTTTGGCCAGATGGCGAGATAAGCTGATCGGCAAATGATGGTGGGGACGAGGGGAAATTTGACGATTTAACGCATGGGCCGATAGCGGGCATTGGTTTTAGAACACCGTGCCTACAGCGATCTGGATGTGGCTTGAAAGACCTCATCCACTCGCTTCATCTCCAAATCCCGCCCACAAAAAAACCGGCTCAAATCTGGCCGGTTTCTCTGTGCTTCAAGCTACGTAACCGCTTGAAGGTGTTGCTGTTTGGTGCCCCGAGGGAGACTCGAACTCCCACTCCTTTCGAAAACGGATTTTGAATCCGCCGCGTCTACCAATTCCGCCATCAGGGCTCAATGGCGGCGAAGTATAGAGACGCTCCTACCGTTGGTCAATCATGTTTCATGGTCAATTTTCACTTATTCGGCTAAACTTCCCGGCCCTGCTAGACGAACCCCATCATGCGTGTCGCTGACTTCACCTTCGAGCTCCCTGATTCATTGATCGCTCGCCATCCTTTGGCGGAGCGACGCAGCAGCCGTTTGCTGACCCTCGACGGGCCAAGCGGCGCGCTGGCACACCGCCAATTCACTGATTTGCTGGAGCATTTGCGCCCTGGCGATCTGATGGTTTTCAACAATACCCGGGTGATTCCGGCGCGGTTGTTCGGGCAGAAAGCTTCGGGCGGCAAGCTGGAAATTCTGGTGGAGCGGGTGCTCGATCAGCACCGCGTGCTGGCTCACGTGCGCTCCAGCAAGTCGCCCAAAGCGGGTTCGACGATTCTCATCGATGGCGGTGGCGAGGCCGAGATGGTCGCGCGCCACGATGCGTTGTTCGAACTGCGTTTTGCCGAGCCGGTGCTGCCGTTGCTGGAGCGCGTCGGGCACATGCCGCTGCCTCCTTATATAGACCGCCCGGACGACGACGCTGACCGCGAGCGTTATCAGACCGTGTACGCGCAGCGCGCCGGTGCGGTGGCGGCGCCGACGGCGGGGCTGCATTTCGATCAGACGATGATGGACGCGATTGCCGAAAAGGGCGTCGAGACGGCGTTCGTGACGCTGCACGTGGGCGCAGGGACGTTCCAGCCGGTGCGCGTGGACCGGATCGAAGATCACCACATGCACAGTGAATGGCTCGAGGTCACGCAGGACGTGGTCGATGCCGTTGCGGCGTGTCGCGCCCGTGGCGGTCGGGTGATCGCGGTCGGTACGACGAGTGTACGTTCGCTGGAAAGCGCGGCGCGCGATGGCGTGCTCAAGCCGTTCAGTGGCGACACCGACATCTTCATCTATCCGGGGCGGCCGTTTCACGTGGTCGATGCCCTGGTCACCAACTTCCATTTGCCTGAATCCACGCTGTTGATGCTGGTTTCGGCCTTCGCCGGTTACCCGGAAACCATGGCGGCCTATGCGGCGGCGGTGGAGCACGGTTACCGCTTCTTCAGTTACGGTGATGCGATGTTCATCACCCGCAATCCCGCGCCGACTGCCCCTGAGGGTTCTGACCCAGCGGACTCGGCCTCAGAGGATCAAGCATGAGTCGCACCTGTCGTATGTCTTTCGAGCTGTTGGCCACTGATGGCAAGGCTCGTCGTGGTCGTCTGACCTTTCCCCGTGGCGTGGTCGAAACCCCGGCGTTCATGCCGGTCGGTACCTACGGTACGGTCAAGGGCATGCTGCCTCGGGATATCGAAGCCACGGGTGCGCAGATCATCCTCGGTAACACCTTCCACCTGTGGCTGCGTCCGGGCACCGAAGTGATCAAGGGTCACGGCGACCTGCACGACTTCATGCAGTGGAAAGGGCCGATCCTGACCGACTCCGGCGGTTTCCAGGTGTTCAGCCTGGGTGCCATGCGCAAGATCAAGGAGGAGGGCGTGACCTTCGCCTCTCCTGTGGATGGCGCCAAGGTGTTCATGGGCCCGGAAGAGTCGATGCAGGTCCAGCGTGATCTGGGCTCGGACATCGTGATGATTTTCGATGAATGCACGCCGTACCCGGCAGACGAAGACGTCGCGCGCACCTCCATGGAGCTGTCGCTGCGTTGGGCCAAGCGGTCGAAGGTCGCCCACGGCGAAAACACCGCAGCACTGTTCGGCATCGTTCAGGGCGGCATGCATGAAAACCTGCGCATGCGCTCACTGGAAGGCTTGAATGAGCTCGACTTCGACGGCCTGGCCATTGGCGGCCTGTCGGTGGGCGAGCCCAAGCACGAAATGATCAAGGTGCTGGACTATCTCCCAGGTCGCATGCCGGCTGAAAAACCTCGTTACCTTATGGGTGTAGGCAAGCCGGAAGACCTGGTTGAAGGTGTGCGCCGCGGAGTCGACATGTTCGACTGCGTGATGCCTACGCGCAATGCTCGCAACGGTCATCTGTTCATCGACACCGGTGTCCTGAAGATTCGTAACGCGTTTCATCGCCACGATGAATCGCCGCTGGATCCGACCTGCGATTGCTACACCTGCAAGCACTTCTCCCGCGCTTATCTGCATCACTTGGACAAGTGCGGCGAAATGCTGGGGAGCATGCTCAATACGATCCACAATTTGCGGCATTACCAGCTGCTTATGGCTGGTTTGCGCGAGGCTATTCAACAGGGTACATTGGCCGCCTTTGTCGACACGTTCTATGCCAAACGCGGGCTTCCCGTGCCGCCGCTGGACTGAATGACATCCGGTCTTACCGCTTCTTATTATTAAAATTATGCAACTGGAGTGTTAAATGAGCTTTTTCATTTCCAATGCCATGGCAGACGCCGCGGCACCTGCGGCCGCTGGCCCGGCAGGTTCGGGTTTTGAGTGGATCTTCCTGGTCGGCTTCCTGGTCATCTTTTATCTGATGATCTGGCGTCCACAGGCCAAGCGCGCCAAAGAGCAGAAGAACCTGCTGGGCAACTTGCAGAAGGGCGACGAAGTTGTCACTTCCGGCGGTATCGCGGGCAAGATCAACAAAGTGACTGACGATTTCGTGGTAATCGAAGTGTCCGACACCGTTGAGCTGAAGATCCAGAAGGGCGCCATCGCTGCCACCCTGCCTAAAGGCACTCTGAAAGCCATCTGATTCCAGTCTTTTACCAATCGACGGGGCGCGCAAGGCGCCCCGCGTTATAAGCAGGCGGCGTGATGTTGAACAAATACCCTCTG
>Ga0308163_10003092_pt1 | contig 14259 bp, 10 predicted proteins | sample PhyTR1_FD_201037 | JGI IMG/M metagenome (GOLD analysis project Ga0308163, IMG submission 201037) | Phyllosphere microbial communities from UC Gill Tract Community Farm, Albany, California, United States - DLSLT.R1 | ecosystem: Host-associated > Plants > Phyllosphere > Unclassified | place: USA... | reverse complement strand
AGACGCCGACCTTCATCTACGTGGGCGAGCGCGACGTCGAATGCCCGCCGGCGCAATCGATGGAGTTCTGGCACGGCCTGCGCGCGATGGGGGTGCCGACGTCGCTGGTGATCTACGAGGACGAGGGGCACTCGCTGCGCAAGCCGGAGCACCAGCGCGATTTGCGGGCGCGCGAGATCGGGTGGTTCAACAAGTATTTGAAGTAATTTGCCGGCCCCGCCGCAAGCGCATCAATTGGCCGCCTGCGCGGGCGTCCGTGCCTGCTCCGGAAGCGCCGGCTTCTCCGGATTCAACACTACCTGCACATAATTGCGCGCATCGAGGTAGCGCTGCGCGGCCTGGCGCACGTCGTCCACCGACAGCGCCGCCACGTCCTTGTCGAGGGTCAGGAGGGTGGCCGGGTCGGTGCCTTCGGTGAGCGAGGTTTGCAGCACCGCCAGCCAGTAGCCGTTTTCCTGCAGCGACTTGCGCCAGGTCTGCAGCCAGTTGGCCTTGACCTTGTCGAGGTCGGCCTGGTCCGGGCCCTGCTTGCGCATGCGCGCGATTTCGCCGAAGGTGGTGTCGATCACCTTGCCGACATTGTCCGGTCCGGTCGGCAGGGTCACGCCGACCGTGTAGTGGCCATAGGGCAGGCGCGTCATCGAGCCTTCCATGCCGCCGCCGTAGATCAGGCCGAGCTTTTCGCGCAGCACGTCGATGATGCGCAGGTTCATCACCTCGGTCAGCGCCGACAGGCGCAGCTCTTCCTTCTCGTTGACGTCGGCCGGACCGGTGAAGGTCAGCGACACCGTGCTGCGGTCCTCGAGGCCGCTGTTCACCTCGCGCTTGACCACGCCCTTGACCGGACGGACGCCGAGGTCGCGGTAGGCGGTCGGGATGTCCGGCGTCGGCAGGCTGCCGAGGTAGGTCGCCAGCAGCGGCTTGACGGCGTTCGCATCGAAGCTGCCGACCAGGATGAAGGTCAGGTCCTTGGCGCTGGAAAAGCGCTCGCGGTAGATCGCGATCGCGCGGTCCAGGTCGATGCGCGCGAAGTCGTCGGGACGCAGCGCGCGCGGTGCGCGCGGATTGTTGCCGTACAGCGTAGAGACGACGGTGTCGCCGAACTGCGCGCCGGGCTGGGCCAGGCGGTTGCGCGCCAGTTCCATCTGCTTGCCGATGAAGGATTTGTACAGGTCCTCATCGCGCCGCACGCCGGCGAACTTCAGCCAGACCATTTGCAGCATGGTCTCGACGTCGGTGGCGCCGGCGGTGCCGGCGACGACGTCGGTGTGGCTGCCCAGGCCGGCGCTGACGGCGGCGGCCTTGCCGGCCAGGATCTTGCGCAGGTCGAGCGGCGAGAATTCCTTCAGGCCCATCGAGGCGACGATGGCGTCGGCATAGCGCGCGTTGAACACGTCGCGCTCGTCGAACAGGCTCTGGCCGCCGAAGCGCGCGGCGCTCATCAAGACCTGGTCGTTGCGGAAGGCGGTGGGTTTCAGGATCACCTTGACGCCGTTCGACAGCGTCAGGCGGGTGAGGCCGAGGCGCTCGTCGCGCGACTCGGCCACGATGCTGCCGGTGGCCGGCGGCTGCGCCATCAGGTTGGCCGCCAGCGTTTTTTCGGCGTCGTTCGCGCGTACTTCGCTGCGCTCGGCCTTGACCACTGCGGCCAGCAATTCGGTGCCGGTGGGGATGGCGGCGCCGTCCTTGGCCGGGCCGGTATAGACCACCAGCTTGCCGGAGTCGGCGGGAATCGTGCGGCGCGCGTAGGCGTTGATCTCGTCGAGCGTGATGCCCGGCACCAGTTCCTTGACGATGCGGTATTCGGCCTCGATGCCGGGGATCGATTCGCCTTCGAGGAAGTTGCGCATGTATTCGGCCGCATAGACGCCCGAATCGGTCTTGTCGCGCTCGTTCCAGGCGCGATCGTAGGTGCGCATCAGGGTCTTTTTCACGCGCTCGAGCTCGGCCGTCGAAAAGCCGAACTTGCGCGCGCGCTCGTTTTCCTGCACCAGCGCGTCGATCGCCGCGCCGGGGCCGTGTTCGCCGAGGGCGGCGGTGGCGTTCCAGGAGCGGTAGCGCGGCGTCAGGCGCGACAGCGCGCTGCTGGCCGCCATGAAGGGCGGCGTCGGCAACTGCGCCAGTTCGGCCAGGCGCTGGTTGAGCATGCCCGAAAACAGGCTCTCGACCAGTTGCTCGCGGTAGCCGCCGAGGGTGGCGCGCTCACGGAAGGGCATGACCGGATAGCGCAGCAGGATCGCGGCCGGGCCGGCTTCCTTGTCGGTCACGACCAGCGCTTCGGTGCCGCTGCGCGGCGGGATCGCCGCATAGTTGCGCTCGCGTGCAGGAACAGGGTTCTTCAAGCCCGCAAAATGGCGCCGCACCAGTTGTTCGAGCTGGGCCGGATCGATGTCGCCGACCGCCACGACCGCCATCAGGTCGGGCCGGTACCAGTCGCGGTAGAACCGGCGCAGGGCCTCGGGCCTGGCATGGCGGATGATGTCTTCCTTGCCGATCGGCAGGCGTTCGGCATAGCGCGAGCCGTTATACAGCTTCGGCATCAGGGCCTTCTGCATGCGGTCGCCGGCGCCTTTGCCGAGACGCAGTTCCTCCAGGATGATGTCGCGTTCCTTGTCGATGTCGGCATCGTTCAGGGTCAGGCCGCCGGCCCAGTCGCGCAGCACCGTGAAGGCCTTGTCCAGGCCCTGCTTGTCCTCGGCCGGCACCGGCAGGATATACACGGTTTCGTCGAACGAGGTGTAGGCGTTCAGGTCGGCGCCGAACTTCACCCCGATCGACTGCAGGTAGGACACCAGCTCGTGCTTCTTGAAATGGGTCGAGCCGTTGAAGGCCATGTGCTCGATGAAGTGGGCCAGGCCCTGCTGGTCCTCGTCCTCGAGGATGGAGCCGGCCTTGACCACCAGGCGCAGCTCGAGCTTGCGTTCCGGCTTGCTGTTGCGGTGGATGTAGTAGGTGAGTCCGTTCGGCAGCTTGCCGACCTTGACCTGGGGGCCGACCGGTATCGGATCCTCGAGCCTGAGCGGGGCGCCCAGGGCCAGGCCCTGGGCCAGCATGGCCGCGAGCAGGAGCAGCAGGGACGCGAAGGACCGGACGAAACTGGTGGAGCGGAAAGTCATGCGGAGGGAATCCGGTTGAGGCTGGAAAAACCCATTCTAACCCGCATGCCGGTGCGCACACTTGTGGCGCGGCATGGTGTGTGGCCTTGAAAACAAGTCTGCTCGTTGTCGGTGTGCAACGGAGAAGGGAAGGAAGCGGCCTTTCACAGGGGCCAGGGTCGGCTGGAAGGCAGAGGGAGGCGGTTAAAGCCTGGCAAATCCATTAAAATAGCGGATTTCCGCGCCAGCGCTCCCCGTACCAAGGAATCTACATGCCCATCTCGAATACCCAGGAAATCGTCGAAGAACTGCGCGCCGGGCGCATGGTGATCTTGGTCGACGAGGAAGACCGCGAAAACGAGGGCGACCTGGTGATGGCGGCCGAGCACGTCACGCCGGAAGCGATCAATTTCATGATCCGCCATGCGCGCGGCCTGGTCTGCCTGACCCTGTCCGAAGAGATCTGCGACCGCCTGGAACTGCCGATGATGACCAGCCGTAACGGCACCTCCTTCGGCACCAATTTCACGGTATCGATCGAGGCGGCCGAAGGCGTCACCACCGGCATTTCGGCGGCCGACCGCGCGCGCACCATCCAGGCGGCGGTGGCGAAGGATGCGAAGCCGGAAGACCTGGTGCAGCCGGGCCACATCTTCCCGCTGCGCGCGGTCAAGGGCGGCGTGCTGATGCGCGCCGGCCATACCGAAGCCGGCTGCGACCTGACCGAGATGGCGGGCCTGACCCCGGCCTCCGTCATCTGCGAAATCATCAAGGAAGACGGCACCATGGCGCGCCTGCCGGACCTGCTGGTCTTCGGCGAAGAGCACAACATCAAGATCGGCACGATTGCCGACCTGATCCATTACCGCAGCCAGACCGAGACCCTGGTCGAGCGCGTGGCCGAGCGCACGCTGGCGACCGCGCATGGCGAATTCAAGCTGATCGCCTTCCGCGACCAGCCGAGCGGCGCGGCCCACCTGGCGCTGGTACATGGCGAACCGTCGGCGGAGCAGGAAACCCTGGTGCGCGTGCACCAGCCGGTATCGATCCTCGACGTGCTTGACAATGCCTGCGTGTCGCACTCGTGGAACCTGGCGGGCGCGATGTCGGCGATCAAGGCGTCCCCGGCCGGCGTGATCGTGCTGCTCAATTGCGGCGAGAGCGCGCCCGAGCTGTTCGATCGCTTCGCCGTCATGGACAAGCCAGCCCAGCGCCCGGCCGGCCGCGCCGCCAACCTCGACCTGCGCACCTACGGCATCGGCGCCCAGATCCTGCGCGAGATCGGTGTGCGCAAGATGAAGCTGCTGGCCACGCCGCGCAAGATGCCATCGATGACCGGCTTCGACCTGGAAGTGACGGGTTACCTGTCCAGGCCGGAGGCTTGAGCGCGGCAGGCGCCCCCCGGAACGGCGGCACGCCGCCGGTGGAACGCGGTACCATTCACGTATTCATTTACATTAACGAAGCAAAGAGAACAAGAGGCAGCCATGACGGTAGGAACTTTTGAAAGCAATATGGCAGGCGAAGGCCTGCGCATCGGGATCGTGCAGGCGCGTTTCAATGCGGACGTCGGCCACGGCCTGCTGTCCGCATGCCTGGCAGAACTGAAGCACCTCGGCGTGGCCGACGAAGACATCCTGCACGTGACCGTGCCGGGCGCCCTCGAAGTCCCGCTGGCCCTGCAGAAAATGGCCGAGACCCAGCAGTTCGACGCCCTGGTCGCGCTGGGCGCGGTGATCCGCGGCGAAACCTACCATTTCGAGCTGGTGTCGAACGAGTCGGGCGCCGGCATCACCCGCGTCGGCCTGGACTACGGCATGCCGATCGCCAACGCCATCCTGACCACCGAGAACGACGAGCAGGCCGAAGTCCGCATGGCAGAGAAGGGCGCCGACGCCGCACGCGTGGCCGTCGAGATGGCCAACCTGCTGCTGGGTCTCGAAGAGCTGCAGCCTGAAGAAGATTAAAGTAACACGAGCAAGAATATGACTGACAAATCCCTCCACGCCAACCCGAACAAGAACCGCACGCCGCGTCACCGCGCGCGCGAGTTCGCCCTGCAGGGGCTGTACCAGTGGCTGCTGAACAATGAGCCGGCGTCGACCGTCGTTGCCAACATCCGCAGCGCCCATGGCTTCGAGAAGGCCGACGCCGAATACTTCAACGAGCTGCTGCATGGCACGATCACCCAGTCGGTCGCGCTGCGCGAGATGCTGGCCCCGACCATCGACCGCCCGGTCGCCGAGTTGTCGCCGATCGAGCACGCGGTGCTGCTGCTGGGCGCCTACGAGCTGAAGAACCAGATCGAGATTCCCTACCGCGTCGTGATCAACGAAGCGGTCGAGCTGACCAAGTCCTTCGGCGGTATCGACGGCCACAAATACGTGAACGGCGTGCTCGACCGCCTGGTCGGCCAGCTGCGTCCGGACGAGATGGCGGCGGACGGCAAGCGCTGATCCGCATACCCTCTATATATAGAGTAGCGAAAGCCGCGCCGGGGAACCGGGGCGGCTTTTTTATTGGGGCAGGAAAAAAGAAAGCCACCGCGGCTCCCGCCAACGGTGGCTTTCGACCAGGATCGGTACCTCAGGTTTGCGTTACAGCCCGGCGACGGTGGTTTCGCCGCCCTGGCTGCTGCCCTGGGCGGTGTCGCTGGAAGCGGTCTCGGCTTTGACGCTGACCGGGGCCGACTTCTGGGCCAGGGTCGCGACCGGCGCCGATGGCGGCGTATAGATCGGCACGTTCTTGCCCCCGGCAACCTGCTTCAGGCGGCGGTACTCGGCCAAGACCTTGTGGCCATAGCCCGAGTCGTCCTCGAACGCGGCGGCGCCGACGTAGGTCTTGAGGCCGCCTTCGATGGAGCCGGTGCGGGTCACGTAATCCTTGAGGATCTGGGCACCGACGCGGATGTTGGTTTCCGGGTTCAGCGCGGTCTTGGCACCGCCGGCTTCCTCGAATTTGTCGCTATGGATCTTCGACATGACCTGCATCAGGCCCTGCGCGCCCATCGGGCTTTCCGCAAAGGGATTCAGGCCCGATTCGATCGCCATCACCGCCAGGATCAGCAGCGGGTCGAGCTTGATCTCGTGCGCCGTGTTATAGGCGGTGGTGACCAGCATGTTGGCGGCATCGCCGGCCACGCGGTAGCGGCGCGACAGCCAGTCGGTCACGTACTTCTGCTGGCGCGTGACGCGCGGCGAGGCCTTGGCGGCGTTCGCACCATCGGCGGCCGCGGCCACGACGGGCTTGGGCTTGGCCGGGGCGGTCGCCACGACCGGCGCTGCCTGCTGCGGGCTGAGGAAGTCCGACACCCGTTTGGCGAAATCGGGGCGGAGGTACAGCAGCGCCATCATGGCGACTGCGGAAAAACCGAATACGGTCATCGTGTGTTTCGCGGTGGTAAAGATACCGCGTGCCGTTTTAATCACGGAAAACCACGTGATGGGCTGGCTGGCCGCTTGTTGGACGAGCCTTGCGCTCGAACCGATGAAGCGATGAATCATCGTCTCTCCTTTGTCGCGGAAAAAGCGATCCCGTAGCTGCGCCAAGGCGCTGCTGGAGGATGGTATTGTCCGTGCATCAGAAAACCGTCTGTCGCCGCTGCTTGCGGTCGACTAACGCCGTCATTGCTTGCTACAGCTGGGCCGCGCTGACTATGGAGGCGCCCAGTGGCTAACAACTGTCTCGGGGGTAAGGTAGAGCAGACGCTCTGGGAAACACTCCTTAAAATGTCATTGGGGCCCCGACCCCGTGAAAGAAGGAGACCGGCTAAAATCACGTTCTGGACGGGCCTGTCTCACTTGGTAGCCGGATTGTAGGGGCGCGTTTATACCAAGTCAATACTAGCACAAGCGAACTTTATTACTTTTAGATATATAAGCGGCCGTGGTGCTCATCAATTCTTTGGCAAATCAATCACTTGCCGCTGATTGTTAGTCGAACTCAAAAGATGTAAAAAAGCATTAAAAAATCAATGAACTATTCTGATTTACGCGATTTCCTTGCTAAGTTGCAAGAAATCGGTGACTTCAAGCGCATATCGGCGCCTATTTCACCGAATCTGGAAATGACCGAGGTGAGCGACCGCGTGCTGCGCGCGGGCGGCCCGGCGCTTTTATTCGAGAACCCCGTCGGCCACACTATCCCGGTGCTGGCCAACCTGTTCGGCACGCCGCGCCGGGTGGCGCTGGGCATGGGGGCGAACGACGTCGGCGAGCTGCGCCGCATCGGCCACGTGCTGGCGCGCCTGAAGGAGCCGGAGCCGCCCAAGGGTTTCAAGGACATCATGGACATGGGCTCGCTCGTCAAGGCGGTCTGGGACATGGCGCCGAAGGAAATCAAGGGCGCGCCCTGCCAGGAAATCGTCTGGGAAGGCAAGGATGTCGACCTGGCGCGCTTGCCGATCCAGCATTGCTGGCCGGGCGACATCGCGCCTTTGATCACCTGGGGCCTGGTGATCACCAAGGGGCCGCACAAGAAGCGCCAGAACCTGGGCATCTACCGCCAGCAGGTATTGGGGCCGAACAAGGTCATCATGCGCTGGCTGGCGCACCGCGGCGGCGCCCTCGATTTCCGCGAGCACTGCATCGCCAATCCGGGCCAGCCCTATCCCGTCGCGGTGGCGCTGGGCGCCGACCCGGCCACCATCCTCGGCGCCGTCACGCCGGTGCCGGACACGCTGTCCGAATACCAGTTCGCCGGCCTGCTGCGCGGCCAGCGCACCACGCTCACCAAGGCAATCGGCAGCGAACTGCGCGTGCCGGCCTCGGCCGAGATCGTGCTGGAAGGGCATATCTATCCGGACGAAAGCCATCCGAGCGGCTTCGAGCACGCGCTGGAAGGGCCGTATGGCGACCATACCGGCTACTACAACGAGCAGGACTGGTTCCCGGTGTTCACCATCGACCGCATCACCATGCGGCGCGACCCGATCTATCACTCCACCTACACCGGCAAGCCGCCGGACGAGCCGGCCGTGCTGGGCGTGGCGCTGAACGAAGTGTTCATCCCGCTGCTGCAGAAGCAGTTCAGCGAGATCACCGACTTCTACCTGCCGCCCGAAGGCTGCAGCTACCGCATGGCCGTGGTGCAGATGAAGAAGCAGTACGCCGGCCACGCCAAGCGCGTGATGTTCGGAGTGTGGAGCTTCCTGCGCCAGTTCATGTACACCAAGTTCATCGTGGTGGTGGATGAGGACGTGAATATCCGCGACTGGAAGGAAGTGATCTGGGCGATCACGACGCGCGTCGATCCGACCCGCGACACGGTGCTGGTCGACAATACCCCGATCGACTATCTCGACTTCGCCTCGCCGGTCAGCGGCCTGGGCAGCAAGATGGGCATCGACGCCACCAACAAGTGGCCGGGGGAGACCAACCGCGAGTGGGGCACGCCGATCGTGATGACGCCGGAGGTGAAGGCGCGGGTGGATGGGATCTGGCAGGAGCTGGGTCTATAAGCCAGGACGCGTCGTAGGGTGGACAGGTTTCCTGTCCACGCGTTCAGGCAGGGCCGATAGTCCACGCTACGTGTGCCGACAAGCATCTATATATATAGTGCATATATATCGCGGGTAATCCCCGTTTGCCTGCCGCCTGCCGACCTGTTACAATACGTGCTGGCGGGCCCCTGCGCATTGTGGCATGGTTTACCTGGTCAGGTCGGGAACGAAGCAGCCACAGCCGTTCACCGCAAGTGCCGCAGATCAGGCTCGCCTACTTCCCTCCTTTCATTTCCCCTGTCTATTCGCATCCTGTCGGCCGTCAATCGTCGACCCGGGTTCCGCATGGCCATGGAAATAACGATTTCCGTGCGGGCCAGGTCGCGTCATCCGTCCAATATTGGCCCCGAGGCCCCGGTCTACGGTAAAATCGCACCATGTCCTATCAAGTCCTCGCCCGCAAATACCGTCCCCGAAACTTCGAAACGCTGGTTGGCCAGGAGCACGTCGTCCGTGCCCTGAGTCACGCGTTGCGTAGCGGACGGCTGCACCACGCCTACCTGTTCACCGGCACGCGCGGGGTGGGCAAGACGACGCTGTCGCGCATCCTGGCCAAATCGCTCAACTGCGTCGGCCCGGACGGGCAGGGCGGCATTACCGCCGAGCCCTGCGGCGTTTGCGAACCCTGCCGCGCGATCGATGCCGGCCGCTTCGTCGACTACATCGAGATGGATGCCGCGTCGAACCGCGGCGTCGACGAGATGGCGCAGCTGCTCGAGCAGGCGGTGTACGCGCCCAGCAACGCACGCTTCAAGGTCTACATGATCGACGAGGTGCACATGCTGACCAACCACGCCTTCAATTCCATGCTGAAGACGCTGGAAGAGCCGCCCGAGCACGTCAAGTTCATCCTCGCCACCACCGACCCGCAAAAGATCCCCGTCACGGTGCTGTCGCGCTGCCTCCAGTTCAACCTGAAGCAAATGCCTCCGGGCCATATCGTCGGCCACCTCGACAATATCCTCGGCCAGGAAGGCGTGAGTTTCGAGCAACCGGCGCTGCGCCTGCTGGCCCAGGGCGCGCACGGCTCGATGCGCGATGCGCTGTCGCTGACCGACCAGGCGATCGCCTACGCCGCCGGCGCGGTGACGCTCGATGCCGTGCAGGGCATGCTGGGCGCGCTCGACCAGTCCTACCTGATCCGCCTGCTCGACGCGCTGTCCGCGCAGGATGGCGCCGACCTGATGGCGGTGGCCGACGAGATGGCCAGCCGCAGCCTGTCGTACAACGGCGCGCTGCAGGACCTCGGCACCTTGCTGCACCGGATCGCGCTGGCGCAGTCGGTGCCTGCGGCGCTGCCGCAAGACCTGCCGGAACTGGCCGACATCCAGCGCCTGGCGACCCAGTTCGATCCGCAGGAAGTCCAGCTGTACTACCAGATCGCCGTGCACGGCCGCAACGAGATCGGCCTGGCGCCGGACGAGTACGCAGGCTTCACCATGACCCTGCTGCGCATGCTGGCCTTCCGTCCCGGGCAGGGCGGCGCCGAACAGGCGCCGGGTCCGGCCCCGGGTGCGCTGGCGCGTCCGCTGCCGCAGGCGCCGGCCGCGCGTCCGGCCGGTAATCCGATGGCCGCGGCCCCGGCTGCGCCCTCGCGCCCGGCCGCACCCGGCCCGGCCGCCGCCGTGAACGTGGCGGCGCGGCCCGCCACCGCCCATGCACCCGCACCCGCACCCGCACCCGCACCCGCTGCGGGCGGACCTGCCATGATGAGCTCGGCCCGCGCCGCCCTCGATGCGGCGTTGCAAGCGGCGCGCGCCGGTTCGCGTCCGGGTGCCGCGGGCGTGCGCCGTACGCCGCCGCCGGCCGAAGGCAATGGCGCCGCGCCGGCTGCTGCGCCGGCGCCCGCAGCGGCGCCACAGCCGCAGGCGCGCCCGGCACCGGCGCCGGCGCCGGCACGCCAGACCAGCGGCACCGCGCCCTGGGATAGTGCGCCGCCTCAGGCGCAGGTCCAGGCCGCATCGCAGCCGCAGCAGCCGATGGCGCGCATGCAGCAGCCGGCCGCGGTCCAGCCGCAGGCGCTCCAGCAGCAGGCGGGCCAGGCAGTGGCCGACGACGAGCCGCCTTCCTGGGTCACCGAATTTTCCGACGACAGCGCCGTCGCCGTAAGCGCCGAGGCGCCGGCCGTCGCGCCGCCGCCGGCGCGCGTCGCCGCGCCGACCCGGGCGCCGCATGCCTATGTCGTCACGCCGGTCCCGGCGATCGGCTGGGACGGCAACTGGCCGGCGCTGGCGGCTTCGCTGGCGCTGCGCGGCGTGTCCCAGCAGCTGGCGCTGCAGACCGAACTCATCGAATGCGTGGCCGATGCCGGCTCCGCCACCTTCCGCCTGCGCGTGCCGGTCGATACCCTGCGCGCCAGCGGCAACAGCGAGAAGCTGTGCGCGGCGCTGCAGGAACATTTCCCGGCGCTGCGCGTGAACCTCGACACCGAGATCGGCCCGGTCTGGTACACCGCCGCGGCCGAAGCCAAGGCGCGCCGCGAGCACTTGCAGCGCGAGGCCGAGGCCATCGTCGAAGGCGACCCTTTTGTGCAGGACATGGCGCGCACCTTTGACGCGTTCGTGGTGCCCGGTTCGGTGCGCCCGATCGCGACCTGAGTCGCGCCCGCCATCCTTTCGTTTCACCCGTCTATTTTTGGAGAACAACCATGATGAAGAACCAGCTCGCAGGCATGATGAAGCAGGTCCAGTCCATGCAGGACAACATGAAGAAGGCGCAGGAGCAGCTGGCCCTCATCGAAGTCGAAGGCCAGTCGGGCGCCGGCCTGGTCAAGGTCCTGATGACCTGCAAGAACGACGTCAAGCGCGTCACCATCGATCCTTCGCTGCTGGGCGACGACCGCGACATGCTGGAAGACCTGGTCGCGGCCGCGTTCAACGACGCGATCCGCAAGGCCGAGTCGACCACCCAGGAAAAGATGTCGGGCCTGACCGCCGGCCTGCCGATCCCGCCGGGCTTCAAGATGCCGTTCTGATGCGTATGGCCCGGGCCGTCTCCGCACCCTGCGGCGGCCCGGGCATGCGCAGGGCGCGCGCGCCGCGCCGCCATCCATCGATCCTACCGGAGCATTCATGTCCAAATCGCTCGACTTCCTGACCGAGGCCCTGCGCCGCCTGCCGGGCGTCGGGCCGAAGTCGGCGCAGCGCATGGCCTTCCACCTGCTGCAGCACGACCGCGAAGGCGCGGCCATGCTGTCGCGCGCGCTGTACCAGGCTGTCGACTCGGTGCATCACTGCACCATGTGCAATACCTTTTCCGAAACCGAGATCTGCGAGCTGTGCGCCGACGCCGAACGCGACCGTGCGCTGCTGTGCGTGGTGGAGACGCCGGCCGACCAGATGATGATCGAGCAGACCTTGACCTATAAAGGGCTATACTTTGTCCTGATGGGCCGGCTTTCGCCGCTGGATGGCATCGGGCCCAAGGACTTGCACCTGGAAAAGCTGGTGAACCGTGCCAATGATGGCCAGGTCAAGGAAGTCGTTCTTGCGACCAATTTCACCAACGAAGGCGAGGCAACCGCCCACTACATCAGCGAAATGCTGAAGGCACGCGGATTGAAGGTCAGCCGTCTGGCGCGTGGCGTGCCGGTGGGAGGCGAACTCGAGTATGTGGATGCGGGCACCATCGCGCGCGCCATGCTCGACCGGCGAAGTGCATAATGGGCCTCCCGTAACGAGGGCCGCTTTCGCTTTGACGACGCGCAAGATGGGCGCAGCACGTCCGCTGCTATCGTGGGGATACTTTGATCGGACCCCAGCATGCACCTCGTCGATATCACGATGTTCTATGCCGCAGAAGGCGGCGGTGTCAGTACCTACCTGAACGCCAAGGCGCACTGGCTGGCAGGGCGCGGCCGCGTACGCCACACCATCATGAGTCCGAACGTCAAGACCTGCGGCGCCGCCGTGCCGGCGCTGGTGCGCATTCCCGCTGCCGGACTCCCTGGCTTCCATGGCTACCGCATGCCGCTCTCGGTCTCCGGCCCGGTGCGCCTGCTCGAATCGGCGCATCCCGATCTCGTGGAAGCGGGCGACGCCGGCCATTGCGCCTGGGCCGCGCTGCGCATGCGCAAGCGCTATGGCATTCCCGCCGTTGCCTTCTACCATTCCGACCTGCCGCGCCTGGTGCAGCCGCGCCTGGGCCGCTGGGTCGCGCGCGGCGCCTGCAAATACCTCGCCAGGCTGTACGGCCAGTTCGACCTGGTGCTGGCGCCCAGCCGCCTGATGGTCCAGCAGCTCGAGGCCATCGGCGTGCATGGCGCCGTACACCAGCCGCTCGGCATCGACAGCAGCGTGTTCCGTCCGCAGCCCGACGGCGAGGAAGTACGCGCCGCGCTGCGCGACGAGCTCGGCCTGTCTCCCGAGACGCGCCTGCTGGTGTATGCCGGCCGTTTCACGCCCGAAAAGAGACTCGACGTGCTGGTCGAGGCGGTGCGCCGGCTGGGCGCGCGCTACCACCTGCTGCTGGTCGGCGGCGGCGACGAACTGCCGGCCACGCACAACGCCACCCACATTCCCTACACGCGCGACCAGCGCCGGCTGGCGCGCCTGCTGGCCGGCTGCGACCTGCTGGTGCACCCGGGCGACCGCGAGACCTTCGGCCTGATCGTCCTCGAAGCGATGGCCTGCGGCCTGCCGGTGGTGGCCACCAATGGCGGCGGCGTGGCCGAGCTGGTCGATGCCGAGACCGGCCTGCTGGCCGAGCCCAACAATGTCGACAGCCTGGCCAGCGCCATCGAAGCCATTTACCAGCGCGACATGGCGGGCATGGGCGCGGCGGCGCGGCGCAAGGCCGTCGAGCGCTACGACTGGAACCAGATCCTGCCGCAGGTGCTGGGCCGCTACGACGGCCTCATGGCGCGGCGCGGACGCGCGGCACGCGAACCGGAGCGCATCTGTGTCACCGATTGAATCCACGAGCGCGCCGGCCGCGCCGATGCTGTGCGTATCGATCCACGACGTCGCCCCGGCCACCTGGAGCGACTGCCTGCGCCTGGTGCAGGCGGTGCGCGAAGTGGCCGACATTCCCCTGACCTGGCTGGTGGTGCCGCACTACCACTTCCGCCCGGAGCGCTCGCCGGCCATGGAAGCCTGCCTCGACGTGGTCGTGGAGCGCGGCGACGAACTGGCGCTGCACGGCTACAGCCACCTCGATACCGAAGCCAACGGCGGCGGCCTGCGCGGCCGCTTCCTGCGCAACGTCTACACCCGGCGCGAAGGGGAGTTCGCGGCCCTGGACGAAGCCGAGGCGCGGCGCCGCATCGAACTCGGCATGGCCTGGTTCGCCGAGCGCGGCTGGAAGCCCAGCGGCTTCATCCCGCCCGCCTGGCTGCTCGGCCCGGGCTCCTGGCGCGCGCTGCGCGCCTCCGGCTTCGCCTATACCACCACCTTCAGCCACTTCCATTGCCTGGGCGCCGGCGACGGAGAGGCCGGAGCCCGGAAGGGCCGCACCGTGCTGTCGCCCTCGCTGGTGTATGCCGCCCGCAACCGCGGCGGCCGCCTGCTGTCGCCGCGCGTGGCCGACGCCACCGCCGCCATGCTGGCGCGTGCGCCGCTGGTGCGTTTCAGCCTGCATCCGCCGGACGCGCGCTACCCGGAACTGGTGCGCCACATCCAGCGCGTGCTGGAACGCATGCTGGTCCAGCGCGAAGCCGTCACCAAG
>Ga0308163_10003091_pt1 | contig 14260 bp, 17 predicted proteins | sample PhyTR1_FD_201037 | JGI IMG/M metagenome (GOLD analysis project Ga0308163, IMG submission 201037) | Phyllosphere microbial communities from UC Gill Tract Community Farm, Albany, California, United States - DLSLT.R1 | ecosystem: Host-associated > Plants > Phyllosphere > Unclassified | place: USA... | reverse complement strand
CTTCCAAATGATTGATCTCGGGCAGGGATGGGTCGAGATCCAGCTTCAGATAGGCAAGCCAATCACCGATCGAGCCGCGATGGAAATAGGATCGCGGGTTGCCCGCCACAGCGGTTGCCGCCAGCAGCTTGCACAGAAGCGTGCTGCCGCTGCGTGGCGACGTGCAGATGATGTAGCTGTCATACATCGTGTATTCCCGCTCTTTCAGAGTGTGGTGTTGTTGGCCAAGAGGCATCTGCACCGGACGGTCAATATATCGCTGATAGTCCAGGGTGCCAGCAAGACGGTGGCGCATCAGCATCCGGTTGAACCGCACGAGGTCTCTTCTGCGTGCGGCTGCTTGACAGGTCGGGAGGAGCGCAGGGTGATTTCCAGTCATCCTCCCGGTGTGTCAGCCAGGGATATTATCCCTTCGGCTGCGGGGCAGATCGCGCATAGGCCGCCATATGTGACACGAAATCGGCCTTGCCGATGCCAATGCCGTGGTTGCGCAGGATGGCATAGGCGGTGGTGGCGTGGAAATACGACTGCGGCAGCGCCCAATCACGCGCAAACTGTTCGCCGTTGAGGTCAAAGGCCGCGCCGTTCGGCAGCGCGAGGGCGATCATCCGGGTAGCTGCATCGTCGAGTTCACCGGGGCCAAGCGCATCCAGAAACGTGGAGGCATCTTTGATGAAGGCGCGGGCTTTCGCCAGCGACACCGTGTTCGCGTCGGCCTCGCGTCCCTCACGGGCGACGACCTGCAGGCTCTCCGGCTTGTCCTCGCCCTTCAACCGAAACACCGTATCCTGCGCCTGATATGCGACAAAGCAAATCTGCGTCCACAGCGGATGCATGTCCGGCGCCAGGCGGGACATGAGCAGCTCCTGCATCCGGTCTGGAGCCTGCTTCTCGGCCTTGTCGAGCACGACAGTCAGGGTCTGCAGCATGTGTTTGAAGGAGGGAACGAGCAGGGCGGTCAATGACATCTTGGGTTCCTGGAATAGAGAAAGTATCAACGGGCGCATTGATAGCGCATCGCAACGGCTGCTGGCAGCCGTGGCATGGCAAAAAATCAACTGCAGATCTCAGGCGCGGGGGCCTCTCCTTGAAAAGATCGTTACCGGCAAGGCCAAGGTCGATTAACCAGACACTACGTCACATCTGTGGAGAGATCTTCACAACAGTGTCGCCGATAAACACGATGACGTAGCCGCCCTTCGGTTCGGCCTGGCTGGCCCATTGGCGCATCTGGTCGGAATAGGGAGGGCGCTGCCAGACATCGGGAAAGGCCGGATCGACAAGGACCGTGACCTGCGCGCCCTGGCCATAGACCATCATATGGCTGTCCTGGGGGTGCCATTCCGGCCCGATGCGACCTTCCATCCACAGACAGAGGAAGTCACGGCAGAGCTGCGGCCGCGCTTCATAGATCCGACAGCCGGTTTGGTTGCAATGGCGGCAAGGCTGATTGGCAGGTTTGTCCAGTTCCTCAATGTCTGGCAGGCGGCAGCACAGCGTGCAGGTGCCGCAGCGACGAGCCGGATCGGCGATGGGTTGGGAAACGGGAATTGGCATGACGGCGGCGGTTCCGTTCAACGGGCAACCGCCGCTCTACCATGGCTTGGACTTACCCGCCAGCGTGCCGGCGCTCAGGCCGCCGCGGGCTTTAGCGTTTCAAGCGTCTGGATCTTGCCGTTCACGGCGGCGGCTCCTGGCTGGTAAAGGCGGCCGAAGCGATTGGCGAGGAAGGCGTCGAGGCCGATATCTTCCTGGCGCACGAATCCGGATTGCGGCAGGAGACCGCCGGCGAGCAGGTCGAGCACGGTGCAGATGCCGGCAGCGGTGGTGATCTGGATCGCGCTCATCCTGACGCCCGCGACCGTTTCGGCATAGACCTTGTTGGCATAGGTTTCCTGAAGGTAGCGGCCATCGCGCCAGCCGCAGACGGTGACGAAGATCACCACCACGTCCTGCATGGTGGCGGGCAGGGCGTTTTCGAACAGGTCCTTCAGTACGTCTCGGCGGTTCTTCAGGTTGAAGTCGTTGAGCAGCGCCTTGATGATTGCCTGATGGCCGGGATAGCGGATGGTGCGATAGTTCATGGTGCGCACCCGGCCTTCCAGCGTCTTTGCCAGTGTTCCGAGCCCGCCTGAGGTGTTGAAGGCCTCGTAGGTGACGCCGTCGAGGGAAAACTCTTCGCGCTCCTCCATGGCGGGCACGCTGATCAGCCGACCCTCGACGATGGCCTCGCAGGGCTCGATATATTCGTTGATCAGGCCGTCGGTGCTCCAGGTGAGATTGTAGTTGAGGGCGTTGGACGGATATTGCGGCAGTGCGCCGACCCGCATGCGTACGCTGTCCAGCTTGTCGAAGCGCTTGGCCAGATCGTGGGCGACGATGGAGATGAAGCCCGGCGCAAGCCCGCATTGCGGAATGAAGGCATTCGCTGCGCCCTTGGCCAGCGCCTCGACCCGGCGGGTGGTCGCAACGTCTTCCGTGAGGTCGAGATAATGGGTGCCGGTGCGCGCCGCACTTTCGGCAATGGCGCCGGTGAGGTGGAAAGGGGCGGCTGAGAGCACTGCGAACTGGCCGCCGAGATGTGCGTCGAGCGCTACGCTGTCAGAAATGTCCAGTTCTGCCGTAGCGATGGCCGGGTGCTTGTCCAGCTTTGCCAGTTGTTCGGCGCTGCGGTCTGCAACGGTCACGCGGTAATCGCCGGTCTCGGCCAGAAGATGAGCAATGGCTCCGCCGATCTTGCCTGCGCCAATGATGGAAATGTTTTTCATGATCGTTCCCCGGATGCTTTTAAAGAACTCCAGTGTGGGACCAGTACCTGTTGATTCACAGTGGTGATCTGCGCGATTTCGCTTATGATATTAGGCAAAATGACGAGAGGTTTGCGCAGAATGCAGGTTTCGGAGAAGGACCGCGAATTACTGGCGCTGCTGGGCGAAAACGCCCGCATGCCCGTCGCCACGCTGGCGCGCCGCCTCGGCCTGTCGCGCACCACGGTGCAGGCCCGGCTGGAACGGCTGGAGCGAGAAGGTGTGATTGCCGGTTACGGCCTGCGGCTGTCGGATGCCTATCAACGCGGGCTGATCCGCGCGCACGTTATGATAACCATGGCGCCAAAGGCGCTATCGCTGGTGACGGCGGAACTGGCGGCCATACCGCAGGTGACGGCGCTGCATTCCGTCAACGGCCCCTACGACCTGATTGCCATGCTGGCGGCGCCGTCCATCCAGGATCTCGACCGACTGATCGACCGGATCGGGGAATTGTCGGGAGTGGAGCGGACGCTGTCGTCGATCATTTTGTCGACACGGATCGCGCGGTGATTATTTCCGATAATGGAAGCGGCATTGCACAATATCCAGCCTCTGCTCCTGGCCAGAGCCGGAGACGGAGTAGACCAACCGATGGTCACCAGCAATCCGCCGTGACCAAAAGCCGGTGAGGTCGCCTTTCAGGGGTTCGGGCTTGCCGAGTCCTGTGAATGGCGTTCGTTTGGCATTGCGGATCAGCTCATTGATCTTGGCGATCATTTTCAGGTCTGTCCGGAGCCAGAACTCGTAATCATCCCAGGCGTTTTCCGTCCAGCCCAGTTTCACCGCTTATTTGTCCTCGCCATCGGCAGGTTCGGTCGGATCGCGATCAAGAGTTTTTCCGCCCCGCAATTGCTCGATACTGTCGCGCAATCGCTCCGCATTGGCAGGGTTGGACAGCAGATGCAGCGTCTCCTGCATGCTCTCATATTCACCCTCGGCAATCACCACCACCGCTTCCTTGCCTTGACGCGTGACCAGCAAAGGCGCGCGCGATTCCAGCACCTTGTCGAAGTGGTGCGCGAAATTCTGCCGGAATTCGGTGAAGCGGACGTTAGCCATGGGTTTTATCTCGATGATCTGTACAGATATATGTACATCTGTCCTGATGTCGACGTCAACCGATCGGTGAAATGCAAAACCACCCGCAAGGTTTTGCGAGTGGTTTTGCGATTTCATTCGGTTTTTTCCAGAAAGCGGGGTTTCGTTACTTCCCCCGCAGTTCCAGCACTCGGTTGGCCGCCGAAACGATGGCTTCCAGCGAAGCCGTCACGATGTTCTTGTTGATGCCGGCACCGAACAGGCGGCCACCGGGATGGTCGATTTCGACATAGGCGATAGCTGCGGCGTTGGAGCCGTGTTGCAGCGAATGTTCGGAATAGTCGCGCACGGAGATTTCGACGCCGAGATAGGTGGAGAGCGCGTTGACGAAGCCGTCGATCGGGCCATTGCCCTTGCCTTCGATGCGCTTCACCTCGCCACCATCGGTGATTTCAGCGGCGACGATGCGCATGCCCTTCACCGCCGTGTCCGGATAGGTGTGGTGGTCGACAAATTTGAGCCGACCGTTGGGCTGGTCGATATAACGGGCGATGAAGCTGTCATAGATGCGCTTGGAGGGCAGTTCCACGCCTTCTTCGTCGGTGATCCGCTGGATTTCCTCGCGAAATTCCACCTGCAGATTGCGCGGCAGGTTGATGCCGTAGTCCTCCTGCAGAATGTAAGCGATGCCGCCCTTGCCGGACTGCGAGTTGATGCGGATGATCGCCTCGTAGGAGCGGCCGACATCCTGCGGATCGATCGGCAGATAGGGCACTTCCCAGACCGGGGAATTGGCCTTCTTCACCGCCTTCATGCCCTTGTTGATCGCATCCTGATGCGAGCCGGAGAAGGCGGTATAGACAAGCTCACCGACGTAGGGATGGCGCTCGGGAATGGTCATCTCGTTGGAATATTCGTAGACCGCCTTGATGCGCTCGATTTGCGAGCAATCCAGCTCGGGGTCGATGCCCTGGGTATACATGTTCAGCGCCAGCGTCACGACGTCGACATTGCCGGTGCGCTCGCCATTGCCAAACAGCGTGCCTTCCACCCGGTCGGCGCCGGCCATCAGCGCCAGTTCGGTCGCAGCAATGCCGGTGCCGCGGTCGTTATGGGGGTGCAGGGAGATGATGACGTTTTCGCGGTTGTCGATGTTGCGGCACATCCATTCGATCTGGTCGGCATAGATGTTCGGGGTGGCCATTTCCACCGTCGAAGGCAGGTTGAGGATCAGCTTGTTGTCGGGCGTCGGCTTGATTTCGGCGATGACGGCGTTGCAGATGTCCAGCGCTACGTCCAGCTCGGTGCCGGTGAAGCTCTCAGGCGAATATTCGAAACGGTAGCCGCCGCCGGCCTTGGCCGCCATGTCTGATATCATCTTGGCGGCGTCGACGGCGATCTGCTTGATGCCGGGCACATCCTTGGCGAACACGACGCGGCGCTGCAATTCGCTGGTGGAATTGTAGAAATGGATGATCGGCTGATGTGCGCCTTCCAAAGCTTCAAACGTGCGGGTAATCAGTTCTGGCCGGCACTGGACCAGCACCTGCAACGAGACATCCTTGGGTACGTTGCCTTGTTCGACGCACCAGCGGGCGAAGTCAAAATCGGTCTGCGAGGCCGAGGGAAAGCCGATTTCGATTTCCTTGAAGCCCATGTCCAGCAGCAGCTGGAACATCCGGGCCTTGCGGTCATGGCCCATCGGGTTGACCAGCGACTGGTTGCCGTCGCGCAGGTCGACCGAGCACCAGATGGGCGCCTTGGTAATGGTCTTCGACGGCCAGGTGCGATCGGCAATATCGATCTGCGGATAGGCCCGGTACTTTTTCGCTGCGTCCGGCATGCCTTTGCTGGCGGAATGGGTATTCGACATGGTCTCTTCTCTTCTCGTCCCGAATAGATCGCTCTATAGCCGGTCATGCGGCGTTTGCGAATGTTCTATCCGGCCCTTGGGCGGGTCATCTGTTCGATTTTGTGGATGGATGAGGAGCAATCGCCTGCGACGGCTAACCCGGCCGCCGGGCGCTCCTCAATGGACCCGGCAACCGCGGATAAGGTCGAGAAGAAGAAGCGAGGATAGGGCGCGCGACGATGCTGCGCGGCTGGCGATGCAGCAGCTTGCAGTCTTCGTCATGGAATGGCCCGATGTCTTCATGATCAAAACCTATAATCAGCTGGTTTCGGACTGGCAAGGACAATTTTGAATACAGCGCCGCGCGTTTTATAAAACGCGCCAAGGACGCTGTAACATTTTAAATCTGCCGCATAATTCCTTAAATCGATTCCGATTTAAGGAATTATGCGGCGGGGCTTCAGCCGAATGGCGAGCCTGCTCAGGCCGAGCATGGCAAGGCCGCCGATCAGGCCCCAGAAGGCGGAGGAAATACCAAGCAGCGAAATGCCCGATGCGGTGACGAGAAAGGTTGTTGCGGCGGCTTCCCGTGTGGAGGGTTCACGGAAGGCAGCGACCAGTGAGCCGGAAAAAGCGCCGATCAGTGCCAGCCCGGCAACCGATTCAATCAGGATCGGCGGGGCGAGCGCGACGAAGAAGGTAACCAGCCCGGCCATCAGGCCAAGCACGAGATAACCGACCCCGCCGATGATCGCCGCCCAATAGCGCCGCGCCGGGTCGCTATGGGCATCATGGCCGGCCGCCATGGCGGCGGTGACGGCGGCGAGATTGATGGCGTGGCCGCCGAAAGGCACGGCGAGTGCCGTAAACAGGCCGGTGACAGTAAAGAGCGGGCCGGGGCGGGGATGGTAATCATGCACTTTCAGCACCGCGATGCCGGGAATGTTCTGCGAGGCCATAGTGACGATGAACAGCGGCAGGGCGATCGAGATCATCGAGGCCAGGGTGAACTGCGGCATGACGAAAGCGACCGGTGGCACGAGGGCGGAGCCGAGCGCTGCAAAGGCGCCATCCGGCAGCGGCACGCCGAATATCAACACCAGCACGAAGGCTGCAAGCGCTGCCGGCACGGCATAGAGCCGGTTGATCGTGCCGACCACCGCCCAGGCGATCAGGATCGGCAGGCCAAGCGCCGGACTTTGCTCCACGGCCTTGAAGGGCGCAAAGCACAGGCCGACGATGACACCGCCCAGCATGGCATTGGCAAGTGGGCTCGGAATGGCAGCAATCGCCCGGCCAAGCGGCCGGAACAGGCCGGCGAGCACGATCAGCGCCGCACAGGCGAGAAAGGCGCCGACAGCCGTTGGAAACCCGCCAGCCGGCACGCCTGCGGTGACGAGAAGGGCAGCACCCGGCGTCGACCAGGCGATGGAAATCGGCATGCGGGTCTTGATGCAGACGAGAATGCCGCAAATGCCCATGGAGACCGACAGGGCCATCAAACCCGAGGCCGCCTGCAGGTCGCTGGCGCCGACGCCCTTCAAGCCCTGGAGAATGACGGCAAAGGAGCTGGCAAAGCCGACAAAGGCCACGAGCAGGCCCATGAACAGGCTTTGCGGCGAGAAGTGTTTGAGCATGGATACGGTCCGGACGCAGGAGGATGCGGCTGGAACATCAGGTTTTTCTGACGGACGCAAGGCTTTCTATCGTCAAGCGGGTACGCTCGCCCGCAAAACACCATCAAGTCCGGGTGAACAACCACGCGCTGCGGCGGGTTGTCAGGCGAGGGTGCCGCCCGCGCTGCGACGGCGCGACAGGCTAGAGTCTGTCAGGTTCAGATTGAACCAGACAGTCTCTAGATTCTTTTGTTTTCGTTTGTCTTTTCGGGAAAACCGGGTTCCACTTTTCCCTGACAAACTCTAATGGTCTTCAGCCAGTGATCGATTGAAAGCACACCGGGGCCATGGGCAATGACGATCAGCAGGCAGGCGGCCCAGGTGCCATGGGTTGGCCAGGCATCGGGATAGACGAAGATCTCGATGACAAGGGTCATGCCGAGCAGGGCGAGCGCCGAAAGCCGGCTGGCAAAGCCGATGACCAGCAGGATCGGAAACAGATGTTCGGCAAGGGCCGTCATATGGGCGGCAAGCCATGGGTCGACCAGCGGCAGCTTGTACTCGGTCTCGAACAGGTAGACGGCGCTGTCGGTGACGTGAAATCCCTCGACCTTGGTCTGCCCCGATTGCCAGAACACGGCGGCAATCGACAGCCTGGCAATGAGCGCAATCAGATCATGCGGGATGCGGCCCAGCAATGCTGTAGCCTTGTCGGCGGTGGCGGCGATCTGCATGGGGCTTCCTCTAGGATATCGCCGTGAAGACGCCGCTTTGCAGCGCTCCGGCCAGGTTGATGGTCAGGTCGAACTCGGGGCTGTCGGCGGCACCCGCTTCCGCGGCATCGCCAAGCGTTTCTCCGGCCGCGAGTGCAGCGAGAAAAGCGGCTCCACCTGGCGGCAGGCCCCGTAGCTCCACGATCATCTGCGGGCGGATCACCAGCACATCCTCGCCGCGCCAAGGCTCGATAGGCGCGAGCGCCTGATCTCCCGAATTCATCGCCCAGATGGTGACGACAGGATGCGCCGAGCGCAGCAGGCCAAGCGAGGGATGTGGCGCAAATCGTATGAGCCCGATGCGGTCGGGATCGACCTGCGCAAGCTCGGCCGGGTCGAGCGGCACGCTATCTTCGGCGTGGTAGGCCTTGCTGCGCAGTGCCTCCAGCCTGATCACGTCGGACAGGTAGGTCAGTTCTGCCGCCGGCTCGAATTGCTCGACAAAACCGGCGAGCGTATCGCCATAGTCGAGCAGCAGCGGCGAGCGCGGCGGATGGGCGGCAATGAAGGCCGCTGCCAAGCCTGCAAAGAAGTCCTCGCCGACGATAGCCTGGGTAGCGGGAAAGCGGGCGGCCAGCGCCCCGCGCAGGCTGGAGGCGACATTGTTGCGGTAGACGGCAAAGCGGCGGGCCGGTGCCGGATCGTTCCAGGCGGCAACGCCATTGGGGATGGGTGCGTCGGGATTGCGCAGGGCGTCGGCGAAGCGTGTCTGCTGCGCGTCTGCCATGCCGGATGGGGATGGGAAGACCGACATCATCTACCTCATGCCGCCCGGATGCCGCTTTGCTCAGACCTTACCAGCAGCGCCTCAGCTGCCTCAGCTTCGGCCAGCAGCACCGGCCAGTCCGGCACGTCATTGTCCCATTCGATCAGGGTCGCACGGCGCCCGGTGCGGGCGAGCACCTCTTCATAGAGCGCCCAGACCGGGTCCTTGACCGGCGTGTCGTGGCTGTCGATCAGCAGCGGCGCGCCCTGGTCGTCCAAGGTTTCGCTATGGCCGCTCAGATGGATTTCCCGCACCTTGTCCAGCGGAAAGCGGCTGAGATAGGCGCGCGGATCGAGCCGGTGATTGGTGGCGGCGACGAAGACATTGTTGACGTCGAGCAGCAAGCCGCAGCCGGTGCGGGCGGTGAGTTCCGCCAGAAAATCCACTTCCTCCATCGTGCTCTCCTCAAAGATCACGTAGGTGGCCGGGTTTTCCAGCAGCATCTGCCGCTTCAGGCAGCTCTGCACCTGATCGATATGGTCCGCAACGCAATCGAGCGTCCGGCGCGTATAGGGCAGCGGCAGCAGGTCGTTCAGAAACACAGTATCATGCGAGGACCAGGCGAGATGTTCGGAAAAGCTCTCCGGCTCGTAGCGGTCGCAGAGCTGTTTCAGCCGGGCCAGATGGTCGCGGTCCAGCGGTTGCATCGAGCCGATGGACAGGCCGACGCCGTGGATGGACAGCGCGTAATCGGCCCTGAGTTTTTCCAGTTGCGCATGCGGCGGACCGCCCGCACCCATGTAGTTTTCCGCATGCACCTCGAAAAAGCCTAGCGGTTGGGGGGCTTCGATGATGCTGGCGAAATGCTCCGGCTTGAAGCCGGTGCCGGCATGCAATGGCAGATGCGAGGCCTTCATGGTGGCAATCCCTGGCAAGTGGCTGGTAAGATTGGATTGGAGAGGAGGCGGGCGGGGCGGGGCCCGCCTTCCTTCCGTGTTGGCGGGCTATTAGACCGGGGCGGGGCCCTGGGTCAGCGAACCATGACCATTTGGCGTCTTCATCGTCTCGCAGGTGCCGGCGGGCACCAGCTTCCAGGCGTTCTTCTGGTAGTCGATCTTAGACGTGCCGGCGCAGGTGGTGCCAGCGCCTGCGGCGCAGTCGTTCTGGCCTTTCATGGCGATGCCGTAGCACTTTTCCTTGGCTGCATCGGCGGCCTGGGCGGGGAGGCTGCCGGACAGCGCCAAAGCGGCAGTGAGCGAGGCGGCAAGGGTCATGGGGAGCTTGTTCATGGATATGGTCCCTGGTTTCTATGGTCTAGGTTTCGATAGACTGCGAGGATCAGGCAGACTTCAGCATGCCATGGCCGTGCGGCGTCTTCATCGACGTGCAGGTGCCGGTCGGAACCAGCTTGAAGGACGACTTGTCGTAATTCATCGTCGACTTGCCGGCGCAGTCATGCTTGCCGGCGGCGCAATCGTTCTGACCCTTCATGGCAACGCCATAGCATTTTTCCTTGCCGGACATGTCGGCGGCCTGGCTGGCGGGAGCGGCAACGGCTGCAAGAGCAGATGCGAGCGAACCGGCAAGAGCGAAGGCGGCGATACGGTTGGTCATGATGTTCTCCTCGGATGATCGGCCGTGATTGGCTGACATCTGGGGCTACGGGCCGCCGCAAGCTTTCGTTACAGACCACTCAGAAAAAAATTCACCGGGCGATAGTGAAACTGCTAAAACAGCATCCGGCCGGGCAGCGTCGTAGAAATGTTTCCCGGGCCTGTAACAAACGCCGATGCGCCATCGTATAGGGGGAGTGGTGAAGCATTTTGCGCGTGAACAGCAATGGGCAGACTGGCTGCGGGCCGCTATGGCGGGCGATCAGCAGGCCTATCAGCGTTTCCTCGTAGCGGTGACGCCGCATCTGCGGGCCATGGCCCGGCGGCGCTGCGACCAGTTCGGCGCGCCCAAGGGCGAGGCGGAAGACGTTGTTCAGGATGTGTTGCTGGCGATCCATCTCAAACGCGGCACCTGGGACCCGTCGCGGCCGCTCGGGCCGTGGCTGACGGTGGTCGTGCGTAACAAGCTGATCGACAGCCTGCGTCGGCGCGGTCGTCATGTCGAAGTGCCGATCGAAGACGTGGCGGCGACGTTGGCCGAAGAGACCGGGGCCGACACGACCGATCACATGGACGCAGAACGCCTGCTTGAACAGCTGAAGGACCCGCAGCGCGACATCGTCAGGTCGATTTCGCTCAACGGTGCCGGGGTGCGCGAAACCGCAGCGCGCCTCAATATGAGCGAAGGTGCAGTGCGGGTGACGCTTCACAGGGCACTGAAAGCCCTGGCGGCGATCTATCGGAGTGACATGCAGTGAAGACAGACGATCTCATTCGGCTCATGGCAGAAGATGCTCCTGTCCGGTTCCCATTGGGGCGGCGGGTGGGGCTGGCGCTTGGCATCGGCACCGTTGTTGCTGCAGTCCTGCTGCTGGCAACGGTCGGGCTTCGTCCCAATATCGCTGCAGCACTCGAGACATTGCGGGTGGCCTTCAAGGTGACGCTGACGCTGCTTCTGGCCGTGACCGCCATCTGCCTTGTCCTGCGCGTCGGCCGGCCCGATGCCAGCCTGAAGCCGATCGGTCTTTGCCTGCTGATCCCGCTCGCGCTGCTGATTCTCGCCATGGGGCTGGAGCTGACGGCGGTTCCGAGCGCAGAATGGTCGAGTCGCCTTGTCGGCGTTCATGCTGCCTTCTGCGTCTTCTGCATTCCGGTCCTGTCGCTGGCGCCACTCTTTGGCCTGCTAGCCGCGCTGAAACATGGCGCGCCAAGCAATCCAGGTCTTGCCGGGGCCAGCGCCGGCCTTGCAGCGTCCGCCATTGCTGCTGCCATCTATGCCTGGCACTGCCCTGACGACAGCCCGCTATTTGTCGCTACCTGGTACGGACTTGCCGTCTGCCTCGTGACGGCGACGGGTTACGGTGTCGGAAGGCGGATGTTGCGCTGGTAGGGCGAGCTGTGGATAGCGGCCTGCAAACAAAAAACCCGCCGGATCGCTCCGACGGGGTTTGTTTTGGAAACAGGCGATATCAGCCGATATCTGCCTGGCTTTCGACGATCTTCGATACCAGGCCGTAGTCCTTGGCTTCTTCGGCCGACAGCCAGTAATCGCGGTCGATGTCCTTGGCGATCTTTTCTTCCGTCTGGCCGGTGGCCTTGGAGAAGATCTTGATCAGCCGGTGGTTCATCTTGATGATTTCGCGCGCCTGGATTTCGATGTCAGACGCCATGCCGCGGGTGCCGCCAGAGGGTTGGTGCAGCAGGAAGCGGGTGTTGGGCAGGCAAAGCCGCTGTTCTTTCGGCACCGATACGTAGATCAATGCGCCGGCGGAAGCGACCCAACCGGTGCCGATGATCCAGACCTTCGGCTTGATGAATTTGATCATGTCATGGATCGAATCGCCCGACTCGACATGGCCGCCCGGGGAATTGACATAAACCCTGATATCTTCGTCGCTGGCTGCGGCAAGCGCCACGAGCTGCGTGCAGACCTTCTGGGCCAGTTCCATGGTGATGCCGCCATAGATGAAGATCGAACGCGACTTGAAAAGATTCGCTTCCGTTTCCTTGCCGAGCGGCAGTTCCTTGCTCTTGTCGTCGTCTTCTTCGTTCATTCGGCAATCCTCACTTGCGTTTTGCTTACCCGCACATAGTGCGTCTCAAGGCTTAAAACAATGCTGGAAAAACACAAGCATGGAAGAGGTGAACAGGAGGTTAGAGTATCGGGCGAAAAAGTGAAATCCGGTTTTTCGTGAACCCGATGCGCAAAAAAGGAACCTAGAGCGTCGGGCGTTTCTGATTAAAAGCACGCCGCTCTAGGATCGACATAGATGATTTCCGCCCTGATATTTGGCTTACCTTTCAAGATTTAGGATCAGCTAAAACCTGTGGTTAACCCCTCTTGATTTATAGGATTTTGCAAGAGGACCTTCCATGCCGTCACGCATTCGTCTTGCCGAAATCATCGAAGCGCTCAGCTATGCTCTCGATATGACCGAGGGCCAGCCGGCTGGCCATTGCATCCGCTGCTGCCATATCGGCACCACTGTCGGACGGGCGCTTGGCTTATCCGAGCAGAGCCTGCACGATCTCTATTATGCGTTGATGCTCAAGGATCTCGGCTGTTCCAGCAATGCGGCACGGATCTGCGAGCTCTATCTCGGTGACGACATTGCCTTCAAACGCGACTTCAAGCTGGTCGACGGCAGTTTCCGCCAGGTCATCCAGTTCCTGCTGTCGCATACCGGGATGCAGACCGGGCTGGCGGAGCGGCTGCGCGTGCTGCTCGGTGTCATGAAAAACGGCAGCAAGCATGCGGTGGAGATGATCCAGACCCGCTGCCAGCGCGGCGCCGATATTGCCCGTCAGATGCGATTTTCCGAGGATGTAGCGCTCGGCATCCGCGATCTCGACGAACATTTCGACGGCGGTGGGTTGCCGATGCGGATTGCAGGCGCCGACATCCACTTGTTTGCGCGCATAGCGCTACTGGCCCAGGTCGCCGACGTGTTCTTCAAGGCCGGCGGCTCTGAGGCGGCGGTGCGCGAAGTGGAAAGCCGGTCGGGCACCTGGTTCGATCCTGCGATCGTCAAGGCATTTGCCGGCATCTCGGTCAATCCCGCTTTCTGGGCGGAGCTATCGTCGCCGGATCTGGAGCGGATAGTGCTGGGCGCCGAGCCCGGCCGTCATGCAATCATGGCCGATGAGGATTATCTCGACGACATCGCCGCCGCCTTTGCCAGGGTGATCGATGCGAAAAGCCCCTATACATCTGGCCATAGCGATCGGGTGGCTTTGTTTACCGACCTGATCGCCGAACAGATGGGGCTTGATGACATGCAGCGCCGGCGGCTGAAACGGGCGGCCCTGCTGCACGATATCGGCAAGCTCGGCGTGTCCAACAGCGTGCTCGACAAACCGGCAAAGCTCGACGAGGCGGAATGGGCCGCCATGCGCCGCCACGCCGAGCTGTCCGAAAACATCCTGTCTCGAATCGCAGCCTTTGCCGATCTAGCCGTTATCGGCGGCGCCCATCATGAGCGGCTGGACGGCAGAGGCTATCCGCGCGGATTGAAAGGCGATGCGATCAATCTGGAAACCCGGATCGTTTCGACCGCCGATGTCTTCGATGCGCTGACCGCCGATCGACCTTACCGGGCGGCGATGACGGTGCGCAATGCGCTCGACATTCTCTGGGAGGGTGCTGGCACAAGCCATGACGCGGCCTGCATCGAGGCGCTGCAGCAGGCGCTTGCCAAGGCCGAATTGCTGGCGGCTTTATCCGGCAGAGTGACCGTTAATCGCTCAGCCGCTGGCTGTCGGTGACGGTGAGCGGTTTGCCATCTTCACCCAGCGTGTGCCGCTCCCAATCGAGCACCCAGGCACCCTTTTCGCCCGAAATCGAAAACAGAT
>Ga0308163_10003088_pt1 | contig 14262 bp, 12 predicted proteins | sample PhyTR1_FD_201037 | JGI IMG/M metagenome (GOLD analysis project Ga0308163, IMG submission 201037) | Phyllosphere microbial communities from UC Gill Tract Community Farm, Albany, California, United States - DLSLT.R1 | ecosystem: Host-associated > Plants > Phyllosphere > Unclassified | place: USA... | reverse complement strand
CGATCACCTGCAATACGTGGACGCCGGTGTCGATCTCCGGATGCCATTTCTCGGGCTGCGGCACGCCCCACAGCGCATCCAGCTCCGGCAGGATGCGCACCAGCGCGCCGCAATCGCGCAGCACCTCGAACATGCGCGACGGCTTGTCTTCCATCAGTCCGCGCGCCAGTTCCTGCCACACGCGTTCCGCCACCAGCGCATCGACTTCGCCCTGCGCCACCATCTGCTGCATCAGCGCATTGGTTTCCGGCGCCACGGTGAAGTCGCTGAAGCGTGCCGCAAAACGTGCCAGGCGCAGGATGCGCACCGGGTCTTCGGCAAACGCGTCGGAGACGTGACGGAAAATGCGCTGCGCGATATCGCGCTGGCCGCCATACGGATCGGTGATGCTGCCGTCATCGGCGCGCGCCATGGCGTTGATGGTCAGGTCGCGCCGCACCAGGTCTTCTTCCAGCGTGACGTCGGCCGAGGTGTGGAACACAAAGCCCTTGTAGCCGGGCGCGGTTTTGCGCTCGGTACGCGCCAGCGCATATTCTTCCTGCGTTTCGGGATGCAGGAAGACCGGGAAATCCTTGCCTACCGGGCGGAAGCCCCTGGCGAGCATGTCATCCGGCGTGGCGCCGACCACCACATGATCGTGATCCTTGACCGGCAGGCCAAGCAGCGCGTCACGTACCGCACCACCAACAACATAGATTTGCATCTTCTTTAATCCGGCATGTCGGCGTCGTGCCTGGGCGCCGTTTCGGTTTCAGCCATCGCTTCGCTGACCCAGCGCGCCACGGCAGGATGCGCCAGCACGCGCTGGCAATAGGCGTCCAGCGCCGGCGCCAGCGATACGCCGTAGGTGCGGAAGCGCAGCACCACCGGGGCGTAGTAGGCATCCGCCAGCGAGAACTCGCCGAACAGGTACTGGTGATGGCCGAAGCGCGACAGGCACTCTTCCCAGATTTCGCTGATACGGCCGATGTCGGCCTGCGTGCCCGGCGTGCGGCCCTTGCCCGGATAGCTGCCGCGAATATTCAGCGACATCGCATTCCGCAGGTCGCTGAAGCCGGCGTGCATTTCAGCGCATACCGAGCGCGCCATGGCGCGCGCCGCCACATCCTGCGGCCACAGATGCAGCTCCTGGAATTGCTCGGCCAGGTATTCGCAGATCGCCAGGCTGTCCCAGATGGTCATCTCTTCGCCGGCCAGCAGCACCGGCACGCGGCCCGAGGCCGAGTAGCTGCAAATGCGGTTGGCGGTGTCGTCCCGGTCCAGCAGCACGCGCACTTCCTGGAACGGAATGCCGAAGGCGACCATCGCTACCCACGGACGCATGGACCATGACGAATAGTTTTTATTGCCGATGACGAGCGTGAGTCCCGGCGAGCGCGCTGCATCCAGCGTTTGCGACAGGCTGGGGTCGAGATGGGTAGTCTGCATGGTGATACGTCCTTAAATCAGCGTGGGCCGAAGCTGCTTTCCTGCTCTTCGGCCTGGGTATAGCCCTTGGGTCCAACGGTGCCCAGGCGCGCCTTCAATGACTGCGGCCGCCCTTCAAACAGCGCCGCGTAATAGGTGGCGTTCGACATCACGTTCTTGACGTAGGTGCGCGTCTCGAAATACGGTATCGATTCGATGAACACGGTGGCGTCCATCGGCTTGGTCAGCGTGGCGCGCCAGGTGCGCAGGCGACCCGGCCCGGCGTTATAGGCGGCGGTGGCCAGTACCTCGTTGCCGTCCATATTCCCCAGCACCATGTTGAGGTAGTTCGTACCCAGCATGATGTTGGTGCGGATATCGCTCAGCATTTCCTGCGCAAAGTCGGCCAGGCCAATCTTCTTGGCGACCCAGCGGCCGGTCGACGGCATCACCTGCATCAGGCCCGAGGCGCCGGCGTGCGATTGCGCGTCCATGATGAAGCGCGATTCTTGCCGTATCAGGCCATAGACCCAGGCCTTGTCCAGGCCCAGCGTCTGCGTGGCCGGATGCATCACGTCGTTGTGCGGCGACGGGAAGCGCTGCGTGTAGTCGACCTGGATGCGGGTGCGATCCGAGGTGTTGACCATGCGGTCGAGGATATTGTTCTGGCGCGCGTATTCGGCGGCCGCCAGGTGTTCGCGTTCGTTCAGGCCGCGCAAGCCCCAGTTCCATTCGCGCGTGCCTTCAAAGCGCAGCCGCATGCTGAAGAATTTCAGCGCGCGCTGGAAGTTCGGATTGGCGGCAATCGGCACGATCTCCGCCTGCGAGATCGGCGCGCCCGGCGTCGGAATGGTAATCAGCTTGCCGGTTTCCTCCAGCGCCAGCTGGCCGTAATAGTTGGACTGGTCGGAGATGCTGCGGAACAGTTGCAGCGCCTCGCCGGTCGGCTGGCTGGTCACGCCGTCACGCACCATCAGCGCGCGGCCCAGCCAGTAGATCCAGGTAGGCTCGGTGCGCAAGGCCTGCGGCATGGCGCGGATATTGGCCTCCACCTGGCGCCAGTCGCCGTTGCGCAGCGCGATGCGGGTCTTCCATTGGATCTGGTCGATCGACATCTGGGCGCCGGTGGCGCGCTTCCAGTAATCGGTGGTGTCCGGCGACAGCGAATACGACGATTGCAGCGCGATCGCCGCCCACGCCTGCTGCTGCTCCTGCGACGACATTTTCGGCATCGCCTTGTTCAGCGCCAGCACCGCCAGCTTGCTGCTGGTCTTGGCCAGGCGGCCAATGGCGACGATGAAAATCTGGTGTTCGACCTTGCCGGCGCCAATGCCCTTGGCCACCGCCACCGTCGGCAAATCGACCGCCTGCACGGCTTTCTTTTCCGGACCATCCAGCAGCGCCACGATGCGGCGCGCCTGGCCGGTAGCATTGTATTCGCCCGACAGGCGCAGCTGCGCGTACAGGTCCTCGGTGTTGAACTGGCCGTTCTGGTACAGCGTGGCGATCAGGTCGGCGCATGGCTGGCCGTACACCGCCGGGGAAGTCAGCAAGGCGCGCGCTTCATCGGCGACCTTCTGTCCTTTCAGCGCGCGCGAGATCAGCGCATAGCATTTGACCTGGGTATCGTCATTCAACACGAACAGCGGATATTGTTCGTCGAAGGCGGCCCAGTCGCGCTTGCGGCCCAGTTCCAGCAGCCAGTCGTTGCGCAGGCGGTCGACGATGGCCTGGCCCTGGTAGCGCTGGAAGAATTCGCGGATTTCCGCCTGCGTGGCGTCCCTCAGGCGCGATTTCAGCCGATAATAATCGACGTAGGAAGGAATGGAATAGCTGGTCAGGCGGGTGGCGTAGAAATCCACCTTGGTGCTGTCGTCCTGGCGCACGGCGGCGCGCAGCAGCAGGAAGGAATCGTCATCCCTGCGGCTATCTGCGCTGATGTCGTCGGCGTGCGCAAGCGAGGTAAAGGCAACGACGAAGGCGCCGGCAATCCATTTCGAAGCAGAAATCAAAGTGCAACTCTCTAAAGTCTTGAACCAAATATGACCAGCGACCCTAGAATACCACGCAGCGCGTCCGTCTCACCAGTACAGAAGGCGGATTTGCGCAAGCAATTGCTGACCGCACGGCGGGCGTTGGCGCCAGCCACGCGCGTGGCATGGGACCGCGCCATCGGCGATCACGTGGTCGAATGGTGGCAGGCCGCCCGCCCGGCGGCGCTGGGCGTGTACTGGCCGCTGCGCGACGAACCGGACCTGCAGCCGGCCTATGCGGAACTGGCGCGGCTGGGCGCGCGGCTGCTGCTGCCGGTGGTGGTGCAAAGGGATGCGCCGCTGGAGTTCGCCGAATGGCGCATCGGCGAGGCGATGGTGAAGGATGCAATGGGGGTGGCGGTGCCGGCCGACCTGCGCTTGCAAGAGGCGTATCCGCCGGCGTTGCTGGTGCCTTGCCTGGGATTCAATCCGCAGGGTTATCGCCTGGGCTACGGCGGCGGGTTCTATGACCGCACACTGGCGCGCTATGCGCCGCGCCCGCAGACACTGGGGATTGCCTACCAGTGCCTGCAGGTGCCGTTCGCCAGCGATGTGCACGATGTGGCGCTGGACCGCATCATTACCGAGTGATTACACCAGGCGTTGCCACAAGGCGGTGGTGGCCGCGACCTGGTTCATGCTGTAGAAGTGCAGGCCGGGCGCGCCGCCCTTCAGCAGCCGTTCGCACAGCGCCGACACCACATCCAGGCCAAAAGCCTTGATCGATGCCGAGTCATCGCCGAAGCTGGCCAGCTTGAGCCGCACCCAGCGCGGAATCTCGGCGCCGCACATATCAGAGAAGCGCATCAGCTGGGTGTAGTTGGTGATCGGCATGATGCCAGCCACGATCGGCACATCGATGCCCAGTTTCTGCGTCTGCTCGACGAACTGGAAGTAGGCGTCGGCATTGTAGAAATACTGCGTGATCGCCGCATTCGCGCCAGCCTTGATCTTGCGCTCGAACGCCAGCAGATCGTCCTGCGGCGATTTGGCCTGCGGATGCACTTCCGGGTAGGCCGCTACCTCGATATGGAAATGATCGCCGGTTTCCTGGCGAATGAATTCCACCAGCTCGTTCGCATAACGGAATTCGCCGGCCGCGCCGTAACCGCTGGGCAGGTCGCCGCGCAGCGCGACAATGCGCTTGATGTTGTGCGATTTGAATTCGCGCAGGATGTCGCGGATCGACTCGCGCGTGCCGCCCACGCAGGACAGGTGCGGCGCGGCGTCTTCGCCGGCGGCCAGGATCTCGACCACGGTATCCAGCGTGCCGCGTTGCGTGCTGCCGCCGGCGCCAAAGGTTACCGAGAAATATTTGGGTTTCAGCTCGGACAGCTTGGCGCGCGTAAGGCGCAGCTTTTCCGCGCCTTCCACCGTTTTCGGCGGAAAAAATTCAATACTGAAATTCGGATTATCCATCTGAGTTCTTCAAAAGTAAGGTAGACAGAGCCCAGGAAATAATGCTGTACAACACGGCGCCACCAACGGCGGACAGGAAGCTGTCGACGTGGAAACCATCCACCCACTGCGCCACCAGCCAGAACATGAAGCCGTTGACGATGAAGATGAACAGGCCCAGCGACAGCAGCGTCACGGGCAACGTCAGCAACAGCAAGACAGGTCGTATCAGCGTATTGACCAGGCCCAGTACAAGAGCCGCGACGAGGGCTGCGCCTATGCTTGTGACATCGACGGAATGCATCAGGTAAGGCACTGCCAGCAGGGCAATGGCATTGATTAACCAGGTAAGGACCAAACGCATAAGAAATTCTCGCTGCAAAAAAACGGGGCCCGCAGGCCCCGCCTTTAGATTAATAACGGTAGTGGTCTGGCTTGTACGGACCTTCTTGCGTGACGCCGATGTAGGCGGCCTGCTCTTCGGTCAGCACGGTCAGTTGCGCGTTCAGCTTCTTCAGCTGCAGGCGCGCGACTTTTTCGTCCAGGTGCTTCGGCAGCACGTAGACGCCCACTGGATACTTGCTGGTGTTGGCGTACAGCTCGATCTGGGCGATGGTCTGGTTGGCAAACGACGACGACATCACGTACGACGGGTGACCCGTGCCGCAACCCAGGTTGACCAGGCGGCCTTCGGCCAGCAGGATGATGCGCTTGCCCGATGGAAAGATCACATGATCCACCTGTGGCTTGATGTTGTCCCAGGTGTATTTCTTCAGCGCGGCGACATCGATCTCGTTATCGAAGTGACCAATGTTGCAGACGATGGCCTGGTCCTTCATCTTCAGGATGTGGGCTTCGGTCAGGATGTGATAGTTGCCGGTGCAGGTGACGAAGATGTCGCCGTGTTCAGCAGCGTAATCCATGGTCACCACGCGGTAGCCTTCCATCGCGGCCTGCAGTGCGCAGATCGGATCGATTTCGGTGACCCATACTTGCGCCGACAGCGCGCGCATCGCCTGGGCCGAGCCCTTGCCGACGTCACCGTAACCGGCGATCACGGCGATCTTGCCGGCGATCATGACGTCAGTGGCGCGCTTGATGCCGTCGACCAGCGATTCGCGGCAGCCGTACAGGTTGTCGAACTTCGACTTGGTGACGGAGTCGTTGACGTTGATGGCCGGGAAGGCCAGCTTGCCTTCCTTGTGCATCTGGTACAGGCGGTGCACGCCGGTGGTGGTTTCTTCGGTCACGCCGAGGATGTGCGGCAGACGCTTGGAGTACCAGGCCGGATCGATCGCCAGGTGCGTCTTGATGGCGTTGAACAGGCAGATTTCCTCTTCGGAGCCTGGCGCGGCCAGTACCGACATATCTTTTTCAGCGCGCGCGCCCAGATGCAGCAGCAGCGTGGCGTCGCCGCCATCGTCCAGGATCATGTTGGAGTAGACCGGATTGCCGGCGGCGTCTGCTGGCCAGTCGAAGATGCGGTGGGTGTAGTCCCAGTATTCGTCCAGGGTTTCGCCCTTGATGGCGAAGACCGGCGTGCCGGCGGCAGCGATGGCAGCAGCAGCGTGGTCCTGGGTCGAGTAGATATTGCACGAAGCCCAGCGGACAGCGGCGCCCAGCGCTTCAAGCGTCTGGATCAGCACGGCGGTCTGGATGGTCATGTGCAGCGAACCGGTGATGCGCGCGCCTTTCAGCGGCTGGGCTGCGGCGAATTCTTCACGAATGGCCATCAGGCCAGGCATTTCGGTTTCGGCAATCTTGATTTCTTTGTTGCCCCATGGTGTCAGGGAGATATCGGCGACCAGGTAGTCTTGAGCGGTTTTGAGTACGGCGTTCATCACGCCCTCCTTTCATGTGTTGAAAAAAGTAACGTGAGCGCAGTTTGGATCTCCGAGCCTGGCGAATCATGTTCGTCGCAGCGCTCCTCGGAAGGTGCATTTTAGCATCGTTAGCTGCAGATGGCGACAACTTCATCCCGTTTGCGACAACGCAAATGGTGCCGGTTGCGCAGGCGCTGACCGGTTCGTGTTCTGGAAAAGTAACGACTATACTTTCTGTGGCCGATGTCACGTCATGGACTACAGTTGAAGGAGCTATCATGGTTAAAAAACGCGACGATCCTGATCGGTATGAACCACCCAATCCTATCCCGCCACCGCCCAAGCGGCCAATCTAGACGGCACAAATGACAACGCCCCGGCATGCGGGGCGTTGGTGTTTCTGGCTACAGCAGAGGCTGGCTTAGTTCAGGCCAGCAGCCGCGCGCAGGATGGCGGCCTTGTCGGTGCGCTCCCACGAGAATTCCGGCTCTTCGCGGCCGAAGTGGCCGTAGGCGGCGGTCTTGGCGTAGATCGGACGCAGCAGGTCCAGCATCAGCACGATGCCTTTCGGACGCAGGTCGAAATGCTCCATCACCAGCTGGGCGATTTTGTCGTCAGGGATGACGCCGGTGCCTTCGGTGTAGACGGTGATGTTGATCGGACGCGCCACGCCGATGGCGTACGACACTTGCACCTGGCACTGGCGCGCCAGGCCGGCGGCCACCACGTTCTTGGCCACGTAACGCGCAGCGTAGGCAGCTGAACGGTCGACCTTGGATGGGTCCTTGCCCGAGAACGCGCCGCCGCCGTGCGGCGAAGCGCCGCCGTAGGTATCGACGATGATCTTGCGGCCAGTCAGGCCGCAATCGCCCTGCGGGCCGCCGATGACGAAACGGCCGGTCGGGTTGACCAGGTATTTGGTGTCCTGCAGCCACTCTTTCGGCAGCACCGGCTTGATGATTTCTTCAATCACCGCTTCTTCGATCTGCTTGTGCTGCATTTCCGGAGCGTGCTGGGTCGACAGCACCACGGTATCCACCGCCACCGGACGGCCATTCACATAACGCAGCGTGACTTGCGACTTGGCATCCGGACGCAGCCATGGCAGGCGGCCATCCTTGCGCAGCTGCGACTGGCGCTCGACCAGGCGGTGCGCATAATGAATCGCGGCTGGCATCAGCTCGGCGGTCTCGTCGCAGGCGTAGCCAAACATCAGGCCCTGGTCGCCGGCGCCCTGGTCAAGGTCCAGGCCCGCGCCTTCGTCCACGCCCTGTGCGATGTCCGGCGATTGCTTGTCGTACGCCACCAGCACCGCGCAGCCACGATAATCGATACCGTAATCGGTGTTGTCGTAGCCGATGCGCTTGATGGTTTCGCGCGCGACCTGAATATAATCGACGTTGGCGTGGGTGGTGATTTCACCTGCCAGCACGACCAGGCCGGTATTGCACAGCGTTTCAGCGGCAACACGGGCTTTCGGGTCCTGGGCCAGGATGGCATCGAGAATGGCGTCGGAAATTTGGTCAGCAACCTTGTCCGGGTGACCTTCCGAAACGGATTCCGAGGTGAAAAGATAATCGTTAGACATCGCAAGCTCCTGATATGGTGTGAATAATACGGTCGCATACCAACACGGCTTGCGACGCTTTAGCGATATTTATATCCCGCGTCGCAAGTTGTCATTAACTCAGCGGTTACTGCTTAACGTGGTATTTTACGCTTTTTTAAAAAAGCTTGCTCCACAACACAGGCTCAATTCTTCATGCTGGTTCCCATCTTCCGCTTTCTATCGATCTTTCCCCTGTCCTGGCTGCATGCAGCCGGCGCCGCGCTCGGCTGGCTGGTGTACTGGGCCTCGCCGTCCTATCGCCGCCGCATGCGCGACAATATGCGCCAGGCAGGCTACAGCCAATACCTGCATGCCGCCGTTGCCGAAGCGGGCAAAAGCATGTTCGAACTACCCTTCGTCTGGTGCGCCGATCCGGCCCGGGTGTCGCGCCATGCCACGCTGGAAAACTGGCAGCTGGTGCAAACCGAACTGGACGCCGGCCGCGGCATCGTCTTCATGACGCCGCACCTGGGCTGCTTTGAAATCGTCGCCCAGGAAATTGCCCTGCGCAACGAGCTGATGGTGATGTACCGCCCGCCGAAAAAAGCCGCGCTCAAGCCGCTCATCGAAGGCGCGCGCGCGCGCAAGAATCTGCTGCTGGCGCCAGCCACCATGTCCGGCGTGCGCATGCTGGCCAAGTTCCTCAAGAAGGGCCAGCCAGTCGGCGTGCTGCCCGACCAGGTGCCGCAGGAAGGAGAAGGCGTCTGGGCTACCTTCTTCGGCCGGCATGCCTACAGCATGACCTTGCCGGCCAAGCTGGCCCTGCTGGGCGACGCCACGGTCATCATCACCTACGCGGAACGCTTGCCCGGCGGCAAGGGCTATGTGGTACGCTTCGTGCCCTTTGACGGAACGCTGGAAGGCGACAGCGCCGCCCAGGCGCAAGCGATCAACCACGCCATGGAGCGTCTGATCGCCCGCAATCCGTCGCAATACTACTGGAGCTATAACCGCTACAAGGTGCCGAACGGTATTGACGCACCGTCTGCCACCTCGGCGGGAGGACACGCATGAAATTGTTATTGGGATTGATGTGGCTGCTGCACTGGCTGCCGCTACCGCTGCTGGGCCGCTTCGGCAAGGCCGTCGGCAGCCTGTTGTTTGCCACGCTGCGGTCGCGCCGCCATATCGCGCTGACCAACCTGCGCCTGACCATGCCGGAACTCAGCGAGGCCGAGCGGGTCGACATCGCGCGCCGCCATTTCCAGGCGTATTCGCGCAGCGTGTGGGAGCGTTCGGTGCTGTGGTGGGCCTCGGAAGCGCGCCTGAAGCGCCTGATTCAGATCGAGCCGAACGGCGTGATCCCGGTGGCCGAGATGACCGCCAAGCCGACCATCCTGCTGTGCCCGCATTTCGTCTGCCTGGACGTGGCCGGCGCGGCGATCGCGATGGAAGCATCGGCCTCGTCGATGTACGTGACGCAAAAGAACGCCGCCTTCGATAAAGTGCTGCGCGCCGGCCGCGCCCGCTTCCGTCCGGTCAAATTGTTCACCCGCCAGGACGGCATCAAGCCGATCCTGCGCGCGCTGCGCGACAAGCTGCCCTACTTCATGCTGCCCGACATGGATTTCGGCGAAAAGGACGCCGAGTTCGTGCCCTTCTTTGGCATCCAGGCCGCCACGCTGACCGCCACTGCGCGCATCGCCGCCACCACCGGCGCGCAGGTGATGCCGGTCATCGCCACCTTCCTGCCCGATTACCAGGGATATCGTGTGAAATTCTATCCAGTGTGGGACAATTATCCGGGAGACGATATGGTGGCTGCCACCCGCCGCATGAACCAGTTCATCGAGGAACGCGTGCGCGAGGCGCCGGCCGAATATTTCTGGACCCACAAACGCTTCAAGACGCGCCCCAATGGCGAGCCTTCGCTGTACAGCAAAAAATAAACTGCCCATGAAACTCAAATTCACCAAAATGCACGGCGCCGGCAACGACTTCGTGGTCATCGACGGCGTCAACCAGCACATCGATTTCTCGCCGGCGCAATGGCAGTTGCTGGGCGACCGCCGCTTCGGCGTGGGCGCCGACCAGATCCTGCTGGTGGAAAAGCCAACCGAAGCGGGCTGCGACTTCCGCTACCGCATCTTCAACGCCGACGGCGGCGAAGTGGAGCAGTGCGGCAACGGCTCGCGCGCCTTCGTCAAGTTCGTCGCGGAAAAAGGCCTGACCGACCAGCGCAGCATCACCGTGCAGACCAAGGCCGGCATCATCGCGCCGCGCCTGGAAGCGGACGGCAGCATCACGGTCGACATGGGCGCGCCGATCCTGGAACCGGCCCGCGTGCCTTTCGACGCCGAGGGTTTGCAGGGCGAGCGGCAAGGCAGCGATACGCTGTGGCCGCTGGTGCTGGAGCTGGGCGGCGCGCGCGAAAGCGTGCTGATTTCGGCGGTGTCGATGGGTAACCCGCACGCGGTGCAGGTGGTGGACGACGTGGACGCCGCGCCGGTCGAGCTGACCGGCCCGCTGATCGAGCATCACCTCCGCTTCCCGAATCGCGTCAACGCCGGCTTCATGCAAGTACTCAGCCGCCATCATGTGAAATTGCGCGTATTCGAGCGCGGCGTCGGCGAAACGCTGGCCTGCGGCACCGGCGCCTGCGCTGCCGCCGTGGCCGGCATCCGCCGCGGCCTGCTGGACAGCCCGGTGCGCGTCGATGCGCGCGGCGGCCAGTTGTCAATCGCCTGGGGTGGCGAAGGCCAGCCGGTCTTCCTGACCGGCCCTGCAGTCACCGTGTTTGAAGGCGAGATCGAGATCTAGGCCGCCAGCAATTGCTCGGCCACGCCGGCCGCCAGCCAGGTCTTGAGCCGGTACAGGCGCTGGCGGTAATTGCCTTCCAGCCCGTCCGGGCTGCTGTCAATCTCCTCGAACAGGCGCACGATGCGGTCCAGCGCCTGCCTCTGGCGCGCCGTGCGCAGCAACACCAGCCGGCGCTTGCTGCGCCCGTAGCTGGCACGGATATCCACCACCAGGCAATGCCCGTGATCGGCCGCCTTGACATCCAGCAGCAGCGCTTCGGCGCGGCTTAGCCCGAACAGCGCGGCCAGCTCCAGCCGCGCCGCCAGCAGCGGCTGGCTTTCCAATAATTCGCGCGTCAGGCGGGTCACCAGGCTGTCCATCCAGCCGGCTTCGGCAGGCGCAGCGGTGACCCGCGCCAGCGCCGCATCGGCCTCGGTGCAACCTTGCGCGGCGGCTTTCTGCAGCCAGTAGGCGGCGCGCACATCGCTATGCTCATCAGTACGCCGGTTGCGCCAGGCATACATGCCGCACTCCAGCTGCGCGGCGCAATGGCCCATCTCCGCCGCCCGCTCCAGATAGCTTTGCGCTTCGGCCACGCAGCGTTGTGAGAATTCCGGCTTCAGGTAAATCCGCGACAACGCGTACCACGCGTCCGCCAGGCCCTGCTCGCCGGCCTGCGTTAGCCAGCGGATCGCTTTCTTGAAGTTGGCGGCGGCAATCCCGTGGCTCTGCCGCTTGCCGTCGCCGTCCATGCGCGCAAACCAGAGGCCGAGCGCCAGCTGGGCCTGGCGGTCGCCGCCATGGGCCGCCAGTTCGCGGCACTGCTGCAGGTCGGGATCGGCGTCGCCAGCCTGCAAGCCCAGCAGCGCGCGGGCCAGCGTCACGAATGCGCCGTGGTTTTGTTGCCACAGCTGTTCCAGCTGGGCGTACTGTGTTGTGCTGATGGGCTGTTCGTCGCACGCCAAAGGGCGCTGCGTGGCTGGGTGCGGCGCGCCGTTGGCTGGCATGGCGTGGTCGCGCACCGGCGCCACTGGCTGCGGCGCGCTAGGCTGCTGGGTCAGTTGCGCCAGCACCAGCGCAGCGGCTTCGCTGCCGGCGGCGCTGGCACGCTGATACCAGCAAGCCACGTCCGGCATGGCGTGCCGTGCGACATCGTATGGGATGTGGCTGCCGATCAGGCGCCATGCCTCGTCGCGCTCCTGCCAGGCGGCGCGGCCCAGCCAGTGCAGCGCGGTCGGCACATTCAGCGGCAGGCCGGCGCCACCGAACAAGTACAACTTGCCCAGCGCCAGTTGGCAGTCCGCGTCTCCGGCGCGGGCGCCCCTGATGATCCCTAACTCTTCTCGATTGGCCATTGTCTCTGTATGAACGTCATCGAAGCGGGCGGGCCACTGTACGGTCTGCGGCGCCATTTGTATCCTAGTGTAGCGTGCGATCCGCGCCACACAGCAAACAATATGCGCGCCGGCTTGATCTGCCACAAGCAGCTCCCCCCTATCCAGCTTGTACGCTAGAGCTGTTTTGATGCCCCAACGAAAGCAAAACAGGCCATCAGACCGGTCCGGCACGGGCCAGACAGGGTGGCCGGCAAGCGTTTCGAAAATACAACAGGAAGCTGGGGTTCTGCGGCTTTCGACCAAAACAAGCCGTCACAATCGACCATTCCAGCGCAATTGGTGCGGCGACCCATTAAGGTTCTAGCAACCGGCGGTCACGCAGCGACGGGGATGAGAATCACACTTATAAAGGAATAACAAATGAAAAAAACTTTGGTGGCTCTGGCGCTAACGGGCGTTGTTTCCGGCGCATATGCACAGTCGTCCGTTACCATCTACGGCACGCTGGACGCCGGCGTATCGCGGCGCACCGATACCGACATCACTGCGGTCGGCAAGCGCGATAACAACAAGCTGGGTTTCCGTGGCGTGGAAGACCTGGGCAGCGGCCTGAAAGCGCTGTTCCAGCTGGAAATCCGTTACGAGCCGGACACCGGCGTGATCGAGAGCACCACCCGTCCGCTGTTCCAGGGCCAGAGCCGGGTCGGCCTGCAGGGCGGCTTCGGTACGCTGCGCATCGGCCGGGGCCTGACCGCCTTCCAGGAAACCAGCACGGCGTTTGAACCGTGGTCGGGCATGCCTGCAGTGGCCGGCTACCAGACCGACCTGCAAGTGGCGGGCTACACCTCCGACCCGTTGAGCCCGGCCGGCAACTCGGCCAACCGCTTCTCCAACGCAGTGTTCTACAACACCCCGGTGATCGGTAATATCTTCCAGCTGAACGTCACGGTAGCCACCAAGGAAGCCGCCGGCAATCCGGCCATTGTCGGCCGCGGCACCATCGCCGCGCCGCAATTCCCGGCCAACAGCAAGGCGCCGGTGAATCCGTATTCGGTCAGCGCCACCGCCACCAAAGGCCCGTTCGCCGCCTATGCGGCAGTGGAGCGCAACGCCGTCGACACCAAGCTGTGGTCGGTGGGCGCCTCGTTCAAGCCGATTCCCGACCTGAAACTGATGGGTTCCTATCAGCACCAGGACCAGGATTACAGCCTGCCGCTGAACGCCGTCACCAAAGCCTGGCTAATCGGCGCCAACTACAACGTTGGCGCCGGCATGATACGCGCCGGCTTCGGCCACAAGACGCCGGACAACGCGCTCAACCTGCCAACCATCGCCAAGACCAAGCAATTCTCGCTGGGCTACGACTACAACCTGTCGCCGCGCACCTACCTGTATGTCGACGGCACGCGCCGCAAAGCGACCACCGCCGCCACCTTCAACTTCTACAGCGTCGGTATTCACCACAACTTCTAAGGTTGAGCAGTCAGCAGAACTGCCAGCGTGAGTTGGGGAATGACGGGCATGGGTCCACCATGTCCGTTTTTTTTCGTTTAAAATTGCACACCAACCTCGCTTACAAAGTACCTCATGACCGCCCCTCTGGATTCCACACTCGTCGCACAATTCCTGACCGATAACCCGCGCTTCTTCGAAGAGCATGCCGACTTGCTGGGTGAAATCAAACTGGCCAGCCCGCTGACGGGACGCGCCGTCTCGCTGCAGGAGCGCCAGATGGAAGTGTTGCGCGACAAATACAAAACGCTGGAACTGCGCATGAGCAACCTGATGCGCCTGGCTTCGGAAAACGAAGCTATCGCCAACAAGTTCCACCGCTGGACCCAGGTGCTGCTGCAGTCGGAAGACATCGGCTCGCTGCCACACGCCGTCACCAATGGCCTGAAAACCACGTTCGACGT
>Ga0308163_10003080_pt1 | contig 14293 bp, 9 predicted proteins | sample PhyTR1_FD_201037 | JGI IMG/M metagenome (GOLD analysis project Ga0308163, IMG submission 201037) | Phyllosphere microbial communities from UC Gill Tract Community Farm, Albany, California, United States - DLSLT.R1 | ecosystem: Host-associated > Plants > Phyllosphere > Unclassified | place: USA... | reverse complement strand
GCTACAGGAAGGCAAATACTTCCGCCAAATACGAACCGAACTGGGATCACTCGACCAAGCTCGAATTGATGATCTGGGGCGCACCGCTGCTGATCATCATCGTCTTGGGCGCGATCACCTGGATCTACACCCACTTGCTGGACCCGTACCGTCCGCTCAGCCGCATCGACGAGCACCGTCCGATCGCCGCCGGCGTCAAGCCGCTCGAGATCCAGGTCGTGGCCATGGACTGGAAGTGGATGTTCATCTATCCGGAGCAGGGCATCGCCACGATCAACGAAGTGGTGACCCCGATCGACGTGCCGGTACGCTTCAAGCTGACCTCGTCGACCGTGATGAACGCGTTTTACGTCCCCGCGCTGGCAGGCATGATCTACACCATGCCGGGCATGGAGACGCAGCTGAACGCGGTAATGAACAAGGTGGGCGTGTACGACGGCTTCTCGTCGAACTACAGCGGCGCCGGCTTCTCGCAGATGCGCTTCAAGTACCACGGCGTGAGCCAGGGCGACTTCGACGCCTGGGTTGAAAAGACCCGCGGCGCGACCGGCGCGCTGACCCGTGCCGAGTTCGTGCTGCTGGACAAGCCGACCATCAAGCATCCGATCATGCACTTCGGCAATGTCGACAAGGGTCTGTACGACCTCGTGCTGAACCGTTGCGTGGTCGAAGGCTCGGTCTGCATGAACACGCTGATGCACCAGGACGCCACACGCATCAAGGCGGCGGCCGCAGTCAAAGCGCTGGACAAAGACGTCTGTGAGACCGACGTTGCCGCCACCGCCCAACCTATCCGTAAAGAATGACCATGTCTGAACATACCTTGACACCCAACCACCCGATCCTGGGTCGCCTGTCGTGGGAATCGATCCCGCTGCATGAGCCGATTCTGATCGGCACCTTCGCCATGGTGGCGCTGGGAGGCCTGGCCTTCCTCGCCGTCATGTTCAAATTCCGCCTGTGGGGCCCGCTGTGGAAGAACTGGATCACCAGTATCGACCACAAGAAGATCGGTATCATGTACATGATCCTGGGCATCATCATGCTGCTGCGCGGCTTCGCCGACGCGCTGATGATGCGCGCCCAGCAAGCGATGGCCTTCGGCGACAACGCCGGCTTCCTGCCGCCGCACCACTACGACCAGGTCTTCACGGCCCACGGCACGATCATGATTTTCTTCGTGGCCATGCCGCTGGTAACCGGCCTGATGAACTACGTGGTGCCGCTGCAGATCGGCGCGCGCGACGTCTCGTTCCCGTTCCTGAACAACTTCTCGTTCTGGATGACCACCTTCGGCGCCATGCTGACGATGGCCTCGCTGTTCATCGGCGAATTCGCCAAGACCGGCTGGCTGGCGTTCCCGCCGCTGTCGGGCATCATGGCCAGTCCGGACGTGGGGGTTGACTACTATATCTGGTCATTACAGATTGCCGGGGTAGGCACGACCCTGTCCGGCGTCAACCTGATCGCCACCATCGTCAAGATGCGCGCGCCGGGCATGGACCTGATGAAGATGCCTGTCTTCACCTGGACCGCGCTGTGCACCAACGCGCTGATCGTGGCCACCTTCCCGATCCTGACCGTCACCCTGGCGATGCTGTCGCTCGACCGCATGGTCGGCACCAACTTCTTCACCAACGACCTCGGCGGCAACCCGATGTTGTACGTCAACCTGATCTGGATCTGGGGCCACCCGGAGGTGTACATCCTGATCCTGCCGGTGTTTGGCGTGTTCTCGGAAATCGTCTCGACCTTCAGCGCCAAGCGCCTGTTCGGCTACACCTCGATGGTGTACGCCACCGTCGTGATCACCATCCTGTCGTACCTGGTATGGCTGCACCACTTCTTCACCATGGGCTCGGGCGCCAGCGTCAACTCGTTCTTCGGCATCACCACGATGATCATCTCGATCCCGACCGGGGCCAAGATCTTCAACTGGCTGTTTACCATGTACAAGGGCCGCATCACCTTCGACGTGCCGATGCTGTGGACCGTGGGCTTCATGCTGACCTTCGTCATCGGCGGTATGACCGGCGTGATGCTGGCCGTGCCACCAGCGGACTTCGTGCTGCACAACTCGCTGTTCCTGATCGCCCACTTCCACAACGTCATCATCGGCGGCGTGGTGTTCGGCCTGTTCGCCGGCATGAACTACTGGTTCCCGAAAGCGTTCGGCTTCCGTCTGGACGAATTCTGGGGCAAGGTCTGCTTCTGGTGCTGGCTGGTCGGCTTCTGGGTCGCGTTCACGCCGCTGTACGTGATGGGCTTCATGGGCGTTACCCGCCGCATGAACCACTTCGACGATCCATCGCTGCAAATCTGGTTCGTCATCGCCGCCATCGGCGCGCTGATCATCGCCGGCGGTATCGGCGCGTTCCTGATGCAGATCTATGTGAGCTGGCGCGACCGCGAGAAACTGCGCGACGTCACCGGCGACCCATGGGGCGGCCGTACCCTGGAGTGGGCGACCTCGTCGCCACCGCCGGACTACAACTTCGCGTTCACGCCAGTGGTGCATGACAGCGACAGCTGGGCCGACATGAAGGCCAACAACTACAAGCGTCCGACCAAGGGCTTCGTCGACATCCATATGCCGAAGAACACGGCCGCCGGCTTCATCATCTCGGCACTGTCGTTCGTGATGGGCTTCGCCCTGGTCTGGCAGATGTGGGCGCTGGCGATCATCGGCTTCGTCGCCATGATGGCCGCCATCATCACGCATACCTTTAACTACAAGCGCGATTTCTACATCAAGGCGGATGAAGTTGTCCGTACCGAAGAAGCGCACACTCGTTTGCTGGAAAGCCATGTCTGATATTACCGCTAACGCCGCCCTGAGCGACGACCCAAGCGCGCGCTACTACGTAGCCGACCACCACCCGGAGAACGGCACCTTGCTGGGCTTCTGGTTGTACCTGATGAGCGACTGCCTGCTGTTTGCCGGCCTGTTCGCGGCCTACGCCGTGCTCGGCCGCAATTACGCGGGCGGGCCGTCGGGCGCCGAGCTGTTCGAGCTGGGCACGATCGCCATCAACACGGCGTTCCTGCTGCTGTCGTCGATCACGTATGGCTTCGCCATGATCGCCGCCCAGCGCAAGAACCTGAAGTTCGCCATCATCTGGCTGATCATCACCGGCCTGTTCGGCCTGGCGTTCCTGTTCCTGGAAATCGAAGAGTTCCTGCACCTGATCCATATCGGCGCCGGTCCCCAGCGCAGCGCCTTCCTGACCTCGTTCTTCGCGCTGGTCGGCACCCACGGCCTGCACGTCACTTTCGGTACGATCTGGCTGATCACGCTGGTGTTCCAGCTGAAAAAGCACGGTCTGACGGTCGAGAACAATCGCCGCATGATGTGCCTGTCGATGTTCTGGCACTTCCTGGACGTGATCTGGATCGGTGTATTTACCTTTGTTTACCTGATGGGAGTTCTGCCATGAGCGCGCCACATAATAGCCACGGCCACGGCCACGGCCATGACGATCACGGCCACGGCGCGGAAGGCGCCCACGGCAGCCTGAAGGATTACGCCATCGGCTTCGTGCTGTCGGTGATCCTGACGGCGATCCCGTTCTGGCTGGTGATGGCCAAGGTATTCGACAAGTCCAGCACCACGGCCGCCGTGATCCTGGCCTTCGCCGCCGTCCAGGTGGTGGTGCACATGGTCTACTTCCTGCATATGAACGGCAAGAACGAAGGCGGCTGGTCGATGCTGGCGCTGCTGTTCACGCTGGTGCTGCTGCTGATCGTGCTGGCCGGTTCGATCTGGGTCATGTACCACATGAACCTGAACATGATGCCTTCGATGGGTTCGGATGTGCACAGCATGCACGACATGAAATGACGACTGGCGCATCGCGCCAACGTTCCCGCGCCCTGCGCGTCATCCTGGCCCTCGTGGCCGGGGTGATGTTCGCAGGGTTTTTTGCTTTGGGAACGTGGCAAATATTCAGGTTGCAATGGAAACTGGCGTTGATCGATCGCGTCGAGCAGCGCGTGCACGCCGCGCCCACGCCGGCGCCGGGCATCGCCGACTGGCGGCGCGTCAACGCCGGGGACGACGAGTACCGCCGCGTGCGCCTCAGCGGCGCCTATCTGGCGGCGTCGACCACCTGGACCCTGGCGTCGCTCGAGCGCGGCATTGGCTACTGGGTGCTGACGCCGCTGTGCACGGCCGACGGCGGCATCGTCATGGTCAATCGCGGCTTCGTGCCAGCCGGCAGCGGCGGCTGGAGCGCGCGCCCGGCGCCGGCCCCGGCGGCGGCCGACGCCTGTGCCAGGGTGGCCGGCGCTCCTGCGGTGACGGTCACCGGCCTGCTGCGCGTCAGCGAAAAGACCAGTTCGCTGCGGGCCAATGAACCGGAACGCAACTACTGGTACACGCGCGATTTGCAGGCGATCGCCAAGGCGCGCGGCTTGCCGGCGGTGGCGCCGTACTTCGTCGATGCCGACGCGCCATCCGCGCAGGTCGAGCTGCCCGGCGAAAGCGTACGCCCGACCGGCGGACTGACGGTGATCTCCTTCGTCAACAACCACCTGGTGTATGCCATCACCTGGTTCGGGCTGGCGTTGATGGTGGCCGGCGCGACATGGTGGGTCGCAAGGGATACACGTAGGGCGGATTAGCGCAGCGTAATCCGCCATGCATGCGTCGCTGACGGCGCATGCATGGCCGATGACGGCGTTCCGCCGAATCCGCCCCACGTGGAACCCAACAACGGCATGGATCACGTAAAATAATACGGATGGCGACAAAATACCCCAACCCTTTCGACCGCGGTCGTCCCAACGCCCCCGTGGTTGAACCGCTGGCCGCCGTGAAAGCCTCGGCCAACACCATCACCCACGCGGCCGGCCACAAAAACATGCAGCAGCTGATCCAGTTGCGCTGGATCGCCGTGATCGGTCAGATCACCACCATCGCCACCACCTCGCAGCTGCTGGGCGTGCAGCTGCCGATGCCGGCCATGCTCAACGTGCTGGCATGCCTGATCGCCTTCAACATCGCCAGCACGCTGCGCTGGCAGGAAAACCAGGTGGTCTCCAACAACGAGCTGCTGCTGGCGCTGACGGTGGATGTCGCCAGCCTGACCGCCCAGCTCTACCTGAGCGGCGGCGCCACCAACCCCTTCGTCTTTCTTTACCTGCTGCACGTGATCCTGGGCGCGGTGCTGCTTGAGGCCTGGTCGACCTGGACCATTGTGGCGGTCACCGGCGCCTGCATCGCCTGGCTGGCGCTGTTTTCCGAACCGCTGCGGGTGCCGCAAGACCACGAGCGCGGCATCCTCAGCCTGTACGTGCAGGGCATGCTGGTGTGCTTCATCCTTGACGCGGCGCTGCTGGTGGTGTTCATCAGCCGCATCACGCGCAATATGCGCACCACGGCCGCCAGGCTGGCGGCGCTGCATCAGCGCGCGGCAGAGGAAGAGCACATCATCCGCATGGGCCTGTTGGCGTCCGGCGCCGCGCACGAACTGGGCACGCCACTGGCCACGCTGGCCGTCATTCTTGGCGACTGGAAGCACATGCCCGAGTTCAAGGGCAATCCGGTGCTGCTGGAGGAAATCGCCGAAATGCAGACGCAGCTCAAGCGCTGCAAGTCCATCGTCAGCGGCATCCTGCTGTCGGCCGGCGAGGCGCGCGGCGAGTCGTCGGCCGCGACCACCATCAACACCTTCCTCGACGAGGTTGTGGCCGAGTGGCGCATCGGCCGTCCGGTGGTGAAGTTCGAGTTCGAAAACCGCATCGATCCGGACCTGCCGGTGGTGTCCGATTCAACGCTCAAGCAAATGATCTGCAATGTGCTGGATAATGCGCTGGAGGCTTCGCCGCAGTGGTTGCGCATGGAGGCCACGCGCGAGGACGACGCCCTGGTGCTGCAGGTGACGGACGCCGGGCCGGGCTTCGCCGAGGCGATGCTGGCGCAATTCGGCAAACCGTATAATTCGAGCAAAGGACGGCCGGGCGGGGGGCTCGGGCTGTTCCTGGTGGTGAACGTGGCGCGCACCTTGGGCGGCGCCGTCACCGCCAGCAACCTGGAGCGGGGTGGGGCGATGGTCCGTTTGACCTTGCCGTTGTCGGCCATCGAAATCAAATCGGAACAAGTTCAACATGACTACTGAAGAACGTTTGCTGCTGCTGGTCGAAGACGATGCGGCTTTCGCGCGCACCTTGGGGCGCTCGTTCGAACGGCGCGGCTACAAGGTGCTGCTGGCCGAGAATGTCGACGAGACCAGCGCGGTGCTGGTGGAGCACTCGCCCGGCTACGCCGTGGTGGACCTGAAGCTGAAGGGTAACTCGTCCGGCCTGGCCTGCGTGCAGATGCTGCACCAGCACGACCCGGAGATGCTGATCGTGGTGCTGACCGGCTTCGCCAGCATCAATACGGCGGTCGAGGCGATCAAGCTGGGCGCCTGTCAGTACCTGGCCAAGCCATCGAACACCGATGATATCGAGGCGGCGTTCGAACACGTGGCCGGCGCGGCCGAACTGGAGCTGACCAACCGTTCGACGTCGATCAAGACGCTGGAGTGGGAGCATATCCACACGGTGCTGGCGGAGACCGACTTCAATATCTCCGAAGCGGCGCGCCGGCTCGGCATGCACCGGCGCACACTGGCGCGCAAGCTGGAAAAGCAGCGGGTGAAATAATGGCACAGGGTATGCGGTAGACATCTTGCGTTCTGCGTTAGATGGTTGCCGGAGGATGCAGTACAGGTTACGAGTTGAGCGAAGTCGCACCATAAACGCCGAAGGTGAAACCACCATGCTGATCAGACGTTGCGCCGTACTGTTTGTCGAGCCTCGCGAGGATCTCGATATCGATTGGTCTTCGCTGTTCGCCGGCGAGAGCGCGCTGGGCGCGACCGTGCGCTGGATCGCGCTGGCGCCGCACCTGGGCGCCGAAATCGAAATCGGCAACGACGAGATGCTGGCTTTGGGCTCCATCAGCCTGACGTTGTGGCAGGAGCGCGCGGCGTGCGAGCAGCGGTCGTCGGCCGATGTGATCGCGCGTTTGCTCGAAGTTGGATTGCTGCTCAGCGATGCGCCGGAAGGCGCGGCAATCCGCGAGCGCGACGAGGTGCTGCGCGCGCAGCACTGGCGGCCGTTGTCGGCCGCCGCGCATATGTTCAGCCGCTGGGGCGACATGCGGGTCGACAAGGGCATGCAGTTTCCCAGCTTTGAGGAGTTGGTCGAATCTTACGGCACGCCGCCCGGACCTTCGATCGAGCGCGTCACCGCCGCCGATCCGCTGATGTTGCCGGTTCCGGAGCGCGCGGGTTTGGACGAGACACTGTTTAAACGCTACACCGGCCGTAACTTCGACCAAGTCGCCGCGCTGCCGCTGGCCACCGCATCGCGGCTGCTGCAGCGCGCCTTCGGTTCGCAGGGCGAGCGCGAGATGGCGCCGGATGCCTTTGTGCTGAAGAAGTTGAGTCCCTCCGCCGGCGGCCTGCATCCGACCGAGGCCTATGTGCTGGCGCAGCGCGTGGAAGGTGTGGCGCCGGGACTGTATCACTACCACCCGGTGCGGCACGCGCTGGAGCCGCTGGCTGCGATGGATACCACGCAGACGGCGGAACTGGCGATGCGCATGGTGGCCGATCAGGATTGGTTTGTCGATGCGCCGATGATGGTGGTGCTGGCCGCGCGCGTGGAGCGTAATTTTTGGAAGTACCGTAACCACGCCAAGGCTTATCGGGCGCTGTTGCTGGACGCGGGGCATCTGTCGCAGACGTTTTATCTGCTGGCGACGGAGGCCGGGATGCCGGCCTTTGTGACGGCGGCGGTCAACGAGGTCGATATTGAGCGGGCGCTGGGGCTTGATCCGCTCAAGGATATGGTGGTGGCGGTTTGCGGCTGCGGCGCGGCGTCGGGGGCGCAGGATACGGTGGAGATGCGTTACGAGCAGTGAGTCGCCGACGGCGCCCACATCGGCGATTACGCTTCGCTAATCCGTGGTACGTGTTTATGATGTCTGGATGACGACTACTATCCCGACCATGAAAACACTTTTTTTGATGCCGATCGTTTTGTTCGCCGGCTGCGCATTTGCCGCTCCGCCTTCAGCTACCTGGGACAAGCAGGCCAGCGGCGTCGCCGGCCGCTTGCGCGGCGTGAGCGCAGTCGATGACAACGTGGCCTGGGCCAGCGGCGCGGGTAACGCCGTGCTGCGCACCGCCGATGGCGGCGCGACCTGGCGCAATCTCACACCGCCGGTCGACGCCCAGGCCACGCCGCTCGATTTCCGCGATATCGACGCCGTCGATGCCCGCACGGCCTACTTGTTGAGCATAGGGCCATCGACCGCATCACGCATCTTCAAGACCACCGACGCCGGTGTCACCTGGTCGCAGCAGTACGTCAATCCCGACCCCAAGGGCTTCCTCGATGCGATGACGTTTTGGGATGCCGACAACGGCCTGGTGATCGGCGATGCGATCGACGGCCGCCTGCAGATTCTGCGCACCGCCGACGGTGGCGCGACCTGGAGCAAGATCCCCACCGCCGCATTGCCGCCGGCGTTGCCGAACGAGGGCGCGTTCTCCGCCAGCGGTTCCAACATCGCGATGGTCGGCCGTGGCGACGCCTGGATCGCCACCGGCAGCCGCGTGCTGCACACCGGCGATCGTGGCAAGACCTGGCGCGTCGTGCAGGCGCCGCTCGATAGCAGCGAGTCGGCCGGCATCTTTTCCATCACCTTCCGCGATGCGCTGCATGGCGTGATCGTCGGCGGCGACTACAAGCAAGAGGGCGTGGCGGTCAACAATGTCGCCGTCACCAGCGATGGCGGCAAGACCTGGTCGCTGGTGCGCGAAAAAGGACTGTCCGGTTATCGTTCGGCGGTGAAGTACCTGCCCGGCGGCGGCAAGTCGCTGGTGGCGGTCGGCCCGTCAGGCGCCGATGTGTCGCTGGACGATGGCAGCACGTGGGCGCCGTTGCCCTATCCGGCATCGGTCGCCGGCTTCGATGCGATCAGCTTTGCCGCCGGCCGTAAAACGGCTTGGGCCAGCGGCAACAAGGGGGCGCTCGCGCGGGTCAAATTTGATTGATGCGCGGACGCCGTTCAGCGCTGGCCAGACAGGAAAAACGGAATCGCGCCGGCGGCGGTTTCCAGTTTGCCCTTGATCGCGTGGCGATTGGCGGCGATGACTTCCTTGGACGGCAGGCTGCGCACGGCCGGAATCCGGGCGGCGTCGACGCGGATCCCCAGGCCGCCGAGCGCGCTTTGCGGATCGCTCAGGAAGCTTTGGCGGAAGCTGTCATCGCCGGAGAGTTTGGACAGCAGCAGGTCGAGATCTTGCGGGGAATGCGAGGCCATGTGATCACCTTTCATGTGGGAGGGCAGATTGACGCGTATCAATACGCAAGTCCATGCTAGGACAAAGTCTGACCCACCTCAAGAAATTTCGACATAGCAAAGCGCTAGTGAGGGTGGCCGCTGCTCTGCATAGGCGCGGACGGCGTCTGTGATTGTTTCGCGATTTCGTCCTGCGCGCTGTGCATCACGGTGTCGAACGCCTGCTCGAAGTCGCTCAACAAGCGCGGCAACGCCGGCTCGCGCTCCCGGAGATGCTCTTCCAGCGCGGTCGCTGCCGCTAACAGATCGGGCGCGGAAATGTTTCCTGCGGCGCCACGAATCTTGTGCACCAGTTCGGCCGCCCGCGCCAGGTCGCCGGCGTCGATTGCATCATGAATGTGTTGTAAAGTGGCCCCGAAATCCTGCGCGAACAGGCTTAAAAGCCGCGTGAGCAGCGCGCTATGGCCGCCCAGCCGTTCCAGCGCCGCGTCCATGTCGATGCCGGGACGCGCCTGCGGGGACGCGGCCGGCGGCGCCAGCCCGGCGCCGCGCGGCGCCTCGGGTTCGTCCATCGCCGCGCGTGCCGCATCGTGCGCCACCCAGGTGGCCAGCACGGCGTACAGCGTGTCCGGATCGATCGGCTTGGTGACGTAGTCGTTCATGTCCATGCTCAGGCAGCGCTCCCGATAGCCGGCCACCGCGTGCGCGGTCATGGCGATGATCGGCAGCGCGGCGTGGCGCCCGTCGGCGCGGATCAGCGCCGTGGCCTGGTAACCGTCCATGTCCGGCATCTGTATGTCCATCAGCACCGCGTCGTACTGGCGCGCGTGCACCATGCGCGCCGCCTCCTCGCCGCTGCCGGCCAGGTCGACCCGCACGCCGGCGCGTTGCAGGATTTCGCATGCCACCTGCTGGTTGATGCGGTTGTCGTCGACCACCAGCACCTGCGCGCCGCGTATCCGCTGGACCGCGAACGAGGGCGGCGCGGTCAGCTTGATGGCGGGCTGCCCGGCGTCCAGGCCGAGCGCCGTCATGATCGCGCCGCGCAGCAGATGGGGATTGGCCGGCTTGTCGAGGAAGGGCATGCGGGCGGTGTGCTCGGCGACCTCGATAGCGTGTTCGCGCGCATAGGCGGTGACCATCAGGATGGCGGGCACGCCGGCGAGCGCCGGATCGGCGCCGATGCGGCGCAGCGTTTCCATGCCGTCGAGCTCCGGCATGTCGGCGTCGATCAGCAGGATGTCGCACGGGTCCTGCCGCAGCGCGGCCAGCGCCGCCGCGCCGGAGGCCACGGCGCGCGCCCGCAGCCCAAGGCCGCCCAGCTGGATCGTCAGCATGTGGCGCGCCGCTTCGCAATCGTCGACCACCAGCACGCGCTTGCCCAGCGCCTGCGCCGGCAGCGGCGACAGGCGCGGCGTCTGGTCTGCGGCCGGTTGCAGTTGCACCGTGAAACTGAAGCTGCTGCCGACGCCAGGTTCACTGTCGACGGCGATGACGCCGCCCATCTTGCGCACCAGCTGCTGCGAGATCGCCAGTCCCAGTCCGGTGCCGCCGTACAGGCGCGTGGTGCTGGCGTCGGCCTGGGCGAAGGCCTGGAACAGGCGCGCCTGCTGCTCGCCGCTGATGCCAAGGCCGCTGTCTTCGACGGTGAAGCGCAGCGCCAGCGCGCCCGGGGTCGCGTCGGTAACGGCGGCGACGTCGTGGTCCAGCTCCACCCGCAGTTCGATGTGGCCGCGGGCGGTGAATTTGAGGGCGTTGCCGACCAGGTTGACCAGGATCTGGCTCAGACGCAGCGGATCGCCCAGCAGGTTGGCCGGCACTTCCGGGGCCGACCAGATCACCAGTTCCAGCCCCCGCTCGGCGGCGCGCCACGCGAACAGGTCGGCCAGCTGGTTGAGCGTGTCGGGCAGGTCGAAGGGCAGCGCTTCCAGTTCCAGCTTGCCCGATTCGATCTTGGAAAAGTCCAGCACATCGTTGATGATCTCGAGCAGGCTTTGCCCGGCGCGGCCGATCTTGCGGAAGTAGTCCAGCGGCTGCGGCGGCAGGTCGAGGTGGGTGCCCAGGCCGGCGAAGCCGAGGATGGCGTTCATCGGCGTGCGGATCTCGTGGCTGATGTTGGCCAGGAATTCACTCTTGGCGCGGGTCGCCGCTTCGGCGTTGACGCGCGCCTGTTCGATCATGCGCAGCGCGCGCGCTTTCTGGTACGCCGACACAAACGGCTCCTTCAGCGCCTTGAGCAGATCGAGGTCGCTCGCATCGAACTTGCTTGGGTACTGGTAGTTCTCGAAAATCAGGTAGCCCTCGACCTGGCCGTCGATCACCACCCGCACCGCCAGCATCGCGCAGACGTCGCCCGGCAGCGGATTGGGGTGGTGGATTTCAAAGATGTCCGGCGCGATCATGGCGTCGGTCGCGGCGTAGCGCAGCTCCGCCTGGCGCAGGTTGACGCTGTAGGCGTCGGCGGCGGCGTCGATGCGCCCCCACGCCGCGTGCAGCGTCAGCGTCTCGGTGCCGGCTTCGCGCACCAGCGCCAGGGCGGAGTCGATCCCCTTGATGGCGGTCGTTTCCTGCAGAATGGTTTGCAGCAGCGCGTCGAAGTCCAGCTGCTCGTTGACCGATTTGACAATGGCGTTGAGCTTTTCCAGATGCCGCGTGCGCGAGTAGACCAGCGCCTGCAGCGCCTCGCCCTTGTTGTGCAGCTGCCTGACGCGCCAGCGCATCAGCGCCCACGCCAGCAGGCAGGCGGCCAGCAGGTAGCCGGACCTGGCCCACCAGGTTTGGTGCCAGGCCGGCAGCACCACCACCCGCAGCGACAGCTCGTCGACATTCCACAGGCCCTCGCGGTTGCTGCCGCGCAGGCGCAGGCGGTAGGTGCCGGGCGGCAGACTGTTGTAACCGGCCACGCGGCGGCTGGCGTCGGTCTCGGTCCAGCGGCGATCGAAGCCTTCCAGCAGATAGGCGTAGCGGTTGCGCTGGGGCGCCGAGTAGTCCAGCGCCGCCAGTTCGACCTCGAAGTTGCGGGAGTCCGGCGTCAAGGTAAGGGTCGGACCTTCGGGCGCGCTAAGCTGGTCTGGCGTCAGCGCGCGCTGGTCGACCCGCACGGCGCTGATGACCAGCGGCGGACGGTAGCCCCAGTCGTTGAGGCGGCCGGAGTACACCACCGCCATGCCCGAGGTGGCGCCGAACAGCAGATCGCGCTCCCTGGTGACGGTGCTGGCGCCGATGAAGAAGGTACGGAACGCCAGGCCGTCGGGACGCGCCAGCGCGCGCGCCTTGAACGTGGTGGCGTCGACCACGGCGATGCTGTCCGAGGTGGCGGCCCAGATACGGCCGGCGGTATCCGATCGCAGCGCCATGATGGTGCCGGTCGACAGCCTCTCGGCGACGCCGACGCGCTCGAACACCGGCGCGCCCCTGGCATCGCGCCCGGTCATGACGCAAATGCCGCCGCCGTAGGTGCCAACCCACAGTCTGCCACGGCCGTCGAGGACCAGGGAGCTGATGACGGACTCGGAGAGCGCGGTGGGAACGCCCGGCGCGGCGTTGATCTGCTCCACCTGGCCGCTGGCCGGATCAAGGCGATTGAGGCCGTTGCGGGTGGCGATCCATAGCGCGCCGTCGCCATCCGGTAGCACGGCGTGGATGCGGTTGTCGGTCAGGCCGCCGTTCGCCGGCGGCCCCTGGACGTAGCGCTTGATGGCGCCGGTGGCGACGTCGTAGCGCAGCAGGCCTTCGAAAGTGCCGAGCCACAGTTGGCCGTCGCGCCGCAGGATGGTGCCGATGCGCGGCGTTTGATTTTCCTGCGGCAGCGCGATGCGCTTGACGGCGCGCCCGCCGCCACTGGTGTGGTACAAACCGAGCTGGGTGCCGATCCACGCCTCGCCCGGCTCGGCCTCGGCCAGCGCCAGCACCACGCGGTTGGGCAACGCCGTTTCCGGCTGGCGCGGGTCGGGACGCAGCGCCGCCCGCCTGGCGCCGCCGGGTGCGACGACGTCGATGCCCTGGTCGGCCAGCGCGATCCACACCTCGCCGCGGCTGTCGGTCATCAGCGCGGTGACCGCCGCTTCCAGCTCGCCCTCGCCGCCGAACACCGAGTCGACGCTCTCGCTGTGCGGATCGTGGATGTCGACCCCGCGCTCGGTGCTGACCCAGATCATGCCGCTGCGGTCGCACAGCAGCGCGGCGGTGCGGTCGCTACCGAGGCTGGGCGGTACCGCCGGCTGGTGCAGTATGCGCTTGGCGCGGCCCGTGGCCGCGTGGTATTCGACCACGCCGCCGCCGTAGGTGCCCACCCACCAGGTGCCCGGCGTGCTCTCCACGACCGACAGCACCATGTTCGATTCCATGCCGCCGACCGCGTTGGGGGCGACCAGGCGGCCGCTGTCGGCCAGCGGGTCGACGGTGCCGATGCCGCTTTTGAGCGTGCCGAAGGCGATCTGCCCCCGGCTGTTTTCACCCAGCGCCAGGACGGTGTCGCTCCAGCGGCCTTGGCCGGGGGCGCCAACCGGGATGGCGGTGATGGCGCCGCCGGGCTTCATCCGCGCCAGGCCGGTGCCGGTGCCGATCCACAGGTTGCCCGAGCGGTCCACCAGCAGCGCGCGGATCTGGTTGTCCGGCAGGCCGGGCGCGGTCTCGCGCGTATGGTTTTGCACGGCGCCGCCGATGGCGTCGTAGAATTTGAGGCCGGTGGGGGTGCCGATCCAGAGATTGCCCTTGGCGTCGCTGGCGATCGCGCTGACCAGGCCCTGGCTCAATTGCTCGTTGACGCGGACGAAGTGTTCCTTGCGATTGTCGTACATCGCCAGGCCGGCGGTGGCGGTGCCGACCCACAGGCGGCCGCGCGGGTCGACGTGCAGCGTCTGAATGAAGTCGCCGGGAAGGCTGGTGGGGTCGCCGGCGCCATGGTGGAAGCTGCGCACGCGGTAGCCGTCCCAGCGCGCCAACCCGCTCTGCGTGCCGATCCAGATGTAGCCGTCGCCATCCTGCGCCAGCGCC
>Ga0308163_10003076_pt1 | contig 14320 bp, 9 predicted proteins | sample PhyTR1_FD_201037 | JGI IMG/M metagenome (GOLD analysis project Ga0308163, IMG submission 201037) | Phyllosphere microbial communities from UC Gill Tract Community Farm, Albany, California, United States - DLSLT.R1 | ecosystem: Host-associated > Plants > Phyllosphere > Unclassified | place: USA... | reverse complement strand
AGTAGCTTAGACAGGCCATGACGCCCTCCTTCGCCCTCCGGGACGCCCTCGCCCTCGGCGATCTGCAGACCTTCCTCGGGCGCTCCGCCCGCGTCGACGACGGGGCCGTGCGGCTCATCGGATCCGGGGGAGTGCTCGCCGTGTACACCTCGGTGCTGCAGCCGGCCGGCCTCCTCGACCGCGCGCCCACCGTCCTCGGCCTCCGCACGTTCGCCGCGGAGACGCAGGCGCCCGTCGACAGCGTGGTCCCGATCCGCGCCCTGCTCGACCGGCTCGCGCGGCTCGAGGGGCCCGCCACCGGCTCGCCCGGCGAGCCCGTGGGCGTCCTCGTGCCGCCGGACACCGCCACCGCGCCCTGGGCCGGGATCTCGCCGCCCCGCGCCGGATGGGAGCGCGTCGCCGACGTGCCCGCCGCCGCCCTGCGCGCCGCCGCGCGGGCCGGCATCGACGAGGTCGCGGCGGCCGTGCCCACGGGGATCGGCGAGCAGATCGTCTCGCGCGTGCGCGGCGAGGTCTGGGGCCGGCCCGTGGAGGGCGCGCCCGACGTGCTCGCGGGGGGCGCCTTCGCGGCCTACAGCCTCGGCTTCCTCGGTCCGGACCCCGCGCCCGACGCCGTCGCCGACGACGAGGACCCGCCCGTCGCCGTCCTCCGCACCGGTCCGTGGACGCGCCTCACGACGGCGCGCGGGCACGTGCTCATCCGCCGGCTCTAGGAGCCGGTCGCGGCCTCCGGTCGCCGACGCGTGCCTCGGCCGCCGATCAGGACTCCTCGAACGTGTTCACCATCGCGTGGGCGGCGCGCTCCAGGTAGTCCCAGAGCTGTGCCTCGTGCAGGGGCGACAGGTCGAGCGAGTCGACCGCGACGCGCATGTGCGCGAGCCAGCGGTCGCGGGCGTCCGGGTTGACGCGGAAGGGCATGTGCCGCATCCGGAGCCGGGGGTGCCCGCGCTCCTCGCTGTACGTCGTGGGCCCGCCCCAGTACTGCTCGAGGAAGCCGGTGAGGCGCTGGATGGCGCCCTCGAGGTCCTCCTCCGGGTACATCGCGACGAGCACCGGGTCCTCGGCCACCCCGCGGTAGAACTCGCGGACGAGCTTCTCGAACGTGGGGCGGCCGCCGACGTCGTCGTAGAAGGAGCTCGCGAGCAGGTCGGCCATCAGGATCCCTCGGGGGGCGTCGTGGGCTTCCGCGGAGCCCGGGGAGCGCGCGGCGGCTTCGGCGGCGCGGCGTCGGCGGAGGTCGCGTCGGCGGGCGCGTCGTCGGCGGGCTCCGGGTCCTCGGGCAGCACCGTCCAGGTGGCCGTGACCTCGTCCTCCTCGTCCGGGCGGCTCGCGGGCGCGGGGTCCTGCGCGGGGATCATCTGAGTCGCGCGCGGGTCGGGACGGGAGCCGGCCGCGCCGCGGACGACCGGCGACGCCGGGGCCTCCGACGCGGTCGTCGGCCGCTGGGCCGCCTTGCGGGCGGCGCGCTTCTTCGGCGCGGGCGCCTCCGGCTGCTGCACGGGGGTCGGGACGGTGCGCGGCGGGTGCGCGCCGCCCACGCTCGCGGCGCTGTCGAAGCCCGTGAGGACGACCGCGGACAGCGACGGAAGGGTCACGCCCATCTGGTCGAGGGCGCCCTTGAGGCGCCCGCGGAGCTCCCGCGACACGTCGTCCCGGGCGTTGCTGCGCGTCTTCACGACGATGCGGATCACGACGGCCGACTCCGAGATCGACTCGATGCCCCAGAGCTCCGGCTTCTCGACGATGCGGGAGCGCCACTTGGGCGTGGTCGCGAGCTCCGTGGCGGTGGCGAGCATGCGCTCCTGCACGGCCTGCACGTCGGTGTCGTAGGGGACGGCGAGGTCGATGACGACGCGGGCCCAGCCCTGCGACATGTTGCCGACGCGCAGGATCTCGCCGTTGCGCACGAACCAGAGCGTGCCGTTGACGTCGCGGAGGGTCGTGATGCGGATGCCGACGGTCTCCACGACGCCCGTCGCGGGGCCCACGTCGACCACGTCGCCGACGCCGAGCTGGTCCTCCACGACCATGAACAGGCCGTTGAGGATGTCCTTCACGATGTTCTGCGCGCCGAAGCCGAGGCCGGCGCCGAGCGCGGCGGTGAGGAGGGCGAGCGAGCTGGTGACGTCGGGGGCGACGACGGAGAGCACGCTCGCGATGACGATGACCACGATGACGACCGTGGTGATGTTGCTGAGCACGCTGCCGAGGGTGCGGGTGCGCTGCACGACGCGGACCGCCGTGAGCGGTGACGCCTGGATGGACTGCGTGTCGTCGACGTTCTGCCGCTTCTTGACGCCCGACACGATCCGGTCGACGGTCTGCCGGATCACCACGAGGAGGATCAGCCGGAGCAGGAGCCCGCCGGCGATGTAGGAGACGACCTTGATGAGGTCGCCCCACGTGGAGAAGAACGAGCCGTCGCCGCAGCACACCATGCTCAGGTCCATCGCGACGCGCTTCCGAGGGGGAGGAGGAGAGGGGTGGTCATCCGCCCGAGTGTACCGGCGGGGGGTCGGGCCGGTCCTGGGTGCGCACGGGTCGCGGAGGGCCGTCGGGCGGGACGCGGGAGGGGGCGGCCGCGTGCGCGACCGCCCCCTCTCGTCGTGCAGGTGCCGCTACTCGGCGTCCTTCGCCTGCGCCCGCAGCGCCCGCTCGACGCCCGAGAGCAGCTCGCTGACGAGGCGGCGGAGCGCCGGCGGCTCGGGGTTCGCGTCGAGCCAGGCGACGGTCGCGTCGCGCAGCTCGGCGTCGGCGAGCGGCGACGGGTAGAAGCCGCCGATGAGCGCCGCCGCGATGGCGTAGCTCCGCGACTCCCACACGCCCTGCAGCGCGTCGAAGTAGGCGGCGACGTACGGACGCAGGAGCTCCGTGTCGGCCGCCCGGCGGAAGCCGAGGCCCGTGGTGCGGACGATCGTGTTCGGCTCGGTGTCGGCCTCCCACACGGAGGCCCACGCTGCGCGCTTACCCTCCGCCGTGGGCAGCGCCGCGCGCGCCTGGGCGGCGGACTGCGCGCCCGTCGCCGTGCGGTCGGCCGCGAGCGCCGCGTCGATCTCGGCGGTGCCGGCTCGACCGCCCGCGACGAGCGCGGTGAGCAGCTCCCAGCGGAGGTCGGCGTCGATCTCGACGCCCTCGAGCGTCTCGGTGCCGTCGAGGAGCGCCTGCACGTGGTCCAGCTGCGCGGGCTCGGCCGCCACCTGCGCGAAGGTGCGTAGGAACTGGAACTGGTTGTCGGATCCGGGCGCGGCCTGCGCGGTGAGCGCCCACAGCTCGGTGGCGACCGTCGCGAGCAGCTCGTCCCGGTGGTCCGGGGCCGAGTACGACGCGGCGGCCGTGGTGAGCTGCGCGAGGGCGTACCGGAGCGCCGTGGACTCGTCCTCGGTGGCGACGTTGTCGAGCACCAGGCGCGCGTAGTCGCGGGCGCGGATCTCGCCGTCGCGCGTCGCGTCCCACACCGAGGCGAAGACGAGCGAGCGGGCGAGCGAGTCCTCGAACGCGGCCAGGTGGCGCATCGCGACCTCGAGCGACGCGGCGTCGAGGCGGACCTTCGCGTAGGTGAGGTCGTCGTCGTTGAGCAGCACGAGCGCCGGGCGCTGACGGCCGACGAGCTCGGCGACCTCGGTGCGGTCGCCGTCCACGTCGAGCTCGAAGCGCTCCGTGCGGACCAGGTGCGCGTCGCGGAGCTCGTAGAAGCCGATCGCGAGGCGGTGCGGCCGGAGCGTCGGGTAGTCCTCCGCGGCCTCCTGCAGCACGGCGAACGACGTGATGACGCCGTCCTCGTCCGTCGCGATCTCGGGACGCAGCGTGTTCACGCCCGAGGTCTTCAGCCACAGGTCGGTCCAGCGCTCGAGGTCGCGGCCGCTCGTGCCCTCGAGCTCCCGGGTGAAGTCGCGGAGCGTCGAGTTGCCGAACGCGTGGCGCTGGAAGTACGCGGCGACGCCCGCGAGGAACTCCTCCTGGCCGACGTACGCGACGAGCTGGCGGAGCACGGAGGCGCCCTTGGCGTACGTGATCCCGTCGAAGTTGACCTGCACGTCCTCCAGGTCGTTGATGGTCGCGTAGACGGGGTGCGTGCTCGGGAGCTGGTCCTGGTTGTAGGCCCACGACTTCTCGCCGGCGTTGAACGTGGTCCAGGCGCCCGTCCACTCGGTGCCCTCGGCGGTCGCCAGCGTGGAGATGTAGGTGGCGAAGGACTCGTTGAGCCACAGGTCGTCCCACCACTTCATGGTGACGAGGTCGCCGAACCACATGTGCGCGAGCTCGTGCAGGATCGTCGTGACCCGGCGCTCCTTCACCGCGTCGGTGACCTTGGAGCGGAAGACGTAGCTCTCGACGAACGTGACGGCGCCCGCGTTCTCCATCGCGCCAGCGTTGAACTCCGGGACGAAGAGCTGGTCGTACTTGGGGAACGGGTACGGGTACGCGAAGCGCTCCTCGTAGAACGCGAAGCCCTCGCGGGTCTTCTCGAAGACGTAGTCGGCGTCGAGGTGCTCCATGAGCGACTTGCGCGCGAATACGCCGAGCGGGATCGTGCGGCCGTCGCTCGAGGTGAGCTCGCTGCGGACGACGCCGTAGGGGCCCGCGATGAGCGCCGTGATGTAGCTCGACATGCGCAGCGTCGGCTCGAAGGTCCACGTGGAGGCGCCGGCGGCGGCGGCCGTGGGCTCGGGCGTGGGGGAGTTCGAGACGACCTCCCAGTGCGCGGGAGCGGTGACCGTGAAGCGGAAGACCGACTTCAGGTCGGGCTGCTCGAACACCGCGAACATGCGGCGGGAGTCCGGCACCTCGAACTGCGAGTACAGGTAGACCTCGTCGTCGACGGGATCCACGAAGCGGTGCAGGCCCTCGCCCGTGTTCGTGTACATGGCGTCGGCGACGATCGTCAGCTCGTTCTCCTGGGCGAGGTCGTCGAGGCGGATGCGGACGCCGTCGCTCACGTCGGCCGGGTCGAGCTCGCGGCCGTTGAGCGTGACGGCGTGCACCGTGCGCGTGATCGCGTCGATGAAGGTGGACGCGCCCGCCGTGGCCGTGAAGCGCACGGTCGTGGTGGATCCGAACACCTCGGCTCCGCGGGTGAGGTCGAGCGTCACGTCGTACTCCGTCACGTCGAGGAGCGCCGCGCGCTCCTCGGCCTCGACGCGGGTGAGGTTCTCTCCTGGCATGCTGCTCCTGCTCGTCCGTGAGGTGGGTGGGCCGTGCGCGCGGACGCGCCTCGTGCGGCCGTGCACCTGGCGGTCGGGGACCGGGGTGCCGCGGGTGGAGGGGCGCCGCTTCCGGAGCCGATCCTATTCCGTCGGCTGACCTAGGCTGGCGGCATGTCCGACGTACAGAGCAGCCCCCGCACGACCGCCGTCGAGTTCTGGTTCGACCCCTCCTGCCCGTGGGCGTGGATGACCTCCCGCTGGGTCGACGAGGTCGCCCGCCACCGCGACCTCGACATCACCTGGCGCGTGATGAGCCTCGCCGTCCTCAACGAGGACAAGGCCGACGACCCGAACTTCGCCGCCTTCCTCCCGCGCGCGCTCCGCTTCACGCGCCTCGTCGCCGCCGTCGAGGCCGAGCACGGCGCCCAGCACGTCAAGCCGCTGTACGACGCGCTCGGCACGCGCATCCACCTCCGCGACCAGAAGGACGCCGACGTGGTGATCCCCGAGGTCCTCGCCGAGCTCGGCCTCCCCGCGGAGCTCGCCGAGACCAGCCGCACCGACCGCTACGACGAGCCGATGCGTGCCAGCCACTTCGACGGCATCGAGCGCGTCGGACAGGACGTGGGCACGCCCGTCATCGCGGTCGACGGCGTCGCCTTCTTCGGCCCCGTCATCTCGCCCGCGCCGAAGGGCGAGGAGGCCGTCGAGCTCTGGGACGGCGTCGTCGCCGTGGCCGGCTACCCCGGCTTCTTCGAGATCAAGCGCTCGCGCACCGTCGGCCCGATCTTCGACTGATCCCTTTCCCGTCGCGGTCGCGGCGGCCGGCGCCCGCGGGTGCCGGCCGCCTCGCACGCGGCACGCCCGCCGTGCGGGCACGACGCCGCGACGCGCGGCAGGAGGAGTGCACCCGATGCGCATCCACATCGCGACCGACCACGCGGGCCTCGACTTCTCGAGGCACCTCGCCGAGCACCTGACCGGTGCCGGGCACGAGGTCGTCGACCACGGCCCGACCGCGTACGACGCGCTCGACGACTACCCGTCGTTCTGCATCCGCGCCGCCCGCGCGGTCGTCGCCGACCAGCGCGGCCGCATCACCGCCCTCGGCGTGGTCTTCGGCGGATCCGGCAACGGGGAGCAGATCGCGGCCAACAAGGTCGAGGGCGTCCGCGCGGCGCTCGTCTGGAACCTGTCGACCGCGGTGCTCGCCCGCCAGCACAACGACGCCAACGTGATCTCGATCGGCGCGCGCCAGCACACCGTCGACGAGGCCGTGTCGTTCATCGACGCGTTCATCGCCGAGCCGTTCTCCGCGGAAGAGCGGCACGCGCGCCGCATCGCGCAGCTCGCCGAGTACGAGACGACGGGGGCCATCGCCGGTCACCCCGTCACCGACTAGGCCGCCGTGCCCGAGGGGCATTCGATCCACCGGATCGCGAAGCAGTTCGAGGCGCACTTCGTGGGCGACGTCGTGCAGGCGTCCTCGCCCCAGGGCCGGTTCGCGGAGGGCGCCGCCGTGCTCGACGGCCGCCGCCTCCTCGCCGCGAAGGCCGTCGGCAAGCAGATGTTCCTCGAGTTCGACGGCGACGTCTGGCTCCGCGTGCACCTCGGCCTCTACGGCGCGTGGGACTTCGCGGGCGACGTGACGACCCTCAACCGGATGGGCCAGAACGGCATGCGGGGCGACGTGCCCGTCGACGACCGCGTCGACGACGCCCCGGTCGACTCCGACGCGGAGGACTCGCTCGCGAGCATCGGGGCGCCTCGTCGCGCGCGCCTGCGCATGGCGGAGCAGGAGAAGGTGCACGACCCGTTCTCGGCCGAGGCGTGGCCGCCCGAGCCGGTCGGCCAGGTGCGCGTCCGGCTCCTCACCGAGCACGCGGTCGCGGACCTCCGCGGGCCCACCGCCTGCGTCGTCGCCGATCCCGGCGAGGTGCGGCAGGCCATCGACAAGCTCGGGCCCGACCCCCTCGTCGACGGCGGCAAGCGCTCCGAGGACCGCTTCACGGCGACCGTGCGGAAGAAGCCCACGGCGATCGGGCTGCTGCTCATGGACCAGTCGGTCGTCAGCGGCATCGGCAACGTCTACCGCGCGGAGCTGCTCTTCCGCGCGCGGCAGAACCCGCACACGCCGGGACGCGACGTGCCGGAGGACGTCGTGCGCGGCCTCTGGAAGGACTGGTCGAAGTTGCTGCGCAAGGGCGTCGAGGTCGGGCAGATGATGACGATGGACGGGCTGCGCGGGAAGAAGCTGGAGGCCGCGCTCCGCAACCGCGCGGATCGGCACTGGGTCTACCACCGCGAGGGGCTGCCGTGCCGGGTGTGCGGCACGAACGTCGTGATGGAGGAGGCCGCGGGCCGGAAGCTGTACTGGTGCCCGTACTGCCAGGCGTGACGCGGCGCTGACGCGGGGCTGGCGTCGACGGGGCGCGGGGCTCGTCGCGCGCCGGGGCCGAGCCGGCGCGGCGGTCATCCCGGCGCGGCGCACATTCCGGCGCGGCATGACGGAGGGGCCCGGATCCACGATGGATCCGGGCCCCTCGACCGTCGGCTGGTGCGTGCCGGGTGCTACTCGCTGATGTGGGCGAAGAGGAACCAGCGGTCCTTCTCGAGCCCGCGGGCGATCTCGATGGCGACGTCCTGGCTGTTGACGTCGATCTCGCCGAGCTCCTGCACGGCGCGGTTGACGAGCTCCATCGTCGCGTCGATCTGCGCGATGACCTCGGCGATGGTGGCGCTCGACTGGCGGAACCCGGGGGTGAGCGGCGCGGTCGTGGTGGCGGACGCGACGGTCTCGATGCGGGCGTCGATGGGCAGGCCCAGGGCGACGACGCGCTCGGCGGCGGTGTCGGCCCAGTCCTGCGCGTGGGAGACGAGCACGTCGAGGAACTCGTGCACGCCGATGAAGTTGGCGCCGCGGACGTGCCAGTGGGCCTGCTTGCCGTTGACGGCGAGGGCCTGGAGGTTCACGACGACGGGGCTGAGGAACTGCGCGACCCCGGCGGCGACGTCGGCGGAGGCGGAGCTGGTGGGGACGTGGACGGTGTCGGTCATGGGTTCTCCTCGAACGGCGGACGGGTCTCGCGGGCTGCGGACGATGCCGTCAATCTCGCGCATCCCGACGGCGCCCGCAAGCAAGCTGAGGCATGGCTTACCGGGGCCGTCGGGGGATCAGCGGAGCGCCGACACGCGTGCGGCCACCTCCTTGACGTCCCGGATCCGCCGCTCGTAGCGCGCCGCCACGGCGATGAGGACGACGCCGCCGATGCCCGCCCACGCCCACCAGGGGACGGTGGCCGACGCCTCGCGGATCCACGGCCAGAGCTGGGCGAGCGCGTGCACGAGGAGCACCACCGCTCCGAGGAGGAACGGCGCCCGGAATCGGAGGCGCGCTCCGACGAGCAGCGTGGCGAGCGCGAGGACCCCGAGGCCCACGATGCGCCATGCGGGGCTCGGCCCGAGGTCGGCCAGCAGCGGGGGGACCAGCAGGACGAGGAGCCCGGGTCCCAGGTGCCGCATGCTGCCCGCGGTCGCGTCCCGGAGGAGGCGCCTGGCGCCGACCGCGAGGAGCGCGGCGGCGATCGGGACCGTGACGGTCTCCACCGGATCCGCCGTGCCCGTGAGCGCGAGGACCGCGGCGACCAGCCCGCCGAACGCGAGCGTCGCGAGGGCGAGGACGCGGTCGCGCAGCGGGGCGTCGTCCACGGCCGGACCCGCCGGACGGGGCTCCGCGTCGTCAGGCGCGACGGTGGACGGCGCGACGGTGGACGGCGCGACGGCGGACGGCGCGCAGGCGACGTGCAGGATGGCGACGAGGCCGACCAGGAGGGCGGAGCGCGCGGCGACTCCGTCGATCCCCTCGGCGTGGGCGCGGAGGAGTCCGACCGTGCCGACCGCTCCTGCGCCGACGAGCGCGACCAGCACGGCGATCCTCGGAGCCATGGGGAGCAGGGACGCCGTGGGGAGGCGCGGGGGACGGGCTGCATCCTGTGCCGGCCCCGTGTCCGCTGCCTCCGCCGCGGGATCGCTCGCGGGGGCGCCCCAGCCCAGGCGCGACTCCCCGCTGCTGCGGGCGACTACGGCCTCGCGTGCGGGCAGGAGCGCCACGGCGACCACGAGGACGGCGGCCGCCGTGAGCGTCCAGAGGTCCGTGCGTCCGAACGTCGCCGGTTCGCGGGCAGCGAGCTGGGCGACGGCGCGACCGAAGCCGACGAGCGGGACCGTGAGCCCCGCCCCCGCCGCCGCCGCTGTCGCGAGGAGCAGGGGTCGCGTCGACGCGTGCGGTGCCGGGTCGGCACGGCGCAGGACCGCGGCGGTCGCCAGCAAGACGACACCGGCCGCGCTCTCGAGGACCAGGGCCCGGACGGGCGTCCCCGTCCACGACGCGACGGCCGTCGGCAGGGCCGCGAGGAGCAGGGCGCCGAGGAGGACGGGAGCCGCGCCGGACGACCGTGCGCGATCCGCCGTCGATCCCCCACGGAGTCGGCGGGGGAGCCCGCGGTGCAGGAGCACGGCCAGGATGAGCATGATCCCGGCCGGAGGCAGGACGTACGCCTCCACGGCGTCGACACTGCCGCGGGCGAGCGCCACCCACAGGGCCGCGGAGCCGAGCACGAGGGCCGCCCAGCCCACGTGTCGGCGTGCGCGGGAACCGGGTCCCGACGAGGCCACGAGCACCGCGACGCCCGAGAGCAGGAGCGCCACGGGGAGCCCGGCGCCGTCCACGGACGCCGCCACCGCGACCGTCCCGACGACGAGCGCGCCCGTGGCCAGGTCGGCCGCGTGCGGGACGACCCGGAAGATCCGGTCCGCCGTGCGCGTCGGCAGGGATCCCGGAGCCGCGGACGCCGCCTCCGGGGCCGCCGACACGGCGGGGACCCGGAGGCGGTCGGCCGCGCCCACCGCCGCGACGAGCACGGCCACGATCGCGGGGACGGCGAGCGCGGCGGGGTCGGAGGAGGTGGAGCCGCCGCGCCAGGCGAGGAGCGCCACGACGACCGCGCCGAGCAGGGCGACGGCGGCGGAGCCGGCGAGCACGCGCCGGTGGACGGATCGCCGGACGAGGAGGACCCCCGCCCCGGCCACGAGCGCCACGCTCGCCACGAGCGGGCGGACGGCGCCCTCGCCGGGGTCGACCGACGCGAGCATCACCACGCCCACGAGCGCGCTGCCCGACATCCACGCCGAGCCGGCGACGCGGGCGTCGGCGGGATCGCGGGCGCCGCGCAGCGCGAGGGCGCCGACCACCACGAGCACCGCGGCCGGGACCGCCGTCTGGAGGTCGACGGCCGGGTCCCGGTCGACGAGCCCGGCGAGGCGCAGCGCGTGCGCGCCGCCGACGACCAGGAGCCCGATGCCGGCGCCGACCACGACGGCCCTCGGCAGCGGGCGGACGGGGGACGGCGCGCGGCGCAGGGCGGCGGCGGCGGCGATGGCGAGGACCGCGCAGATCCCGGTGAGGAGGGAGGGCCGGAGGACGTCGTCGGTCCGGCCGACGACGGCGAGCGGCAGGACGGCGGTGAGGATCCCGGCGAGGGTCAGCGCCACCACCCCGCGGCGGACGCGGGGTCCACCGGGGGCGTCGGCGCCGCCCCGGTCGGCGCGGACGGCGGCGCGGTGCAGGAGCGCGGCGAGGAGGAGCAGCGCGCCCGCGACGGGCAGCCAGTAGGCCTCCGAGGTCGTGACCCCGCGCGCGAGCAGGCTCGACCACAGCGCGGCGATCGCCGTCGCGAGCGCCGTCCAGCCCCACGCGCGGCGCGCGCTGCGCGACACGAGCAACCCGTCGTGGGCGATGGCGAGGACCGACGCCGTGGCGGCGAGGACGAGCAGCGGGATCCAGAGGAGCTCGTGCCCCTCCCGCGTCGCGTCGGACGAGACGGCCGCGAGGAGCGCCCCGCTCGCGACCACGGCCGTGCCGGCGTCGAGGGCGATGCGCAGCGCGCGGGAGGCGCTCCGGTAGGCGAGGAGTGCGGCCCCGGCCACCAGGAGCGCGACCGCCGCGGCGACCACGCCGTGCGGTGCGACACGGCGGCCGACCAGGGCGCCGGCCGTGAGGACGGCGAGCAGCGTCGACGGCGCGACGAGGCCGGCCGTCGCGAGGCGCCACCGACGCAGCGCGGTGGTACGGGGTGTCCGGGGTGCGGCGGCTTCGCTGTCCGCCTGGGGCGCCCGCGGGGGCAGGGGCGCACGTCGGACACCGCCGACGCTCCACAGCACCAGGCCGGCGACGAGCACCACCTGCGCGGCGATGGACCACGCCGGGGACGCGGTGAGCGAGCCGCCGACGCGATCCGCCCCGACGACGGCGGCCACCAGGGCCGAGAGGCACGCGGGCAGCAGGACCGTCGCGAGGAGGGCGCGTCGCCGGACGCCGGGCGCCTTAGGCAGGGCACCCGCGACGAGGACGGCGAGCGCCGAGCCGAGGAGGACGAGCACGAGCGGATCCGCGGCCGCGTCGAGGACGCTCGAGCGCGGCGTCCGTCCGATGGCACCCGCGTGGACGAGCGACGGCGCCAGCGCCCCCGCCGCGATGAGCCCCACGAGCGCCGCTCCGGCCGTCGCCAGGCGCGCGGTGTCGTCGATGCGCGCGGTCCGCGACCCGACGACGAGGAGCAGTACCACGATCGGGGTGACCACCCACCACGTGCCGGTGCTGGCCCACGACGCGGCCCAGGCGAGACCGCCCGCCGCGAGGGACAGCGCCAGGAGCGGGGCGCCGGGCGGGACCGCCCGGCGCCCCTCCAGGGACGTCCCCGACCGCGCGATGAGACGCCAGGCGAGGGCGCCCCCGGATGCGGCGAGGTACGCGACCGTCACGACGGCGACCGGTCCGAGGGCGGGGATCGCGGCGACGACCACGGCCGCTCCCGCCCACCCGAGGAGGGCGCGTCGAGCGGGGAGACGGCCGCCCGCGAGCGCGGCGGCGACCGCGAGGATGCAGACGGCGACCAGTCCGGACGCGGCCGCGCGGACGTCCCCGGGGAGGCCGGCGACGCCGCTCGCCCGGCTGAGGACGACCACCGCGTCGGCGGACGGCGCCAGCCCCCACGCGGGCAGTCCGACGGCCAGCACGGCCGTGATGCCGCCGAGGCCCGCGATCGCGGCGGGCAGGCCGGCCAGGACCGCGATGACGAGCGAGGAGAGGGCGGCCACCCGCGCGGTCGCGGAGACCACGGGGTCGCGCAGTCGGCGTGATGCGACGTCGAGGACGGCGGCGACGAGCGCCGCCGCCGCGAGCTGCGCGCCGACCGTGAGGAGCGCTGGGCCTCCCATGAGGGCCGTGATCGGCAGCGCCGCCGCAGCTCCCACGCCGGCGACGGCGGCCGCGAGCACGCGCAGCGGATCGCCCGACGGCGTCCCGTCGTCCGCGGTGAGGGGAACCGGAGGCCTGGCCTCCCCGACGGGTCCGGCATGCGTGGTCCTCCCGTCGGAGGCCGGCCGTGCCTCGTCGGGGCCCGTGGACGCGACGGCGTCGCGATCCCGTTCGTCGAGGCGACGCCCCGCGGGGGATGCCGCTCGGGCGAGAGCCCACGCGTGCACGCCGCTGGCGGCGGCGGCCACGAGCAGGGGCACGGCCGGCACGGCATCGGGATCGACCGCGCTGGCCGCCCCGGCCACGACCGCCGCGGCGGCCGCGACGACGCCGACCACGCGGAGGAGAGCGCGCTCGAGGGCGTCCGGGAGCCCGGCCGCGCGCGACCGGGGCGCCTCGTGGACGAGGGCGACCGCGGAGGCCGCGGCCAGGGCGAGCGCCGTGCGCGTGCCGGCGTCGGCCGAGGGGACGGCACCGACCAGGAGGCCGACGCCGACGGGCAGCCCCGCCCAGCCGGCGATGCCCGCCGCGCGGATCCGCAGCAGGGGCCGGAGGGCGAGGAGCGCAGCCGAGACGACGAGCGTGCCGACGCCGAAGTGCACGAAGGGGTCGTTCGACGCGGCGCCGGCCAGGTCGTAGGAGCGCACGGCCCAGACGTCGAGGTGCAGCAGCACGATCCCGACCACGCCGACGGCCTCGGCGGTGCCGGGGAGGCGCCGCCTCGCCAGGATGCCCGAGGCGGCGAGGGCGGCGAGGGTGACCGCGGCCGTGATCGCCGCCCGCACGACGAGCCCGTAGGTCACGAAGGCGTAGACGACGTAGAAGACGGCGGCGACGGAGAGCAGCACCACGCCGACGGCGAGCAGCACGGCGGGGACGCTGATGCGGCGACGCGGCGCCGGGGGAGCGGCGTCCGCCATCGGCCTCGGCGTCCGGAGACGGGGGAGCACGGTCTCGCCCGCGGGAGCCGTGCCCGCCGACGTCGTGGCGGCAGCGGCGGGAACCGGGGAGCCCGTCGTCGCCGGGTGCACGGACGCCGCGGCCGTCACCGGCACGGAGGCGTCGACGATCGGACCGGCGGACGCCTGGTCGGCGACCGCGGCGGCGGCCGCATCGCGCCGGGCGCGCGCCGCCGCGTCGCTCCACCGACGCATGGCCTCCACGAGCCGCTCCCGCTCCGCGACCGCGTCCACCACGCGACGCGACGCCGTGAGCACGGCCACCGCGTCGGGCGCGCGGACGTCGAGCCCGCAGCGGCTGCAGACGAGCGCGCCCAGCGGCGCGAAGCAGGCCGGGCACAGGTCCGTGCGCAGGAGGTCGTCTGCTCGTGCGGGCCAGGGCTGGTGCCCGATGCCCGACCCCCGTGCGTCGTCCTCGACCATGCAGCCCCCCGAGCTCGCCCGTTGCGGAAGCTCCCAGGCTATCCACGGATCTGGACGCTATCGCGGGTCGACGGACATGACGCGGCGGGTCGCCCCGGACGGGGGACGGCGGATTCCCCGCGGAGCCTGTGGAGGAGCGCCGGGCTCGGGATGGAGGGACTGCTCCGAGTGGAGGGCCGGGGCCCCGATGGAGGGGATGACGGGAATCGAACCCGCGTGATCAGTTTGGAAGACTGAGGCTCTACCATTGAGCTACATCCCCGCGACGCCGGCGCCGCCGCCCCGAAGGGCCGCACGCCGGATGCGCGGGATCCAGCGTAGCGCAGCCCCCGGTCGGCGGTGACCAGCGCGCGGCACGAGTCGGATAGGCTGTGCCACGGTCGATCCGGCTTCCGCGCGCCTGCACGTCAGGGGAGCGGTCATCGCCTCGACCGCACGGGAATGCGTGGCAGCCGGGGCGTAGCGTAGTGGCTAGCGCG
>Ga0308163_10003075_pt1 | contig 14327 bp, 10 predicted proteins | sample PhyTR1_FD_201037 | JGI IMG/M metagenome (GOLD analysis project Ga0308163, IMG submission 201037) | Phyllosphere microbial communities from UC Gill Tract Community Farm, Albany, California, United States - DLSLT.R1 | ecosystem: Host-associated > Plants > Phyllosphere > Unclassified | place: USA... | reverse complement strand
ACAGGTCAATTTTCAGTAAGCTTTAATTTCTAAAATTTAAAACAATGAAAAAGACAGTTTTAAATGTTGCTGCATTATTTTTAGGAGTAACAGCGTTTGCACAAAATATTCAGACTGTAACCAATTCCAAAGGTCCGGTTTTAGGCTATTCTGCCGATTCAGGTGTGAAAATTCTGACGGTTGGTGGAAATAAATTCAAAGATTTAAACAAAAATGGAAAACTCGACAAATACGAAGACTGGAGACTTCCGGTGGACGAAAGGGCGAAAGATTTAGCCTCAAAAATGACAGTTGAGCAGATTGCAGGTTTGATGCTGTACAGTGGTCATCAATCGGTTCCGGCGCCTGCAGACGGTTTCAGAGCGGGAAAATACAATGGATTGTTTTACAAAGAAAGCGGCGCAAAAGCTTCTGACTTAACGGACCAGCAAAAGAAATTCTTAAAAGAAGACAACCTTCGTCACGTTTTGGTAACAACAGTTGAATCTCCTGCAATTGCAGCACAATGGAGCAATAATATTCAGGCTTATATCGAAGGTTTAGGATTGGGAATTCCAGCCAACAACAGTACAGACCCGAGACATTCCGCAACGGTAACGGCTGAGTTTAATGAAGGTGCTGGTGGACAGATTTCACTTTGGCCGGACGGTTTGGCAATGGGTGCCACATTTGACCCGGAATTGGTGAAAAAATTCGGGAACATTGCGGCTCAGGAATACAGAGCGTTGGGAATTTCAACCGCTTTATCGCCACAAATCGATTTGGGAACAGAGCCTCGTTGGTACAGAATCGGTTACGTTTTTTCCGAAAGTCCGGAGCTGACAGCAGATATGGCAAGAGGCTACATCGACGGTTTCCAGACAACGGTTGGAAATAAAAACGGCTGGGGAAATAAAAGTGTGAACGCAATGGTAAAACACTGGCCGGGAGGCGGACCTGAAGAAGGCGGTCGCGACGGTCACTGGGCGATGGGGAAATTTGCGGTTTACCCGGGAAATAATTTCCAGAACCACGTAAAACCTTTTACTGAAGGTGCATTCAAGCTCAATGGCGGAACCAAAGAAGCTTCTGCGGTAATGCCTTATTACACGATTAGTTTTAATCAGGATACGAAAAACGGCGAAAATGTCGGAAATGGCTACAGCAAATACCTAATCACCGATTTACTTCGAGGAAAATACAAATACGACGGTGTAGTCTGCACGGATTGGTTAATTACAGCGGACGAACCGAAATCTCCGGGTGGATTTGCCGGAAAACCTTGGGGCGCAGAAAAATTATCAATTGCCGAGCGTCACTACAAAGTTCTGGAAGCTGGTGTTGACCAATTTGGAGGAAATAATGATAAAGGACCTGTTTTAGAAGCTTATCAAATGGGTGTAAAAGAACACGGGGAAAAAGCTTATCGTGCGAAGTTCGAGCAGTCTGCTGTTCGTTTGCTGAGAAACTTTTTCAGAACAGGATTGTTCGAAAATCCATACGTGAATGTCGAAGAAACCAAGAAAATCGTTGGTAATCCTGAATTTATGAAAGCAGGTTACGAAGCTCAGGTAAAATCTATCGTAATGTTGAAAAACAAAGCGAATATTCTTCCAATCAAAGAAAGAAAAACGGTGTATATCCCGAAAAGATATTCTCCGGCAACCTTCAACTGGTGGGGAATTTACACGGCGCCGTCTTTAGAATATCCTGTTGATATTGAAAAAGTAAAAAAACATTTCAACGTAACGGATGACCCTTCGAAAGCGGATTTTGCTTTGGTTTTCGTGAAAAGTCCGCACAGTGAAGAAGGCGGTTACAGCGACATCGATGCCAAAGAAGGCGGAAACGGTTACGTGCCGATTTCTCTTCAATATCAAACGTATACAGCGACCGAAGCCCGTGAAAAAAGTATCGCAGCAGGCGACCCGGTTGTTGCACCGAATGTTCACGACAGAACTTTTAAAAATAAAACGTCTACAGCGACCAATTTTACGGATTTGTTAGCGATAGAAAATGCGTACAAAGCAATGAACGGAAAACCGGTTATCGTTTCTGTCACCGCTTCTAAGCCGATGGTTTTTAACGAATTTGAAAAACACGCCGATGCCATTTTGATGAATTTCAATGTGTCAAATCAGGCAGTTGTGGACATTATCACAGGAAAATACGAACCTTCAGGATTGCTTCCGCTTCAGATGCCTGCGAATATGGTAACGGTGGAAAAGCAGAAAGAAGACGTTCCTTATGATATGGAAACGCATAAAGATTCCGAAGGTCACAACTACGATTTCGGGTATGGAATGAACTGGTCTGGCGTGATTAAAGATGCCAGAACTCAGAAATACCACAAGTAAGATTCATCATAAAAAGTAAAAATAATTGATGTCTAAAACCGGGCATTTTTGTACGGTTTTTTAATTTAACAGTTACTGAAAAAACGCTCCGTTAGGAGCAGAATCTGTGTAGATAAAAGAATAATCAACCGCAATGCAATCCGTAGGATTGCTATAAAACTATCCGGATTGATTGCCAGAAATTAATCCAGAATGAAACCGGTATTGAAATTAATTACATTCCTGTAGATTTCTTTGTTGCGAAACACATTCAATCATTATTTCTCAGATAACGTCAATGTTTAAAAAATACATTCAATACAATATGAAAATCAGATACACCATTTATTCATTAATGCTGGGTTCATTAATGTTTGCTCAGGAAAGCCTCGATTTCAGCGGAAAGAAAAATTTAGTTTCTCCCGAAATCAATGGAAAAAATGTCAAATTCCAACTTTTAGCTCCGAATGCAACGAGTGTAAAGCTTCAGGGAAATTGGTTTCCGTCAAAAGGAATGGAGCCGGGTTCTGTTGATTTGCAGAAAGACAAAGACGGCATTTGGTCGTTCAGTAAAAATGATTTCACACCGGATTTGTACACCTATTCATTTGTGGTGGACGGCGTGAAAGCCAACGACCCGAACAATTCTTATCAGGTGCGTGATGTCGCTTCGGTGATGAGTATGGTTTTGGTAGATGGAAAACAGTCCGAAAATTACAAAGTTCAGAACGTCCCGCACGGCACGATTTCCAAAAGATGGTACAAATCAAACGGACTGAAAGAAGACCGCAGATTAACGGTCTACACACCGCCGAGTTACGAAAACTCGAAGGAAAAATTCCCTGTTTTGTATTTGCTTCACGGAATGGGCGGCGACGAAGAAGCGTGGATGACTTTGGGAAGAGCTTCGCAGATTCTGGATAATCTGATAGCTCAGGGAAAAGCAAAACCGATGATTGTCGTGATGCCAAACGGTCATACCAGCAATGCCGCAGCACCGGGCGAATCTTCCAAAGGGTTTTACAAAATCGATATAAGAACGCCGGATATTTTTTCGGGCGATATGGAAACGTATTTCAAGGAAATAATGGATTTCACCGAATCGAATTACCGTGTAAAAGCCGATGCCAAAAACCGTGCGATTGCCGGGCTTTCAATGGGCGGTTTCCACTCGCTGTACATCTCTGCCAATCAGCCGAAAACATTTGATTATGTCGGTCTGTTTTCGCCAGCGATTCTTCCGCCGGACGAAAAGAAAAGCCCGGTTTACCAGAATCTCGATGCCAAACTGAAAACCCAGCAGAACAATTCCTACAAACTGTATTGGATTGCAATTGGAAAGACCGATTTCCTGTACAAAAACGTCACAGAATACCGTCAGAAACTCGACAAAATGAATTTCAGATACCAATATGTAGAATCTGAAGGCGGTCACACGTGGAGTAACTGGAGAACTTATTTGAATGAATTTGTTCCTCAATTATTTAAGTAAAATAAATATTTGGGCAGCTATTTCCGCCTTCCACTCCCAATCTTTTTTGCAGACGATTTCAGTTTAAATAGAACTCGAAGTCAAGCAAAAAAGGATTTCCGTTCAAGTCGGGCTGTGGATTCAGCATAAAATACACGACAATATAAAAACAGGGTTTTGTCATTCCGTAGAAATCTAAACAAGTATATTCAAAATTAAATCTAGATTCCTACGGAATGACAAACTGACTGTAAAGTTTAATTACTGAAAATCAAAAAGAATCAAAATGAAAAAATTAATCATAGCAAGTTTATTCCTTGCAGGTCTTACAAGCATCAACGCTCAAAAATCAATTCCATTATATCAGGGAAAAGCACCAGGCTCAGAAACCTGGACGTATTCTGAAAAAGAAATGGATTCCGATTTATTCAAAACCCATTTGGTGTACAACGTTGCCGCTCCGGCAATAGAAATCTACGAAGCACCAAAGGCAAAAGCCAACGGAACGGTTATCGTCATCGCTCCAGGTGGCGGATTTCAAAGTCTTTCCATTAATAAAGAAGGAAGAGATTTAGCTAAAATTCTTCAGGAAAAAGGAATTACGGCAGTCGTTTTAAAATACCGTTTATTAGAAACAAAAACCGGCGACCCGGCTCGCGAAATGATGGAAAACATCAAAGACAGACCCGCTTTTGATGCGAAAACAGCACCGATAAAAGTGATGGCTGGAAACGACATCAAAACTGCCATTTCTTACATCAGAAAAAACGCAGCTAAGCTGAATGTAAATCAGGAAAAATTAGGCGTTATCGGATTTTCTGCAGGGGCAAGTGTGATTTTGGAAAGTGTACTTCACAGCGATGATGCTTCTACAATTCCAAATTTTGCTGCTTCCATCTACGGTGGTCCGAGCGATGCGGTTTTAGGTTACAAAATTCCTGAGCAAAAGTTGCCTTTATTCATTTGTGCAGCAGACGATGACCAATTAAAACTGGCTCCGAAATCTGTTTTATTATACACCAAATGGCACGATGCCAATCAGCCTGTTGAACTTCATATCTATGAAAAAGGCGGTCACGGATTTGGGATGGCAAAACAGGATAATCCGATTGATAACTGGTCGAGTGTTTACCTGGATTGGCTGAAGTTTCATAAGTTTTTATAACAAAAATTTTCTTTATGAAAACAATATTTACAAGCATTTTGTCGGTGTTTGCAGGAGCATCATTGCTTGCTCAGGCAAATTCTGTACTTCCCGAAATGGACAAATTTGTAAAACCGAGATACAGAATTATTGTTGATAACGATTTCGGTGGTGACCCTGACGGATTATTCCAGCTCGTTCATCAGATTCTTTCGCCTTCTACAGAAATCAAAGGAATTATCGGCTCTCATTTAAAACCGGGCGATCCGTTTGATTCTTCAAAAATTACCGCTGAAAATGCGGTGAAGAAAGTCAACGAGACATTGGAAGTAATGAATCTGAAAAACCGATTCAACGTTCTACAAGGTTCCAATGACCAATTGAAAGATTTGAAAACCCCAAATATTTCCGAAGGTGCAAAAGCGATTGTTGCTGAAGCGATGAAGGCGGATGAGAAAAATCCTCTGTTCATAGTTTGTGGCGCAGGTTTGACGGAAGTGGCAAGTGCTTATTTAATCGAACCAAAAATCGCTGACAAAATCATAGTAGTTTGGATTGGCGGTCCGGAATATCTCGATTTGGCAACGCCGCCTCCAGGTTATACTCCTTTGGAATACAACTTAGGAATCGATATCAAAGCAGCGCAGGTTGTTTTCAACGAATCGAATTTAAACATCTGGCAAATCCCGAGAAATGCGTACCGACAGACTTTGATGTCTTATGCAGAACTCGTAACGAAAGTGAAACCGGAAGGAAAAACCGGAGTTTATCTGACCAAAAAGATTGAAGACCTGATGGAAATGGTTCAGAAATTCAATCTGAAAATTGGTGAAACCTACATTATGGGAGATTCGCCTTTGGTTCTGGTGACGGCTTTACAGTCTTCATTTGAAGCTGACCCGTCTTCGAGTTCTTACGTTATCAAAAATGCGCCGAAAATCAATGATAGCGGACTGTACGAATACAATCCGAAAGGAAGAAATATCAGAGTTTATACACAGCTCGACATTCGACTGATGTTCGAAGATTTCTATTCAAAATTAAAATTATTCAATACTAAAAAATAAAATATCTACATATGAAGAAGAATATATCAACATTGATAGGACTTTCTCAGAAAGCAAAATATTCAGGATTATTCCTGGCTTTATTGGTGGCATCGCCTTTGGTAAAAGCTCAAAAGAATGAAACGGTAACAGTTGGCGGGAAAACATTCAAAGACAGTAACAAAAACGGAAAATTGGATGTTTGGGAAGACACACGTCTTTCGGTGGACAAGAGAATCGATGCCATCATCAAACAAATGACCAACGAAGAAAAAGTAAATCTTCTCATTGGTACAGGAATGCCCGGAATTGAAGTGCTGACAGGTCCTGTCGGAGATTCGAAACAAGGTCTGGTTCCCGGAGCGGCAGGCGGAACTGCCAATTTCGACCGTTTTGGGATTCCTGCGACGGTAGTTGCCGATGGTCCCGCGGGTTTGAGAATAAAGCCAACGAGAGATAATGACTCAAAAACCTACTATGCAACGGCATTTCCGGTTGGGACAGCTTTAGCCTCGACCTGGAATAAAACCCTTTTGGAGCAGGTTGGAAAAGCAATGGGAAATGAAGTGAAAGAATATGGCGTAGATGTGCTTTTAGCTCCGGCTTTGAACATTCACAGAAATCCACTGAACGGAAGAAACTTCGAATATTATTCTGAAGACCCATTGATTTCTGGTAAAACGGCGGCTGCAATCGTGAATGGAATTCAGTCTCAAGGAGTTGGAACTTCCATCAAACATTTCGCAGCAAATAATGAAGAAACCAACCGTTTAACAATCAACGCTCACGTTTCTGAAAGAGCAATGAGAGAGCTGTACCTGAGAAATTTCGAAATTACGGTTAAAGAATCCCAGCCCTGGACGGTAATGTCGTCTTACAACAAAGTGAACGGCGTTTACACTTCAGATTCTAAAGATTTGCTGACCCAGGTTTTGAGAAACGAGTGGGGCTTCAAAGGAATTGTAATGACCGATTGGTTCGGCGGTTTCCCCGGATTTGAATCCATCAGAGACGGCGGAATTTCTGATGTCGTGAAACAGATGAATGCCGGAAATGACCTTTTGATGCCGGGAATTCCGGCACAGAAAAAAGTATTGTTGGCGGCTTTGGATTCAGGCAAATTGTCTCAGGAAGTAGCAAATTTGAATGCGAAAAGAATTCTGGAATATATTTTCAAAACGCCAACTTTTGCACAATACAAATACAGCGACAAACCCAACTTAGCAGAACACGCAGAAGTGACAAGAAACGCAGCAACAGAAGGAATGGTTTTGCTCAAAAATGAAAAGAATGCATTGCCTTTTGACAACAAGCAAAAAGAAGTTTCGCTATTCGGAGTGACTTCTTACGCCTGGATTACGGGTGGAACAGGAAGCGGAAGTGTGAACAACAAGCACACGGTTTCACTGTTGGAAGGTCTGAATGCCGCAGGTTACAAACTGGACAAAGAACTGGTTGATTTATATAAACCATTTGCGGCAAAAGAAGAAGCTGCTGAAAAAGAAAGCAGAAAAGCGAGAGGAATTTTAGCACTTCCGGGAAGATTGTCTGAAATGAAATTAGACGATGCTTTCTACGCTAAAAAAGCGGAAACTTCCGAAATCGCTTTCGTGACTTTGGGTAGAAACTCCGGAGAAGGCGGCGATAGAGTAGTGAACGAAGATTTCAACCTCGCAACAGAAGAAATCGAAATGCTGGATAAAATCTCCAAAGCGTTCCACGCAAAAGGGAAAAAAGTAGTGGTGATTCTGAATATCGGTGGCGTTATCGAAACGGCTTCGTGGAAGGATAAAGCAGATGCAATTTTACTGGCGTGGCAACCGGGTCAGGAAGGCGGACATTCCGTTGCAGACGTAATTTCAGGAAAGGTAAATCCTTCCGGAAAACTGACAATGACGTTTCCTGTGAATTATGCCGACCACGCTTCGGCAAATAATTTCCCTGGAATTCCGGCAGATAATCCGAAAGATGTGACGTATCAGGAAGGTGTTTATGTGGGTTACCGTTATTTCAACACATTTAACGTAAAACCTTCTTATGAATTCGGTTATGGAAAATCTTATACGGATTTTGCGTATTCAGATATCATAACCAATTCAAAGACTTTTAATAACAAATTAGAAGTTTCAGTTGAAGTTAAAAATACCGGAAAAGTCGCCGGAAAAGAAGTGGTAGAGCTTTATCTTTCAGCTCCGGGAAAAAATATCGACAAACCAAAATCTGAGCTCAAAGCTTATGCTAAAACCAAAGATTTGAAACCGGGAGAATCTCAAACCATCACTTTGATATTGAATCCAAAAGATTTGGCATCCTATGAAACTGCAAAATCAGCTTGGGTTGCAGAAGCCGGAACCTACAAAGTGTCTGTCGGAGCATCTTCTTTAGACATCAAACAAACCGTAGATTTCTCGCTTCCAAAAGAATTGATGGTTGAAAAAGTTCAGCACGTTTTTCCTGCAGATACAAAGTTTGAAGATTTGAAACCTTAATTGGTAATCATTTAATCGCAAAGGGAGACAAAGTTTTTTCTAAAATGATGGTGTAATATTTTTAAGATAAACCAAGCCGTTGCACTTAAATTCGAAATACAAAATTTGTATTTCTTTAGTGAACGAAGTGGCTTTGTCTCACTTAAAAACATTGCCTAAAAATTAAAATAGCTTTGTTTTTCTTTGCGATAAAAAATATGATAAGTAATGACAAATTTATTGTCTCAAAATAAGTAATTATCAACAAAAGAGGCTATCTTTAGCCTCTTTTTAAATTAAAATATATGGCAAATATTGAAGTTGGAACAAAAAGGAACTATACCGTTCCTTTGATTACCATTACACTTTTATTCTTTATGTGGGGATTCATCACGTGTATGAATGACATTTTGATTCCTTACCTGAAACAGCTTTTCCAACTGACATTTTTCCAGTCGATGTTGGTTCAGTTCTGTTTCTTTGGAGCTTATTTTATAGGTTCTTTGATATACTTTATCATCTCAACCACGCAAGGCGATCCAATTGATAAAGTCGGTTACAAAAAAGGAATTCTCTTCGGGATTTTCGTGGCAGCATTAGGTTGCGTTTTGTTTTATCCGGCAGCTAGTTTGTCGTCTTATCCTTTATTTTTGGGTGCTTTGTTCATCTTAGGTCTTGGATTTACGGTATTGCAAATCACGGCAAATGCTTACGTTTCTTTATTGGGTCCGGAAGATTCTGCATCAAGTAGATTGAATATGACTCAGGCTTTCAATGCATTCGGGACAACGATTGCGCCGGTTTTGGGCGGACATTTGATTTTCGAATTGTTCTCAGAAGCGGATGGTTCGTTTTCGGCAGCTGCAACCAAAATTCCTTATCTGATTTTTGCAGGAATTCTTGTGTTGGTGGCTTTCATTATTTCAAGAGTTAAATTACCAGATTTCAAAGTCGCTGGCGAAGAAGTCGTGAAAGGTTTTGGTGCTTTGAAACACAATCATTTGAAGTTTGGTGTTTTGGCGATGTTCTGTTACGTTGGTGGGGAAGTGGCTGTAGGCAGTTTCATCATCAGCTTTTTGGAGCAGCCGCAGGTTATGAATCTTTCCGAAGTTGTAAGTAAAAATTACCTGTCTCTTTATTGGGGCGGCGCAATGATAGGCCGTTTCCTTGGAGCGATTTCGCTGAATCATTCCATCAGTCAGGGCAAGAAAGCTTTGTATATGTTAGGAGCGGCAGCTGCAGTTTTCTTAGTGATTTTCAGTATTGTAGATTTGTCGTTTGCACAGATTAGTTTCTTCCTGGTTTTTATTGTATTGAATTTCGTAGCGTTTTTCATTGGGAAATCTGCTCCGGCAAGAACACTTTCTATTTTTGCAGGAATCAACGTTATTTTGTTGATTTCAGCGATGCTGAATCACGGAGAAATGGCAATGTACAGCATTTTAGGAATCGGAATTTTCAATTCTATTATGTTCTCTAATATCTACACCTTAGCGATTTCAGGATTAGGAAAATACACGAGCCAAGGTTCATCTTTGGTCGTAATGGCCATTCTCGGAGGTGCGATCGTTCCTATTTTCCAGGGTTATCTGGCAGACCAGTTTGGCGTTCAGCATTCCTTTGTGATTCCGGTGTTTTGTTATCTGTTGATTTTGGTTTTTGGAGCCTATTGCACCAAATATCTAGGTCACGTAAAACAAGATGCGGACGCGAAGTCTGGGCATTAAGATTTTTATTTTATAAATATGAAAACCTGCTGTTGAGCAGGTTTTTTTTCTTTCAAATTATCTAAGCCTAATTGGTACTATAGTTTTAAAATCAAGTTATCAAGAAATCCAGATAACCTTTCGCAGGACTTAAGTTTTTCTAAATTATGAAACTCTTTAGTAAAAGCATTAGATAATTTTGTTTTCAAAGACTCTAATTTTTGTTTGTCATTTTTCAATTTTTCGTCCAAATTTTTCAATTGAATAATAACTGCGCTTTTATCATCAATTTCTAAATCTTCACCTAGTTCGATCTTTAAATTGTTTTTTATAAATTCTATTGGATATAAATCTTCAATAGTTGAATTATCAGGTAATGTATTTAAGATTTCCTTTAAAGTCATTAAATTTTTATCACTATAAAATTGTTTATATGTTTCTATAATTTTCTTCTTAATATCCTTTCCTTCCTTATCAGAGTCTAAAATTACATATGATTGTAGATGTTCATTACTAAGCAGACCTGCAAAGGTTGGTATTTTTGAAGCTCCTCCCGCAGACTTTATAGCAAAGTTTCTGAAATTATATAAAGCTAAACAATGATTAAGAAAATATCTATCGCCACTCCCTTCAACAATAATAATTTTTTCGGGTAACAATTCTTTATAAAGATTTAAACCAAAAGCACTTTTCAAAACTGAATCTTCTTTGAAGTTAGTGTTTTCCCCAACTTGTTCAATTTTAGTTTCTCCTTTATTTTTCGTAACAATAAATTGCCTTTCAGGATTATTTGTATCAACCATAAATTGACTATGAGTTGAAATTAAAACAAAATTATTTTTTAGCAATTTTTAATAATTCATCTCTCATATACATAATACCCGATGGATGAAGATGTACTTCAGGTTCGTCAATTAATATTATATTGTTTTTTAGTGAATTACTTTCATTTAAAGTAGATAGTGATAATATTAAAGATATAAATTGTTTAAAACCATCACTCCTCTGATTCATTCCAAAATAAGAAAATCTATTATCTTGATCTTCCACAAGTACATTACACTTATCACCATTTATTGAAACTCTTATTTTTATCTTATGTTCTTTCCAAATCTTATTAATATGTTTAGTTATAGATTCTGATATTTTCTCTACAAGTTCGTCACGTTTAGCAGGATTTTTCAGTGCTTTTTCTAGAGTTGATTTAATATCCTCCTTACTAGATTTTCCATAAACATTAAATATATTTCTTAATGGTATGGAAATTTCGGGATCCTCCATAAATTCATTCAAATCTATTTCTTCATTTATAAGAAATTCTGGACTAATTTTCCAAAATTGAATTTTTGGTGTTTGTAAATCAATTTCGGATTTTAGTAATGTAGATAGAATCTCGTTTAAATCAGATTGAGTTGCTTTCTTAGAATCTTGCCCACTAGGAATATCTTTAAATATTGCTTTTTTCTTGTGAGATCTGTTAGCAGTTACTTCATTAACAGTGCAAGAATAGAAATCACCAATGTTAATATCATCGATTTCGAATCTTATCATTTCTATAGGAGTAAGTGAACGACCACCTATAAACATTTCTCTGAAGATTTTTTTTATCTTCAATTTTTTTATAATTGATGCATCTAATAATTTTGTTGTATGAATATTTTTTAGGAGTAAATTGGAATCATTTACCGTGTAATTTACATATAAGTCTAAATATTTATCTTGGTTATCCTGCGCATCGTTATTACATTGCTTATAAAAATCCTCTTTTTTTAAACCAGTATTTATTAAACTCATAGCTTCTAGAAATGCTGATTTTCCACTTTCATTTAGACCAACGAATATTCCGCATTTTGCATTGTCAATATCAATGGAATTAAAATCAAATTTGTAGTTAATGATGCTTTTAAAATTTCTTATTTCGACAGAGTCAATTTGTATCATAGTTATTTATTTAATTGTAAATATAAAAAATTAGTGTTATTCTATCTTAAATTCAAAATCTAAAATACCCAAGTTTGTAACCAACCCAACTCCTCCGGAAGTCTCAAAACACCGTTTTGGAACGAAACAACTTTTATTTTGGTTTCAAAACAGTGTTTTGAAAGCTAACACAACTGAAGGAAGTCTCCCTCCAGCGAAGGGAAACAAAACATAAAGTCGTTTAGTCTCCCGCAAATGTTTTGTAACCAAATGAAAAAAATGATATATTTAAATTCTAAAAAACATTAAAATTTTATTAATTAAAACACATTTGATTTATGAAAATCACATTATCAAAACTCAGCACCAAAGATTTGGCTACGCTGACACAAAGAACTATTAATACTTCCGATTCTGGAAAGTATCCATTCATTACCGCACATCCGCTATTAGCTGACCTTAAACTGAAATATAATGATTATGATTTGGTCTATACCAAGCAAATCTACAGTGGAAAAGGCGTGGGTGTGGCAGAAGCAGACCAGCTGAGAGATGACGCATTTGTAACTATAAAAGCGTTCCTCAGCAGTTATAGAAAAATAACTTCGCTTGCTAATTATCAGTTTGCGGAAGACTTGTACCAAATTTTTAAAACTTTTGGTCTTGATTTATACAAACTGAGCTACTCCTCCCAAACCGCCCAGATGAAAAAACTCATCGAGGAACTGGAGAAACCGGAGAACGTAACGAAAATCGCAGCTTTGTCTCTTAAACCGGCATTCACAGATATGAGAGATAAACAGACGGCTTTCGAAACACTATTTGCAGAACAGGCTGGTGCCAATGCTGATCTGAGGAATATGAAAACTGCCTCGGGAATCCGCAGAGAGCTGGAAAAGTCTTTAAAATCTTTCCTCAACCTGATTACTGCGATGAAAGACGTTCCGGATTGGCAACTCTTCTACGCCGATACCAACGAACTGGTAAAAGCGGCGAAGAATTCTAATCTCCTGGAGCCTAAAGCGTAACTAAAAAAAACCTGCCATTGAGCAGGTTTTTTTAATTATAATGTAAATAGAAGACAAAAAAATATTTTAGCAAATCAAAAGCAAGCGATATTCACCATTATTTTCTACTGGGGCACGATGGATACAAGGTGGAACATTTTGTTCAGGATGATCTACGGATAATCTCCAGAGATTTCCCAGACCTAAATTGACTGGATGTGCATTGGCTTTCGGCTGATAATGTAAATCAAAAAAATAGTCCTTCAAAAAAGCTTCAAAATCTTCTTCTTTACCGTCGTGCAGTTCTCTTAGTTTTTTTCGGATCTCAGGAATTAAAATTTTTTGTACAGCCTGATCGTTGGGCAATATGTCGCTTGCAGCGCCAAAATATGTGCAGAGAAAAGTACTGGTGCCAATTGGTGAACGGTCTACATGATAAGAGTAAACATCTGTCGAAATGAAATCGAACTCATCATCACGGTCATAATTTTTAAGCAAATTAAGTGACGGAGAAGCTCCAAAATCAGTTAATGATCGTAAGTCGCCCAGGATAATTTCTCTTGCGATATGTCCATTTGCTGAGAGTGCCAGATTTTCTAAATCTTCAATAGAAACTTCTGTAATGTTTTCTTTTAGTTCAAGTTTGGAAACAATTTCTCCAAAATCTCCATCCAGCTTTCTTTCCCAGCAGAATGCATTTTGATGACCTTGAAAATCAGTATTTACAAGTTCTGAAAAAGTTGAAACTGTTTTGATTTGATTTGTTTTAAAAGATGTCTCATCCATATTAATATTCTAAATTAAATTGAACTTTTTAACGACTACAGACTCAAAATAATTCCATTTTCTTTCAGCTGCTGTATTGGTTTTGAGAACCAAAACAATTCAAAATCATCAAAGTGTTCTTCAAACTGATTTTTCAGATATTGGAGGGTAATTTTCTTTGGATTTTCGATTGAGTTTTCTTTGAAAATGTTAATCAGCCAATCGCCTTTTTCTTTATCGAGTTCTATCTTGACGATGTTGGTTTTCAGATGAAACGTAATCTGTTTCAGTTCCCAGGAATTTCCTTTTTTTGTTTTGATAATATCTTTTGCAATGACATTTTTGTCCAGAAAAACCAATTTGGAATTACCCTTGAAATTGAAATTTTCATCCTCCAGAAGACAATCATGTATATAATCAGGATGGATCGCAGTTCTTGGGATTTTAAAATCAAACCATTCCTGCAACGGTATTTCGAAATTGAT
>Ga0308163_10003072_pt1 | contig 14341 bp, 14 predicted proteins | sample PhyTR1_FD_201037 | JGI IMG/M metagenome (GOLD analysis project Ga0308163, IMG submission 201037) | Phyllosphere microbial communities from UC Gill Tract Community Farm, Albany, California, United States - DLSLT.R1 | ecosystem: Host-associated > Plants > Phyllosphere > Unclassified | place: USA... | reverse complement strand
AATCTTTGCGATTTTCAACAACGTTCTGGTGGCGCTCGGCGGCACTGCGCAAACGGCTCCGGTGCAGACTCCCTGATGTGAGTCGCGTCAGGCGAATGTCGCGCTACACTCGATTGCACTTTCAGCTTCTCAGGGATTGCCCATGAATGCTTCCTCACTCCCCCGCCAACAGTTACTTCTGGTTGACGATGAAGAGGATGCGTTGCTTGAGCTGGCCGAGTTACTGGAGGGCGAGGGCTTTGTCTGCCACACCGCGACTTCGGTGAAGCTCGCCCTGCACCACCTCACCCGCAATCCGGATATCGCCTTGGTGATCACTGATCTGCGCATGCCGGAAGAGTCCGGCATGTCGCTGATCAAGCGCCTGCGCGAGCACACTTCGCGCCAGCATCTGCCGGTGATCGTCACGTCAGGACACGCCGACATGGAGGACGTCAGCGACATGCTGCGCCTGCAGGTGCTGGACCTGTTTCGCAAGCCGATCTACCACGTGCGCCTGCTGGAAACCCTGAACAATCTGTTCCCCAAACCGATGACGTAGCCAGAGTAATTCAGGCGAGGTGTTTTTGGCAGAATTGACTGCCTGTCCGGGATGAACAGGCAATCGAAGTCAGTGTGCGGTTACACGCTGACGAGCCGCCGAAGCACTCGGCGACAGCGCCAGTGCCAGCTGGGTGCGGTTGTGCATGTGGGTCAGGCGCAACACCTGCGAGACGTACAACTTTACGGTGTTTTCGGTGATGCCCAACTCGCAGGCGATCTGATAGTTGGTCTGCCCTTTGCCCACCAGGCGCGCCACATCCAGTTGCCGTGGCGACAACTGATTGAAGATCGCCGGAATCTCCTGCGCGGCGCCTGCGCCTGCGCCGCCGAGCATGTCGCTGACCACCGCCGCCGGATTGCGCCGGACCTTGTCCAGGTCCTGGTAGAGATCGTCGATGGACTCGGAAAGAAATTGCAGCTTCTGGTTCAGATGACCCAACTGCACATTCTTGTGCCGATCCTGCAGCGCCGCTTCCTGACGTTTCACGCCTTCGAGCAGTTCATCCAGATCGACCGGTTTCTGATAGTAGTCGGCAATCCCTGCGCGCAGGGCCTTGATCACGTCCTGTTTATCGGCGCGACCGGTGAGCATGATCGCTTCGAACACACGGTGTTTGCCGCCGATACGTTGCAGCTCCTGCACCAACTGGATGCCATTCATGTCCGGCATATGCAGATCGCTCAGCACCAGGCCGATTTCCGCGTCCTGGCTGAAACGTTCAATCGCCTGCTGACTGGATTCACATGGCACACAACGGTAACCACTGCTTTCGAGAAACTCGCACAACTCCTCGACAATCAACGGTTGATCATCGACCACGAGCACTTTTACCGCAGACGTAAGCTTGTTCACGAACCACTCCATTGCTCGGGCCAAAGCTGACTTTTCCTGCACTTTGGCGGTGTAACGACTTCCTTTGAAAGTAGACGCACTTTCCGACTATGTACATAGGACTAGTGGCAAGTTGCGACTAATGGATCCAAGGCACTGACAGCAGTACTCCCACCAGCACGAACGGTGCAAAAGGCTGCTTCTTTGACACTCCCGGCTCCATATATCGAAGATGTTCTCTAAGCCCTTGACTCGTATGAAGCCAGACTCTTGGCGCGATCAGTAGCCAGAGCAAACTGGCGACACCCGCGCCGATAAACGTACAAAGAATGAATAAACCGTTCGTCGCAAGGCCCAGGGCTGTCATTAATTTCACATCGCCTGCGCCCATGCGGCCCATGAAATACCCCGGCAGCGTCAACGCCAGGGCAATCACGCCGGCCCAGAGCCCCTCCTGCGCATCGGTCCCGAGCCAGGTCGTGCCAGCCAGCAACAGATGGATCAACGCCAGCGCCCCCGCTCCGAATGTAAGAGCATTGGAAATACGCCGTTGCCGGGCATCCTGGGTGGCGCACACGGCCAGCCAGATCAGGAGAACTAAACTCTGCATCCGGTTAAATCCCGTCCGATTTTGCTGATTGATTCTATGCTGATACTACGCAGTGAACGTCAGGGTAGACGCAGTCATGAAAACCGGCTTCGCAAAATCACAGGCAGGCGCAGTGGCGATCGAATTCGCCTTGGTATTCGTGATTTTTTTCGCTGTGTTCTACGCACTGGTCAGCTACAGCCTGCCGTTTGTATTGATGCAGACGTTCAACGAGGCGACGTCCGAAGCGGTGCGCCGCAGCGTCGCGGTCGACCCCAATACCCCCGGTTATGCCAGCGTGGTGGTGAGTACCGCCAACGCCGCGTTGACCCAGCAATTGCAGTGGGTGCCATCAACGCTGAACCTGGTGGTCGGCGTCGATACCTCGGCGGTGTATGACGCCACTCAAGGCACGCTGACAGTCAGCGTCAATTACCCCACCAGCAAGCTCAATCAGGTCATCCCGTTTCTGGTCTTGCCGGGCGTGGGTGCGGTGCCGAGCCTGCCCGCCAACCTTACTGCCACGTCGAGCCTGAAATTTTGACCTCCGGCGACAATCTGTTCGGACGCTTGCTCAAACGCGCGCCGACGCCTGCCAGCGAATTGCCCGACCTTCTCGGCTCTCCTGCGCTGGGCCTGCACCTGCACCTGGACAACGAAGGCTGCGTATTGCAGGTGGCCGGGCCGTTGCGCCAACAGTTGGCCCAACGGCCGCCCCACGAGTCACCGTTGCCGCTGTCGGCTTATTTACTGGCGCACAGCACACTGGCGATTGAGGGCCGCCCGCAAGACTGGCAAGGGCAAATGCTCGACCTGGACTTCCCCGGACTCAGTGATCAGACCTTGCATTTGCGCGGCTGGGTGCAGCCCTTGGCCGAGGGTTGGGTACTGCAATTGATGGACATCGGTGACCTGCTGCTTGAGCGCCAGCAAGCGCGCAATCGCGACGCCTGTCAGGCCCTCGCCGGGCAGATCAGCGAGCACCTGCGCGTCTGTAGCCTGACGCGCCTGCCGGTGGTGGTCAGCGAGCAATTGCAGGCCATCGCCCAGCGCTGGCATATCCCGTGCCTGGCCATCGCCCTGCTCGACGAACAGGAACAGGGCTGGCAGATCTTCGAACAGTATCGCGCCCACGATGCCCCGATGCTGTGGCAGGACGGCCAGCGTCTGGGCACACCGCTCGACAGCCTCAACGGTAGCGCGCCGCAGCGTCTCGGCGCCCATCATGGGCTGTATGAACATTCGCGAGTGGAAACCACGTTCGGCAACGCCGATGGGTTCGCTGTGCCCTACAGCGATGATCGCGGGGTAATGGCGTGGCTGCTCTGCGGCTTCTACACCGTGGACGTTGCCGCGCCACACCTGAGCGACCGCGACTGGATGTCACTGACCAGTGCCTTGGCAGCCCCACTGCTCAGCCGCTTGCGTGACCAGCAGCATCATCACTACACCGAGCGGCTCGAATCGCTGCAAACCCTGCTCGGTACCGGCTGGTGGGAGATGCTCGGTGACGACGTGCTGCTGGCCCCGTCGCTGCTCGAGGTGTTGCCGGCGGACAGTGCTCGAATCCCGCTGCAAGACTGGCTGGCGCTGATTCATCCGGCCGATCGCGAAGAACTGCGCAGCCGCCTGCACGCCCTGCAACTGCACGGCGAGGCCCTGACGCTGAGCGTTCGTCTGCACCGCAGCGACCGCGAACAAATACCGCAGTGGTATCGCGTGCAGGGGCAGGTCGCCGGCACGGGTGAGCATCGGCGGCTGGTGGGGTTCATGCTCGACATCAGCGACACCCGGAACCAGCAGCAACGGGCCGAAGCCGCCCATGCACGACTGGACAACCTGATCGCCAGCTCGCCGGCGGTGATTTATGTCCAGCGCTATGTCGAAGGCGCACTGATCCCGGCCTTCTTCAGTGCCAGCCTGGAACCTCTGCTGGGCTGGACACCGGACGAGTGCAGCGCCGCCGACTGGGTGCAGCTGATTCATCCCGAAGACCGCGAACTGTATTTCACCCGCACCCGACAGTTATTGCGCGAAGGCTCGGTGCGCGCGCGTTATCGCCTGCGCGACACGCGCGGCGAATACCATTGGCTGCTCGACGAAGCCAAGCTGCTGCGCAATGACCTTGGCCTGCCGGTCGAAGCCGTCGGCCTGTGGCTGGACGTCACCGAAGCGACCCTCGCTGCCGAACAGGTCAGGCACAGCGAAGAACGCTATCGAATTCTGGTAGAAGACTCTCCGGCAATGATCTGCCGCTATCGCCCGGACCTGACCCTGACCTTCGGCAACCGGCCGCTGGCGACCTATCTGGAATGCACGCCGGAGCAATTGCCGGGGGTCGATCTGGGCAGCTGGATGTCCGAGGAGCAACGCGCCGCCTTCGTGCAACGCCTGGCGCTGCTGACCCCGGAGCTGCCGGTGAGCACCGCGGAAATCAGCCTGCAACTGCCCGGGCGTGAGCATGCGTGGTGGGTGTGGTCCGATCGCGGGGTGTTCGATGAGCACGGGCGCCTGCTCGAAGTGCAGGCCGTGGGCCGTGACAACACCGAAGTGCGGCGCTCGCAGCAGCAACTCACACAAAGCGCGAAAATGGCCACCCTCGGCGAAATGGCCACCGGCCTGGCCCACGAAATCAACCAGCCGCTGAACGTGATGCGCATGGCCATCGTCAACGTGCTCAAGCGCCTGAGCAACGGCGACGCGCAGATCGACTACCTGACCGATAAACTCAAGCGCATCGACGCCCAGGTGCAGCGTGCCGCGAAAGTGGTCGATCACATGCACGTGTTCGGCCGCCGCTCGGAGATCGAGCAGCAACTGTTCAACCCGGCCTCGGCCATCGAAGGCACATTGTCGCTGCTGGCCGAAGGCATGCGCGGCAAGGGCGTGGATCTGCACATCAGCGAAACCGGCTTTACCGTGCAAGTACGCGGCTATGTCGATCAGTTGGAACAGGTGCTGATCAACCTGATGGTCAACGCCCGCGATGCACTGCTCGGCAAACGCGAGAAAGACTCGACGTTCAAGCCATGGATCTCGATCTACGCCGAACGCGATGAGCACACGGTGCGGCTGTGGGTCGAGGACAACGGCGGCGGCATCGACCCGCGCTTGCTGGAGCGGATTTTCGAACCGTTCTTCACCACCAAACCGGTGGGTGTCGGCACCGGGCTGGGCCTGTCGGTGAGCTACGGCATCATCGAAAACATGGGCGGCCATTTGAGCGTGCGCAACTCGGTGGAGGGCGCCCGCTTCTGCATCGAACTGCCGGTGGCGTCGGACGTCTAGATCACCAGATAGGCCTTGCCGGTCTGGCCGCAGGTCATGTTGGCGCCGACGTCGACGTCCATCAGGTTGATGCCCAGGGACTTGAGCAGGTTGTTGAGCAACGGGTCGAGCAATGGGCTGACCACGCCGGTGACCGCAGGCAATAAACGGCTGCTGACCTCACTGATCAACGAAGCCACACCGGTGACAATGGCGCCGAGCGGGTTGCTGCCCACCGGTTGGTAGACGATCAGGTTGATGCCAGCCAAGGTGTTACTAAGGCTGCCGACGATATTGTTGGTGGGGACCGCCGATTGCACGCTGGATGGCAGTTTGAGGTTGGGCGGTGTTGCGAACGGCGTGCCACTGGAAAACACCAGGTCCTGCGTATTCTGCGCGACGGAGGTATCGAGTTTGATCGCGATGCCGCCCGCACCGTATTGAACATGGGTAGCGGCGTCGCAACTGCCGATGCCCAGAATCTTGTGGCAGGTCACGATGCCCAGATCCACCAGCGGCAACGGTGCGACCGTAGGCTCGGCTGCCGATGAGAAGGCATTGGTCGGGTCAATCTTGCCAAGTTTGAGGTCTGCGATCGACGTGATGGTATGGGCCGTCAGGCTTTTGGTGCCGGTGTTGCCGGTCGGGCAGCTGTAATCGGTGACATAGCTTTTCGCGCCGCCGGCATCCAGTGCGATATCGATTTGCGGGCTCGGCAGCAGTTTCGGATCGAGTTGCTCGCAACCGGCGCCCAACAGACAGACCACTGAGTTGAGCGTGTCGACCAGATTCAGACTCAACAGCGCATTGAGGGTCGGGGTCAATGTACCGACCAGCCCCAGCACCGCATTGGTCAGCCCGGTCACCCCGGACAGCACCGGCAGATTCACCGAGAGCATCGTGCGAACCTGCGCCGTGCGCACATAAATCCGGTCCGGCCCCAACGGGTTGGCCTTGGCCCGCGCCGGATCGCCAATCGCCGAAAACTGCGGCGGCTCGATCACCTTGACCCGTACCGTGACGTTCGCCAGCCCCAGCACGCTGATCGGCAAGGTCGCGGCCACCGCACTTTTGCTGTTGGCCAACTGCACCACGCCCTGAATCAATTGCAGCAGCTGCAGGTTGGCATCCAGCCCGGCCGCCGTGGTGCCGGTCTGCAACTGCAGGATGTCGCCGAGCTTGACCGGGGCGGCGTTGGCCGCCGCGACCTGCAACTGCCCCAGCGCGGTGATCACCTCGGCCGTCGCGCCATTGAGCTGCACCACCGTCGCGGCCGCCTGAATCAGTTGGGTGACCGTGGCCTGGGTATTGAGTAGCTGCGTGTAGTTGCCGGCGGCCACGTTGAGGTTGATCGCCAGTTGGTTGAGATAGCTGAGCAGGTTGATGTCAGTATTGAGCAGGCCATCCCAGCCCACTGCCGTGAGGTTGACGTTGCCGCCCAGCAAGCCGGAGAACAGTGGATTGAGAATGTTCGACTGCGCAGTATTGATGCTCGCCAGCGTGCTGCGGATGTTCAGTTGCGCCACCGTCGGGGTCGGCTGGGCGGCGACGGCTGAGGCATTCAGGGTGGTGTTGAGGCTGACCGCTGAGCCGGTGAACAATGCTTGTACGCCACCGGCAAAACTGGTGGTCACCGTGCGACTGGCCGCGACTTTCACTGCCGTTGACCGGGTCGCATCGGCGGTGAACGTGCGCAGTCCGCTGGCCGCGGTCTGTACGCTGCCACAGGTGGTCGCCAGGGTGTTGTTGCTATCGACGACGTAGCCGTTGCGTACAGCGCTTTGCCCGGCATAAGTGGCTGCGCTGAGGCCTGACTGGCAGTTGCCGCCGCGACTGACGGCTTCCAGCGCCGCACTGTCCACCACCCGCTGCAACTTGCGCTGCTCCATGTACAGCCGACCGGTGTCGACCACCAGCAGCATCAGCACCAGCGCCAGGCTGAGGGTGGCAGCCGCCATCAACCCGATCGCCCCGTGTTGCCGGGCCGGACCGTTGAACTGCGAACGAGGCGACATGGCGCACTCCTTTGCCGGCATGTTGCCGAGCGCGACCTCCGATGGTGGATTTGAGTGTAGACGGGGCTAGTGGCAACGCGCCATTTCCTACAGTGCAAAACCTCGTAGGAGTGGGCCTGCTCGCGATGGCGGTGATCCATCCAGCAACTATGTGGTAGACAGACCGCTATCGCGAGCAGGCTCACGCCTACAGGGGATTGGTGTCAGGCAAAAAAAGGGAGCCGCTGGGCTCCCATTCTTCAAACCGGCTTAGCGCGGTGGATAGTTGGTCAGAATCCGGCCGACCGTCTCGCGGATCGCGTTGCTGCGATCCTGTGGATTGGGCGTACTGCTGAGCATTTGCTCATCACTGCCGCGCCACACCAGTTTGCCGTCCTTGCCGTCGAGCAGGTCAATCTGGATCGTCGCCACCTTGTAGGTGATGTTGCGGGTTTCGTTGTACATCGGCGCGCCCCAGTAACCGTTCCACGGGCCACCCCAACCGCCGCCGTAGTTGGTGGTCACTTGCTGCTGGCGATCCTCGACGATCAGGTAGGTCTGCACACTCAGGTCGCCCTTGGTACCGGCGGCGGCAGGACGCAAGCCGCGCTGATCGAGCTGGTCGCTGACGGCCTGGCGGATACGTTGCTCGGTCAAATCGCTTTTGATCCGGGGATCATCCGGGCGGTATTGCAGGGCGGGGTCTTTCCAGCTCCAGCTGCGATACGCGGCAAAGTCGCGGCTGGCATCGAAGTCATGGTTGACCTGGTGGGCGGCGCAGGCACTGAGCAACGCGGCCATGACCAGTAAAGCGAGACGACGGAACATGGTTTTCTCCGGTTGAAGGCCTGAACCCGCGAAGTGTTCTCACACAGAGTTTAGCTGGGCGGATAGGCTGACATGGCTTTTTCCACAGCCTCGCGAATGGCGTCGGTGCGCACCAGTTGGCTACCCTGGTTGGCCGTTTCGGCGCTGGCGCTCCACACCGGTTGACCAGTGCCGGCGTCGAACAGATTGACCTGCACCACGACAACCTGCTCCTGATAGGTGCGAACAATCGGCACGCTGTTGTACATGCCATAACCGCGCCCGTATCGATCATAGCCACTGTATCCGCCGTAACCGTAATCGTCCTGCACCTGACGCAAGCGGGTTTCCAGACGCATATTGGCACTGACCAACAGGTCGGCCGGACGATTGTCGTGCAACGGGCGCAAGCCACGCTGATCGAGGGCATTGCTGACCGCCTCGGCCACTTGCGCAGAATCCGCCCACGCGGTGCCCGGCGGCAGTTGTCCGTTGAGCCAGGCCCAACTGCGATAGCGCCCGTAATCGCGCGGTGGCGCCGGATAAGCACTGCGGTCGAAGGTGGTCGCGGCTTGCGGCGGCGCTGGCGGCAGGGGCCGCGATTGCGCCACGTACGGGTTGCTGCCCTGACAGGCGGCCAACCCCAGACAGATCAGCAATAACCCCGATTGTGCTTTCATGTCGTGCTCCGATCAGATCGGCCGGCAGATCCAGTGCAAGTAACGCCCAAGCCCGGCGAAGCTTGGGTGACGACGGTGCGCCAGTTCCATTTCCAGCAAGTCCGCCAGTTCGGCACGGGCCTGGAATTCCACCGGCATGTAATCGTGAAAAACCCGCACCCCGCTCTGGCTTTCGACCTGCCACAACCCGTCGAGTTGCGTCGCCAGTTCCCGTGGATCGAGCGGCTGCTGGGGGGTCAGGCTCTGCTTTTCGCCGGCCATGACGTTCTTGCGCATTTTCTTGAAATGGCCCTTGAGCAGGTTGCGATAAATCAGTGCATCACGGTTGTAGAACGCCAGCGACAGCCAGCCGCCGGGTTTGGTCAGCTGATGCAGCACCGGAAGGATCGCGTGGGGTTCGGCCAGCCATTCGAGCACGGCATGGCAGATCACCAGATCGTACGGTTCAGTGAGCTGACCGAGCAGCTCCTGCCACGGTGCCTGAATGAACCTCGCGGTTTGCCCGGCCTCGGCGAAGCGCTGACGGGCGCCTTCGAGCATCGGCTCGGCCGGTTCGGTGAAGGTCACTTCGTGGCCACGTTCGGCCAGCCACAGCGACATGTGGCCCAGGCCTCCACCGATGTCCAGCACCCGCAACGGCCGGTCCGGCAGCGCTTCGGCAAGGTCGGCCTGCAGCACCGCGAGGCGAATCGCCCCTTTGGCGCCGCCGTAGATTTTTTCGGCGAACCGGGTCGCCAACTGATCGAAATGCCGGTCGCTCATCAGCTGAACCGCCGTTCGCTGTCGGCGAGCTTGCTGCGCACCACTTCATTCATGTCCAGCCCCAACTCGCTGCACAGCAGCAACAGGTACAGCACGATGTCGCCGACTTCCTGCCCGGCATGCGCCAGCTTGTCCGCCGGCAACTGGCGCGACTGGTCTTCAGTCAGCCACTGGAAAATCTCCACCAGCTCGGACATCTCGACACTGGCGGCCATGGCCAGGTTTTTCGGGCTGTGAAATTGCCGCCAGTCATTGCGGTCGCGAATGGCGTGCAGGCGTTCGGTCAGTTCAACAAGGTTCATCGGGTTCTCCTGAAGGCGTATAGCTTCGGGGGGATACGTCCTGAAGGCAAGGCCCATGTAGAAGCTGCCGCAGGCTGCGATCTTTTGATCTTGCCCTTGAAAATCAAGATCAAAAGATCGCAGCCTGCGGCAGCTCCTACAGGTTTTCCGTTCGGCGCAGCATTGAGCCATACTCCTGACAGGGAACTCGGCCACCCTCGGCGTGGCCCAAGGCTCAGCTCTTTCATCAGGATGCACACATGCAGGTAGAAAGCTTTTTCGAATGGCTCGGCCAGGCACTCGGCTCGATCATCCGCTTTATCGTCGATGGGCTCAGCGGCCTGTTCAACATTCTGAGCAACGCCGGCGGCAACTTTGTCGACGGCCTGGCCAAGACGCTGGGTATGGACACCTCGATCATCAGCATTCTCGCGCTGATCGTCGGCTTGATGCTGTTGTGGTCGGCGATCCGCGCGTTCATGAATGCGTCGATCATTGCCGGGATCATCTGGCTGCTGCTGGGGTTGTGGTTGCTGAGCTGGATCATCCACTGACACCGCCTCCCTGTAGGCTTCGCCTGCAATGGATTGCGTGTCAGACCAGATGAATCGCTACAATCCCCGCTCCTCCAAGGAGCCCGCATGTCCAACCTGATTGCCGACTGGCGCGACCGCCCGACTCACCGCAAGGTCTGGGCGCTCGCCGCGCCGATGATTCTTTCCAATATTTCCGTGCCGCTGGTGGCGCTGGTCGACAGCACCGTCATCGGTCACCTGCCCCACGCCCATCAACTGGGCGCCGTGGCAGTCGGCGCCAGCCTCTACACCTTTCTCGCCTGGGCCATGGGCTTTCTGCGAATGGGCACCACCGGGTTTGCCGCGCAGGCCGCCGGGCGCAGCGATGGTGCGGCGTTGCGGCAGATACTGTTGCAGGGCTTGTTGCTGGCCCTGGGGCTGGCGATTGTGCTCGGCGCGCTGGGCGTGCCGTTGAGCGGCGTGGCCTTGCATTTCATGCAGCCGTCGGCCGAGCTCGATCAACTGACCCGCGACTTTTTCCACACCCGGTTATTCGGGCTGCCGGCGGCGCTGGCCAGTTACGCCTTGGTCGGCTGGTTTCTAGGCACCCAGAACGCCCGGGCGCCGCTGGCGATTCTGCTGAGCACCAACCTGATCAACATCGCTCTCAACCTGTGGTTCGTCATGGGTCTGGAATGGGGCGTGGTCGGTTCGGCCCGGGCCTCGGTGATCGCCGAGTGGAGCGGTGCCCTGCTCGGCCTGTGGCTGACCCGAGACGCATTGCGCGCCTATCCCGGGCACATCGCGTGGGCGGCGCTGAAGGTGTGGCAGAGCTGGCGCCCGCTGCTGGCGGTCAACCGCGACATCTTCATCCGCAGCCTGGCGCTGCAATCGGTGTTTTTCCTGATCACCGTGCAAGGCGCGCGGCTCGGCGATGCCACCGTGGCGGCCAATGCCCTGTTGCTCAACGGCCTGTTGCTGACCGCCCACGCGCTGGACGGTCTGGCGCATGCGGTCGAAGCCTTGTGCGGACACGCCATCGGCGCCCGTGATCGCCTCGCCTTGCGTCGCTCATTGGTGGTGGCCGGGGGCTGGTCGCTGCTGGCCAGCCTCGGTTTCGCCGCGCTGTTTCTGCTGGCCGGGCACCTGTTCATCGAAATGCAGACTGACATCCAGAGCGTGCGCGACACCGCGTTCATCTATCTGCCGTATCTGGCGGTGTTGCCGTTGATTGCGGTCTGGAGTTACTTGCTCGACGGCCTGTTCATTGGCGCCACCCGCGCGCGGGAAATGCGCAACGGCATGCTGCTGACCGTCGCCCTGCTGCTGCCGTTCGCCTGGGCGTTGCAGGGGCTGGGCAATCACGGTCTGTGGATATCTTTCCTGTTGTTCATGGTGCTGCGCAGTCTGACCCTCGGCACACTGGCCCTGTGGCTGCGGCGTAATGACGGCTGGTTCAGCGGCCGCCATGCTCAGGGCTGATCGCGTTGCCAGCGTTGACGCAATTGTTCGAGCCGCGCTGACGCACTCAGTCCGTCCGGCGCCGGCAGCAATGGCGCACGCGGATGCTGCAAGCGTAGCCACAGCCAGTCATCGAGCAGCGGCCTTTCGCGAAACCCCAACGCCAGCCCCTGCTGCACATGGGAAGCCATCGTCGGATAGTCAGTTGCCGCCGATTGGCACCAGCGCCAGATGTGCTGTTCCAGCAGGCAGCTTTGCAAGCGCTCACGCTGACGACGGGTGAGACTTTCGTCGATCCCCAGCCGTTCGACCGTCCATTGCGGGTTGCGCAATTGCTGCCAGCCCTGACTGCCAATGGCGAGGTCGGCCCAGGTGCCACCGAACCAGCGCAACAGGCGGATCGGCCCGAGCCAGCGGCTCAGGTCGGCGGCATCGCAGGCATCGAAGAAGTAGCTGGCCGTCTGGCGGTTGTAGTAACCGAGCAAGGCGCGGTGGTTGAGCCCGAAGGAAACGCTCAGCATCCGTTGCAGGTGGCTCAGCAGGGCCTGCTCAGAGGCCTCGCTGGCGATCAGCAGACCGCGCCAGGTCTGCGGATCGTGATGACACAACGCGGCCAATGCCGGGCACTCATGCAAATCGACCAGCAGCGGACCGTGCTCGCTCACGGCCTGAAACTCGGTGCTGTCGAACAGCCGCGTGCAACGCACCCCGGCAAAGCCCTGACGCAGTGTCGCCAGCGCCTGCTGCGCATCGGCGCTGTCGAGCAACAGCCAGTTCGCCTGCTGGACAAATCCCACGCCGCTCAAGTGGCGCCGCCCTGATCCAGCGACGCGACCAGTCGGCAACTGCAGATTGACGCGGTGCAGTGGCTGTAACTGCCTCCGCCGGGCATCAGGCACAACAGCAGTAGCGGTTCTTCGGACTTGAGCCATTGCATCAGGCCTGCGCTGGGCAGTTCGTCCGGCAGCACGGGGAGCGAAGCCTCATCGTCGTCTTCGAGCACGGCTGACGCCTGCAAGACCCCGCTGATTACCGGTTGATCCGGGTCACCCTCCAGAAAGCTCACCACCACTTCGACGCCTTCGCGCAATGACGCCAGCGCCGTCTGGCTCAATGCCGGCGCGAGGGGTAGCCAACAGTGGCTGGCGGCTGCGCCCTCGCCCTGATACAGCCAATCGAACTGCACGGCCACCGGTCGCAGGTCATCGGGCTGTGGTTCGTCAACCGTCACCACCCAGGCCCGTTGCAGACTGTGCATGCGCGGCCTGGCACAGGTACTCGCCAATGTCGGGAGTGGCGCCTGGGCTGTGGCGAAAAGCCGGTTGCTGTACGACGGTTCGCTGGCGGGGTCGCCGCGATGTTCGATCCGGCTGAGCAACCAATGGCGGTTGCACTCGGCCAACGGATATCCACTCAGCACCAGCCACTGAGCGCTGCGCAAGGTCGGTAGTTCGCTGTGGCCTTCGGCCCTTTGGGTTCCGGCGGGACGCTCGGGCACATCCCCCGCTTCCGCTTCTACTTGCCAGCGACGCACTGTGGGTGCGGAACCACGGTCCAGCGACACCACGTCGACCACCGGCAAACGCGGTGGATCATCGGCGAAGACCAGACAGTGCCCGTCAGGCCTGTGCTCGAAGTAATAGTGGATTCGCGCCTGCGCGCACAGCCGCTGCACAAACTGCAGGTCTGATTCGCGATACTGAGTGCAAAAGGTCCGGACCGGGTACTCGCTGCGCAAATCGAAGCGCCGTTGCACGCCGACAATCCCGTGTTCCTTGAGCACTTGCGCGAGGATCTGCGGTACGTTCTGGCTACTGAAAATCCGCTGACTGAAACGCAGCTGCAGACAACGGAGCTTCGGCCCCAGCGTCACCCGGCACAGCCGGGAACCTTCGCCGTGCTCATGCTGGACGACACCCTGCAACTGGCCGTTCAGACCATTGTTCAAAGGGCCGAACTGCAGAAACGCCGAGCGATACAGCAGGCTGGCAAGGTCCAGGTGCGGGTCATCGACCAACAGATCGATGTCAACGGCGAAGGGTTCGCTGATGCCCTCGCTTCCGGTAAAGGCCAGCACCTCGAAGGAGGCGGAAAGCCCCGCTACATCGAGACGAAACGACGGCTCGTTGACTGAATCGAACATGGGCGGATCTCTACAGGAGGGGCGGCCGGGGATTCTCGCCGAGAGCCATGGCCGAGTAGAGAGCTGAAGTACAACTTAGGAAATGACCTACGCGAAAAGCAGACCGGATGACTTTGCTGGTGCAGTTAGCCCAACATTTCGCGAGGTTTTTGGGAGATGTCCCACCGGATCATCCGAATTTTCCACAGCCTGCGGAAAAATTTCGGACAACCCGAAGGGAGCGCACCTGATCTCAGGAAGACAGGTAGGAGGAGCGGGTCAGGCCCAGACGCAGGGCATCGAGGAACTGCGTGCGTTCGCTGGCACTGATGCGGGCACTGGCGCACTTGTCGCGGTAGTGAGTCATCAGTTCTTCCGGCGACAAGTGCACGTAGCGCAACATGTCTTCGATGGTGTCGTGGGTTTCGATACCGGCGTGGTACACGCTGCCATCGGCGTTCTGGTAGATGTTCACCGAGTCGGTGTCA
>Ga0308163_10003071_pt1 | contig 14341 bp, 9 predicted proteins | sample PhyTR1_FD_201037 | JGI IMG/M metagenome (GOLD analysis project Ga0308163, IMG submission 201037) | Phyllosphere microbial communities from UC Gill Tract Community Farm, Albany, California, United States - DLSLT.R1 | ecosystem: Host-associated > Plants > Phyllosphere > Unclassified | place: USA... | reverse complement strand
CGCGCTAGCCACTACGCTACGCCCCGGCTGCCACGCATTCCCGTGCGGTCGAGGCGATGACCGCTCCCCTGACGTGCAGGCGCGCGGAAGCCGGATCGACCGTGGCACAGCCTATCCGACTCGTGCCCGGCGCTGGTCACCGCCGGGCGGGGGCTGCGCTACGCTGGATCCCGCGCATCCGGCGCACGGCCCTTCGTGGCGGCGGTGCCGGTGTCGCGGGGATGTAGCTCAATGGTAGAGCCTCAGTCTTCCAAACTGATCACGCGGGTTCGATTCCCGTCATCCCCTCCATCCGGCTCACGCCGCCCTCCTCCGGTCTCCTCCACAGGCACGCCGCTGCCGTGGGACTCCCCCGTTCGGGGCGAACCGCCGCGACGCCGCCGCGCACCCCGTAACGTCCTGGTCCGTGGATAGCCTGGGAGCTTCCGCGATGACCGGACTCAGGGGGCGGCATGGTCGAGGACGACTCTCGGGGTCCGCGGACCGCGGCGCAGCCCTGGGCGGCACGACCCGACGACATCCTGCGCACGGATCTCTGCCCGGCCTGCCAGGCGCCCCTGGGCTCCCTCGTCTGCGGGCGATGCGGTCTCGACGTGCGCGCCCCCGAGGCGCCGGCCGTCCTCGACGCGTCGCGGCGCATCGTGGAGTCCATCGCGGAGCGGGATCGCCTCCTGGCGGACATGAGGATGTGGAGCGCGGCCGCGGCGCGGGCCCGCGAGGCGGCCGCGGCGGTCGCCGCGGGTGCGCTCGCGGGCGCGTCGCCGTCGGTCGCGGACGATCGGCGGGATCCGTCCACCGTCGCCCCGGAGGCGGGCACGCCCGTGGCCGCATCGCGGGCCGAGGCGGGGACGACGGTCGGGTCCCCCGCGCGCGTCGAGCCGTCCGCGCCGCTCGGCCCGCCCGCGTCGGATCCGTCCGCTCTCACCGTGCGCGGGGAGGATCGCCGTCCACCGCGCGACCCGGCGCGGACCGCGCCGTCGCGCCCCGAGCCCGCGGAGTCCCGCCGCCGCATCAGCGTCCCCGCGGTGCTGCTCGCCATCGGCGTCGTGCTGCTCTCCGTCGCGGCCGTCTTCTACGTGGTCTACGCCTTCGTCACCTACGGGCTCGTCGTGCGGGCGGCCATCACCGCGGCCGTGACCCTCACCGCGCTCGCTGCCGCGGGCGTGCTCGCCCGGCGACGGCTGCCCGGCACCGCCGAGGCCGTCGGGGCGGTGGGCGTCGTGCTGCTGCACCTCGACGTGTGGGCCGTGCGGTCCTACGACCTCCTGGGTGCCGGATCGAACGACCCGTTCGTCCACTTCGGCGTGGGCACCGTCGTCGTCTCGGCGGCCCTCCTCGCCCTCCGGCCCCTGCTCCGGATCCGCACGGCGGGCATCGCCGGATGGGCGGGCCTCACGGTCGGCGCCGGGCTCCTGGTCGGCGCCGTCCCCTCGACGGACGCCGGGACCCGCACCGCGCTGGCCCTCGCGGCGGCCTCGATCGTGGCGCTCGTCCACGCGGCGCCGAGGTCGCCCCGGGTGGCCCTGCCCGACGCGTCGGAGCGCGGGATCCTCCGGGTCGTCGGGGTCCTCGCCGCCACCGCGGCGCTGGTGGCGGGCGCCGCGAGCGCGCTCGACCCGGCGGCCGTCCCCGCGCTCCCCCTCCTCGTCGCCGCCGTCGCGAGCGGCGCCCACGCCTGGGCCCTCGCCCGGTCCGCTCCCGGCGCCGGTCGTCGCGAGGGCGTCGGCGACGGCGACGGCGACGGCGCGCAGGATGCGGTCGCGGAAGCGGATGCGGTCGCGGATGCCCCCGCAGGCGGTACCGACCCCGCCGGGTCCGACGACGTGAGGCCCGGAGTCCTCCCGGGCGCCGACGGCCCGGCACCCGCCGCCGCGTCGTCCGATCCGCTCCGCGTCCTCGCCGCCGTCGTGGCGGGATCGGGCGCGGCGGCCGCCCTGCCGGTGACCGCGCTCAGCGGCGGACCGGCGCTCCTCGCGTTCTGCGGGCAGCTCGTGGCGGCGGCCCTCGTCGCGGGTGCGCTCGACGTGGCCGCGCATCGTCTGCGCGCGCCCCTCCTGGCGGGCACGACGCGCATCGCCGCGGTCGCCGCCCTCGTCATCACGGCGCTCGCTGGCCTGTCGCCCCTGGTCGTCGGGCTCGGGGGCGTCACCGCCACCGTCGCCGTCGGCCTGCCGGCGTGGCGGCGGGCTCCGTTCGACGACGCCGTCGCGCTCCTCGGCCGCATGACGGGCGTGTCCGACCTGCCCGGGAACGTCCGCTGGGCGGCGCTCGGACTCGTGGTCGTCTGGATCCTCGCGGCCGTCGCCGCCGTCGTCGGCCGCCGGCTCCGTCCGCGCCGTGTCCTCCTCGCATGGACCGGGGCGGCGGCCGTGGTCGTGGCCGTCCCCGCCCTCGGCCCCGTCGTCGTCGTGGCGGTCGCCTACCTCCTCGTGTCCGCGGGCGCGCTAGCCGTGCGCCTCTCCTCGCGGATGCCGCACTCCCCCGCGTCGCGCCGCGCCGTCGTGCCCGCGGCTCCGCTCCTGGCGCTCTCGCTGACGGCGGGGGCGCTGGCGTGGGCCGCGTCCTGGGCGAGCACGAGCACGTGGTGGGCGGTGACGCCGGTCGTCATCCTGCTGCTGGTCACGGGCGCGCGCACCGCCCGCACGGACGACACCGCGCGACTGGCGACGGTCGGGGCCGCGCTCGCGGGCCTCGTGACGGCCGGCGCGCTCGCGCCGTCCCTCAGCGCCGCCCGCGTCCTCCGCCCGACGCCGACCTCCTCCGCGCTCGACGCGGCCGCGGATCCGGTCGTGCTCGTGCTCCTGGGCGCCGCGCTCGTCGTGCTCGTGGCCGGCGCCCTCCCGGGACGACCGGGCGTCCGGCGCCGCGCGCTGCTCGCGACCGTGCTGCTCCCCGCCTGCGTGACGGCCCTGGTCGTCGCGATCGTCGGCGCGGGACGCGTCGGCGGCGCCCTCACCGGATCCCCCGCCTGGTCGATCACCGCGCAGGTCGTCCTGGTCGCGGGACTCGCCGCCTGGACGGTCGGCGGGATCCGGCGCCGTGCCCTCCCGGCGCGGGCGCCCCGCGAGGAGACACCGGAGACCGCCCCGCGGCCGGCCGGCACCACGGCGGTGCGCCGCTGGCGGCTGACGACGGCCGGGCTGGTCGCGCCCGCCCTGCTGCTCGCGGTGCTGACGGCGGGCGCGCTGGTCGAGCGCGGCGGCACGCCCCACGGCACGGTCCCCGCCGCGGTCGCCCTCGTCGTCGCCTGCTCCGCTCTCGCCTACCGTCACGCGTCGCGCGCGCTCCGCGTGGCGCTCGACGTGGGCACGGCGGCCGTGGCGGCGGGGGCGTTGCTCGTCGCCGTGTCCACCGGCCCGGCGCACGCGGACCGCGAGCTCCTGTGGATCCCGCTCCTCCTCCTCACGGCCGCCGCGCTCGTCCTGTCGGTGGCCCACGACGGGCTCCTGCTGTCCCGCAGCGCGCGCCGCGCCTGGGGCTGGACGTCCCTCGGCGTGGCGATCGCGGCGCTGTGGTCGCGCCTGCTGGCGACCGGGGTCACCTCGTCGGAGGCCTACTGGCTGCCCATCGCGGGCGCGCTGCTGCTCCTCGCCGCGCTGATGCACTCCGCCGCGCTGCGCGCCGACGCGGACGGCGCCGACCACGCTTCCGGGCCGCGCGTCCGTCGTGGCGTCTCGGCGCTCACCCTCGCGGGGATCCTCACCGCCGTCCTGCCGCTCGCAGGGGTCGGTCAGGCCGACGACGTCCTGCGGCCCGCCCTCCTGATCGCGATCTGCGCGGCGCTCGCCCTGGCCGCGGCCACCGTGCTGCGTCGCGCGCCGTCCCCGGTGCGCCCGCTCCCGCGTGCGGTCGTGATCGGCGGCGGCATCGGGATCCTCGTGGTCGGCGGCACGCGCGCCCTGCGCCTCGCCGGCGGGCAGGTCGACCGCGCCCCCGCCATCGACCTCCAGCTCGCGATCACGGCCGCGCTCCTCGTCGCGGTCGGCGCGCTCACCCTGCGCGGCGCCCGGAGCCCCGCGGACTCCCGGATCGCCGGTTCGGCCTGGGCGGCCGCGACCGCGGTCGTCGTCGCCGTCATGTCCGCGTCGGTCGGTACCGGCGAGGGCGTCGTCCGTCCGCTCGTCGCGAGCGTCGCTCTGGTCGCGGGGGCCGGGGTGCTCCTCGTGCTCCGCTCCGTGCACCGCGGCGTGCTCGCGACGACCGCGGCCGTGGCGCTGATCGGCGCGGTCCTGGTGGCGCTCCTCGCCTGGCGCGGCGGATACACGCCCCTCGAGCCGGCGGCCCTGGCCGTGCCGGCCATCGTGGCCGTCCTCGTCGCCGCGGTCGGTGCCGCAGACCGCCTCAGGAACCCGCAGCCGACGTCCCTCCCGGCAGGCGCGTCGGGCGTCGTCCAGCGTGTCGTCCGGCACGCGGCGGACGGCGCGACGGGCATCCTCGTCGCCGGCACCGTGGCGGTGGGCGCCATCGACGACGCGGCCGGGCTCCCGGCGGGCCTCCTCCTCTCGGGGGTGGCCGTGCTCGTCGCCTCCTCCGGCGCGGGCTCCCGGGCACGGCACCGGATGTGGTGGTTCGCGCTCGTGCTCGGCTCCGCCGCCCTCTGGGTCGCGCTGGGCCGCGGGCACGTGGACGACGTCGAGCCCTACGTCCTGCCGCCCGCCGGCGTGATGCTCCTCGTGGCGGCGCTCCTCCAGCGGGGGTTCCCCGGCGCGCGCCGCCCGCAGGGGACGCCCGGGGCGGCGCCTGGCGCGACCCCCGCCCCGGAGTCCGGCGCCGCGCCCGTCCTCCTGGGGGCCCTGCTCCTCGCCGCCCTCCCCACGGCCGTCGCGTCCTGGACGGGGACCCCCGTGCGGGCGCTGCTCGTCGGGAGCGCGGCCGGAGTCGCCCTGATCCTCTCCGCCGCCGCCCTGCGTGCTGCCGGGGCGTCGTGGCCGGCGCGATCCCTCCTCCTCGCGACCGCCACGGCATCCGCGATCACCGTCCCGCTCGTCGGCTTCGGGAGGACCGTCGCCCAGCTGGACACGTACGCACCGGCCACGTTCGGACGCACGGACATCTGGACCCTCACGGCCGCCCTCGTCCTCGTGATCGCGGTCGCGCTCCTGCCCGCGCTCCCGGAGGAGATCGCCGGCATCCGCGTCCGGGTCCACGGCGAGGAGCCCCTCCCCGCGGCCGTCGCCGGCGCGGCTTCTTCCGGCGCGCCGTCGGCGACGTCCGCGAGCGCATCCGCCGCCAGCCGCACCCCGCGGGAGGCGCTCCTCCGCGCGGTGCCCCGCATCGTCGTGCTCGTCGCGCTGGTGGGCACGGCCTCCGCGGGGACGGCCGCGATCCTCCGTGCCCGCGTCGAGCTGCTGGACGGCGTCGGCGCGAGGTCCGCGCTCCTGGTCGGCATCCTCGCGCTGCTCCACGTCGTCTGCTCGCCCGCCGCCGCCACGGCCGCCGCGGCCGCCGCCACCCCCCTCACGGCGAGGACGGACCGGGACGGCGAGGCGTCCGACGGCGGCGGCAGCCCGACCGGCCTCCCGCTGCAGGACCGCGCGCTGGCCGTCGCGGCGCTCGTCGCGATCGGCGCGGTCGCCCTGATCCTCGCGGTCACCGGCGCGGCCGACCCGGTCGAGACCGTCACGGTCCCGATCGCCGCCGCGCTCATCGCCGTCGGTGCGCGACGCCTGCTCCGCGACCCCTCCGCCGGTAGCATGCGGCACCTGGCGCCCGGTCTCGTCGTCCTCCTCGGCCCCTCGCTCGCGGCGGACCTCGGGCCGAGCCCCGCGTGGCGGATCGTGGGCCTCGGCGTCCTCGCCCTCGGCACGCTGCTCGCCGGCGCGCGCCTCCGGCTGCGCGCGCCCTTCGTCATCGGGGCCGCGGTGCTGCTCGCGCACGCCGTGGCGCAGCTCTGGCCGTGGATCCGCGCGGCATCGGCCACCGTCCCCTGGTGGGCGTGGGCGGGCATCGGCGGCATCGTCCTCATCGCCGTGGCGGCCCGCTACGAGCGCCGGATCCGCGACCTCAAGGCGGTGGCGGCCCGCGTCTCGGCCCTGCGCTGAGAGCGGGCGACCGCCCGCCGACGGCCGGTAAGCGATGCCTCAGCTTGCTTGCGGGGCCGCCCGCGGTGCGCGAGATTGAGGTCACCGTCCGCAGCCCGCAGACCGCATCCACGCACGAGGAGTCCCCATGACCGACACCGTCCACGTCCCCACCAGCTCCGCCTCCGCCGACGTAGCCGCCGGCGTCGCGCAGTTCCTCAGCCCCGTCGTCGTCAACCTCCAGGCCCTCGCCGTCAACGGCAAGCAGGCGCACTGGCACGTCCGCGGCGCCAACTTCATCGGCGTCCACGAGTTCCTCGACGTGCTGGTCTCCCACGCGCAGGACTGGGCCGACACCGCGGCCGAGCGCGTCGTCGCCCTCGGTCTCCCGATCGACGCCCGCATCGAGACGGTCGCCGCCTCCACCACGACCGCCGCGCTCACGCCCGGGTTCCGCCCGTCGAGCGCCACCGTCGCCGAGGTCATAGCGCAGATCGACGCGACGATGGAGCTCGTCAACCGCGCCGTGCAGGAGCTCGGCGAGATCGACGTGAACAGCCAGGACGTCGCCATCGAGATCGCGCGCGGTCTCGAGAAGGACCGCTGGTTCCTCTTCGCCCACATCAGCGAGTAGCGCCGCCGCGGCACCAGCCGCCGACGGTCGAGGGGCCGGATCCGCACGGATCCGGCCCCTCCGTCACGTCAGCGCGTCGTCACGCCTGGCAGTACGGGCACCAGTAGAGCTTCCGGCCGGCGGCCTCCTCCATCACGATGTGAGTGCCGCACACCCGGCACGGCAGCCCCTCGCGGTGGTACACCCAGTGCCGGTCGGCGCGGTTGCGGAGGGCCGCCTCGAGCCTCTTGCCGCGCAGCCCGTCCATGGTCATCATCTGGCCGACCTCGACTCCCTTGCGCAGGAGCTTCGACCAGTCCCTCCAGAGGCCGCGGACCACGTCCTGGGGCACGTCGCGCCCCGGCGTGTGCGGGTTCTGCCGCGCCCGGTACAGCAGCTCCGCGCGGTAGACGTTGCCGATGCCGCTGACGACCGACTGGTCCATGAGCAGGAGCCCGATCGCGGTGGGCTTCTTGCGGACGGTGGCCGTGAAGCGGTCCTCGGAGCGCTTGCCGCCGTCGACGAGGGGATCGGGCCCGAGCTTGTCGATGGCCTGCCGCACCTCGCCGGGGTCCGCGACGACGCACGCGGTGGGGCCGCGCAGATCCGCGACCGCGTGCTCGGTGAGGAGCCGCACGCGGACCTGGCCCACGGGCTCGGGCGGCCACGCGTCGGCGGAGAACGGGTCGTGCACCTTCTCCTGCTCGGCCATGCGGAGCCGCGCCCGCCGCGGAGCCCCGATGCTGGCGAGCGAGTCCTCGGCGTCCGCGTCCACCGGCGCGTCGTCCACGCGGTCGTCGACGGGCACGTCCCCGCGCATGCCGTTCTGGCCCATCCGGTTCAGCGTCGACACGTCGCCCGCGAAGTCCCACGCGCCGTAGAGCCCGAGGTGCACGCGCAGCCAGACGTCGCCGTCGAACTCGAGGAACATCTGCTTGCCGACGGCCTTCGCGGCGAGGAGCCGCCGGCCGTCGAGCACGGCCGCACCCTCGGCGAAGCGCCCCTGGGGCGACGACGCCTGGACGACGTCGCCGACGAAGTGCGCCTCGAACTGCTTCGCGATCCGGTGGATCGAATGCCCCTCGGGCACGGCGGCCTAGTCGGTGACGGGGTGACCGGCGATGGCCCCCGTCGTCTCGTACTCGGCGAGCTGCGCGATGCGGCGGGCGTGGCGCTCCTCCGCGGAGAACGGCTCGGCGATGAACGCGTCGATGAACGACACGGCCTCGTCGACGGTGTGCTGCCGCGCGCCGATGGAGATGACGTTGGCGTCGTTGTGCTGGCGGGCGAGCACCGCGGTCGAGAGGTTCCAGACGAGCGCCGCGCGCGCGCCCGCGACCTTGTTGGCCGCGATCTGCTCGCCGTTGCCGGATCCGCCGAAGACCACGCCGAGCGCGGTCGTGCCGTCGCGCTGGTCGGCGACGACGGCGCGGGCCGCGCGGATGCAGAACGACGGGTAGTCGTCGAGCGCGTCGTACGCGGTCGGTCCGTGGTCGACGACCTCGTGGCCGGCGCCCGTCAGGTGCTCGGCCAGGTGCCGCGAGAAGTCGAGTCCCGCGTGGTCGGTCGCGATGTGGATGCGCATCGGGTGCACTCCTCCTGCCGCGCGTCGCGGCGTCGTGCCCGCACGGCGGGCGTGCCGCGTGCGAGGCGGCCGGCACCCGGGGGCGCCGGCCGCCACGGACGCGGCGGGAAAGGGATCAGTCGAAGATCGGGCCGACGGTGCGCGAGCGCTTGATCTCGAAGAAGCCGGGGTACCCGGCCACGGCGACGACGCCGTCCCACAGCTTGACGGCCTCCTCGCCCTTCGGCGCGGGCGAGATGACGGGGCCGAAGAAGGCGACGCCGTCGACCGCGATGACGGGCGTGCCGACGTCCTGGCCGACGCGCTCGATGCCGTCGAAGTGGCTAGCGCGCATCGGCTCGTCGTAGCGGTCGGTGCGGCTGGTCTCCGCGAGCTCCGCGGGGAGGCCGAGCTCGGCGAGGACCTCGGGGATGACGACATCGGCGTCCTTCTGGTCGCGGAGGTGGATCCGCGTGCCGAGCGCGTCGTACAGCGGCTTGACGTGCGGGGCGCCGTGCTCGGCCTCGACCGCGGCGACGAGTCGCGTGAAGCGGAGGGCGCGCGGGAGGAAGGCGGCGAAGTTCGGGTCGTCGGCCTTGTCCTCGTTGAGGACGGCGAGGCTCATGACCCGCCAGGTGATGTCGAGGTCGCGGTGGCGGGCGACCTCGTCCACCCAGCGGGAGGTCATCCACGCCCACGGGCAGGAGGGGTCGAACCAGAACTCGACGGCGGTCGTGCGGGGGCTGCTCTGTACGTCGGACATGCCGCAAGCCTAGGTCAGCCGACGGATTAGGATCGGCGCTGAAGCGGCGCCGCTCGCGCCCGGCATCCCGGTCCCCGACCGCTCGATGGCCCGTCACGCGAGGCGCGGTCCGCGCGCACGGCCCACCCACCTCACGGACGAGCAGGAGCACCATGCCAGGAGAGAACCTCACCCGCGTCGAGGCCGAGGAGCGCGCCGCGCTCCTCGACGTGACCGAGTACGACGTGACGCTCGACCTCACCCGCGGGGCCGAGGTGTTCGGATCCACCACGACCGTGCGCTTCACGGCCACGGCGGGCGCGTCCACGTTCATCGACGCGATCACCCGCACGGTGCACGCCGTCACCCTCAACGGCCGCGAGCTCGACCCGGCCGAGGTCAGCGACGGCGTCCGCATCCGCCTCGACGACCTCGCGCAGGAGAACGAGCTCACGGTCGTCGCCGACGCCATGTACACGAACACGGGCGAGGGCCTGCACCGCTTCGTGGATCCCGTCGACGACGAGGTCTACCTGTACTCGCAGTTCGAGGTCCCCGACTCCCGCCGCATGTTCGCGGTGTTCGAGCAGCCCGACCTGAAGTCCGTCTTCCGCTTCACCGTCACGGCGCCGTCCCACTGGGAGGTCGTCTCCAACTCCCCCACGCCCGAGCCCACGGCCGCCGCCGACGGCGCGTCCACGTGGACCTTCGAGCCGACGCTGCGCATGTCGAGCTACATCACGGCGCTCATCGCGGGCCCCTACGGCGTCGTCCGCAGCGAGCTCACGTCGAGCGACGGCCGCACGATCCCCCTCGGCGTCTTCGCCCGGAAGTCGCTCATGGAGCACCTCGACGCCGACTACGTGTTCGAGAAGACCCGCGAGGGCTTCGCGTTCTACGAGGAGCGCTTCGCGTACCCGTACCCGTTCCCGAAGTACGACCAGCTCTTCGTCCCCGAGTTCAACGCGGGAGCGATGGAGAACGCGGGCGCCGTGACGTTCGTGGAGAGCTACGTCTTCCGCTCCAAGGTCACCGACGCGGTGAAAGAGCGCCGGGTCACGACGATCCTGCACGAGCTCGCGCACATGTGGTTCGGCGACCTCGTCACCATGAAGTGGTGGGACGACCTGTGGCTCAACGAGTCGTTCGCCACCTACATCTCGACGCTGGCGACCGCCGAGGCCACCGAGTGGACGGGCGCCTGGACCACGTTCAACGCCGGCGAGAAGTCCTGGGCCTACAACCAGGACCAGCTCCCCAGCACGCACCCCGTGTACGCGACCATCAACGACCTGGAGGACGTGCAGGTCAACTTCGACGGCATCACCTACGCCAAGGGCGCGTCGGTCCTCCGCCAGCTCGTGGCGTACGTGGGCCAGGACGAGTTCCTCGCGGGCGTGGCCGCGTACTTCCAGCGCCACGCCTTCGGCAACTCGACGCTCCGGGACTTCACCCGGGAGCTCGAGGGCACGAGCGGCCGCGACCTCGAGCGCTGGACCGACCTGTGGCTCAAGACCTCCGGCGTGAACACGCTGCGTCCCGAGATCGCGACGGACGAGGACGGCGTCATCACGTCGTTCGCCGTGCTGCAGGAGGCGGCGGAGGACTACCCGACGCTCCGCCCGCACCGCCTCGCGATCGGGTTCTACGAGCTGCGCGACGCGCACCTGGTCCGCACCGAGCGCTTCGAGCTCGACGTGGACGGCGACCGCACCGAGGTCGCCGAGCTCGTCGGCCGCCAGCGCCCCGCGCTCGTGCTGCTCAACGACGACGACCTCACGTACGCGAAGGTCCGTCTCGACGCCGACTCGCTCGAGGTCGCGATGCGCCACCTCGCCGCGTTCGAGGACTCGCTCGCCCGATCGCTCGTCTTCGCCTCCGTGTGGGACGCGACGCGCGACGGCGAGATCCGCGCCCGCGACTACGCGCGGCTCGTGCTCGACAACGTCGCCACCGAGGACGAGTCGACGGCCCTCCGCTACGCGCTCGCGCAGCTGACCGTCGCGGCGACCACCTACTCGGCGCCCGACCACCGCGACGAGCTGCTCGCCACGGTCGCCTCCGAGCTGTGGGCGCTGACGGCGCAGGCGGCACCCGGATCCGACAACCAGTTCCAGTTCCTGCGCACCTTCGCGCAGGTGGCGGCGGAGCCCGCGCAGCTGGACCACGTGCAGGCGCTGCTCGACGGCAGCGAGACGCTCGAGGGCGTCGAGATCGACGCCGACCTCCGCTGGGAGCTGCTCACGGCGCTCGTCGCGGGCGGTCGCGCCGGCACCGCGGAGATCGACGCGGCCCTCGCGGCCGACCGCACGGCCACGGGCGCGCAGTCGGCGGCCCAGGCCCGTGCGGCGCTGCCGACCGCAGAGGGCAAGCAGGCGGCGTGGGCGTCCGTCTGGGAGGCGGACACCGAGCCGAACACCATCGTGCGCACCACGGGCCTCGGCTTCCGCCGCGCGGCCGACACGGAGCTCCTGCGGCCGTACATCGGCGCGTACTTCGCCGCGCTGCAGGGCGTGTGGGAGTCGCGGAGCTACGCCATCGCGGCGGCGCTCATCGGCGGCTTCTACCCGTCGCCGCTCGCCGACCAGGAGCTGCGTGACGCGACCGTCGCGTGGCTCGACGCGAACCCCGAGCCGCCGGCGCTCCGCCGCCTGGTCAGCGAGCTGCTGTCGGGCGTCGAGCGCGCGCTCCGGGCGCAGGCGAAGGACGCCGAGTAGCACCAGCCGCACGATCCCGACGGGGACGGTCGCCCAGGCGGCCGTCCCCGTCGTCGTCCCGTCCCGGCATCTCGGGGAGCGCCCCGACCCGCGCGGACCCAGGACCGGCCCGGCACCCCGCCGGTACACTCGGGCGGATGACCACCCCTCTCCTCCTCCCCCTCGGAAGCGCGTCGCGATGGACCTGAGCATGGTGTGCTGCGGCGACGGCTCGTTCTTCGCCACGTGGGGCGTGCTGATCAGAGTCATCTCCTACGTCCTCGGCGGCATACTCCTGCGCTGGATCCTCCTGGTCGTCATCCGCCACACCGTCGACCAGATCGTCACGGGCGTCAAGAAGCGGCAGAACGTCGACGACACGCAGTCGATCCAGGCATCACCGCTCACTGCCGTCCGCGTCGTGCAGCGCACCCGGACCCTCGGAAGTGTGCTGAGCAACATCACCACCGTCGTGATCGTGGTCATCGTGCTCGCGAGCGTGCTCTCCGAGGTGGCCCCCAACGTCACCAGCTCCCTCGCCCTCCTCACCGCCGCCCTCGGCGCCGGCCTCGGCTTCGGCGCGCAGAACATCGTCAAGGACATCCTCAACGGCCTGTTCATGGTCGTGGAGGACCAGCTCGGCGTCGGCGACGTGGTCGACGTCGGTCCCGCGACGGGTGTCGTCGAGACGGTCGGCATCCGCATCACGACGCTGCGCGACGTGAACGGCACGCTCTGGTTCGTGCGCAACGGTGAGATCCTCCGCGTCGGCAACATGTCGCAGGGCTGGGCGCGCGTGGTCATCGACCTCGCCGTCCCCTACGACACGGACGTGCAGGCCGTGCAGGAGCGCATGCTCGCCACGGCGACCGAGCTCGCGACCACGTCGAAGTGGCGCTCGCGCATCGTCGAGCGGCCGGAGCTGTGGGGCATCGAGTCGATCTCCGAGTCGGCCGTGGTGATCCGCATCGTCGTCAAGACGCGGAGCAACGCCCGCGACGACGTCTCCCGCGAGCTCCGCGGCCGCCTCAAGGCCGCCCTCGACCAGATGGGCGTCACGCTGCCGTCGCTCACCGCCGTCGTCCTCACGGGTTTCGACAGCGCGGCCAGCGTCGGTGGGGCGCACCCGCCGCGCACCGTCCCGACCCCCGTGCAGCAACCCGAGGCGCCCGCCCCGAAGAAGCGCGCCGCGCGCAAGTCGGCCCCGCGCACCACGTCCGCCGCGCCGGCGGCCGGCGCCGCACGGGAGGCCGGTGAGTCCCCGGTGGTCCGCGGCGCCGCGGGCTCCCGCCCGGATCCGCGCGCCACGCAGATGATCCCCGCGCAGGACCCCGCGTCCGCGCGCCCCGACGAGGACGACGAGGTCACGGCCACCTGGACGGTCCTCCCCGAGGAGCCGACGACCTCGCCGTCCTCCGAGGCCGCGCCCGACGCGACCGACGCGACCGACGGATCCGACGACGCCGCTCCCCCGAAGCCGCCGCGCGCCCCGCGCACGCCGCGGAAGCCCACCACGCCGCCCGAGGGGTCCTGATGCCCGACCTGCTCGCGAGCTCCTTCTACGACGACGTGGGCGGCCGGCCCACGTTCGAGAAGCTCGTCCGCGAGTTCTACCGGGGCGTGACCGAGGACCCGGTGCTCGTCGCGATGTACCCGGAGGAGGACCTCGAGGGCGCCATCCAGCGCCTCACGGGCTTCCTCGAGCAGTACTGGGGCGGGCCCACGACATACAGCGAGGAGCGCGGCCACCCGCGGCTGCGGATGCGGCACATGCCGTTCCGGGTGAATCCCGACGCCCGCGACCGCTGGCTCGCGCACATGCGCGTCGCGGTCGACGCGCTCGACCTGTCGCCGATGCACGAGGCGCAGCTCTGGGACTACCTCGAGCGCGCGGCCCACGCGATGGTGAACACGTTCGACGAGCCCTGACGTCCGGCCGGCGGCAGCTCCGGTCGCCGGACGCCTCCGGCGCGTCCGCCTACAGCCGGCGGATCAGCACGTGCCCGCGCGACGTGGTGAGCCGGGTCCACGGCCCGGTCCGGAACACGGCGACCGGCGCCTCCGCGTCGTCCGGCGCAGCGCCGTCGGTCGCGGCGTCGGCCACGGGATCCGGCCCGAGGAAGCCCAGGCTGTAGGCCGCGAAGGCCCCGCCGGCGAGCACGTCGGGGGCGCCCTCGACGGCGCGGCCCCAGACCTCGCCCCGCACGCGGGACACGATCTGCTCGCCGATGCCCGACGGCACGGCCGCCGCGACCTCGTCGATGCCGGCCCGCGCGGCGGCGCGGAGCGCGGCGGCCGGTGCGTCGTCGCGCCGCTCCCAGCCGGCCCGCGGCGGCGAGATGCCGGCCCACGGCGCGGTGGCGACATCCGGCGGCACGAGGACCCCGACGGGCTCGCCGGGCGATCCCGTGGCGGGCCCCTCCAGCCGTGCGAGCCGGTCGAGCAGCGCGCGGATCGGCACGACGCTGTCGACGGGCGCCTGCGTCTCCGCGGCGAACGTGCGGAGCCCGAGGACGGTGGGCGCCCGGTCGAGGAGGCCCGCCGGCTGCAGCACGGACGTGTAGACGGCGAGCACGCCGCCGGATCCGATGAGCCGCACGGCCCCGTCGTCGACGCGGGCGGAGCGCCCGAGGAAGGTCTGCAGATCGCCGAGGGCGAGGGCGTCCCGGAGGGCGAAGGAGGGCGTCATGGCCTGTCTAAGCTACT
>Ga0308163_10003070_pt1 | contig 14342 bp, 5 predicted proteins | sample PhyTR1_FD_201037 | JGI IMG/M metagenome (GOLD analysis project Ga0308163, IMG submission 201037) | Phyllosphere microbial communities from UC Gill Tract Community Farm, Albany, California, United States - DLSLT.R1 | ecosystem: Host-associated > Plants > Phyllosphere > Unclassified | place: USA... | reverse complement strand
ACCGACAAGAGCGTGACCTCACCGATGTCGCTGATCATCACCGGCTTCGCTCCGGTGGTCGACATCCGCAAGACCCTGACCCCGCAACTGCGCATGGACAAGGGCGAAACCGACCTCATCCTCATCGACCTGGGTCGTGGTCAGAACCGCATGGGCGCCTCGATTCTGGCTCAGGCGCATGGCAAGTTGGCCAACCGGGCACCGGACGTCGACGATGCCGAAGACCTCAAGGCATTCTTCGCCGTGATCCAGGGCCTCAACGCCGACGGCCACCTGCTGGCCTACCATGACCGTTCCGACGGTGGCCTGATGGCCAGCGTGGTGGAAATGGCCTTCGCCGGTCATTGCGGGCTCAACCTGCAACTGGCCACCGTGGCCCATAGCCGCGAGGAAGTGGGCGCGGTGCTGTTCAACGAAGAACTGGGCGCGGTGATCCAGGTCCGTCAGGACGCCACGCCGATGATCCTGGCGCAGTTCAGCGCCGCAGGCCTGGGCAACGACTGCGTGGCCGTGATCGGCCAACCGATCAACAACGGTGCGGTGAACATCCGCTACCACGACGAGGTGCTGTTCAGCGGCGAGCGCCGTCTGCTGCAACGCCAATGGGCCGAGACCAGCTACCAGATCCAGCGACTGCGCGACAACGCCGTCGGCGCCGATCAGGAATTCGATGCGCTGCTCGAAGAAGACAACCCAGGCCTGAGCTTCAACCTCAGCTACGACGTCAACGAAGACATCGCTGCGCCGTACATCAAGAAGGGTGTCCGTCCACAGGTGGCCGTGCTGCGCGAGCAGGGCGTCAATGGCCAGGTCGAGATGGCCGCAGCCTTCGACCGTGCCGGCTTCAATGCCATCGACGTGCACATGAGCGATATTCTTGCCGGCCGTGTCGATCTCAACGAGTTCAAAGGCCTGGTCGCCTGCGGCGGCTTCTCCTACGGTGACGTGCTGGGTGCCGGTGAGGGCTGGGCCAAGTCGGCACTGTTCAACGCCCGTGCCCGTGATGCGTTCCAGCAGTACTTCGAGCGCAGCGACAGCTTCACCCTCGGCGTGTGCAACGGTTGCCAGATGATGTCCAACCTGCACGAACTGATTCCGGGCAGCGAGTTCTGGCCGCACTTCGTGCGTAACCGTTCCGAGCAGTTCGAAGCGCGCGTTGCGATGGTCCAGGTGCAGGAATCCAATTCGATCTTCCTGCAGGGCATGGCCGGTTCGCGCATGCCGATCGCCATCGCCCACGGTGAAGGGCATGCCGAGTTCGCCAGCGAAGAAGCACTGCTGGAAGCCGATCTGTCCGGTTGCGTGGCGATGCGTTTTGTCGACAACCACGGCAAAGTCACCGAAGCCTATCCGGCCAACCCGAACGGCTCGCCGCGCGGGATCACCGGCCTCACCAGCCGTGACGGCCGCGTGACGATCATGATGCCGCACCCGGAGCGTGTGTTCCGTGCGGTGCAGAACTCGTGGCGTTCGGAAGACTGGAACGAAGACGCGCCGTGGATGCGCATGTTCCGTAATGCTCGCGTGTGGGTTAACTGATCGTCGTGTACAAGTTGGCGTTTTTTGTTCCTGACAGTCATGTCGAGGTGGTCAAAGGGGCTGTGTTCGCTGCCGGTGGTGGGCGGATCGGTGACTATGACCACTGTGCGTGGCAGGTGCTTGGCTCTGGTCAGTTTCGACCGTTGGACGGCAGTCAGCCGTTTATCGGTCGGGCGGGGCAGGTTGAGCGGGTTGAGGAATGGAAGGTTGAGCTTGTTGTTGCGGATGAGTTGATTGTTGCTGTTGTGGCGGCGTTGAAGCTCAGTCATCCGTATGAGACGCCGGCTTATGAGGTGTGGCGGCTGGAGGATTTCTGATCTTCTTGGCTGCTTGAACGGGAGACCCGCAGATGAGTGATTGTCTGCGGGTTTTTTGTTGGCTTTGGTTTTGTTTGAATTGGGTGAATATCCGTTGCTTCGGGTGTGGCGGCTGGCGGTTTCGCCCTTACGGCGAGTCACCTTTTCCAAACGCCAAAAAGGTAACCCAAAAGGCTTGCTCCTGCGTTCGGCCCTCGCAGGCTCGGGTTCCTTCGCTGCGGGACTGATCCGGGCGCAGCGGCTCCGGTTTGCTTCGCTGCACCTCCTTCCGCTGTGTTCGACTTCGTCGAACGGTCGCTGCGCTCCCACGCCCGGATCAATCCCTCCACTCAGCCTTCCGACGTCGCCGGTGGATCAAGATCAAAAGCACTCGAGCTTGCGCTCATTGTGTAGGAGCTGCCGAAGGCTGCGATCTTTTGCTTTTGCTTTTCTGTGGGAGCGAGCCTGCTCGCGAAGGCGGCCTGACAGCCGACCTGTTTCTCACTGAATGCACCCGATCAACCTGTGGGAGCGAGCCTGCTCGCGATGAGACCCATTCAGGCGCCCGAGAACTTGAAATTGTTTAAATCCGGTACCCAATGACCAGAACCTTCCCACAAGGTTTTCAGGTTGTCCGTCGGACGTGCGATCTCTAGTCTTTTGGTGTCGCCGAAACTTCGGCGATCGGGTGTGAGAACCCTTAGGAACTGTTAATCCACAATCAGTACCACCATAATCGCCGCCGGCATTCCTGCTGTCTGCATTGTTATGGCGGCTGTGTGCGGGCGGACTTCGGTCCGGCCGGGCTTGTTCCTACCGGTTTCTCACCCCGCACACTGCTGCCACCACTCCGCCGCGTGAGAAACGGCAAGTGATTGGCTATTGATGAGGAACGTATCAATGTCAAAACCTGTCCCCGACCCACCCCTCGAACCAACCACCCCCCTCGAACAAACCATCCGCGCCGACGACCTCGCGAAAAACCGCGAAGCGATCAAGCGCGCTCTGGATTTTTACCTGTGCCCACAGCCGAGCAAGGCGTGCCCGCCCAGCACCATGTTCCTCATCCAGCCCGACGTCGACACCGAGACCCTGCTCGCCCACGCCTGTGAATCCCTCGCTTCAGCCAACACCCTGGCCAGTGATTTCGCCGATCAGTTGGGGCGACCGCAGCGCAATACGGCGCTGGCGATTCAGCAGATCATCATGCTCGCTGAGCTGGCGGTGAACCGTGCGCTGGATCGGGTGGATCCTTAGGCGTGAAAAAACCACCGGGCCGTCGAGCCCGGTGGTTTTCCACGACGTGCAATCGCGTGGATGTCACGTCACCTGTGTCAGCTTGACGTCCGTTACAAGCATATCGACCAAGGTCCGCAGGTATTTGAAGCTCTGATCTTTTTTCTCCCAGCGATCAACGAAGAACAGACCCTTGTCATTGATCTGAATCGGCGTCTCAACGATCTCGCCGGTCCTGGATTTATGCACCACGCTGGCGTTGCGGGTGTCTGCGTTTTCGATCAGGAAATCGCCGTATCGGGTCAGTCTGCTGCGACTGACAGAAGGCGTCACAGCAGGCTTTTTCGTTCCGGGGACGGCCACCTCCATCACAAAGTCGCTGCTCAAGGCCCTTACGTTGGCGTCGCGCCTGCCGCTGACAAACTCCCACGACCCACGGTGAATATCCCGGGCCAGTTCGGGGGCGGTGTCGCGCACGTGCAGGCTGACGGCGGAGAGTGTATCGGCCAGACCTGGCACACCGAGGTTGTAATTGGTATGCGCACTGCCGATAAAGGCCACCCATTTATGCGGCCCGTTGGCCAGTTGATCAGCCTCGATCACTTGGGTTGCGAAATAGCTGAACATCTCGTTTCGCGAGACGTGTTCGTCATACACGCCCTTGAGGTGATAGGACGCCGGGCAATCGAGGGCTCTGATGCGAATGTTGTATTTGGCCGCCGCCTGACAGACCGCCGTGTACGTATCGCTCCCTGTGTAAGTCGGCATCTGTCCTTGGTCCTGACGATACAGATACGCCTTCAGCCTGTCGGGCATGCGTTGGGTGCGCAGAAAAATGTCCAGATCCGCCTGGTGCAGGTCGGTGAACAGGTGCTCGACATACAACGTGTCATAGCCTGCTTCCTTGAGGGCTTTCATGTGTTTTTTCAGCAGTGCTTTGCTCGCGACATCGCCGTGGGCTTCGCCGATCAGCAGATTCAAGCGTGCGTCGGTCAGTTGCCGCAAAAACGCCTCGAATGTGCAGTCTGATGTGAGCGCGGGCAGGATCGGCGCGTCGGGAGGAACGTAGTCGGTAAAGGCGTCTCTGGCGGCTTTTTCCAGACGTTTGCGTTGGGCAAGGAAAGCGTAATAGGCCGTTCTTTCACTGGGTACTGTCGGGGTGTAATTGGAGTCCATGGAATTGGGCTGCTGCAACATTTCAGCAATATCGTCGCGCAGTGGCGAAGCAATATCGAATTCGCTGAAGTGGTCAACAGCGACACCTGCGGCGGGCGGCCTGGAGGCGGGTAAAGGCGCCCTGTATGTACTCGGCATCTGTACGAGGTAATCACCTTGCGCTGTCGCGTCTCCCGCGATGGCACCGGGCGCATCCCTGCTTATGCGTGCGGGTTGGTACAAGTCGATGTCTTCAATACGCACGGCTACGGCCTCGTGCAGGTCGGCCAGGCCGGGGGTGTTGTCGAACGTGCTCATGCGCGACTGCTCGGTCAGGGCAATCCAGCGCTCTTCGCCGATCTCGGCCATATCGGTGGCAAGCGCTTTGTGCGAATAGAAGTTTCTGATGCGATTGTTTCGCGGGGTCAAAGGCGAGAGCCTGGACATCACCATGATCCCTTCGAGTTGATAACTGGTCGAGCCGTCCAGCGCATGGATACTCATGCCTTTTTCCCGTGCCTTGCGCACCAGTGCCAGGTAAGAGAAAGGCGCGTCTGGCTCATGCCTCATGGCTTTATCGAGCGCTTTCAGATGTTTCTTGATATGGCGCCAGGATTCTCCCTTGTTGAATTTTTCCAGTTTGAGATGAAATACGTCTCCCGGCAGGTATTCGATGAAGAGGTGCTTGTAGCCGTTCTCCAAAAGCACGTCGAGATTTTCGATCAGTGCCTGTTTGCTGGCGATAGAGCCCGGCTGTGCACCGATGACCAGATTCTTTGCAGCGAATGCATCGCTGGCGATCAACTGTGCGAATGAGGTGTTGGCGGCCACCGCGGGTACTTCGGCACGGGCGGACAGCGGTGCGAGTTGGGCAAAATGGCGCGTGGCGTCCGTGGTGAGTTTTTCCACCTGTTGCAGATAGGCTTTGCGCATCTTGGCCATTTTGTCGACCACGTTGACCAGAATGACCTGAGGTGAGAAACCCATGTAATGCTCGCCCTCTTGGAGCATTCGTCCTCGCGCTTGGGGATCCAGCAACTCTTCGACGCGTTCCCGGTACTTGATCGCGACGCCGTAGTCTTTATGCGGGCCGGGTGTCTCGGGCACGGCTTCGTATTTTGGTGCACCGCCGGACAGGCCGCTGCGCACCATCACTCCGTCGGAGTTGCGCACGGTCAGAATGCCGGTAGAAAGCAATCCGGAGCCATTCGGATCCGGGCGGTAGAGCAAATGACGGCCGAGTGCGTCCGGGTGAGTGCTCGCGAAATACGACTGGCCTCTGAAAACGACGGCATGCATATCGTCCCGGACCGGTTCGGTCGCCATCTGGTCGATCAATGGCAGAGCATCCTGTTGCTCGTCGCCAACAGTGGCGGCAGCCCGACGCAACGGGCGCCGGACGGGCTTGAGTGAACGCAGCGCCGGACGCAGATCCGTCAGCACCGCGCCGGCACTGTTGAACAGATAACCGAGCAAGTGCCGGAACGCTTCGTTGTTATTACCCTGACGATAGGCATGCAGGGCGAGCATCGCGTCCTTGAAGGCCAGCAACAGGCCGGTGCTCAGGCTCAACAGCGGGAACGGCGCGGTGGCGATGGCGGCGACCCATTCAACGCTCGTCCAGATCAGGCCGGCGATCATTTCGGCGCGACTGGTGGTCGTGGCATGGACGTTGTCGATCCGCCGTTGCAACTTCATGTCGTAGAGTGCGGTACGCAGGTCGCTGACGGCGTCGGCCGGGCGCATCGAGTCATAACGGGCGGGGCTGGGGGTGGTTTTGTTGAGGTCTTTGGGCAGTTTCTTGCGGATGTTTTCCAAATGCGTGCGAACCCGGGTCTGGGCGCTGACACCCACCCGCTGGGTCAGGTATTCGATCATGCCGGACTGCAGCAGCAGGTAATTGAACAGGCGCGCTTCGCGAAAACGAACGCCGTCCGGTGCGTCCGGCGTATACAGCAGAACCGGATTACGGCCATGGCTGAACAACCAGGCATCGATCACCCATTCGCCGTCGATCATCAACCGGTGGATCGGGTATTTCGTCCGCGTCTGCCCCGACGTTTGATCCATGCTGCTGATGCTTTGCTGGAGCCATTGCAGGTCGCTGCTGGTGATATGTCCTTGCAGCTGGCATTCCAGCGCGGCGCTTTGCATCTGGCGTTGAGTGATGACCAGTGTCGCGTTGCGTCGGAACGCGTAGCCTTCGCTTTTCGAATCCTGCAGCTCGGTTTTGACTTTGTCGGTATAGCGTTTGCCGACCCATACACCGGTAACCGAGCGGGCTACGTTCTGCGCGGTCAGGCTACTGATATCGACGCCTTGCGGACCTTTGAAGCGCGCCGAGCGTGAGAATTTCTGGTCGAGAAAACCGACGCCGTCGGCATAGCCGTCGCGATACAGCCGGGTATAGGTCAACGGCGCGGGTGTCCATGAGGGCACGATCGACTTTGGCGAATAGGCCCAGACGGTGTCGGGGTCGACGTCGTTGGCAGGGCGCTTGAGCAAGCGGTTCAGGCTGATCTTCGCTTGCGCATGCACGTAATCGTCAAACGCCTGAAAACGTCCGCCCGACAGCGGATGCTGATTGAACGCGCGCAAAGCCCCCTCGGCGTCGTCGCTCAGGGTCGACAGTTTTCGGCGATTGGCCGCAGTGGTCGAGCGATACCACACCGGGGTGCTGAAATCGTAGTCGTCGATGCGTGTGGCGAGCATGTGTTCAGCCATCGCTTTGAGGCAATCGAGATGGTTGCCCAGGTGGTCGAACGTGACTTTCTGGTGCTCTGCTGCTTCCGGCTTCAGGCTCAGCCCCGACAATACCTTGCGCAGGGTCGAACGAAAGCGCATCGGTGCGCGGCTGATCAGATAGCCGGCCATGCTTTCGGCGGCGTCATTCTGCTTGGCCCAACCCAGTAGATGGGTCTGCAATTGGCGCTCGCTGTCGAACGCCTCGAACTGGCGTTCACGGGGCGCCTGCGGTGTGCAGAGCAGCAGGCGGCGGGCCGCGCCGGAGTCGTCGTTCTGACGCAGCACCCACAGATCCTGCAGTTGGGCGCCATGCAAGGACAGCGTGGCGGCGCGCAGCTGTGGATCGCTGCCGTTACGCAGGCGCTGGAGCATTTGCAGATCGCTGTCGAGCAGGTGGCCTTGCAGCGCTGCGGCATGGGCAAGCGCGACGATGCGCTGGTCGAGCATCTGCTCGATGGCAGGTTTGATCGCGGATCTGGCCTGCATCTGCGTTTGCAAGCGTGCGAAGTCGACGCGCGGTTCCAGCGCCACTGCCTGCTTGATCACCCAGGCGGGCGTCACGTCCGCATACTCGTCGGATAACGGCAGGTCGTTGTAAGTCAGCCGGGTGTTACTGAGAAACGCCGAGCCCGGCAACTCATCGCCAGTGTGCGGGCCGCGCAAGGTCAGTTCGAGCAGATTGCCCTTGTGCACATAGGCGCCGTAGCCGGGGACCTGCCGATTCGTAGTGATCTGCAGCTGGTCCGGTTCCAGATCGTCGATTTGCAAATCATCACTCAGCCGTTCCAGCCATTGGTGGCGGGCCACGGCGATCAGGCTGACCGCCGGGCCCATCAGGTCAAGCAGGTTTTGCCGGGCCTGATTGTAGTTGCCCAGGTGCAACGCCAGCTCGGCCCGCTTGGCCGCGTCGGCGCTGCGGTACCAGTCCGGCGCGCTGTTGCGCAAATGCCGCTCGAACAGGGTTTGTGCCTGAAGCGCCAGGCGCGGGGTGAGATCCGGCAGCGCAGTGTCGATGGCGCGCTCCAGCTCGGCGATCAGTACAGCGCCATCCTGCTGCGGGTTGGCGGCAAAACTCAATGCATGTTCGATATCCAGGGTGCGCTTTTCGATCAAGGCATCGTAGATGTGTTCGAACAGCGGTTTGCTGTCGATGGGCGCCAGCTGCAATGGCCAGATTCCTGCTGTACCGACATCGTGGTAGCGGCTGGGCAGCAGTTGCATCAACTCGCCACGGCTGATGCTGTGCTTCATGGTCTGGAGCAGATGGGCATCGAGATCAGCCAGGGAATTGAACAGCTCCAGGCCCCTGGCCGGTGTGAACAACACGACGAAGCCAGCGCTCTGGTCGGTCAGCAGATCACTGACTTTCGGGGTGTCGTTTTGCGTAACAACAAAGGCCCCGGCGAGCTCGACAGTGGTTTGCTGATAAGTGAACTGCAACGCATACATGGCCGGGCGCAAGAGCGGGCCGAGCGCCAGTTTCTGCATCAGCTCACCAGCCTGCGGATGCAGCAGGCGATCGGTGACGGCCTGTTTCGCCTCGTACTCAAGCGCAGTGAAGCCGGCGTCGTATTTGAGGAAGGTTTTTGCCGCTTTGCCGTCGATCTGGTCACGCAGGTCCATGTTGATCAGTTGCGTGCTGAGGCGCACCTTCAGCGTGGCGATCAGTTGCTTGCCTGCCTCGCTTTGCAGGTCGCTGGTTGCCAGTGCCTGATAGAGCGCGCGACTGCGTTGCAGGTAGCCGTCGCGATAGGTTTTCAGCTGCTCTTCGAGGCGTTTGAGATGAGCCTGCTCGGTGCTCGGTTTGTGCTCGGGCAACAGCGGGGTTTCGGTGTTGAAGAGCAGACGGCCGATCTGGTTCAGATCGTTTTTGATCTCGTCGGGTGTGGGGGCGTTGGGGGTGCTCATGGGCACGATTTCCATGCTGGGGATGAAGGGCCAGCATGGCGAGCGGGGCGTGGAGGAGGGTGGTATCCATGTATCGTGCGCGGGCCGGAATTTCCCCGCCCGCTCCAGCCCTCTCGTTACCCGCGCAGATCAAACCTGCGCGCTGACCTCCCCGCGACTCAGCAATGCCTCGATCGCCCCGCTCAAACTCGCGGCCTTGTCCCCCACCAGCAAATGCCAGACGCCACCGTCCAACTGGCTGACACCCAGACAGCCGAGCGCTTTGAGCTGCGCATCGGACAACACCTTGGCATCGGCCAGTTGCAAGCGAATGCGGGTCATGGCGATGCAATCGAGTTGCAGCACATTGTCGCGACCGCCCAGTGCATTCAGCCATTGCTGTGCCTCGTTGCGGGTAAGCGCAACGGTCTTCGGCTCATCGGCAACCACTGCGGTGTCCACCAAAGCTGTTCGGCCCAGCGCAGGCATGGCCAAGCGAATCTCATCGGCAATGCTGTCAGCCAACGGCCCGACCACGACCTGCAAACTGCCGCCCTTGCCCGGGCGCACCACCGCCATCGCGCCCAGTGCTTTCAGCTCGGCATCCGAGGCCTTGTTGCGATCGACCATCTCCAGGCGCAGTCGGGTCGTGCAGGCGCCGACGGTGAGCAGATTCTCGGCGCCGCCCAAGGCTTTGATATACGCGCTGGCGCGTTCGGTTTCCGAAAGCACGGCTTTTTCTGCCGTGGCCACGTCTTCGCGCCCCGGCGTCTTCAGGTTGAAGCGGCGAATACAGAAGTCGAAAACCAGGTAATAGATGACCGCATAAGCCAGCCCGACCGGCACCACCAGCCAGCCATTGGTCGACTTGCCCCAGCCGAGAATCATGTCGATGAAGCCACCGGAAAAGGTGAAGCCCAGATGAATGTTCAAGCCGTTGGTGATCGCCATCGACAGCCCGGTCAGCAGCGCGTGCAGGAGGAACAGCAACGGCGCGAGAAACATGAAGGCGAATTCGATCGGCTCGGTCACACCGGTCAGAAACGAGGTCAGCGCCATCGACAGGAAGATCCCGCCCATCACCTTGCGCCGCTCCGGCAAAGCGTTGCGGTACATCGCCAGGCACGCGGCGGGCAGGCCGAAGATCATCATCGGGAACATGCCGGTCATGAACTGGCCGCCCTTCGGATCGCCGGCAAAATACCGCGACAGATCGCCGGTCACCAAGGCGCCCGTGGTCGGGTCGGTGAAGTTGCCGAAGACGAACCACGCCATGTTGTTGAGGATGTGGTGCAGGCCGGTGACGATCAGCAGGCGGTTGAACACGCCGAACACGAAGGCGCCGATGCTGCCGCTTTCCATCATCAGCGCGCCGAACGCGTTGATGCCCTGCTGGATCGGCGGCCAGATATAGCCGAACAGCACGCCCAGACCCACCGCCGCGAACCCGGTGACAATCGGCACAAAACGCCGGCCACCGAAGAACGCCAGATACTCCGGCAACTTGATGTCCTTGAAGCGGTTGTACAGCGCACCGGCCATCAGGCCGCTGACGATCCCGGCGAGCATGCCCATGTTGATGGTCGAGTCGAGCACCTTGAGCGTGGAGATCATCACCAGATAACCGATCACCCCGGCCAGGCCGGCGGTGCCGTTGTTGTCTTTGGCGAAACCGACGGCGATGCCGATGGCAAAAATCATCGCCAGGTTGGCGAAGATCACTTGCCCGGCATCGTGAATGATCGCGATGTTCAACAGGTCCGTGTCGCCCAGGCGCAGCAGCAGGCCGGCAATCGGCAGGATCGCAATCGGCAGCATCAGCGCGCGGCCCAGGCGTTGCAGGCCTTCGATGAAGAGTTGGTACATGGCGTTTGTCCTTTTTGTTTTTGTTAGCGCAGAGGCCAATGTTGATGACAGGCATGGCGAACGGCGGCGGCGCTGGACAGCTTGAGCAAGTCACGGCTCAGGCGCTGACATTCGGCTTCATGCAACTGACGTACGCGGTCCTTGATTTCACCGATCTGCACCGGGCTCACCGACAGTTCGGTGACGCCGAGGCCGATCAGCACCGGCGTGGCCAGCGGGGCGGAGGCGAGGGCGCCGCAGACACCGACCCAGCGCTTGTGCACCGCCGCGCCTTCGCAGGTCATGGCGATCAGGCGCAGCAACGCCGGATGCAGGGCATCGACCCGTGCCGCCAGCCCGGCGTGGTCGCGGTCCATGGCCAGGGTGTATTGCGACAGATCGTTGGTGCCGATCGAGAGAAAGTCGGCGTGTTCGGCCAGTTGTTCGGCTTGCAGTGCGGCGGCGGGGACTTCGATCATCACGCCGATTTCCGGGCGCTCGGTAATGCCCAGCTCGAGGCGCAAGGCATCGACGCGCTGGCGGATGTGCAGCAGTTCGTCGACCTCGGTGACCATCGGCAACAGAATCCGGCAACGCGACAACGGCTTGACCTGCAACAGCGCGCGCAGTTGCTGATCGAGAATTTCCGGCCGCGCCTGGGCCAGCCGAATGCCGCGCAGACCGAGCACCGGGTTGGCCTCGGCGGGCAGCGGCAGGTAGTCGAGTTGCTTGTCGCCACCGACGTCGATGGTGCGGATGATCACTGACTTGTCGCCCATGGCATCGATCACCGCTTGATAGGCGCTGCGCTGTTCTTCGACGTCCGGTGCAGTCTGGCGATCGACGAAGAGAAACTCGGTGCGCAACAGGCCGACGCCATCGGCACCGTTGGCAAAAGCGTCTGCCGCTTCGTTGCTTGAGGCGACGTTGGCGACCACTTCGATGTGCACGCCATTGCGGGTTTCAGCGGGCAAATGGGCCTTGGCCTGTTGGCTGTCGCGGCGCTGCTGGCGCTGGATTTGTGCCTGTTGCACTTCGCTCAGGCGCTCGGCGTTTGGGGTCAATTCGAGGCGCCCGTCGTCAGCGTCGAGCACCACGGCTTGATCTTGCGGCTGCTCAAGCAATTGCGCGCCCAAAGCGACGATGCACGGCAGACCTTTGCCGCGCGCCAGAATCGCGACGTGGGAGGTCGCGCCGCCTTCGGCCATGCACAACCCGGCGACACCTTGCGCGCTGAGTTGCAGCAGATCCGATGGCGTCAGTTCATGGGCGGCAACGATGGCGCCGGCCGGCACCTGGTATCCCCAGGCCTCGCCAAGCAGAGCGCGCAGGACGCGTTGCTTGAGGTCGCGCAAATCGTTGGCACGTTCGGCCAGCAGCGGACTGCCGGTGCCTTGCAGCATGTCGCACTGGGTGTCGATCGACTGACTCCAGGCGTGCGTCGCTGCGGTGCCTTGCGCGATGAATTGCTGCGCGGCGTCGAGCAGGGCCGGGTCTTCGAGCAGCGCCATGTGTGCAGCGAAGATCGCTTCTTCGTCGGCGTTCTTGTGCTTTTTCGCCTGGGCGAGGGTGGCGGCGATTTCGCTGCGCACCGCGTTCAATGCCGTTTCAAGCGTCTGCTGCTGTTGCACTGGATCGTGATGGCCCGTATCCGCCGGCAAGGTGATCGCGTTCAAGCGAAACAACGGCCCGGCGACCAGCCCTGGCGCGGCGCAAACACCATGCAACACCCCAGCCTCGGCCGGACGTTTCAGCGCGGCTGTGGTGGTCGGCGCTTGCGCGTGATGATCGTCCGGCAGCGCCGTGGCCAATGCGCTGAGCAGAGCTTGCAATGCGGCATCGGCGTCCGGCCCCTGACAACTGACCTGCACCTTATCCTGCTCACCAATCGCCAGCCCCATCAAACCGATCAGACTGTTGCACGGCGCCGATTTGCCGTTGAAGTGAAGCTGTGAGTGGCTGCTGAACCCCTGGGCGGTCTGGCGGATCAGCGCAGCGGGGCGCGCATGCAAGCCGCCGCGATGAGCGACCTGCACTTGACCACGAACCTCAGGCCCGCCGCTTGTATCGGTATTCGCCGCCACCACATTGCGCGCGATGATGTGCAGCAACGGCTCGCCGACTTTCACCGCTTTGAGGGTGATCGGCCGCACCTGAAAATCCGCGCTGTTGGTCAGGATCAACAGGCTGACCAGGCTTTTGCAGTGCTGGCCGACCTTGTCCAGGTCATAGCGCAGCAGCGGCTGACCGAGGCTGACGCGATCGCTTTCCTTGACCAGCATGGCGAAACCTTCGCCGTTCAGCTCAACGGTATCGAGGCCCAGATGCAGGAGGATTTCCGCACCGTTGTCGGCACGCACGGTCACCGCGTGGCTGCTGCGCGCGACGTGGATGACCACCCCGGCGCAGGGCGAATACAGCGTGTCGTTGAGCGGGTCGATGGCGATGCCGTCGCCCATCGCGCCACTGGCGAACACCGCGTCCGGGACGTTGGCGAGCGTCAGCACCGGGCCGCTGAGCGGGGCGCTGAGGGTCAGCTCTTTATTGTTGTCGGGCATGGCTGGGTCTCATCAGGTGTGCAGTCAGTCGGACTTAATGCGTGCGGGTCACTTTGCTCAAATGGCGCGGCTGATCCGGGTCCATGCCCCGCGCCACGGCCAGGCCTGCGGCCATCACGTAGAAGCTCTGGATCGCCAGAATCGGGTCGAGGGCCGGGTGTTCGGCGCGGGTCAGGGTCAGGTCGCGTTCGCTGACGTCATCCGGCGCGGCGAGCAAGACCCGGGCGCCGCGCTGGCGCATTTCCGCCGCCAGACTCAGCAGGCCGGCCTGCTCGGCGCCGCGTGGGGCGAACACCAGCAGCGGATAGTGTTCGTCGATCAGTGCCATCGGGCCGTGACGGACTTCGGCGCTGCTGAACGCTTCGGCCTGAATCGCCGAGGTTTCCTTGAATTTCAGCGCCGCTTCCTGGGCAATCGCGAAACCGGCGCCACGGCCGATCACCATCAGGCGCTCGCAATCGCGCAGGGCTTCGATGGCCACGCTCCAGTCCTGTTTCGCCGCTTCGCGCAGGCCTTCTGGCAGCGCATCGTGGGCTTGCAGCAATTCGCTGTCCTCTTTCCAGTGCGCGATCAAGCGCGCGCTGGCGCTGAGGGTGGCGATAAAGCTCTTGGTCGCGGCGACGCTGCTTTCCGTGCCGGCGAGCAGCGGCAGGCTGAATTCACAGGCCGCTTCGAGTGGCGAATCGGCAGCGTTAACCATCGACACGCTCAGCGCGCCACGCTTGCGCAACAGGCGCAGGCTGTTGACCAGATCCGGGCTCTGCCCCGACTGCGAAAACGCAAAGGCGACCTGACCGCTGACTTTCAGCGGCGCCTGCTGCATGGTCACCACGGACATCGGCAACGAGGCCACCGGCACGCCCAGTTGCTGCATGGTCAGGTAGGCGAAGTAGCTCGCCGCGTGGTCGGAGCTGCCACGGGCGACGGTCATCGCCACTTGCGGCGGCTGCCGGCGCAGGCGCCCGCCGATCACGATCATCGGCGCGTCGAGCTGTTGCAGTTGGGCTTGCACGGCCTCGAACGAGGACAGCGCCTCTTCAAGCATTTTTGAAGTCAATGTCTTCTCCTTCGACCATGACGG
>Ga0308163_10003067_pt1 | contig 14355 bp, 14 predicted proteins | sample PhyTR1_FD_201037 | JGI IMG/M metagenome (GOLD analysis project Ga0308163, IMG submission 201037) | Phyllosphere microbial communities from UC Gill Tract Community Farm, Albany, California, United States - DLSLT.R1 | ecosystem: Host-associated > Plants > Phyllosphere > Unclassified | place: USA... | reverse complement strand
GGCCAGCCGCTTGGCAGCGCGGTGCTGATGTGGTCGCTCGCGTTCGTCGCGATCGACATGATCGAACAACGCTTGGCCTTCCGCGACTATTGGCAGGACTGGCTGATCGCCGGCGGGCTGATCGCCGCGTGCATCCTGGTCGGACGCTTCATCGCGGTGCCGGTCGGCGCGCATGTCGACACGATCCTGATCGCGCAGATCGCGGTCACGATCCTGATGTTCCCGCTGGCGGCCCGCATCGTCGCCGCGATTCAGAACAAGCGCGGCGCGGAATGAGGAATACCCCGCGAATCGTCACCGAGATGTCGCAGGCGTACAGCTTCTCGCGGCGCGCGTGGATGCTGGGCGCGGCGCAAGGCGGCGTCGGGCTGCTGCTCGCCGGGCGGATGGCGTGGCTGTCGATCGCGCAGAACGAACGCTACACCCAAATGTCGGAGAGCAACCGCGTCAACATGACGCTGTTGCCGCCGCGCCGCGGCTGGATCGTCGACCGCCACGGCGTGCCGATCGCCAACAACCGCACCGATTTCCGTGTCGACATCATCCCCGACCGCCTGCGCGACAAGGAGCGCGTGCTGCCGCTGCTCGGCCACATCCTCCAGCTACCGCCTGAGGAGGTCGAGCGGATCGCGATCGATCTCGAACACGCCGCCGGGTTCCAGCCCGTCCAGGTCGCGGAGAATCTCGACTGGGAGCGGTTCGCCGCGGTCAGCGTCCGACTGCCCGAACTGCCCGGCGTCGCGCCGACGCGGGGCTTTGCACGCAGCTATCCGGCAGGCGCGGCGGTCGCCCACCTGACCGGCTATGTCGGCGTGCCCAACGCCGAACAGTATAAGAAGACGCACGACCCGCTGCTCGTGACGCCCGGCTTCAAGCTCGGCAAGGACGGGCTCGAGAAGATGCTCGAGACCGAACTCCGCGGGGTCGCCGGTGCCAAGCGCGTCGAGGTCACCGCGCGCGGCAAGCTGGTGGCCGAACTCGCGACCAAGCCCGACGTCCCCGGCAAGACAGCACGGCTGACGATCGACGTCGGGCTTCAGGAATACGCGGCAAGGCGGCTCGGCACCAACTCCGGATCGGTCGTCGTGCTCGACACCCGTACCGGCGAGATGCTCGCGATGGTGTCGATGCCGGCCTATGATCCGAACAGCTTTTCGGACGGGATCAGCCACCTCGAATGGCAGATGCTGAGCGACGACGATCACGTGCCGCTGATGAACAAGGTCACGCAGGGGCTGTATCCGCCGGGATCGACGGTCAAGCCGATGAATGGCCTCGCGCTGATGAATGCGGGCGTCGATCCGTCGACGCGCGTCAATTGCTCGGGGGCGATGCGGCTCGGGACCAGCGTGTTCCATTGCCACAAGAAAAGCGGCCATGGTCCGCTCGATCTCAAGAACGCGATCATGCAGAGCTGCGACATCTATTTCTACGAGATGGCGCGGCGGGTCGGCTACAACGCGATCGCGCCGATCGCGCGCACGCTGGGCATGGGCCAGAAGTTCGACCTGCCCTTCTCGACGCAGCGTTACGGCACGGTCCCCGATCCGGCGTGGAAGCTGAAGAAGTACAAGCACGACTGGACCGTCGCGGATTCACTCAACGCGTCGATCGGCCAGGGCTATGTGCTGGCGAACCCGTTGCAGCTTGCGGTGATGGCCGCGCGGATCGCGTCCGGCCGCGCGTTGCAGCCGAGCATTTTGGCTAGCCACGTCCACCGCGACTCCCCTGCCCTCGCGATCGATTCCGAGCATCTCGCGCGGGTCCGCGACGCGATGTTCGGGGTGATCAACCAGGGCGGTACCGGCGGGGCGGCCAAGCTTCTCATCCCCGGTGTCGCGATCGCGGGCAAGACCGGCACCGCGCAGGTCCGCCGCATCACGATGGCGGAGCGGCGCTCGGGCGTGCTCAAGAACGGGCAGCTGCCGTTCAAGATGCGTGACCATGCGCTGTTCATCGGTTTCGCGCCCGCCGATAATCCGCGCTATGCCCTCGCGGTGGTGCTCGAGCATAACGGCCATACGGTGCGCAATCTCGACACGCCGATGATCGGCCGCGACATCATGACCTACATGCTCGACCGGGAGCGTGCGCTGAAGTCGCTCGCCGAAGTCGAGCCGACCTGGGGCGGTGATATCCGCACACGCATGGCGGCCACCGCCGAGACCTACCGCAAGGCGCAGTCCGCACCGCCTGCTGCGATCGCCACCAAGACCGACGCTATCGTGCCCAGCGACGCCCCCGCGGTCGAGAACGCCACCGACATGGCCAACGCCACGCAGGAAGCGCTGACGGCACCAGGCGCAACCGTTGCAGAAGACGACTCGCGAGACCGCCAGCAATGACCTTAGCCGAGCGCCGCCCATGAACCGTATCGTTCCCGAACCGCTCGCCAAGCTGCCGTGGCGCGTCCTGCTGCTGGTGGTCGCGATCGGCTGTTTTGGCCAGGTCGTGCTGTATTCCGCGGCCGGCGGCTCGCTCAAGCCCTGGGCGCTGTCGCAGGGCATCCGCTTCTTCGTCCTGCTCGCCGGTGCGATCGCCTTGTCCTACGTCCCCGAGCGGACGTGGAAGGCGGGCTCGCTGCCGGCCTATGCGTTGATCGTCGTGTCGCTGGTCGCGGTCGAGATCCTCGGCAAGGTCTCGGGCGGATCGCAGCGCTGGCTCGACCTCGGTTTCATCCGCCTGCAACCGTCCGAATTCATGAAGCCTGCGATCGTGCTCGCCTGTGCCAAATTCTACGATATGCTCCCGCCCGGCGAGACGCGGCGGTTCAGCGCGGTCTGGCCCGCGGCGCTATTGATCGGCGTCCCGGCCGCGATCGTCATGAAGCAGCCCGATCTCGGCACGGCCCTGATGATCTGCGCGGGTGGCGCGACGGTGATGTTCCTCGCAGGCATACCGCTGCGCCTGTTCGTCGGCGGCGCGATCACCGCCGCAGTGGCGATCCCGCTCGCGATCAACTTCGCGCTGCACGACTATCAGCGCAACCGCATCCTGATCTTCCTCGATCCCGAGAGCGACCCGCTGGGTACCGGCTATCACATCAGCCAGTCGAAGATCGCGATCGGCTCGGGCGGGATCTGGGGCAAGGGCTTCCTCCAGGGCACGCAGAGCCATCTCGACTATCTCCCCGAGGGGCATACCGACTTCGTCTTCGCGACGATGGCGGAGGAATGGGGCCTGGTCGGCGGCTGCCTGCTGATCCTCGCCTTCCTGCTGGTGATCCGCTGGGGGATCGAGGTCGGCCAGCGCGCGCAGACCCGCTTCGGCCGGCTGACCGCCGCCGGGCTGTCGACGACGATCTTCTTCTACGTCGCGATCAACCTGATGATGGTGATGGGCCTCGCCCCCGTGGTCGGCATCCCGTTGCCGCTGGTGAGCTTTGGCAGCTCGGCGCAGATGACCGTGCTGCTGTGCCTCGGCATCCTGATGTCGATCGACCGCCAGAACCGCAAGACCGTCGGCTGGTGAGGCGAAAGCCGGTTTAATTCGCAAAAAAGCGGCACGATCGACGAAAACGGACTCGGATCGACGAAAAGGGGGTTGCGGCCCCCGATGAGTCTGCTAACAGCGCGCCTCCAGCAGCGGGGCGCCACACCAGGGCGCCACTCAAAACCGCCCCGGAATGGACGCATAGCTCAGTTGGTAGAGCAGCTGACTCTTAATCAGCGGGTCCTTGGTTCGAGCCCAAGTGCGTCCACCATTTTTCTACAGCTAATACAACAGCCTAGCGCTCCCCTTGCGGGCAGCACCTGTGGTCAGCCGTTCACCCCATAAGGCTGCCGTAAGTGACTGCTACGAGCACGGCGGGGCGCCGTTAGAACTCCCAGCCCTCGCGCTCCATGAACGCCTCTAGCGACAGGCACTCCACGTCGAAGTGCTGGCAGATGTTCGGGATCTTCGCCCCGTGAGGCTTGAATTCCTCCATGGTGACCACGCCTCGGCCCTCAGAGGCTGCCTTTGCGATCACGAACGGGTCGGCATTGCGCCCGCCCCTGAGCAGCTTTCGCTGCTCGATGTTCTGCTGGAAGTGCACGACCCCGTATATCTGGCCAACGAACGCGCCCTCGGCAGCCCCAGGTATGTGGAAGAACTCGTCGCGCCCGACTGACCAGTCCCGCAACGTCTCGACGGGACCGTCAACGCACTCGCGGCGTACCTCCCGCGTGGAGATGATCTGCCCGTCTGCCACCAGCCCGTCAAATCGGTCCCAAAGGGTCGGGAAGCGGCGTCGATAGTAGTTCTTGAACAAGGTCGAGAGGGGCGAAGTGTCAAAGACGTACATCAAGCAGCCCCCCGGCTAAAATACTCCTCAAGCGCACCGACGTGGCGCGGCTTCGTGTCTAGGAAGTCAGCCAGTTGGCCCTCATCAATCCTGTTCCGGTGGTACTGCGAGAGCGCCAGGGCCACGTACTCCCGACCCAGGTACGCAAGCTTGGTCCAGTAGGGGTTACCGCCGGGCGTGCGTTCCACCAGCCGCTGCGCGTTCCACCGTTCGACAGCTCGGTCGTACTGGCCCTGGACGATTCTGCCCTGATCCAGCAGGCGTCGGAAGATCACCTCCCTGCTAACGTGGAACTGGCCCGCGAGCAGCTCTGCGGTGGCCTCCGTCGCCTGCCTACCGGCCATCGCACGCTGGAAGGCGTCCTCTGGCATAAGCACGTACGCCGCGAAGCTGTTGCAGATCACTTCGATCTGCCGAGCGTCACCCGCGAGGCGCTCAACGTAACCGTCGCGAACTTTGTCGATGCCGCTGGTGTGGAAAACGAGGTGCGCCAGCTCGTGGAAGTAGGTGAAAATCTGCCTAGTCTTTGTCGAGCTGTTGTTCGCGTAGATGATCGGGAACTCGTCGTCGTAGAGGCAGAACCCGGAGAAGTCCTCCGCTCGGAACGCGTCCTTGAAGACGAACACGCCCACGTTGAGGAGTGCAGTCCGCCACTCCTTCAGCGCCGCGTCATCACCACGCCATGCCTGTTGCTGTTCCACGGACACGCCGATGTATTCCCGCACCGTGGCGGCCATAGCGGCTATGTCCACGTCGGGTGCGAATTGCAGGTCCCGCGTTATCAGGCGGTCGGCCGGGTTCCGACCCTGGGTTAGCTCCGCCAAGTTGATCTGCATGGCCTTAGCCTTGCGCATCAACATGCGGACCCTGCTCGGCAACCGGTCCAGTTCCGCCTCCGGCAGCGTGCGGAACGTCTCGTTTATCGATGGCACGTCTGGTGGATCGGGGAAGAAGAAGACAGCGATCGGCACCTTAAGTGTGTCGGATAGCTGCTCAAGCTGGGGATAGGTCGGCGCTGACGCTCCTGCTTCCCAGTCGGCAATCCGCTTGAACTTCTGTGCGGCCTCCGCACGGCTCAGCCCCGCCCGCTGGCGTGCCCATACTAGAAGGGCTGGATTTATAGGAAGCTGCTCGGCCATTCCGCCAAAGTTATAGCCGGGGCGCCCATTCTCCTATGCAAAAGTTGTGCGACTTATTCGACGCTTACGAGTGGTTAGCGACGCCACCCGTCAACGAGCGGAATCAATAGCTTAGCGCTATGTGCGGTCTGATTGGATGTCTGACAGTCGCCCCACGGCGAGCGGGGCCGGTTGCCGACCGGCCCCTACGCACGTTACTTCTTCTTGTCCGGCCGCTGCGACAGGGCTGACCCCGCCGCGGTCTTCGAGTCCTTGCCGGTGCGACCATCGCGGAGGACATTTGAGGCGGCCTTGCCCGCCTTCGCGCTCGTGTGCTCGTTCTTCGCCATCATCAGGGCTCCAAGCTCACACCATCTAGTGGTGCAAAGCCGTAAACGGCCCATTAGTTGATAAGTTCCCGACCTGTTCTTGCCGTTAGGCCGTCCCCTTGCACGGGTCGCACATGCGTACCCGCGCCACGTCAGGCGAGAAGTACTGGCGACGGCACCTCATACACGAGCGCCAGCCCACGTACCTGACCACTCGGGGCGGGTTGAGATCGGTGTCGAGCACCGGCTCGCGCCTAGTACCATCGTCACACGGCCACTGCCGCGGTTCAAGGAAGCCCTGCCAGCCAGAACGTGGCGTCCTTGCCACCTGCCCCTGCTCCGGTGCGCTGGGCGCGTCCGCCACCTGCGCAGGCACGGACACGCCCCGGCGCTCCCGCCACGCGGCCAACCACTCGGGCACCACTGTGGTCACCGCAACGGGTCCCACACGCGATCTTTGTGCCAACGCCCGATGACCATGATCAGGACCTCGCCGTCGCGTCGGTCGAGCGTCCCCGCGTCCATCATCGCCCGCCACACCAGCGCGAGGTTCTCCAGCGAGCCGTACTCGCGCTCGAACGGCGACAGCACCGGGGCATCGGTGCGCTCCAGCCGCCCGACCCGCGCCAGCATGGAACGTACCCGCGCCACGTTAGTCGGTAACCACGGGAATGTCGCGGCGGTCCGGTTCCTCGGCGGCCGCCTTCGCCTTGGCACGCTCCGCAAAGCGGTCGACCGATCGCGGGTCACGGTCGAACAGCGACCGCACGGGAGGCTGGGGGTCCAACAGGCTGCCGACGTGTGCCAACAGAGGGCGTATCCGGCGGGCCACGCTACGCTGCCACCACACGCAACTGCACCAACACCTCGTGGGCGTCGGCACGGACGACGGGGTCGTCGCAATCCAGCAGGACCCGCGCCAGCATGCCGGCTACGTCCCGCCGAAGCTCGCCAAGCTGCTGGTCAGTCAGATTGGCGAACGCCCGCTGGGCCTGCTCGGTGCGGAGCGCATGGGCACCCGTCAACGGTACGACGTAAAGAGGGAACACCATTTGGGGGGCCATCTCGACCGCCCACGTCACCGCGGCCTCGAAGTTCTCTACAGGCTCCAGCGGTCCTTCGAATATTTTCCGGTGCACGCCGTCCTGCGACGGGCCAAACCAGACGACGTGCACGTGCGTGTCATCTGCTTCCGGCTCGTCGGTGACCACGCGGTTGTCTCCGCACATGATGATCGGCATCACGGTATCTCCCTGTTGATTGATTTCTGACGGCACGTGGTCACGGCTGCATCGCCTCAAGGACCGCGAGCCGCTTCTCCAGTTCCTCGGTCGCGCGGATCGAAGACAGCGCGCCGATAGCCTCGATGATCTGGCGGCCGACATCGGGGGCAACGGTGCCACCCGCGATGGCCGCGAGCACCTGCTCGACCTGGGTGACGACCGGGGCGGAGGCGTCGAAGTCGAACTGAACCTTCTCGGCCTGGGAGCGCAGTGCGGGAAGCACGCGCGCGAGGATCAGCGATGCTGCGCCCACCTCTCCCTCAAGCGCCTTGTCGCACAATGCGGAAACGATGCCTTCCGCGTCCGCCAGCATCCGCTCCGCGAGCTTGGCGCGCTTATCCACGATGCCCTTAGGACGGCCCTGCGGGTTGGGGCTGCGCATTCCCGGTGTCCAGGCAGGGTTGCCCGGTTTGCGTACCGCGGTGCTCGTGGTCAGCAGCTCGGGCTGGACAGGCAGCGGTGCGACCGCTTGCCCGTCCGCCAGCCATGGTGGCGGGTAGTGTACTGGTGTCTCGCTCACTTCGGCCTCCATTGATCGGATCAGCATCGGAGCAATTAGACGGTCAGGGCTTGGTCAGCCCGCGCCTTCGCCTGGCGCAGCGCACGCGCCTCGTGAGGCTTCGCGCCGACGGCTTGCTCGAGTTGGGTCATGAGGAGCCCGCCGCGGTTCCCCAGCAGTGCGAGCGCGCCCTGCATCACTTTCAGTTTTGCGGCCTCCTCAGGCGCGGCGTGCTCGTGGTAGTGCCGCAGGAGGACGGCCTGGGTGTCGGCCTCGATGCCCGACAGATACGACGGCGCGCCGAGAACGCTCTAGACCGTTACGGCGTCTCCGCTGGTGACCGCCCGGTAGACGAAGGCGACGCGGTCGGGTCCCTTCATCGCCTTTACGTGAGCGCGGACCTCAGCAGCAATCGGGTGGGCCGCCCGTGCATTGATGGGTGCGGTCAGCTTCTCCTCGATCTGCGCGATGCCCTTCGACAGGTTCGAGCTCTCGGCGTCGAACATCTTGGCGCACTTTGCGAAGACCCGCTGGGCCATTTCATCCACTTTGATCGTGCGTCCCGCGTCGGTCAGCGACATGTCCCGCTTCACCGCCTCCGCCCCGCCGAACACCGCGGACACACCTACGTACGCCTCGTGCAGCACCCGCTCCGCCCCGGCGGCGTAGCCCTTGGTCGCTTCCCCATAACCGTCGATCTTGGTGACGTTGAGCGGATGAAGCGCGGTCGTGACGCGGTTGTCGAGTTGAATGGACATTAATGCGCTCCCTGATTGAACACGCTTACGGTACGCTGACACCAATTTGCTGTCTCGCTGTTTATGCTTACATCACAATGACTTAGCATCACCCACCCGCTGATTGGGTATCAGTCTGCTGGTGCCGGCGGGGGATCGGTTGACCACACTGGCGCCGGGGGCCGAGGAGCAATCGTCGCAATCGGCGCGGGCCGTCGCAGGCGGTCGCGACCGCAAAAACCGCAGTTTCCCGCGGGCCGCGGCGCTATCGTCGCAATCGTAGCGGAATCGGGGTGCGTGGGCCGTCTGGCGGTGTCGGTACGCCAGGAGGAGGAGGAGGAGAACATGTTCTTTGGCTGGTACTGCGACGCTACGACTGCGACCGAAACCGCACGCGGCCCGCCTGCGACCGCTACGATTGCGACGATAGCACTCAAACCCGCGGGAAACTGCGGTTCCCGCCTGCGACGATAGTCGCGACAACCGCGTTTTTAGTTGCGACGATCCGCGACGATAGCCCATCCTAGAGGGCGTCACCGGGTGTACTCTGTCAGCACACCGGGATGTAGTACCACGTCTACACCCTTCCTTCCGATGCGCTTGGCGACCGCCACCCTATCGTGGCTAGCGAGCAGATCGAGGGCGTCGTCCAGCTTGCGGCTGTGCGCCTGCCGCAGTCGATTGGGTCCCTTCTTCCTGATCTCGTTGACGGACACGACGAGGGGTTCACCTGCACGCACCCGACGCTTGGCCTCGCGGACAAGCCACTCCTCCAGCATCTGCGCGTCCGCCACCTCGGGCGCCGCGTCCGCGGCGCGGGCGAACCGGACGGCCTCGTTCAGATACCAACGCATGAGGGAGCACGCACCCTCCATGCTCCAGCGGTCAATCGGCCGAGTGTGGTCACCAGCGAAGACGTGGAAGCAGCACGCCAGCCGGGCTGCGTTGTCGGCGGCCTTGCTGGCCACGTCTTTGATGCCGGAGTAGGCCTCCTCGCCGCCTATCTGCTCCTCGACCTCGTCGTGAAACCTAATCCAGGTGCGCTGCGCGTCAGCGTCGAACTCTACGAAAAGCGACTCCAATCTGCCGTAGTCGTCGAACACGGGGTCAAGCGCCAGGAGCGTGGTCATCCTCAGACAAAAGGCTGCTCGGGCGGGTTCCTCCGCGGGCGGTCCCACGTAGAACCGAGTGCCCTGTGTCGACTCTGGACGGCTGAACAGGAACCGAGCGAAGTAGCCGATGCCCTTCGCCAGCCCGCCGGTCTTCTGCGCAAAGTTCTCGAGCACGACGGGTTGCACCTGCAAACCCATCGTGACCCGCATCCCCTCGACCTGCAACTCGCCCGATCCGACGCGGCCGCGCTGGATCACGCCGCCGTCCCACATGACGTTGGCTTGTGCCAAGTTTTGCATGACCGCTTCAGGTTTCATCCCGTGCGAACCGAAGATGGTGCCCGCCTCCGCGCTAATGATGGAGGCGCTGGGGAAGTGCTCCAGCGCCATCGCCAGCGCCTCGGGTGTGTCGTCGCCCCGCAGAAGCCGAACCTGCCTCGGCTCCTCGGGCTTTGCTAACTGGTGCGCCAGACGGGGGTCGAACTCGGTGCCGAGCTGGGTGGCCAGGAAGCCGCCGTCGATGTTGCGCTTCAGCTCTTCGCCGTGCCGCTCCCAGTCCTCTAAATCGGCCTCGTACTTGGCCCGACGCTCCCTGTAGAGCCTTCGCTGCTCGGCCTCCCAGTCGCGGATCGGCCCGGTGAACAGGTTGTCCACGGTAGACTTTCGCTCGCCGCTCTCAGCCACGGTCAACAGGTACAGTGTGGACGGTCCGAACAGGTTGGCGTTGCGACGCACGCCGAAGCGGGTCTGCACGGCGGTCGAGACAGCCGCTAGGGCGCTCGCCGCGATGAGGGCGACCGGCGCCTGGACGTAGCTGGCCACCTCTTGGACCGCCTCGCGGATCACAGAGGGTAGGACCGAAATCGGGTAAGGGTCGCTCTGCTCGGCCTCCACCAGTGACCTCGGTGTCGGAAGCACAACCGGTTTTCCAAAGTCTGCGAAGTCACGCACGACGGGCTTGGCGAAATCTGCAAGTTCAACCACGGCGCGATCCTCCCGATATGGGGCTGCGACACGGGTTCGCTTGCGCGGCGGTGCCGCCGGCTGGTACAAGGTGCATGGCTTCATGGGCCTCTGATAGAAGCGGCGGGGTGTGGTTAGCGTCCACTCCGCCGCTTTTTTGTGGGGTTCTTCCGGTCGTCTTCCGACGCGGACGGGGCACGCGCGATCAGCCGCCAGATCAGCGACTTAGCGCGGCGGGCGGTCTGACTGTTGATCCGACGTTGGCCTGAGCAGCGGGACTGTAAGCGCTAGTGCTGGTGAACTTGCGGGCGTCGCGCCACGCGATCACGTCGGCCTCATCGTAGGCGACGCCAGCCTGCGGTGCGTCTCCGAGCTTCACGAAGCTGGGGCCACGCCCCTTGTGACGCCAGAATTTCAGTGTGTTGGAGGCAATGCCGAGCAGAGACGCGGCTTGGGCGTTGTTGAGTAGGGTCATCGTAGCGGTCCAGCATGGGGTCTACGTCGGTCCTCCCGACGCCAGCCGCTGCCCCATGGCCCGCTACTATTGTTTCGACCTCACCACACTGGAGCCAAGCCCCCAACGCCTTGCCCATGCAGACTCGTTGAACGTGCAGCCTGATCGAAACAGGCTAGGCCCATACCTTACGTAGGCACACGTTTGTCACGCAACGCAATTCGCCGCGCTGAAAAGCGATTAAGTTTGATCGCAGCAAAAAGGCAACATCTAAAATGCGCTTACCGTAAGCGTGTTTTTGTAGTCGGCACTTGGCGACTGTGTATCATCGAGCAATGAGCGGAAGATCCCAGGACGACTATGCACATGAGCGCCAAGCGCTAGACGCCGCCCACGCGCAAAATGAAGCCGGTCGCGATGCGTTTGTCGCGCTGGCCCATACCGCGCTGTTTGCTGCGTCGGTTTCGTTTGTAGGCGACGTGGCGCCACTGGCCGAAGCTATTTGGAAACCCCTGCTCATTGCCGGGTGGACGGCTGACGTGACCGGCCTCCTCGCGCTTACCCTTAGCTTTGGGGCCGCTCGTCGGACGATCGATGCTCGTCGCGCCGCTCTGAACGACATTGATCCACCGAGCAGTAATCTAGCAGAGTTCTTAAATGGCGTCGCCCTCTGGTCTTTTCCCGCCGCACTTCTATGTTTGTTCTCATTCGTCACAGCAAACGTGGTCACTGTAAATGGCAGACAAACCAATTCCACCAAACCCGCAGAACGGAGAGTTCGGGGCGATCCCGCCAGCGAGGTCTCCGTTTTACCAGGAACGAGGAGCAACACCCCCGCCAAGAGCACCAATCCATGGCGGAATGTCCAAACCCTGGACTGGTGTGATCCCAGCACCGCGAGCGCCAAGCGCTCCGTCCCCTGCTCCCGCGCCGTCTCCGCCGAAGAAGTAAAGCAGCGCGGCGTAAGGGGGCAGCCGGGCCGATATCCGGTTATACATCAGGGGAAATTTAGAATGGATATGTTCGAAAAGGGCGCAATCGTTCAACTGAAGTCTGGCGGGCCAAAGATGACCGTAAGCGAGTACCGGCAGGGCATCGGTGACTACGTAGTAAAATGGTTTGCGGGCTCGAAGATGGAATCTGCCTGTGTAAGTCCGGAGGCCCTTCAACCGTACGTTGAGCCGACGAAGTGACGCCGAAAGATGCTGCCGCTTGGATGGTTGAGCAGTTGAAGGATCTTGAATGGCTTGATCAGGATTATGTGGCATCTCATCTTGAGGAGTATGCCTCAGACCTTACCTACACCAACGACAACGGAAATATCGGCATCGACAAGCGGGTGCTGAAAGAGTTCAACGATTTGACGCCGGACGTCGTGTGGTCACGAGGGTCCCGCCAATGGCGGTACCGTGAGGATCACGACGAGCCCGGCAAGCGCCAGCAGAACTAACTGCTACGCCCTAAGCGACACGACGTTGGCGCCGCTGGCCTGCGCCGCGGCCACTCTGCCCTGCTGCTCGATCCAATCACCGATTTGCTGCACCTCGGGGTACAGCCAATCAAGATGCGCCAGGTCGAGGTAGTTGCGGGCGGTCACGTCCTCCTGCGCGGGCTTGTGGCCAGTCAGCATGTCAGTCCGAAACTTCTCGATGCGGCACTCGCGCATGGCAATGTTCGTGAAGGTGCGTCGGAGATCATGCAACGACAGATGCTTGCCAACCACCTCGCTAACCGTCTCCATGGCGCTACGGGCGTCCATAATACGGCCCGCCTTGCTCCACGACGGGAACACGTAGGGGCTCGGCTCCGGATCGCTGGCCTCGACCTTCGGCTTAGGCATGCGAAGCTTGAGCAACGCCACCGCTTGCGAGGACAGCGGCAGCCAGATCGGATCACCACGCTTGCGTTCGTCCAGATGCCACCAGCATTTGGCTGGATCGTCCTCGATATGCACGCGCTCCCAGGTAAGGGCCGCCCCCTCGTCGCGCCGCGCGCCCGTCAACAAGAGGAAGATGGTGAGGTCTATGCCCGCTAGGGCGTCCCGGCTCCGGGGATCGCCGCGCTCGGCTTGCAGCTTGCACCAAACGGCACCCAGCTTGCCCTTGCCCACGTACCGCTCGGTGCGGGTGCCCAGCTTTGCCCAATGCCGCTTGAGTGCGCCGACAGGGTTGTGGTCAATAATGGCCTTGCCGTCCGCGCGCCGATATTCGTCCATCGCGAAATTGAACAGGATGCGCAGCGTAACCATCGACGCGTTGGCGCTTGCCGGGGCACCCTTCTTGCCGTTCAGCCCCTTCTCGACTAGTTCGGTGTGCCGACCCTTGACCATCTCGCGCGTGATCGCCGCGATAGGTTTGTCCTTCCATGCGGCAAAGACCTTGGCCACATGCCGCTTCATCTCGTCGGCGGTGCTGTCGCGCAGCTTGCCGGGGCGGCCGACATAGGCGTCGCAAACCTCCTGTAAGGTTACGCCTAGCGCCTTCTCCGCACGCGCCACCTCGCGGGGGTCGATACCCTGCTCAAACTGGTGGCGGTACTCGTCTGCCTTCCGACGCGCCGCATCGACGGTCCATGCGCCGTAGCTGCCAATTGTCATCCGAACGTCTGTGGTGGTGCCTCGCACCCGCCCCTGGGCGATGAACTTGGAGAGCCCGGTCGGCGTGACGCGCAAGCCGAAGCCCTTGGTGTCCTTGTCCCAGTACAACACGTCGGACTTGCCACCCTCTTTGGCGACGCGATCGATGTTCGTCTTGGTCAGTTTTAACTGTGGCATGAATAAGCACCCCGTAAGTAGCCCGTAAGTAAGTAGGCCGAACTTACTATAACGTACGCCTTACGTATCCAGGGTGATTTGCGAGTATTTTCAATGATAGGCGTACTTGCGACTACTTGCGCTAACGTACGCTAACACTGCTCGATGCAAACTCTTAATCAGCGGGTACTTGGTTCGAGCCCAAGTGCGTCCACCATTTTCTTACAGCGTTAGATACCGGCACCGACTGGTCGCATCGGCGAATGATCTGCGTGAGGCAACTTTCGTAGCGCCGCTTGCCGCGCTATCGGTTGGCATGGCGCGTGCCCAAAAGCTGAAGGTGTACCGGACCGTAGCGGGTTTCTACGATGCGTATGTCGCTGCGCCGAGCCAGAAGGCGGCACTGGCGGCGTGGGGTAGTGACCGCGACTTGTTCGCGCGGGGCATTGCCGAGCAAGTCACGGATCCGGCGTTGATGGCGGAACCACTGGTCTCCCCTGGTACGGTCGTGAAGCATTCGCGTGGGACGACCGCTGAACAGATTGCGGCGCTGCCCGAACAGCGGGCACCTGCCGCGCCGCGCGATACCGATACCGAAGCGGATCCGAAACCTACCGCGAAACCGCGAGCGAAACCTCAGGCTAAACCCAAGCCGCGGCCGAAACGCGACGAGCTTGATGCGGCTGAGGACGCTTTGACGTCGTTACGAGCAGACTTTGACCGGAAGAAGAAGGATCTCGCCGAACGGGAGGCTGCGCTTGCGCGGGATCGTCGCGCTTTGGAGCAGGCTCGCTCCTCCAGCATCGAGGCTGCGGAAGACGCG
>Ga0308163_10003065_pt1 | contig 14356 bp, 14 predicted proteins | sample PhyTR1_FD_201037 | JGI IMG/M metagenome (GOLD analysis project Ga0308163, IMG submission 201037) | Phyllosphere microbial communities from UC Gill Tract Community Farm, Albany, California, United States - DLSLT.R1 | ecosystem: Host-associated > Plants > Phyllosphere > Unclassified | place: USA... | reverse complement strand
GAATCATTGCCAGCCCCCACCAGAGCCAGCGCGTGCCTGGAACGGTGGATATTTCACCGGGATACCCGAGAACCACCATCAGTGCTGCCAAAACACCGAGCTTTGTCCCTTTCGAAACCGTTTCGGCCGGTGACAGACGCATTACCAGGATTAGTTCGATCAACAAGAGCGGCACCGTTAATAACCAGTCGACATAGCGGTAGGCATCGTTGAATTTGACCCCTGTCGCTGTTATCTGGCCTGCCATGACTGAATACGATGCTTCCCAGGAAGCGAAAATACGCACATAGTGATATGCCGCTATCAGTGTGACGATGCCGGTGATGGTAATGGCAGTCTTGTAGGCAGGTGCCACCTGGGAACGACCCAGAAAAAAGAACACGGTTGCAGCGCCCATGACAGCGATGGCAAATGAAAACGCATTGAAAACCAGTTCGTACTGGTTTAGTGAAATGATGTCCATAGATTCTCCTATCCTTTTGAGTTCACAAGGTAATTATTGTTGTTACGTCTCAAAACGAATCCTTCGCGGATCCTGCGCCTCCTTCTCTTGAGAAACGAGCATTCGGTGTCCGCTGCGGAAATATCCTCAGCTTCAGTGGCAGAAATACATTCAATTACTGCAGCAGTGTAATGTCGCCAAAACGGAGAATTTCTGGGAGAATATATTTTAAGTACTGAATTACCAAACCGAGGGTCTTCAGTTTCAGTATTATGGCGTAAAGCGTGTTGGAGAACGCACTTTGAAGACAGAACCCCGGCAAGCTTAGATGTCGTCGATATTGTCGGCCTCGGAGAGCGGCCACCAATGAAGCGACTTGAACCATGTTGACATTCGAAGCGGACCTTGGAGCATCTGCGGCGTTATATAAATTGGTTGTCTATTCATTTTAATAACGACCACAATGGTATCCTAGTTTCGATCATGGTTCTGTCGGATTTTACGGATCGGATTGCTAATGAGAACTAAAACTAAAGAGACCTATGCCCTCCGGGTTGATTGCTAAAAAAATTTATCTTTTTATTTATTGCTCGCATTCACAGTCGTCAGACAAAAACGCAATTCATAGCAATGATTCACTTTACATATGCACGGTAGGTCAATTTTAAGTAGATATCAAACACAAACGTCAACAATAAGCTTCAAAAATCACCATTTAACTCTCAAGTGCATTTTGCATGAAAACATCGAGATCTATGGCCAGCCAATTTTTTGAACCAATATTGAACCGGTATTTTTATGTCGCCTTGAATACTTGGCAGCATAAAAGCTGACCCGCGCATCAAGGGAAGGCAGGCAGGCAGAACGGTCGCCGAGATAACCCAACGTCAATCGGCCAAGTACGCCCTGGCGCCACGTCGAATTGCGCAGACGCCGATATCAAGCTGAGGAGGTGTTTCGAAGGCCGGCGACGTCGTCAAGCCGACGCAACAAGGCAGGAGTTGAGGAAATGGCTTCCGCAACCTGGTAAATGAGGAAGGGAAAGTAGGACACACGCGGTCGATTCCAGCGGGCTGCAGAAACGAAAAAGCCGTCGAACATCGACGGCTTGTTTCTAAGTTCTGGCGGAAGCGGTGTCCGCCAGTCCCAATATGACGGGTTCCAAATTTTTTTCTACCCACATCCCCACCCACGTGATCGGACCCCGCTGAGTTGATACTTCCAAGATCGGTCGTTAGCCTAAAAGCGCTTAACAGAACCCTCTGGTTGCTTAAAATGCAACGGCCGGATACACTGAGTCGTGCCGCCCCTCTCCTAACGGCAACGAGCGGTCATTATTGCCCTCGATAGTTAACACCCCCGGGACACTAGATAGCCATTCAATAGCTCGTGGTCAGTCGTCTTCACTCTCAATTTAGAGCCGCTAGGGGATGCCCGCGTTCTCTCTGTGCTGAGCCAGCTTAACAGAGCGGCAAATAAGTCAGATCGTAGACCGCGCTCGAGACTTTGGAGTCACGGTACATGTGAGAGAGCATTGCCAATGTTCTCGTACTCTTCAACCCGCAATACGGGAAGGGCGTTGCCGCTTTCGGAGCGCCCGACGCAACTGCGCCAGCTCATGCACAATATGACACCATCACTTTCTTACAAGGCTTAGGTTCGATGTCAGCACCCTGGTTGAAATCAATGGAAAACGGTGCGCTCGGCGAAGCGCATCCTCGCGCCTTTCTGATGGAGCGCTTCTGGGTGTTAGAAAGATCGATAGATGAATCGCCATGACTACGGTAGACTCCCCTGAGCCACAATGGCCCGCACAAGGAGAACCTATGAGCGGCAAGCGGTCTACAGAGGCGTTCAAGGTTGCAACGGTCAAGCAAGGGAGTCATGGATGTCACCCAGCGAGAGAAGTAATCACCCTCGTGGGTCCTAGCTCACCTCTCGGCTAGAGACGGACCGCGGCAAGAGGGAAATCGCCCTGTACGTCAAACCATAGGGGGAAAAGATTAAGATCAAAACGAGCTTGCTGTTTTGCCATCGGTCATTTAAGGTGGTACTTTCAGCTTCTGATAGACACCATGCCAATTCCCCTCGTAATTACCGCGCTATCTGCTGGAGGTACACTCGTTCCACATGCAGCAGGAGGATTTATTGTTAGCACTGCTGGCAGTTATGTCGCCGGGACTTATATCAGTACCGCTGCGGTCGCTGCCTATCTCGCTACTGGTGCTGGAGTGCTCGCTACCGGGGCCGCGGTCGCTACCGGCGCCGCCAGCGCGGTAATTGGTAGCGCCGGAATATTCGGTACCACAATAGGCGCCACTGGACTTACTGGGGCGCTTATGTCTGCGGGCATAATTTCCTCCACCCCAATCTGGGTTCCAGTTGCTGCCGCCGGCACAGTATTAGCCGGGGGGGGAGCCTTGGGCTACGCTGCATACCACATCTACCAGATGCGTAAGCAAGCAGCGGCCACGCCCGAAGGCGAAGAAGCGCAGTTCACGGAAAATCAGGCACAGGTTCTACAGCTTCTTTTACTTAAGATCCAGAAAACTAAAAACGCCTAACGCCATTTATCACGCGTGTCCTGCTGGGACATGGCTTCTTGGAAAGTGCCTCTCGGGTCGTAAGCGTATCCGACGCTTACTCCGCTACTAGTCTATTGTGTCCAAAGAAGCCGAGCGACAACGCGTGACATACCCTTGCCTGCTGCTTTGACACTGCGCTGCCCCTTACGAGGAAAGGACGCGAAACGCCGCAACGTTGCGCTCATCCCTGTACTCGGACGAATGCCGTGCTCCCATAACGATCACGCATTCGACACACTATGTCTGCGGATACATAAAGCGCAGCATTGTAGTATTTACATGAAACGACACATATGAACGTTGATCTGCAGAATCGGCCAACAGCGGGGCGAACAGGACACATGCCCTTACCTGCACGCCGTTCCATTGCAGTTTTGCCTTGGATTCTTACTGCTGTACTCCTCATTACGAATGCCTGTACGCTGCTGAGCGAACGGGGCAGGTCCGAAGGGCGTGCCATCTTATCGTCGGTTATACCAGCGGCGGCCGGTAACGCGACCGATTTCATCTTAGGACACGGAAACCGTCGCGAGCTAGCGGCAGCCGCAAAAACTGTTAGCGACTTGGCCAAGCAAAACGAAATGCTCGCCGCCCATAGGACGAAGCTTAAGTCCGCCGTGATTAGACTGCAGCGTGAGAACAGCGCCGTAAAGGCGCAGAAAGTTGCCGCAGATAATCATCTCCTGAAACTCCAGGCGGAACACACGGGTCTGCGGGACAGGCATATTGCACTCGAGAAGGACCACCGCACCTTGAAGGACTTATCAGGCAGGCGCGCAAAAGCGGTGAAGACCGTAGCGGAACGGATATCTCGAAACCTAGCGATACACGCCGGCGAACTAATTGCAGAGCTACCGCTTCGGGCTGCACCGTACGTCGGGGTTTTTACGCTGGTAACAGGGACGGCGCTGGACGTCATGTCTGACTGCGAGCTTGCTCGCGCGCTGAACGGACTGGTGCTTGAGCATAAGGAAGCACCACTCGACACACACGCAGTGTGTCAGTATACAGATAAGATTCCGCCCGCAACCCATGTTTGGAACACGGTAAAAAGCAAAGCGGGATTGTTAGCAGTACCTGTATATCAGACAATCGAAAAACTCTATCGTCGCTAATCATGCTTCGATTTGCACCCAGGTAGGCCGGCCGAAATTTCAGGCGGCTGAACTCACAGTCACTGCCAACAGTGACGACCCATCCTTCGGGCGCGTCTTTATAAGCCAGGCATCCGAACGTAGAAACGAAATGAAGCGGTGCAGTGCATTTTGCGAATAGTCGATCTGCGCGCAATCAATTTCCAGTCTCTTCCTAGCGTTCTATTTCGATTCAATGACCTTAACGTGCATAGCTAGGTAATTGAACTAGAAAAAGGGTATGCACCTGATCACTGCGGCCATCTTACTTCTAAGCCGAAGTCGAAACCGGGGTATTGGCGTTGGACGAAAAAAACCGGGATTTTAAGCCGCTGCGCTTTTTTGATCGCCCGATCTTGAACATCGGGCTCTGTAGACAGCCCCAGAATGATCGAACCCAGCGTGATACCGGCTGGGATGGCAGCACGCTGGCCTTTTGTGTTTGGATCGACCAGTCGCCACTCTTTCTCGTAAGCCCACTCGATACCTTTCGTAGCAAGCATCCGCTGACATACGCTTCTAGGTGAAAAAAGGACTTCGGACAATGTTATCCTAGGGAGACTCGTTGTGTAATTTACTGGATACTGGAAGACCCGGTCGTCAGTTGCAAGCTTTTCTCGATCGAAAAAATACTGCAGACTTACACGTTGGTGCGCTTTTCCATAGTGGGACCACATAAGAGGTATATTCCAATCTGTCGAAAAACAAGCAACTCCGAACTTGCCAATACGTCTTTCGATCGCATCATAAACGTTGATGAGTGGACTGCTACCCCTACCAGCCCAGCGTTCTAGTGCAGAATACAAGTCATCGTCGTAAAACCAGAAGTCCCAATTGTGCGGCTATTCTTTCAAGACGTACGCAAACGCGCCTTGCAAAACATGCAATGGAACGTTAATCCCTTCCTTAACGTCTAGCTTCAAATCATATGGATCGTTAAAATTAGCTGGATCGCTTATATAAAGTTCGTTAGTATTTACTGTTCGGAGTTTTTTCGCATCCAGGAACTTAAAACGAGAAAAACCCGAATCCAGCTGCTTAAAATATACGGATCTGGCCTTCTCCTCAGCCGCTTTCAGTCCTGGAGTTGCACGGAATTTCTCAAAGCTCATAATTTTTTTACATTTATATTTTGGGTGCAAGCAGGTTCATTCGTCGCGGCGAAAGAAGCACTGATTTGCCCGTTTAGCGCACGACGACTTCGATCAGCCAAACAGTGCCGCCTTATGAAGCGTTATTTGTATCGTGCGAAAAGATAGTAGTCTGAACATTTTCTTGAGCTGATACGACGGGCCAATAAAATGGCGCCCCTCGCCATTCCTGCGTCTCTGAACCGTTCTGACGAATAAGTGCTAACATGGGCTGATTAGTCGAGAATTGTTTCCGAATGCGCCCCTCAGTTTTAGTTGAGTCGGGCGCATCCGCGTACTGGGCATGACTCCCGAATGAAACTGTTCTTTTGATGTTGCGATCCGTCCTGACTAAACACCAAACTTTGTTCTGGTCTTTCTTGTTTTTTGGCAACCCAGACAAATATATCAAAGCAGATTTGGCAGCATCCCAATCAAAACTATAACCTTCATCTTCAAACATCTCGAACGTCGGCATGATTTGGTCGATTAACTCCAGCGCTGCATCAAGTTCGATCAAAAACGGCTCTTCGTTTTCCGGGTGGCACGGATTGAGATCCGCCAACGCCTTATCAATCTTTGAAGTTACCGGGTTGAGCTTACTTTTTGAGACTGTCTGGAAACCAACCGGCAAAATTCTTTTGAATGGCTTCAAAGTTGTTGTGTTTGACAGCAAAATTTTGTTTGGGCTGCAGGGAATTACTGTCCCGGTCCTATCGCGCTGAATGAATATCACCGATTGCTCTGGGTTCTTTTCGATTTCCTCCCTTAATGCAATATCGCTTTCGTGCATTTGCTTCATTGCAGCGTAAATAGTGGGTTCAGTGTAGAACCGTGTTACGGCTATATCCGCTTTAGGACGAAAGCCAAACATCCGGGAATGTTGGAGAACTGTATCTTGTTGATATTTATTGGGCCTACGGCCGTAATAGAAACCAATCAAATTAGAAATTGTAATGCCGCGATCTAGAATTTGCCCCCCAATGAAAATGTTCAAAGGAGTTCGCAACTTAAGCTGACCATCGTCATCCAGTAATTCTTCAATCTGTTTTTCCGAGTTCACTTTCGTGATCATCACCGACCCATCCGCCAACATTTTTAGCGCAAGGTTTCGGACCTTCTCGAAAGCAGGAAGGTGCTGCTCCAAAGCGGTTACTGACGGTAACATTTCGTCGTATGACATACGAAGGAGGTCATTAATGGCACCTGGGTTAGTCGAACCGGCGCCAGCAAGCGCCTTGACTAAAGTATCCACAACAGTCTCTTGCCAGTCGTGCGCCCCTTTTGCTGACTCAGTATGAAACAGAAAGCTAAATTTTTTCGGAGATTTTCCATACTCAGCATCTTGAAGGCGGCGGATACACGCGCCCATCAAAAAATTACAGATCGCAGAACGCAAGCCTGAGATCGATTTCGCATCGAGTGTATTATTTAGCTTAACCTTTCTACCGTCTTGCTTTCTAAGCACCATTAGCTCATCAGCGGACAGCGGATGATAAAGATAAGACGCAAGACTGCCTTCGTCTTGGCTCTCCTCGAAATAGTAGTCGCTGCCCACGTAGTCCTCATGGACTGGCACAAGCTCAGTAAACGCTGGTCGGATTGGTTTAAACGCTGAACCGTTGACTTCCATATGCGAAGGTTGCAGATATAGCGAATATGGGGTCGCTGTGACCTGTAAAAATGCCGCTTTACTGACGGTAGTTCTAAATTGTTCGAGCTGCACAGTCGTTGTGTTGGCTGCAACTTCACCATCAGTACGGCGGAAACCCACACTCGCGTAGTCTGCCTCGTCATCTACGACAAGTACTCGCTTTTCCGTGAGCTCTGGGTATTTGTCCTCGAACAAACCAATCAAGCGCTCAACATTGTCTATTTGTTTCTTCACAACAATTATCAGTTTTTGGTCTAACTCATATTTGGTAAGCGACCTCGGCATTGTCATGATATCGAAAATCTGTAGCCTATCCTCCTTCGTATGAACGGCAAACTCCTGTCGCACACGTGCATACGTCTGTTTCGCTAATGCTTTCGTCCCTTTCGTAAGAATTACCGTAATATCGAAGTCATTATCAAAAGCTAAACCTATAGCTGCCATGAAGGTTTTGGTCTTTCCTGATTGTATTTTGCCCAGTAGCATGCCAGGGCGTGCTTCGCTTGTCTTCTGTTTTGATAGGCGTTGAACAACCGATTCAATGCATATTCGATCAGCATCCGAATAACGTTCGGATTGATCTAAGAACGACTGATAAAAAAGACCGTCAAGCTTCATAGTTGATTAGACGCGCAATGAAAAGTTTACTGTAAGCCAACAAAGCCATTAGGAAGAGCATATGTTGGGGACTAGGTCCATTGTGCCAGAATTTCTGCTGGGAAATCTAATTTTGCGTCCATGGAGGAGCTATAAGATAAAATTGATCAGAAAGCAGTGCGTTGACACGTCGTGTACTACTTTTTCTTGGCCACCTAAGAGTTATCCACGTCTAGTAGCGTCGTGCATCGACGGGCCTGGCAGCTCATTAGAGCGAAGCGAAAACCGCGTGCATTGGCCAAGCGCTTCGTGTCGGCGGCGACATGTTCGAGGTAAGGTTCGGCATAAGCCAGCGCCGCTCCAGGTTCTGGCGCGAAGGACAGTCGTGAGCGAAGTGGCGCAGATGTGGGCCATAGCGTTGCCCCGGTTTGCTCGATCAGAGGGAGCGACATCGGCGCATCGCAGAATCACCTATACCGCTCGCAGGTCTTTTGTTTGAATACGGATGTACGTCAGCGCTGACGTCGCACGAAGGGCCAGATGCCGACGAAAGGATTCTGGCCGGTGCAGTTAAGGTTGCCGGCGTCACGAGCCACCGGTCGTTTTAATGAGTGCTCATAGCTTACTTGCTCTGCTTCCCGCTACCACATGCGGCGTGAGCATCAGATGCACTGCTGAGACCATTCTAGCTCTCGCTCTTCCCGAGGCCAGGCGCTCCGCCTTGATAAATCGCTACCCAGGAACTCGTACGGCTTTGACGACTTGGACTTGCTTGGTACATCTGCTCGCCGTGCTCGTCGCGTATATGCAGAAGCATTTCGCCGTTCTCAATCATCTTGCCGCATAGTGGGCACGACGAGGCCCCCTGGTAATCCCCCCATTTTTAGAGCACGCTAAAAGTAGAGGTTAAGCGGCGAGCGCCAGTTTCTGTTTTGGCGTAATACCACCGAGCGCCATGTTGGGCCGGTCGTGATTGTAGGTCCACAACCAGCTGGTGGCAAATTCCTGGATTTCGTCGAGCGTCTCGAACAAGTGATGGGCTAGCCAGTCGTAACGAACCGTCCTGTTGTAGCGCTCAATGTAGGCATTCTGTTGGGGCTGGCCGGGCTAGATGAAATCGATTCGGATGCCGCATTTTGCTGCCCACGCCAAGGTCACTACGCTGATGTATTCAGGACCGTTGTCGCATCGAATGGATTTCGGCTTGCCGCGCCATTCGATGATTCTGTCGAGTGACCGGATTACCCGCTCGGACGGCAGCGAGAAATCGACCTCGATCCCCAAGCCCTCACGGTTGAAGTCCATCGATTATATTCAACAAGCGGATGCTGCGCCCATCGGCAAGCTGGTCATGCATGAAGTCCATCGACCAGCTCTGATTGATCGAACTCGGCACTGCCAACGGCAGCGGTTTCTCCCGCACCAGACGATTACTCGGTTTGATCCGCAGGCTCAGCTCGAGTTCGCGGTAGATTCTGTAGACGCGCTTGTGGTTCCATTTGAAGCCTCTCACGTTGCGCAGGTACAGGAAGCGCCAGTTGCGCTGGTTGTTCGTCAGCCGTACCAGCCAGTCGGCAATGAGGTTGTTTTCCGCATCCAGCTTCGCTTTGTATCGGTAGCAGGTCTGGCTAATGCCAAATGCCTAACACGCCAGCTTGACCGTGGCTGACCGCTCCAACAAGTTCCATTGTGCCATCTCCCGCCGCTGAGATTGCGCTACCATTTTTTTGTGAGTGCCTCCGCGGCTATCTCGGCCTCGAGGCGCTCCTCGACATTCATCTTTTTGAGGCGACGGTTTTCCTCCTCTAACTCTTTCATGCGTGCCATCAGCGAGGCATCCATGCCGCCGAACTTGGAGCGCCACTTGTAAAACGTAGCGTTGCTGATGCCATGCTCGCGGCACAGCTCTGGTACAGGGCTGCCGGCTTCGGCTTGCTTGAGAATGGCGATGATCTGGCTGTCGGTAAAGCGGGAGGTCTTCATGCAGAGCTTTCTGTGTCTTAAGTAGAAAATTCTACTTCTGATCGCGCTCTTTTTGTGGGGGGATTACCGTTGCGAATTTGCTATGAATTTGGTTGTTCCCGTAAATCGAATACAGTCATTGCGAACGTTCGTACAAGCTTAAGTCGATGCCTTTTTCGAAATTCAGCAACTATTGAATTTTCGGTTTCACCTGGCAACTCCGCATCACGGCTAGGTGCCTGACTTGGCTCTATTCTACGCACTTGCTCAAGAAAAGCAGTGACGTACCGAGGAGGTACGGAGTGCACATATCGCTCACCAGGGAACATGCCGGCAATCATTCGTAGTGCCGGACTACGGCTGCCACGAGAACTGCTTCCGCAACAAAACATGCAGCTTAGAGTGTTTGTTCTTTGGACGATGGCGCCTGCAGTCGCCAGCGTGGTCGATGAACCGAGGAAAGTCTTCTGCAAATCGATTGCCGAACCTAGGAAGACTCCATCGGTTTCTTTATACTTGCAAGGTGCAGCGTGTGGGCCCGATGAATAATATGCATACACTGGATGCATTTTGTGCCTCCGCGCGTCATTGATAAGCATGGTCATTTGATTTCCGGTCCCTTTAGGGTAACTTAGACCGCCAACATTGGCTTTTGGGTTCGAATCCAACTTTTTGGCCTGTATGCGTAGCCCCTCGCATCCGGCATCCGTTAAAAACCATGCCTGCCATTGCCAGTCCGCGCCAGTTACCCCGCCCTCTACTCGTTTATTAAACTGCATCGTCGAAATGGCGCCGGCGTGCAGTCCTGTCTGATATAAAAGCCAATCGGTCAAAGACTCTTCACCAGCTTTCGGTTGGTGACTCAACCACTGAGCTATCTCCCTGGATATCGGCTCCATTACGTCGCAAAGCGAATTCTTCCCGATTTCTGTAACATTCATCTTCCGACGCTCTTTTATTGAATTGTTGTTATTTGCTCCACTTATGAGCATTCTAACATTGCGTCGGCAAAAAATACCATTTCGAAAAAAATGCTCGTATTCCCTATAGCGATTTTTTAACACGGACGAGCAGAACGCAGCCACCTGTCTACACGTTTGCGCCTCGTGGGGGACCTGAACGGCCCGGTCAGCATGACCGGGGCAGAATAAGTTGAGGGGTGACGTGATAACTGTGACTTCTAGAAGCACATCAAAGCCCCAACATCAGAGTTTTCAGAAGTGGTAACACGTGCCCGACCTTGGCTGGCGCGGTCAGTTGTGCATAGTTTAAAAGTCTGAAATGTGCTTAACGGGGTGTACGTGACGCTGGCGGAGCGCCACAGCATTTCCAGTTGTGTGAGACAGAAATACCAACCGGGCCTAACTTGCGTCGGCTCGATGGTAGACTCAGCTCTCACCCGGGGAGGCAGACATGTTGCGTTGGATGCAGAAAGTAACGGCTGATGAGGCGACTTTCGCCAGAGTTAACCTAGTGCTTGGTGGACTTATGCTTGCTGGCGTTATAGCGATGTTCATCATCCTAATTTGACTTGCTTGCTCGGCAATTTTGCCTATGGGTTCGAGAAAAAAAATATGCGTCGCTGGACGAACAAACCACATACGCTATGATTTGAGCGCATTTTAGTAGGCTCGAGGAGCGTCCTAGACAACCGTGCTCTTAGAGAGCGCACGGCAGTCTGGGGCTGTAAGCGGTCTGGCCACGACACTGGCTTACGTTTGGTTAAGTTTTACGGCGGCGCCGCGTGGGCGAACTGCGCCCTGCTTCTCTTCCTCGAAGCCAAGCTTCTATGGTTTCGAGTCGCCATCTTAACAACGCTGCGTTCCCACGGACGTACATCAGTGGCGGCACTTGAATCGGAGTGCACTGCAGGTTCTTTTCAATTGCGTCTATACTTTCGCCTAGGCGCCGGGCGAGTTGGTTGATGTCCAAAACGTCTTCCATTGGGGTCCTCATGTCAGTTTACCGAGTGGGTCAGACGGGATGTCGAACTCGGTGTGAGAGACGTATAAAGCGTCGTTTCAGCCTTTTCCACTTCGTTCAAAGCAGTCAAAGAGTAGGTTGTACTTTATTATTTGCAGAGGAAAGGGCCGTGAATAGCCAGTTACCCGCTTCCCGCATATGGTCTTATCATAAGTGAAATGCGTTCCCTTCTCTGTTCGGTGCCCAGGGAACCGTTCCTGCTGTTGCCTGCGTCTCCGTCGCACAAGCACTTTACGCAAGCTTGCGGTCCCGGCATGGCGCACGCAGTTCAAAGCTACTTACGGTTCGGTGAGGACAGCGGTAGGAATAATGTGCATGACGGTACGGAGGCGCTTTTCGCGAAACGCCGTGGCCGAGCGCTTCAGCAGTTGTGCAACAGCCTGTTGCACAATCAAGGTCTATCGGTAGATATTTCAGAAGCCGGTCCTCGTCCACTATTAAGGAATTGCAAAGTTCAGCAATAAAGTTGCAATGCAGGCTAGCCGCCATTACTGCTATTTTCACCGTTGGCTTCAGCAGCCGACGCCGGAACCGGCCAGTTCAAAATAGCTGCCGCGCGGCGGATGACCCACTTCATTTTCGTCGTCCGAGCTCCAGCCGGTCTTCATTGCGCGAAGGCATACTGGTCAAGGATTGCCTCCTCTGATATATACCGCCGATTTCCCATTTTGCACTCTCTCGACTTGACGGCGAATTGTTGGGCCAAGTCTTTGCAAATATCCCAACGGACGTAGAGTTCGCGCGGGGTGCCACCTGGAAGCTAAACGGCCTCCGAACGAGACTAGAGGCAGTTTCGCTTGGTAGCTCGCCACTGAGCTATGTATGCGAGGCCAGGGAAAGTCGTCCGGTACAGAGTGTGGGCTTATCAATGACGTCACCTTCGATGATTCAGGCTAGCCCCTGGCGGCTTCCGAAGGAGCTTTGCTCATTCGCTATCTACACGTCTACGGACGCGACCTATCGCTTCCGTAGACTCAAGCGGAAGGCTTTTGCTGCACGCAAGACAGGTTCAACCTCGTGCAGTTCAATCAGCTCGAGCGGGGTCCGATTTCCAAGCGACGCGGCCGTGGTCGTAAGGAACCTAAACTTCTGCACGCCATTACACGCCCTAAGAGCACGCGAAATCGCGTGGAGCACTGGCATCAAATCGTCAGTCGGCAAAAAAGCCGGGATGTAGGAGTCGCCGTTCAGGTAGTGAACGTCTTAGGGCGTCTCGACAATCTCGCGGCGGCCAACAACTTGGCAACGCTCCTTTATCCATGCCCCGTCCGCCGCAGAACCTTAGTTTTGCTGCCGCTTTATACGCGCCTCGAGCGATGCTTTGGAACGTGCGCGACCCAACGCTACCGCTGCTCTGACATCAAGCTCCAATGCCCCTCTGTCGTGCTCCGGCGCTGCTACTTGGCTAAGTGCCCCATCGCGACCAATTAACCAAAGTGCCGTTGCAATAATTCCGATGCCTACCGACGGGTCGCCAGCTTCGAGGCGCTGAAGCGTAGGAACCGAGACGCCCATGCGGCTTGCCCAAGTTTTTAGCGACTCTCTCCGTCGCAGTCGGGCAACAGCTAAGTCGGCGCCGAGCTTTTCGAGAGCGGCCGCAGTGGCAGGCTGAAGCTGTGTAATAGCGCGAGAGATTTTGGGCATACACTTAGAAATCACGAAAGTATGAATCACGTCAACATCTATGTGTATTTGCTGCACTGCAGAGGCTGAAGGTTCTATTGCATGGCGATTCCAGTAAGCTTTAAGGAGCGGTACCCAGCGCGACAACCCTTGTCGAGGCGTGCGAGAAAACAAGGAAGCGCCGCGGGATTACTATGCCGAAGCGGACGTGTGGGATGCAGTGTTCGCCGCCGGCACGCAGGTGCTGCGCGACGCAATGGATCTGGCCTATCTCACCGGGCAAAGGCCTGCTTACGTTCTGAAAATGAGCGAGCTCGACATCCGGAACGACGAGCTGCACGTCCTGCAAAACAAGACGACTCACACACTGCGAATCCGCATGCACGTCGACGGCGAGCCAACACAGCTCGGCGCGTGCGTCGATCGACTGATGGCGCGACCTGTGAAGTCAATGACTGGAGCACTGGTTTGTACTGAAACGGGGCAGCAGTTGACGCTGAAAATGCTGCGCGATCGCTTCGACGCGGCGCGCGCAGCAGCGGCGGCGAGCGCCGAGAAAGCCTGGAATACGGACATGGCGCGGCGTATCAAGGCGTTCCAGTTTCGGGATATCAGACCCAAAGCGGCAAGTGAAATTGCAAGCCTGGAGGACGCAAGCAAGCTACTCGGGCACACAAATAAACAGATCACGCAAAAGGTATATCGCAGGGTTGGCGAGGTAGTTAAGCCAACAAGATAAGGCAGGGGTTGTGGAACTGCGTTCCGCAACCTGTTAAATGATGGGTAAAGAATGTGACCTCTCAGACATTGATCGAGAAGCCCTAGAAACGAAAAAGCCGTCGAACATCGACGGCTTGTTTCTAAATTCTGGCGGAAGCGGTGAGATTCGAACTCACGAACGGCTCACACCGTCGGCAGTTTTCAAGACTGCTGCCTTCAACCACTCGGCCACGCTTCCTGTTGCACGGCATTATACATAATCATCGGCTGGATGAGGGAGTTCTGACCCAGGCAAAACGGCAGCGCTCGCGCATGTTCCACCTCACCTACCCCACCAACGCCCAATTCTCCCGCAACGCCTTCTCGAACGCATACGCTGGCAACGGCGCTGCATACAAATACCCCTGCACCTCATCACACCCTGCCCCGCGCAAGAACGCCAGCTGATCCAAGGTCTCGACACCCTCAGCAATCACCCGCAAACACAACTGCCGCGCCATGCTGATGATCGTCCCCGCAATCGCGCA
>Ga0308163_10003064_pt1 | contig 14357 bp, 10 predicted proteins | sample PhyTR1_FD_201037 | JGI IMG/M metagenome (GOLD analysis project Ga0308163, IMG submission 201037) | Phyllosphere microbial communities from UC Gill Tract Community Farm, Albany, California, United States - DLSLT.R1 | ecosystem: Host-associated > Plants > Phyllosphere > Unclassified | place: USA... | reverse complement strand
GGTTTTTTTGCTTGGCGCTTCCATTTTTCCATCCGGAATGCATGACGGGGTTGTCGATAACGTAAAAACTGGTGTCCGCCGCAAAGGTGGGGCATAATATGGCGCGTCTTATGTCTTATAGAAGACTAGTGTCAACCACGGATTGTGCGGCCTTGCACGAAGCGGCCGCATCAACGGGTGAACATGGACGCCGGTGCGCGCTGGCCCTCCCGTCACAGACGGGGGTAGAATGTCCGGCATCGGCGCCCAGTGCCCGCGGCGCATCTAGCGATGGGCCGTGGCCAATTGTCAGTTTTTACTACGCGCGACGTCGTCGCGATTACCGAGGAAAATGTGCATGAGCAGTGATCAGACCATCATCTACACCCTGACCGACGAGGCGCCGCTGCTGGCGACCCACGCCTTCCTTCCTGTGGTCAGCACCTTCACGAAGCCGGCCGGCATCACCGTCACTGCCAGCGACATCTCGGTCGCGGCCCGTATCCTGGCGGCTTTCCCGGAAAACCTCACCCCGGAGCAGCGCGTGCCGGATTCGCTGGTCGAGCTGGGCAAGAAGACGCTCGAGGCGAGCGCCAACATCATCAAGCTGCCGAACATCAGCGCGTCGGTCAGCCAGCTGACCACCGCGATCAAGGAACTGCAAGACAAGGGCTACAACATCCCTGACTACCCGTCGGACCCGAAGACCGACGAAGAAAAAACCATCAAGGCCAAGTACGGCAAGTGCATCGGTTCGGCAGTGAACCCGGTCCTGCGCGAAGGCAACTCCGACCGCCGCGCGCCGCGCGCCGTCAAGGAATACGCACGCAAGAACCCGCACTCGATGGCCCCATGGTCGCAAGCATCGCGCACCCACGTGGCGCACATGACCGAAGGCGACTTCTACCACGGCGAAAAGTCGATGACGGTCGAGGCTGCACGTGACGTCAAGATGGAACTGGTCACCAAGAGCGGCCAGACCATTGTTCTGAAGCCAAAGGTCTCGCTGCTGGCCGGTGAAATCATCGATTCGATGTTCATGAGCCGCAAGGCGCTGCTGGCCTTCTACGAAGCCCAGATCGAAGACGCGCACGCCACCGGCATGCTGTTCTCGCTGCACGTCAAGGCAACGATGATGAAGGTGTCGCACCCGATCGTGTTCGGTCACTGCGTGCGCATGTTCTACAAGGAAGCGTTCGAGAAGCACGGCGCGCTGTTCGAGAGCCTCGGCATCAACGTCAACAACGGCATGGCCGATCTGTACAACAAGATCGCCGACCTGCCGTCGTCGCAGCGCGAAGAAATCATCCGCGACCTGCACGCCTGCCAGGAGCACCGTCCGGAACTGGCCATGGTCGATTCGGCCAAGGGCATCACCAACTTCCATTCGCCGAACGACGTGATCGTCGACGCGTCGATGCCTGCCATGATCCGCGCCGGCGGCAAGATGTACGGCGCCGATGGCCGCCTGAAGGAAGTCAAGGCCGTCATCCCGGAGAGCACCTTCGCGCGCATCTACCAGGAAATCATCAACTTCTGCAAATGGCACGGCGCCTTCGATCCGAAGACGATGGGCACGGTCCCGAACGTCGGCCTGATGGCCCAGCAAGCCGAAGAATACGGCTCGCACGACAAGACCTTCGAGATCGCTGAAGACGGCGTGGCCAACATCACCGACCTCGCCACCGGCGAAGTCCTGATGAGCCAGAATGTCGAGAAGGGCGATATCTGGCGCATGTGCCAGGTCAAGGATGCGCCGATCCGCGACTGGGTCAAGCTGGCCGTGACGCGCGCGCGCAACTCGGGCATGCCGACCGTGTTCTGGCTCGACCCGTACCGTCCGCACGAAAATGAACTGATCAAGAAGGTCAAGGTCTACCTGAAGGACCACGACACGAGCGGCCTGGATATCCAGATCATGTCGCAAGTGCGCGCAATGCGCTTCACGCTCGAGCGCGTCTGGCGCGGCCTGGACACCATCTCGGTGACCGGCAACATCCTGCGCGACTACCTGACCGACCTGTTCCCGATCATGGAACTGGGCACGTCCGCCAAGATGCTGTCGATCGTGCCGCTGATGGCCGGTGGCGGCATGTACGAAACGGGCGCCGGCGGTTCGGCCCCGAAACACGTGCAGCAGCTGGTTGAAGAAAACCACCTGCGCTGGGATTCGCTGGGCGAGTTCCTGGCGCTGGCCGTGTCGCTGGAAGACCTGGGCCTCAAGACCGGCAACGAGAAAGCCAAGGTCCTGGCCAAGACGCTCGACGCTGCCACCGGCAAGCTGCTGGACAACCGCAAGTCGCCATCGCCAAAGACCGGCGAGCTCGACAACCGCGGCAGCCAGTTCTACCTGTCGCTGTTCTGGGCACAAGAGCTGGCCGCGCAGACCGACGATGCCGCACTGGCCGCCACGTTCGCGCCACTGGCCAAGAAACTGGCCGACGACGAAGCAACCATCGTTGCCGAGCTGCTGGCAGTGCAGGGCAAGCCGGTCGATATCGGTGGCTACTACAAGCTGGATGAAGCCAAGGTGACGGCCGCGATGCGTCCGAGCGCCACCTTCAATGCGGCAATCGATTCGTTCGCCTGAACTGAACGACTGCTGTAACTGAAGCCCGCCGACCGCAAGGTCGGCGGGTTTTTATTTGCCCGCGTGGCGCGAGTAGGCCGGCACGTCGATGAATTCGCCCGGCAGCAACGGATGCGTGCTGAGCGAAAACGGGCCGATACTGCTGCGCACCAGGCGCAGCGTCGGCAAGCCCACGGCGGCCGTCATCCGGCGCACCTGGCGGTTCTTGCCTTCTTCGAGCGTGATCGCCAGCCAGCTGGTGGGTTTGTCCTGGCGCGCGCGGATCGGTGGATTGCGCGGCCATAGCCATTCGGGCTCGGCGATCCGCGCGGCGCGGCACGGCTTGGTGACGAAGTCGCCCAGGTCGAGCGGCGCCTGCAGGCGCGCCATGGCGGCGGCATCGGGCACGCCATCGACCTGCACCAGATAGGTCTTGGCTTCCTTGTGATCCGGATGGGCGATCTTGTGCTGCAGCTGGCCGTCGTCGGTTAGCAGCATCAGGCCTTCGCTGTCGGCGTCGAGCCGGCCGGCGGGGTAAATGCCGGGAATCTTGAGGTAGTCGGCAAGCGACTCGCGGCCATCCTGGGGCGAGAACTGGCACAGGACCTGGAACGGTTTATTGAAGAGAATCAGGGACATGACGATGCAGTAAAGCGAATGAGAGGGTGGCCAACCGGTAGCGTGGCGATATGGCAAAATACTGGGGCATAATGAAGAGCAGCCATCGGCTGCCGCTGGCAACGGCGACATTGTAAGCGAGTCGGTAACGCAGTTCGTCACGTCGTTCGCACCGCCTTTCGCCACCCACCTGGAGAACTTGATGTACCAGCATATCACCGTCCCGCCTGCGGGCCAGAAGATCACCGTCAACGCCGATTTCAGCCTGAACGTGCCGGCCACGCCGATCATTCCGTATATCGAGGGTGACGGCACGGGTGCGGACATCACGCCGGTGATGAAGAAGGTGGTCGATGCGGCGGTGCGCAAGGCCTACGGCGGGGAGCGCAGCATTGCCTGGATGGAGATCTTCGCCGGTGAAAAGGCGACCAGACTGTATGGCGCCGACGTCTGGCTGCCGGCCGAAGTGCTGGACGTGCTCAAGGAGTATGTGGTTTCGATCAAGGGCCCGCTGACCACGCCGGTCGGCGGCGGCATCCGCTCGCTCAATGTGGCCCTGCGCCAGGAACTTGATCTGTACGTCTGCCTGCGCCCGGTGCGCTACTTTACCGGCGTGCCGTCGCCACTGAAACAGCCGGAAAAGACCGACATGGTCATCTTCCGCGAGAATTCCGAGGACATCTACGCCGGCATCGAATGGGAGGCCGGTTCCGAAGGCGCGCAAAAGCTGATCGCGTTCCTGAAAGCCGAACTGGGCGTGTCGAAGATCCGCTTCCCGGCCACGTCGGCGCTTGGCCTGAAGCCTGTCTCGATCGAGGGCACCGAACGCCTGGTGCGCAAGGCGATCCAGTACGCGATCGACCACGACAAGCCATCGGTGACCCTGGTCCACAAGGGCAATATCATGAAGTACACCGAAGGTGGCTTCCGCGATTGGGGTTACGCGCTGGCGCAGAAGGAATTCGGCGCCGAGCTGTTCGATGGCGGCCCATGGTGCAAGCTGAAAAATCCAAAGACCGGGCGCGACATCATGATCAAGGACTCGATCGCGGATGCCTTCCTGCAGCAGATCCTGTTGCGCCCGGCCGAATACAGCGTGATTGCCACGCTGAACCTGAACGGCGATTATATTTCCGATGCACTGGCAGCCCAGGTCGGCGGCATCGGCATCGCGCCGGGCGCGAACATGTCCGATTCGGTGGCGATGTTCGAAGCGACCCACGGCACGGCGCCGAAATACGCCGGCAAGGATTACGTGAATCCCGGTTCGCTGATCCTGTCGGCCGAAATGATGCTGCGCCACATGGGCTGGAGCGAAGCGGCTGACCTGATCATCGCGGCGATGGGCAAGGCAATCGTGTCGAAAAAAGTGACGTACGATTTCGCGCGCCTGATGGAAGGGGCCACGCAGGTGTCGTGCTCGGGCTTTGGCGAAGTGCTGATCGAACAGCTGTGACGCGCCGCCTGCCTTGATGGCAGGCGAAAAAAAACCCCACTGCGAGAGTGGGGCTTTTCACTTCCGGTAGGGCAGAGATCAGTTACCCTGGATGTTGGAAGCTTGCTTGCCTTTAGGGCCTTGCGTGACTTCGAATTGGACTTTTTGACCTTCTTTGAGGGTCTTAAAACCGTTCATGTTGATTGCGGAGAAGTGTGCGAACAGATCCTCGCCGCCGTCATCAGGCGTGATGAAGCCAAAGCCTTTGGAATCATTGAACCACTTAACAGTACCAGTTGCCATAAAAGAACTTTCAAATTTAACAAATCACACGAGCCATAAAAGCAAGAATCTTCTTGCCCTCCTCAGCCTGCTAACTGCTTATCAACGCGTACATAAGTACAAAGTCGATGACTGCATTGTTGGTGGAATAATCACGCAAGTCAAGGGGTTTGGGGCGCAGGTTGTCAAATTTTTCATGGTATTCCTGCGCAGCAGACTTGATTTTGGCAATCGAAACGCCATCTGCGCAGTTATCCGAAAACGCGTAATATGGAAACACCAGAAACAAGCTGATGTTTACGCTTGGCAATAACCTCGGAAGTATTAGAATACCCCATGGCAACGAAGCACGATACTGAACAACTGCTAGAGCGGCAGACCGTCAAACCGCCTCCGCTGTACCAGGTGGCGCTACTGAACGATGATTACACGCCGATGGAGTTTGTCGTGGCCGTGATCCAGGAGTATTTCAACAAGGATCGCGAAACGGCCACCCAGATCATGCTGTCGGTACACCAGAATGGCAAAGGGGTGTGCGGCGTGTTTTCCAAAGATATAGCGTGTACCAAAGTGGAGTTTGTCTTAACGCATGCACGCAAGGCAGGGCATCCCCTGCAGTGCGTGATGGAGGAAGTATGATTGCGCAGGAACTTGAAGTATCCCTACACATGGCCTTTGTCGAGGCACGCCAGGCACGCCACGAGTTCATCACCGTGGAACACCTGCTATTGGCATTGCTCGATAATCCTTCGGCCGCCGAAGTCCTGCGTGCATGCGCGGTCAATATTGAAGACCTGCGCAAGACCCTGACGAATTTCATCGGCGACAACACCCCGACCGTGCCTGGCACGGGCGAGGTGGACACCCAGCCGACGCTTGGTTTCCAGCGCGTGATCCAGCGCGCGATCATGCACGTGCAGTCGGCGTCCAACGGCAAGAAGGAAGTCACCGGCGCCAACGTGCTGGTGGCGATCTTCGGCGAAAAAGACTCGCACGCGGTGTACTACCTGCACCAGCAGGGCGTGACCCGTCTCGACGTGGTCAATTTCATTTCGCACGGCGTGCGCAAGGACCAGCAGGTCGACACGTCCAAGGCGCCGGAAGGCGTCGAGGAAGCGCAGGTCGAAGGCCAGGCCAAGGAAAGCCCGCTGGACCAGTTCACGCAGAACCTGAACAAGGCTGCAGCCGATGGCAAGATCGATCCGCTGATCGGGCGCGAAGAAGAAGTCGATCGCGTCATCCAGATCCTGTGCCGTCGCCGCAAGAACAATCCGCTGCTGGTGGGCGAGGCGGGCGTGGGTAAAACCGCGATCGCCGAAGGCCTGGCATGGCGCATCGTCCAGGAAGACGTGCCTGAAATCCTGCAGAACGCTGTCGTGTTCTCGCTGGACATGGGCGCGCTGCTGGCCGGCACCAAGTACCGCGGTGATTTCGAGCAGCGCCTGAAGGCCGTGCTCAAGCAGATCAAGGACACGCCGAACGGCATCCTGTTCATCGACGAGATCCACACGATCATCGGCGCCGGTTCGGCCTCGGGCGGTACGCTCGACGCATCGAACCTGCTCAAGCCTGCGTTGGCCAATGGCCAGCTCAAGTGCATCGGTGCGACCACGTTCACCGAGTACCGCGGCGTGTTCGAAAAAGACCACGCGCTGTCGCGCCGGTTCCAGAAGGTCGACGTCAATGAGCCGACCGTCGAGCAGACCATCGCGATTCTGCGTGGCCTGAAATCGCGCTTCGAAGAGCACCACGGCGTGAAGTACTCGGCTTCGGCCCTGACCACCGCCGCCGAGCTGGCTGCGCGCTTCATCAATGACCGTCACCTGCCCGACAAGGCCATCGACGTGATCGACGAAGCCGGCGCCGCCCAGCGCGTGCTGCCGAAGTCGAAGCAGAAGAAAACGATCGGCAAGACCGAGATCGAGGACATCATTGCCAAGATCGCGCGTATCCCGCCGCAGTCGGTCAATCAGGACGACCGCAGCAAGCTGCAGACGATCGACCGCGATCTGCGCAACGTCGTGTTCGGGCAAGACCCGGCGATCGAGGCGCTGTCGGCCGCGATCAAGATGGCGCGTGCTGGCCTGGGCAAGACGGACAAGCCAATCGGCTCGTTCCTGTTCTCGGGTCCGACCGGTGTCGGCAAGACCGAGGTCGCCAAGCAGCTCGCCTTCATCCTGGGCATCGAGCTGGTGCGCTTCGACATGTCCGAGTACATGGAGCGGCACGCTGTCTCGCGTCTGATCGGCGCGCCACCGGGCTACGTTGGTTTCGACCAGGGCGGCCTGCTGACCGAAGCGATCACCAAGAAGCCGCACACCGTGCTGCTGCTGGACGAGATTGAAAAAGCCCACCCGGACATTTTCAACATCCTGCTGCAGGTGATGGACCATGGCACGCTGACCGACAACAACGGTCGCAAGGCCGACTTCCGCAACGTGATCATCATCATGACCACGAATGCTGGCGCGGAAAGCCTGACCAAGCGTTCGGTGGGCTTCGTCAACTCGCGTGAAGCGGGCGACGAGATGGGCGACATCAAGCGCATGTTCACGCCGGAGTTCCGTAACCGCCTGGATGCGATCATCAGCTTCCGCGCGCTGGACGAAGACATCATCCTGCGCGTCGTCGACAAGTTCCTGATGCAGCTCGAAGAGCAGCTGCACGAGAAAAAAGTCGAAGCCATCTTCACCGAGAAGCTGCGCAAGTTCCTCGGCCAGAAAGGGTTCGATCCGTCGATGGGTGCACGTCCGATGTCGCGCCTGATCCAGGACCTGATCCGCAAGGCGCTGGCCGACGAACTGCTGTTCGGTCGCCTGACCAACGGTGGCCGCGTGACGGTCGACCTGAACGAGAAGGACGATGTGGTCCTCGAGTTCCCCGAGGGCGATGTCAGCCCGCCACCGGCCCCGGCCGAGACGGTCGAAATCGAGTAAGCAGGTTCGCTCCCCAAAAGCCCGCGCACGCAAGTGCCGCGGGCTTTTTTCATGCTGAGAGGAACCCACACGTTACGCTGATTGCGCCTTTCGTCAAGGCAACCACAGTTCCTGCGGCGCTATTTCACATGCCTGTCATCGAACATTCCTACACTGTGCGCACACGTCGTCCCACTCTCATGGAAATCCCAATGCGACTCGCACCGCGCACTACTTTTTCCAAGCTCATCAGTGCCTTCGGCATCCTGTCCCTCGTCATCGTCATCATCGCGACCGTCGCCATCTGGCGCCTGCACGCGGCCGATGTGATCACGTCGAACCTGGTCGACGACAAGCTGGCCAAGCAGCAGCTGACGTCGGAATTGCTTGGTATCGCGCGCCTGAATGGCTCGCGCGCCGTCTCGATCGCGCGCAGCGACAGCCTGGAACTGGGGGATTACTTCGGCGCACAACTGGCCGAGGGGCGCAAGATTGCCAGCGGACTCGAGGCGCAACTGGTCAAGTTGCCAGCCACGGAAAATGAACGTACGTTGATCGCCGCAGCAAGCGCGCGCAAGACGGCGCTGGCCACCATCCAGGCCGACCTGTTCAAGGCCAAGGACCTGGGCCAGACCGGCCTGGTCGAAGAAATCCTCACCAAACGATGGGAGCCGGCCTACGGGGCCGAGATCGCCGCGCTCGAGCGCCTGCTCGCCGACGAGAGTACCGAAGCGCACCGCCTGGCCGACGAATCGGCAGCCGCATCGCGCTTCAGCAAGGCGCTGCTGCTGGACCTCGGCGGCGCCGCGCTGGCCGTCGCCGGTGGCCTGGCATGGCTCCTGACCCGCAACCTGGTCGTGCCGCTCAAACAAGCCGCCACGCTGGCCGAGCAGGTGGCCCATGGCGACCTGCGCCCGACCATCAGTCATACCCGCTCGGATGAAATCGGCCGCCTGTTCGATGCACTCAACGGCATGACGCACGGCGTGTCGGGGACCGTGGCGCAAGTGCTGCAGGGGGCGCAGGCGATCGACGCGGCATCGGGTGAAATCGCCGAAGGCAACCAGGACCTCTCGATCCGCACCGAGCGCCAGGCCGAATCGCTGCGCGAAACGGTGACGGCGATGGACGAACTGTCGGACGCCATCGCCAGCAACAACGCCAACGCGCAGCAGGCCAATGCGCTGGCCCAGACGGCGTCCGGCGTGGCGGCCGAGGGCGCACAGGCCGTGGGTCAGCTGGTCACGCGCATGGGCGCGATCAAGGCTTCAGCGGCGCGCATCGTGGACATCACCGGGATGATCGACAGCATCGCCTTCCAGACGAATATCCTGGCGCTGAATGCGGCCGTGGAAGCGGCGCGCGCCGGCAGCGAGGGGAGGGGGTTTGCAGTGGTGGCGTCCGAAGTGCGCAACCTGGCGCAGCATTCGGCCAATGCCGCCAAAGAAATCAAGAAGCTGATCGGCGAATCGTCGCACGAGATCGAGGTGGGCACGGGCATGGCCGAAGCGGCCGGCTCGACGATGCGCGCCATGCTGCAGCACGTGCACGAGGTGGCCGGCATCCTGGGCCAGATCCACACCGCCAGCGCCGGCCAGGCCAACGGCGTCACGCAGGTAAGCCGCGCGATTGCCGAGATGGACCTCTCGACCCAGCAGAATGCCGCGATGGTGGAAGAAGCGGCAGCCGCCGCCGCCTCGATGCGCCAGCAGGCCGCAGACTTGTCGGCGCTGGTGGCAACGTTCAAATTACGTCAAGAACCCCTGTTGCTGGCGTAGGGTGGGCGCGGCCGGCGAGGCGGCTTCGCCGCGCACGCGGTGATGGTTGGCAGCACGGTCATCCGGACAGAGATCGAGGTCGGATTTCACCCGGATGATGACGGCAACTCAACAATCAAATCGCCGCCAGCGCCCGCCGCAAATCCTCCCGCTGATCGTCGATATGCTCGATCCCGACCGACAGCCGGATCAACCCGTCGCCAATCCCCAATTCAGCACGCCGCTCCGGCGGAATGCTCGCATGCGTCATCAGCGCCGGATGCTCGATCAGGCTCTCCACCCCGCCCAGGCTTTCGGCCAGCGTAAACACTTCGCACGCTTCCAGGAAGCGCCGCGCACCATCAAGGTCGGTGTCCAGCTCAATGGAAACAATGCCGCCATACCCGCCATGCATCTGGTTGCGTGCCAGCGCGTGCTGCGGATGCGACTCCAGCCCCGGATAGTGCACCTTGCGGACCTGCGGCTGCTGTTCGAGCCAGCTGGCCAGCAGCAGCGCGTTGCCGCTGCTGCGCTCCACGCGCAGGGCCAGTGTCTTGATCCCGCGCAGCACGAGGAAGCTGTCGAACGGCCCCTGGATCGCGCCGACCGAGTTCTGGATGAAGCCGAGCTTCTCGGCCAGGCCCGTCTGGTGGTCGCTGGCGCCGACGATGGCCACGCCGCCGATCACGTCCGAGTGGCCGTTGATGTACTTGGTGGTCGAGTGGACGACGATGTCGAACCCGTGTTCGAGCGGGCGCTGGATGATCGGGCTGGCGAACGTGTTGTCGCAGACGCTCAGGATGCCGCGTGCGTGGCACAGGCTGGCAATGGCGGTCAGGTCGGCCAGCTTGAGCATCGGGTTGGTCGGCGTCTCGACCCACACCATGCGCGTGGCAGGCGTGATGGCCGCGGCCAGCGCGTCTGCGTCGGACAAATCGACGTAGCTGAACGTGTGGCCGGCGCTGTCGCGGCGTACGCGTTCGAACAGGCGGTAGGTGCCGCCGTACATGTCGTCGCCAGCCACGATGTGCGAACCGCTGGGAAGCAGTTCCAGCACGGCAGCGATGGCCGCCAGGCCCGATGCGAACGCGAAGGCGGCGCGGCCACCCTCGATATCGGCTAGCGAGCGTTCGAGCGCGAAGCGGGTCGGGTTGTGCGAGCGGCCGTAGTCGAAGCCCTGGTGCACGCCCGGGCTTTCCTGGCGATAGGTGGAAGTGGCGAAGATCGGCGGCATCACGGCGCCGGTCGCGGGTTCGGGTGACTGGCCGCCATGGATGACGCGGGTGGCCAGGTGGCGTTTGAATTCGATCGTGTGTTGGGTGTCCGGATGGGTCACGAGAGTGTCCTTCGCAGGTGATTGAGCAGGTCGAAGCGCGTGATCAGGCCGAAGAACTGCGGCCCGTCGGCGATCACGGCAGTAAGGCCCCGGTCGAGGATGTCGCGCAGTTGCGCCATGCTCGCACCAGGGGGAAGGGTCTTGAGGTCGGCCGTCATCGTGGACGAGACCGGCGCGCTGAAATGGTCGTTCGATTGCGTGACCTTGAGCAGCAGGTCGGATTCATCGATCAGGCCCGCCAGACGTCCTTCGGCGTCCATCACGGGCAGTTGCTGCAGGTCGCTCGAGCGCATGCGGTTGAAGGCGGTGAGCAACGTGTCCGATGGCGCCAGGGTGATGACTTCGCCGGCATCGTGGCGGCGGCCGATCAGGTCGCGCAGGTCGCCCGTTTTGGGGCGCGTGATCAGGCCCTGGTCGACCATCCAGCCATCGCTGTACACCTTGCTGAGATAGCGCGTGCCGGTGTCGCAGACGAATGTGACGACGCGCTTGGGGCGCGTCTGCGCGCGGCAGTATTTCAGTGCCGCGGCCAGCAGCGTGCCGGTCGACGAGCCGCCCAGGATGCCTTCCTGCTGCAGCAGCAGGCGCGCCGTCGAGAAGCTTTCTTCGTCGGTGATCGTGTAGGCCTGCTTGACGCGGGTGAGGTCGGCGATACCGGGAATGAAGTCTTCGCCGATGCCTTCCACGGCCCACGAGCCGGCATGCTGCGACACGTGGCCGGTCTGGACGTACTCGGCCAGGATCGAGCCTTTCGGATCGGCCAGGATGAATTCGAGCAGGGGCGCCGCTTTCTTGAAGTAGCGCGACAGGCCGGTGAGCGTGCCGGACGAACCGACCCCGAGGACAATGGCATCCAGCTTGTGCTTGGCCTGGTCCCAGATTTCGGGACCGGTCGTGGTTTCGTGGGCGCGCGGATTGGCCGGGTTGTTGAACTGGTCGGCAAACCAGGCACCGGGGATTTCCCTGGCCAGCCGCGCGGCGAGATCCTGGTAGTACTCGGGATGGCCCTTGCCGACGTCGGAGCGGGTCAGGTGGATCTCGGCGCCGAGCGCCTTGAGGTGCAGGATTTTCTCGGGCGCCATCTTGTCGGGCACGACGAGCACGACGCGGTAACCCTTGATGCGCGCCACCAGCGCCAGGCCCAGGCCCGTGTTGCCGGCGGTGGCTTCGACGACGGTGCCGCCGGGATTGAGCAGGCCATCATGCTCGGCCTGCTCGATCATGGTCTTGCCGATGCGGTCCTTGATGGAGCCGCCGGGGTTCTGTGATTCGAGCTTGAGGAACAGCTGGCAGGGCCCGGTATCGATGCGGGTCACTTCCACCATCGGGGTATCGCCAATCAGGGAAAACAGAGCCGCTTGCGACGCATGTTGCATAGTTGCCTCCGTGGGGTCGACTGGGGCGCCGCGGATAGGGGCGCCGCGGCCGGCATGCTACGACCACCTGGCGCGGATTGGCGCCAGGCCATATCAAAGAATCATGATACGAGGTTTCGGTGGACGTTGCTTTGGAGCGTCTTAAGGCCAGTGGTCAGTCTTCCGCCTTCAGCCGCCGCCACAGCGTCGTGCGGCTGATCCCCAGATGATCGGCCGCCAGGTCGCGCTGGCCGCCGAAGCGCGCCAGCACCGCCGCTGTGGATTCGCGCGTCGACGCGCGCGCCGGTGCGTCTGGCGTACCCGCGACCGCGGCCCCACGCGCCAGTTCCGGCGCCACCGACAGCATGAAGCCGGGCGTGAGCGCCTGCAGCGGTTCGGCCGCCAGGAACAGCGCCAGGCGCTCGGTCAGGTTGCGCAGTTCGCGCACGTTGCCGGGCCACGCGTAGGCGGTGAGCAGCGGCGTGCAGGCCTTCAGTTCGGCCAGCAGGTTCGGATGCGGGCGCGCGTCGAGCGCGGCCAGCGCACTCTTGAGCGACCATTCGAGCAGCGGCGCGATGTCCTGCACCCGTGCGCGCAGCGGCGGCAAGGCCAGGCGCAGCACGGCCAGGCGATAGAACAGGTCGGCCCGGAAGCGGCCGTCGCGCACGCGCGCTTCGAGGTCGCAGTGCGTGGCGCTGATCACGCGCACGTCGATCGGCACGGGCCGCGTGCCGCCCACGCGCATCACCTCGCGCTCCTCGAGCACGCGCAGCAGGCGCGTCTGCAGGCCAAGGGGCATTTCGCCGATCTCGTCGAGAAACAGCGTGCCGCCATTGGCCGCTTCGAACAGGCCCGCGTGTCCGCCACGGCGCGCGCCGGTGAATGCGCCGTCTTCGTGGCCGAACAGCTCCGATTCGAGCAGCGACTCGGCAATCGCGCCGCAGTTGACCGCAACGAACGGGCGGTTCGCATCCTGGCGCGGGCTTTCGCGGTGAATCGCCTGCGCCACGAGTTCCTTGCCGCTGCCGGTTTCGCCCTCGATCAGCACGGTGCTGGGCGAGCGCGCATACAGGACCACGGTCTGGCGCAGCTGCTGCATCGCGGGCGAGTCGCCGCGCAGGTCGTTCAGGCCGCGCCGCAGGCGGTGCTTGTCGGTGGGTGTGCTGCGGCTGCGGTGACGGCTGCGGTCGACCTCGAGCCGGGTCAGGCGCGCCAGTTCGAGTGCATCGTCGAACGCCTGGCGGATCGATGCCGCCGAATACAGGAACACGGCGCGCAGGCCCGCTTCTTCGGCCAGGTCGGTCACCGAGCCGGCGCCGACGATGACGGCCACGCCCAGCGCCTTGAGTTCGTCGACGGCGGTGCGCGCGTCTTCCTGCGTGACATAGCTGCGCTGGACCAGGTCCAGGCCGAAGCCGGTCGCGAACTCGGCCAGCTCCGGGAGCAGGGCGCCGTAGCTGACGACGCCGATGGCGCCGGGCGCGTTGCCGGCGAGCTTGCGCGCGCGCGTGAGCGCCTGCAGCACGTCGAAGCCGCTGGCGCGGGCCGCCACCACCGGTACCGACACCCGGCTCTTGAGCCAGGCCGCGTTCGAGCCGGCCGCGATCACGACATCGCAATGCTCGCTCGCCAGACGCTCACGGATATGTGTGGCGGCCTCGTCGAACCCGATGTGCAGGGGCTCGATCGACGCCAGGTGGTCGTACTCGACGGTGATGTCGCGAAACAGCGCGGACAAGCGCGAGACCGACACCGTCCAGATGATGGGCTTGTCGCCAGCGGAAGAAGAGCGTGGGGAATCCATGTTTCAAGTGTAGTGCAAATGGGAGGCGCTGTTTCAGCTTGAAACACCAATTCGCGAACGAGCGGTCGTAATTAAGCTTGCCGCGTAAGAATCCGGTAAGGGCATGCCCGTAGGATGGGTCGCAGCCACAAAGGCAGCCGAACCACGGCATTACCAAAAGAATCAGGAGACAAAGTGGAACAAGATATCGTAGACCGGGTCAAGAACGACCCCAATTACCAGAAACTCAAACGCATCCGTTCCCGCTTCGGCTGGACGCTGACCTGGGCCATGATGATCGTGTACTACGGCTTCACGCTGCTGGTCG
>Ga0308163_10003063_pt1 | contig 14358 bp, 9 predicted proteins | sample PhyTR1_FD_201037 | JGI IMG/M metagenome (GOLD analysis project Ga0308163, IMG submission 201037) | Phyllosphere microbial communities from UC Gill Tract Community Farm, Albany, California, United States - DLSLT.R1 | ecosystem: Host-associated > Plants > Phyllosphere > Unclassified | place: USA... | reverse complement strand
TTGACCTGTGCGTAGTAGCCGTCGTTGATACGGTACTTGAACATCAACAGTCCCATGACAGTGTGGAAGAAGCCAGGTATCAGCGTCAACATCAGCACGATGCCATGCATGGCGAAAGCGGTCTGCTCGTGATTCGGGTGATATTCAAAATAGGTCAGCAGCAAGCCGACCAGCGCGCCGGCGATGCCCATGCCGGCCTTCTGGCAAACCGAGATGCCGCCGAAAGCAAAGCCGGAAACCCGTTTGCCGGTCTTCAGCGTACCGTAATCGATCGTCTCGGCAATGGCCGACCAGAACACCGGCGCGTGCAGGTCCACCACGAAGGACAGCAGGAAGTACAGCGCAAATGCCAGCACCGTGTCGCCCGGCTTGACGCTGAAGTACATCACCGCGCTGATGACCCCCACCGCAATCTGCGTCCAGCGGAACAGCTTGACCTTGCAATAGAATTTGGTGATCCAGGTTGACGCCACCATCGACAGGATGGCCGCCGCCACGCCGGTCGACAGGAAGGCCGACACGGTTTCGGTATTTGCGCCCAGGTAGTACTTGGCGTAGTAGATAGCGACCGAGCCGCGCACCACGTAGCCGATAGTGCCGACCACGCACACGGCACACAGGATCAGCCACTGGTCATTCTGCATCAGCACCTTGATCTGTGCGCCCAGCGATTGCCGCTGCACCTTGTGCACCACGCGCTCTTTGGTGGTAAAGAAGCAGAACAGGAACAGCGCCACGCCCATGACAGCCATGAGCCCCATTGCCGCCTGATAGCCGGTCGCAGCGTTGCCGCCGCCCCAGCGCTCGGACAATACCGGCACCACCACCGTCACCATGAACGCGCCGACCTTGGCCAGGAACAGGCGGTAGCCATTGGCCGACAGCACCTGCTGCGGATCATTCGACAAGGTGCTCGGCAGGGAGATGTACGAAACGCCGACGCCGGAGGTCATCAGCGTCATGATGATGTAGGTCGAATACGCCCATACCAGCTTGGCGCTGTAGCCCCAGTCCGGCGTGGAAAACACCAGGAAGACGCTCAGGCCATACGGCACTGCCAGGAACAGCAGCCACGGACGGTAACGTCCCCAGCGCGTCATCACACGGTCGGTAATCTGACCCATCACCAGATCGCTGCAGGCGCCGATCAGCTTGACCAGCACGAACAGCAGCGCCAGGTCGGTGGTGGCCAGGCCGTAGACGTCGGTGTAGAAGAAGGTGATCATCAACATCATCGACGAGATCACCACGTTCAGCGCCATATCGCCCGCGCCGAAACCAATCTTTTCGATGACCGGCATTTTTTGATTCGACATCTTGATTACCTCAATGTGCGAGGCCGCGCCCTCGCTCAAGCGGGGACGCGGCCATATAACAAACTAGTTACTTAGATCTTCCAGTTCAGGAATACACCAACCGAGCGATCATAACGGCGGGTATCGCGAGGGTACACGCCTTTGTTGGTCCAGTAATCCGTATACTTGAAGTTCAGCAGATTGGCGCCGGTCAGCGTGATCGACGTATTCTCGTTGATCTTGTAGCCGATCGAACCATCCAGCGACGACATCGGCGATGCAATCAGGTCCAGGCCAGGGCCGCCATCATTGTAGATCTGCGTGAACTTCGAGCGCCAGTTGTATGCCAGGCGCGCCGAGATACCGTCCTTCTCGTACAGGCCCACCACGTTGTACGACCATTTCGACATGCCGGCGAATGGCTTGCCGCTCAGCGTAGGATCGCTCGACGTATCGGTCTTGCCCTCGGTGTAGGTGGCATTCGCTTCCACGCCGAAGCCGCTCCAGAAACCTGGCAGCTTGTCGAAGAAGGTACGGTAAGCCACTTCAGCGCCTTGCAGGTAGCCGTCGTCCGTGTTGAATGGGCGGGTGGTATCGTAGGTGACGCCGTTAAACGTCTCCTTGACCACCTTGTTCATGATGTAGCCCTTGAACTCGTGGCGGAACAGCGCAAAGCTGGCCATGCCGGTCGAATTGAAGTACCACTCCAGCGAGCCGTCGTAGTTACGTGCGGTGAAAGGCTTCAGCTCCGGATTGCCGCCGGAAGCCGTCGCCAGTACGGTGGTGCCGTTGGCGTTGATATAAGCGGTGCCCGGATTGAGCTGGGCAAAGTCGGGACGGGTCAGCGTCTTGGATACCGAGAAGCGCGCAATCACATCGCTACGCAGTTCGGCCTTGAAGTTGGCGCTCGGCAGATAGGTCGTGTCGCTCGATTTTTTCGAGGTTGGCTGATAGGCCGTGCCCACCAGCGAGTTACCCAGCAGGTCCGAATCGGTCTTGGTAATGCGCATGCCAATCACGCCATCAATCGGAATGCCGGCGGTTTCCCAGCCGATGTGCGCCTTGCCGTACAAGGCGTAGTTCTTTTCCTCGTCAGCGAAGAACGAGCCTGGGTCCAGCGCCTTGCCGGCCGAGGAGCCGGTGATCGCCTGGCGCACGTCGGCGGTGTTGGAGATCAGGTAATCGGCGCACGGGGTGTACCACGAAGTCGTGCCCCAGTTGTTGTTCATATTGGCGGTGCAGTTCAGGCCCGGCAGGCTGGTGACAGCCACGCCGGTCGGCGCCAGCACCGAGCCTTCATACGACTTGATCGACGAAGCGGTACGCTTGGCGGTGCGCACGCCGAAACCGAAGTCCTTGAACAAGCCCTCTTCCGCCACGGTGTAAGCGCCATCGGCGCGCCAGTCGGTCGACGAACCATGGTCATTGCCATAGCGGTCGAACAGCTGGTCCATGGTGTAGTTGGCTGGATTGGTGATGTCCTGGCCGCTGTACGAAATATTCGCGCTGCCGCCGACATTGGTCTTGACCACCGACGTAGGCATCACGGTGATGGTGTCCAGGATCGGATTCTGCCAGTCGAATTTGGACAGCGTACGTGCCAGCTCGGTACTCAGGCGCAGGCCAGGCGCAGCGGTCCAGCGGCCGCCGATGGCGTGCTGCTGGGTCACGTTGTTCTGGCGGTTGGCCTGGGTCGACATGATGGTGTTGACGTTTTTGGACGTCAGCGTATCCAGCTGGTTGGTGCCTGGCAGCTTGGTGCCGGACATGGTATCGCCAGGGCCCCACCATGGCAGCGCCACCAGGTAGTCGGTTTCAAAGTTGTTCAGGTAGTGGGTAGCCAGGCCTTCGGCGTACAGCTCGACGTCCTGGTTCGGCTTCCACTGGAATGCATAGTTGGCGGCGGTGCGGCGGCGATCGCCCTTGATCGACTGCAGGCCCATGAGATCGGGACCGGTCAGCTCTGGCAGCAGCCAGCTCTTGTCGATCGGCTTGGTGTTAAACGCGCGCTCTTCCGAATAATGGTTGCGCACATAGGACACGCCAAACAGTGCGCCAAACTCGCCGATGTCGGTCTTCCAGCGATTCGAGATCATGCCGCTGACATTTGGATCGGTACGATCGGCCTGCGAATTATTGGTGGCGCCGCCATTCACCACGGCGGTAAAGCCCTTGAAGTCGAACGGACGGTTGGTGCGCACATCGATCACGCCGGCGATACCGCCTTCGTTCAGGTCCGCGCTCTGCGATTTATACACGTCCACGCGTTGCAGCATGGTCGATGGAATGTCAGCCAGCTGGATGTAGCGGCCGGTGGTGGTGAACAGTTCACGGCCATTCAGCAGCGTGGCGATGCCGGGCAAGCCACGGATCAGCACCGTGTTGGCCTCGCCGCCATCACGGCGCACCTGCACGCCGGTAACGCGCGCCAGCGTCTGCGCCACATTCGTATCCGGGAACTTGCCGATATCGTCGGCGACGATGGAGTCGATAACGTTATCGGCATCCTTCTTGATCTTCTGCGCGCTTTGCGCGGCGCGGCGCACACCGGTCACGGTCACGGTGGCTTCCTGGGCGACCGCTTCGGGCGCAGGGGCGGTTTCTTGCGCTACAACTGGGAAGGCGCTTAACAGGCCAGCAGCAGCCAGGACGGCGACGCCGGATTTCAGGACGAGGCGATGCTTCGCCTGGGACTCGCAAGTCCCGGATACTGTGTGTTTCATAAGTCTCCAGTTGTCTGTTTTATTAGAGAGCTGCGCGACAGCAGCTTTCATGAACAGATCTTAGGGGCTGGAGAAAAAACAAACCAATCAATTTTTTGGGGTTTTCGATACCGAAAAGAATATCAAAGCGAACGACCGTTCATTTAAAAGCCCGCGTTTATGCGGGCTGCGCGAAGGTAACCGTTTACTGAAAAGCCACCTCGGTAAAGCTGCGTAACTTGCGAGAGTGTAGTTTATCCACACCTAGCGCCCGCAGCAGTTCCATCGCGCGGATGCCGATACGTAAATGCTGGTCGACACGATCGCGGTAAAACTGGTTGGCCATGCCCGGTAGCTTGATTTCGCCATGCATCGGCTTGTCGCTGACGCACAGCAGCGTGCCATACGGTACGCGGAAGCGGAAGCCGTTGGCAGCGATCGTCGCGCTTTCCATATCCAGCGCAATCGCCCTGCTCTGGCTGAAACGGCGCTCCGGCGTCCGCTGCGGCATCAGTTCCCAGTTACGGTTATCGGTGCTGGCGACAGTCCCGGTGCGCATCACGCGTTTCAGGTCATGGCCGGTGAGTTGCGTCACTTCGGCAACGGCGGCCTCGATGGCCACCTGCACTTCGGCCAGCGGCGGAATCGGCACCCACAGCGGCAGGTCTTCGTCCAGCACATGATCCTCGCGGACATAGCCGTGGGCCAGCACATAGTCGCCCAGTTCCTGCGTGTTGCGCAGGCCGGCGCAGTGGCCCAGCATCAGCCACGCGTGCGGGCGCAGCACCGCGATGTGATCTGTGATGGTCTTGGCGTTGGCCGGACCGACGCCGATATTCACCATCGAGATGCCGGTGCCGTCGGCGCGGACCAGGTGATAGCCCGGCATCTGCGGCAGCCGTGGCAGCGGTGAACCGTGCGCGTCGCCCGGCGCCACTGCCTGCCCCACGCGGCGCATCACCAGGTTGCCCGGCTCGACGAAGGCGATGTAGTCGTTGCCTGGTTCGTTGGCCGGACTGGCCATCAACTCGTGTCCCAGCTTGATGAATTCATCGATGTAGAACTGGTAGTTGGTGAACAGGACGAATTTCTGGAAATGCTCGCATGACGTGCCGGTGTAATGACGCAGGCGCTGCAGCGAGTAGTCAACGCGCGGCGCGGTGAACAGCGACAGCGGTTGCGCCTCGCCCATCGGCGCTTCGTGGGTACCGTTGGCGATGCCGTCGTCCATGGCCGCCAGGTTGGGCAGGTCGAACACGTCGCGCATCAGCAGGCGCCGCTCGGCGGTCAGGCTGCCTTCGATGTGTTCATGCTCGGCGAACGAAAAGTGAATCGGAATCGGCTGCGCGCTGACGCCGACTTCGATCTTGACGTGATGGCTGCCGTGATTCTTCAGCAGCAGCTTGAATTGCTGCTGGTAGTAGCGGGCAAACAGGTCGGGCCGCGTCAGCGTGGTTTCGTAGGTGCCGGGACCGGCGACGAAGCCAAAGGCCAGGCGCGAATCGGCGCGGGCCACGGTGTCGGTATGCACCCGCACAAAGGGATAGCAGGCGCGCACATGATCGCCGATGTTTTCGCCGGCGACAAAGCGTTTCATGGCGTCGCGCAGGTAGGCGATGTTGGCATCGTAGATCGCTTGCACCTGCTCGAAGGCTGCCTGGGCGTCGTCAAACTGCATGGGGGCGATGAATGGACGGGTGGAAGACATGCGACTCCTTCAGTTTTGGCTCGTATTTCCTATTGTAAAGGCTGTAAGCAGAACTTGCATTCTCCCTCTAGGGGAACAATCTGCCGTACCGTACAATGACGCCCTGACACCGATAAAAGTTCCAGCATGACTCAGCCTGTAGCACCGCATACCGACATTCTCTTTGGCCCGCAGCAGGAGAGCTTGTTGCGCGAGGAAATCCTGGCCGATCTGCTGGAGGCCACCGCTGCCCGCGTGCCGGAGCAGATCGCACTGGTTTCCGGCGACCGCGCGCTGAGTTATCGCGAATTGAATGCGCAGGCGGACCTGGTCGCTGCGCGGCTGATGGCGGCTGGCGTACGGCCAGGGCAAATCGTCGGCCTGTGGCTGCCGCGCGGGATCGATCTGCTGGTGCTGCAGGCTGGCGTCGCCAAGGCCGGCGCGGCCTGGCTGCCGGTGGATGAAGATACGCCGGTCGAACGCTTGCAGGTTTGCCTCGATGATGCGGACGGCGCCGGCGTGCTAACTTGCGCGGCCTTCGCACCGCGCTTGGCCGCACTAGCCGACTTCGCCGCCTCCGCCCGACCGGTGTGGACTGCCGAAGCCTTGCTGGCCGCACCAACTGCCGGCGAAGCGCTGGCGCGGCGCGGCGCTGTGTCGCCCGACGTGCCGGCTTACGTCATCTACACTTCCGGCTCGACCGGCAAGCCGAAAGGCATCCTGATTACCCAGCGCAGCATCTGTCACTTCCTGCGCAGCGAGAACGAAGTGCTGGGCGTGACCGGCGCCGACAAGGTGTACCAGGGCTTCTCGGTGGCGTTTGACATGTCGTTCGAAGAAATCTGGATCTCGTATCTGGTCGGTGCGACGCTGTGGATCGGCCCCAAGGAAATCAGCGGCGATCCGGAGACGCTGCCGCGCATGCTGGAGCAAAACCACGTCACCGTACTGCATGCGGTGCCGACGCTGCTGGCACTGTTCAATCAAGAGGTACCGAGCCTGCGGCTGATTAACCTTGGCGGCGAAGCGTGTCCGGAATCGCTGGTCACGCGCTGGTCACGCGAAGGCCGGCAAATGTTCAACACCTATGGCCCGACCGAAGCCACCGTCTCCGCCAGCCTGGCGCGACTGCAGCCCGGCTACCCGGTCACTATCGGCCGCCCGCTGCCCAACTACGGCCTGCTGGTCATCGATGCCAACACTGATCCTGCAGCAGCAGCGCCCCAGGTCGCTGGCCCGGTCCTGCGTTTGCTGCCGCATGGGGAGATCGGCGAATTGTGCATCACCGGGCCTGGCCTGGCCGCCGGTTATCTCGGCCGCCCCGACCTCACCGTCGAGAAGTTCCTGCCTAACCCATGGGCCAGCGGCCCGCATGATGAACGCCTGTACCGCACCGGCGACCTGGCCCGCATCGGCCCAGATGGCGAAGTCACCTGCCTTGGTCGCGCCGACGACCAGGTCAAGATCCGTGGTTTCCGCGTCGAACTCGGCGAAATCGAAGCGCTACTGGCACAACAAGCTGGCGTCGGCACCGTAGCAGTCCTGCTGCGCAAGGACGACGGTATCGACCAGCTGGTCGCCTACATCGTCCCCGAAGCGGCTGAAATAAGCGCCGCCGCCGGGATAACCGCAACCGTCGAAACCACCGACACCGCCACCACCGCTGAAACTATCCGCGCCGAGCCACGCGCGCAGGCGCTGGATGCGCGCGAACTGCGCACCGCGCTCGCCGCCAAGCTGCCGCCGTACATGGTCCCGAGCCGCTACGAAATGCTGGACGCCATGCCACGCCTGACCTCCGGCAAAATCGACCGCAAGACACTCAAGGCCACACCGCTCATCGCCCCGCCGGCCGGCGGTGCCGAAGACTCCGACCTGCCGGACAGCCCGGCCGAAGCAGCCCTGTTCGCAGCACTGGCAAGCCTATTCCCCGGCCAGCCCATCCTGCGCCACGCCGACTTCTTCACCGACCTTGGTGGCCACTCCTTCTTCGCCGCCCGCCTGGCCTCCTCGCTGCGCGCCGATCCGCGCTACGCCCACATCACCGTGCGCGACATCTACCAGCAGCGTCAGGTCGGCAAGATCGCGCAGGTACTGGCCGACGCGCCGGCCACCGGCGCCGAAGAACAGGACTGGACGCCGCCCTCCACGCTCAAGCGCTGGCTCTGCGGCGCCGCGCAGGCCGCCGCCTTGCCACCACTGGTCACGCTGCGCATGGCGCAATGGCTGGCGCCCTTCTTCACCTACCACTTCTTCACCGGCGACCCCGGCGACTCGGTCGCCCGCGCCATCGCCGCCTCGGTCGGCGTGTTCCTGCTGGCGACCATCGGCGAATTCGCCATTGCCATCGTCGGCAAATGGCTGATCGCCGGCCGCCTGAAAGCCGGCGTCTACCCGCTATGGGGCATCACCTACTACCGCTGGTGGCTGGCCGACCGGCTGGTGGAATCCGCCCCCGCCTATCTGCTCAGCGGCTCCTCGCTCAACACCTGGTGGCTGCGCGCGCTCGGCGCCAGGGTCGGCAAGGACGTCATCATCGGCTCGGCGACGCTGCGCGCGCCGGACCTGCTGCACATCGGCGACCACGTCAGCATCGGCAATGCCGTCAACTTTGAAAACGCCCGCGTCGAGCGCGGGCAGCTCCACCTTGGCCAGATCACGCTGGAAAAGGACGCCTGCGTCAGCTCCTTCGCCATCATGGAAGGCAATACCCGCGTCGAAACGCTGGGCCACCTTGAAGGACAATCCGCGCTAAGCGACGGCGGCGTGGTGCCAGCCGGCCGGATCTGGGCCGGCTCGCCGGCGCGCGATACCGGCGCTTTCGATACCGGCAGGCTGCCACCGCGCCCTGCGGTGAGCGCCGCGCGCCAGGCCAGCGAAGCGCTGTTCTTCGTGTTCGGCATCCTGCTCATCGTCACGCTGTTCTTCATGCCGGTATTCCCAAGCTTCGTACTGATCGACTGGTTCGACGAAGCAGGCTGGATGCCCTGGCTGCAAGGCGACGACATGCGCATCCAGCTGCTGCGCTACTTCCTGCTGGCCTTCCCCGCCAGCGCGGTACTGATTATCCTCACCGCGCTGCTGTCGGCCGGCATCCGCTGGAGCGTGCTGCCCCGGTTGAAGCCGGGCCGCTTCCCGATACACGGCAACACCTATTGCGCAAAATGGCTGGTCAGCCAGATCCAGGAATCCAGCCTGAACGTCCTGCACGGCATCTACGCGACAGTGTTCGCGCCGTACTGGTATCGCCTGCTGGGCGCCAAGGTCGGCCGGGACGCCGAAATCTCCACCGCACTGGGCGTGGTGCCGGACATGCTCACGCTGGGAGATGAGACCTTCATCGCCGACGCGGTCATGCTCGGCGACGAGGAAATCGACGGAGGCTGGATGACCATGCAGCCCACCGTCATCTCGCACCGCAGCTTCGTCGGCAACGGCGCCTACATCCCGGACGGCACCACGCTGCCGGAGCATGTACTGATCGGCGTGCATTCGCGCGCGCCGGACAACGCACAAATGAACAGCGGCGACACCTGGCTAGGCTCCCCGCCGATCAACCTGCCGGCGCGCGAACAGACCAGCGGCTATCCGGAGTGGCTGACGTTTCGGCCATCGCCATTACGCCGCCTGGGACGCGGCCTGATCGAAGCGTTCCGCATCGTCGCGCCGCACGCGCTGGTGATCGCGGTCGGCTACACGCTGGTGCTGGAAGTGATGCCAGCCGCCGGCGCTGGCCGTTGGGGCGAAGTGATTTGGGACCTCGCCGTCGCGGGCCTGATCTACGGCGTAGGCAACTACGTCTTCGTGGTGCTGCTCAAATGGCTGCTGATCGGCCGCTATCGCAAGCAATCGGAACCGATGTGGACGCCGTTTGTATGGCTCTCCGAAGCCGTGACCAATCTGTACGAAGGCATCGCCGTCCCCAACTTCATGCGCTACCTGCGCGGCACGCCGTGGCTGCCGATTGCCTTCAACATACTGGGTGCGCGCATCGGCAAGGGCGTCTACATGGACACCACCGACATCACGGAATTCGACTGCGTGCAGATCGGCGACAACAGCGAACTGAATGCGCTGACCTGCCCGCAGACCCACCTGTTCGAGGACCGCGTGATGAAAATCGACCACGTCGTCATTGGCGAAAAAGTCTACATGGGACCGCGCGCTGCGGTGCTGTACAGCGCCGCCATCGGCAACAACGCGCGGCTCGGCGCGCTCACGCTGGTCATGAAAGGCGAGTCCATTCCAGCGAACGGCAACTGGGCCGGCTGCCCCGCCGCGCCAGCGCAGCGATGAACACGCTGGCCGTCCACAGCTGGCCCGGCGCTGCGCCGGTCCCGCAGGACGGCCTGTTCGCAATCCTGATCGTCGTGCCATCCGGCTCTGCGCCGCAGAACCCCCGCCAGCAGCGCGATGCCGCGCGCAGCCATATCCGCCTCGCCGCGCGTGAAGCATTGGCTGCGGTAATGCGCGCGCCCATCGATACCATCCATATCGCATCGTCCCCAGGATCGCCGCCACGCGTACTGCTGGCGGGCCAAACAAGCAGTATCGGCTGCTCGTTCAGTCACGAAGACGACTACGCGCTAGCCGCCATCAACCTGCACGGGCGCATCGGCGCTGACCTGATGCGCATGCGGGACATACCAGACTGGCAGGCCGTCGCACGCGACTATCTCGGTCCCACGGTAAGCGCGTCGTTGCAGACGCTCTCCCCCGATGCACGTCCACTTGCATTCACGCGGGCTTGGACCCGGCGCGAAGCCGCGCTAAAATGGCAAGGACAACAACTCGGCGAATGGCAATCGCACATTGCCGGCCACTCTTGGGCGCTAGACCTGCCGGTTGCCGGCCTGATAGCCCACATACACTTCGGAGGCGACACCGCATGAAGGTCAACTTATTGCCCTTGGTTCTGGCAGCAATCGTAACGTCATCCCATGCTGCGGAATGCGGCCCGGACAAGCTCAATACATCCCGCACCCTGATCCTCAAACGTGAAGGTGCAGCTTACGGCGCCGAGCAGCATCTTCCGCTGCCGCTGGAAAAAGGCGAAGTAGTCCTCACCTTCGATGACGGTCCATCGCCGGAAAACACCCCGAAAGTACTGCACGCGCTGGCCGACCAATGTGTCAAGGCGACCTTCCTCATGCAAGGCCAATTCCTGCGGCAGTCGCCCGAACTCGCGCGCCAGGTAGTCAGCGAGGGACATTCGGCCGGCATCCACAGCGACACGCACGGCCACATGTCCAAGTTCAGCCCCGAGCAACAGCTGGAAGACCTGGCGCGCAGCCGCGCAGCCTACAAGGCGGTATTCGGCAGCGACACGCCGGTCTATCGCTTCCCCTTCCTCGAAGAGACGCCGACGTTGAAGGACGCGCTGAACAAGGCCAACATCACCATCGCCTCCATCGACCTTGGCATCACCGACTGGATACCGGAAGACACAACCGAAGTCCTCATGCAGCGCCTGAGCGACAATCTCGACAAGGCCGGCCGCGGCATCATCCTGATGCACGACCTGAACACGCCTACCGCCAACGCCATGCCGGCGCTGCTGAAGGTCCTGAAGGACAAGGGCTATAAAGTCGTCCACCTGGACTGGGAGAACCTGCAATGAACTGGCAAGCGGAATTTGACGCGCTGCGCGACATCATCAGCGACAGCGGGTTGGAAGAAACCGTCAAATGGGGCCAGCCCTGCTTCACGCTGGACGGCCGCAACGTCGTGCTGATACACGGCTTCAAGGAATACTGCGCGCTGCTATTCTTCAAGGGCGCGATCATGAAGGACCCGAAAAACATCCTGTTCCAGCAGACCGAAAACGTGCAAGCCGCGCGGCAGATCCGCTTTACCAGCATGGCCGACATCACGCGCCAGGAAAAAACGCTGAAGGCCTACGTCAAGGATGCCATCGCGCTGGAAAAATCCGGTGCCAAGGTAGAAATGAAAAAGACCACCGAGTTTTCCTTCCCCGAAGAGCTGGAACGCAAGATGGACGACACCCCCGCACTACGCGCCGCCTTCGAACAGCTAACGCCAGGCCGCCAACGCGCCTACCTGCTGCACTTCTCCTCCGCCAAGCAAGCCAGTACCCGCGAATCCCGCATTGAAAAATGCATGCAGCGCATACTCGACGGCAAAGGCCTCAACGACTAGTTCACGCGTTTGCCTGACGGAGTCCAATCTATTTCGTCTGCTGCCGCCCTATTGCGGAAGTTCGTTCAGCACTTGAAATTTTAAATTTCTCTACAAATCCCCGCCGAAGCTTTCCAAGGACAAAATCCTAGAACTTAATATTTTAAGCGCAGAGGCCGTGTGCCCGTCTAGCTCCGCTTGGATAAAATTCATTATTGCTGGAATATCGGAATCCTTTTCTACAAAAATATACTTAACATCGCTCGGTTCGAATTTTACTAGACTAAGCTTGAGTGTTTTCGCATTCTCTTCCTCTAACTTAGCTTCGTCGTTGAACTCATCGCGCCGAAGATAAGACGTTATCTCGGGATGCTGAGGAATAAATCGCCACTCACATTCCTGATAAAAATCCTTTGAAACTGGAGCTCCTGCCACAACCATCATTCCGGTTGTTGGCTTCACATGACCATAAATATATCTCGTAGTTATTTTCGCATCTTGCTGCAAACTCTTTTCAAGTTTGTTGATATGCCCATTCAATGCCAACAATTCTTTTGTCAGATTATTGCTGCCTGAAGCGTAAAGAATGGGATTTAGACCATTTTGCTCAGCCCACTTTCTAGTCATCCCTATGCCAAATTTCCCATAAAATCCAATGTGCTCATCAATACGGGAAAGAGGAATGTCGCAGAAACAAACCATGGGAAAAGCAACAAAATCATGAAGATTTTCTGTTAGTAGCAACATATCTTCCAGACAGTATCTTGGCCAAAATCCACCTTTTAGAATGGCCTTTAAAATTTCTAAATTTTTTGTAAAATGAAATATTGAATTCGACTTAGGTTTCATTTTTAAGTAAATAAGTAAATGCAGGGTGAGCCTGCTGTTGGTAGCCGACCTTGGTCATTTCGTATCTTTGCAAAGAAGTGCCCGTCAAAAGACTAAACTAGCGAGCAGTCAAAATTCTATTTAGCTCAATTCCAACTTCAACGATGCATCGTGAACTACGGGCGTATTCAGCCGACAAAAATGCAACGACTTCAACCTCAGGATAGTCTAGGCCTCGATATCTGAACCCCGGAAATTTGATGTAGTACTTGTCGATATTCAAACCAGTCTGGTCTTCATTGAGTGATGCTCGAATAACACTACGATGCTTGCCATGATTGCTAAGTGCGTTGAGGTGCGCCGATTCTCCTCCATTGCACAATTCGTTGAATATATCGTGAATGGAAGTAAAAGCATCAACCTCTCCAAGCCTCTTGAGGACAGTTCGCGCGTCAATTCTTTGCTCGACTAAAGGATTGGGAAGAGTGTTCAGACCTAAACTGAAGTAAATCGCATGGCTCAGGATGTCATTTATTGCATGGAGGCTCTGGATACAAGCGGTTACGTACGCGCCAACTTTAAATATGAACACTTGAAATGCATCTTGCGTATCTTCATCGCTCGCGAAAATGACTTCAAAAAGTGAAGAATTCTTCAATTTAGCCTCTACAAACTCGTCTAGTATTTTCCGAACGTCATTGTAATGGATGCGTACGAAATTCTGCCGTTCAACGGCTGAGTGAAGGCTGGGATTCGCTAGATTAAGTTGCTCTCGCCCAAAAAGGCGCTGTATATGCCTCCGCGTTTCTTCGATATGCCAAGTTGTAGTGAGGTTTATCACAACGCCGATTTCAGTCTTATAGATATTTTGGAATTTTCTGCCAAGGCTCTAGTCCCGTCAACATATCAATGCTTCCATTCGCCCATTTCCGAATAGACTCGTCCGAATTGAGCAATTCTCTTCGAGAATCGGTAGCACTGAACTATCTCCGCACTCACCAAGCAACTCTATTAGCTTACCGCGTGTATCTACTGAGGTGCAGCAGTGTGCCCACTTCCAGCTGAATGAAGCGGAAAGCGTTCAAGATAGCATGTTGCCAATCTGGAAATCTAACGAATTATCACTTAGGGCCGACGACGCCCTTTAGCGGAAGTCGACCTTATCACGTCGCTGATTTAACTAGGTACCAGTGAAAAGACATGGGCGTGATTGGGTTGGCCATGAAGATACAGCCGATTTCTCGCGATGCCCTCACGACATGCGCCAGACTTTACTGCAACGCCCTCACTAGCGACATTACCGACTGCGACAATGATTTCAACGCGATGCAGTCCAAGTTCATGAAATGCATGATGGGAAAGTGCTTGTACACACTTGGATGCAATGCCCTGCCGGTGCGCCGTTTGACGTACCCAGTACCCGAGATTGCAAAACTTGTTTTGCTGCTGGATGGCATTCAACCCAGCACCACCTAGAAATTTTCCTGTGGCGAGACAAAAGGCGCCGTATTCGTAGGCTGCGCCTGCAGCTTCCTTTGCTCGGCAATCAGCGAACCATTCCATTGCATGACGAACTGTGTAGTCCTTGGCGCACCAAGGCATCCAACGACCGACAGTTTCAACAGATTCAAGGACAGCGAGCGCGAACTCTTCAGCATCCGAGTCTAAATAGGCCCTTAAAACGATGCCCGAAGAAATAATATTTTTC
>Ga0308163_10003060_pt1 | contig 14364 bp, 14 predicted proteins | sample PhyTR1_FD_201037 | JGI IMG/M metagenome (GOLD analysis project Ga0308163, IMG submission 201037) | Phyllosphere microbial communities from UC Gill Tract Community Farm, Albany, California, United States - DLSLT.R1 | ecosystem: Host-associated > Plants > Phyllosphere > Unclassified | place: USA... | reverse complement strand
GACCGATGACGACTTCCCATTGCATAGTGTTCTCTCTTTGTTCTGTGTCGGCGCGAATCAAACGCCGTCCGGCGTGCGCGTATGCCAATCGGTCGCGAGCTGGTACTGGTGCGCGATGTTCAGCAGCCTGGCTTCGGCGAAGTAGTTGCCGATGATTTGCAGGCCGACCGGCCGCTTGCCGTTCTTCTCGCCGGCGCCGAAACCGCACGGGATCGACATGCCGGGCAGGCCCGCCAGGCTGGTCGAGAGCGTGTAGATGTCGGCCAGGTAGTTCGCCACCGGGTCGTTCGACTTGGCGCCCAGGTCCCACGCCACGGTCGGTGCGACCGGGCCCATGATCACGTCGCACTTGTCGGCAAACGCGGCCTGGAAGTCGTCGGCGATCAGGCGCCGGATCTTCTGCGCCTGCACGTAATACGCGTCGTAATAGCCGTGGCACAGCACATAGGTACCCACCAGGATGCGGCGCTTGACCTCCGTGCCGAAGCCTTCGGCGCGGGTTTTGCGGTACATGTCCTGCAGATCCTTGTACTCGCTGGCGCGGTGGCCGTAGCGCACACCGTCAAAGCGCGACAGGTTCGACGACGCTTCGGCCGGTGCGATGATGTAATAGGTCGGGATCGACAGCGCGGTCTTCGGCAGCGAGATGTCCACCAGCGTCGCGCCCAGTTTCACGAACTGTTCGAGCGCCGCGCGCACGGCGCCTTCGACGTCGGCCGCCAGGCCTTCGCCGAAATACTCGGCCGGCACGCCGATGCGCAGCCCGGTCAGCGGCTGGTTCAGCGCGCGCGTGTAGTCTTCGGCGACGTTGCCCTGCTCGACCGTCAGGCTGGTTGAATCACGCTCGTCGAAGCCGATCATTTCATTGAGCAGCAGCGCGCAATCCTCGGCGCTCTGGGCGATCGGGCCGCCCTGGTCGAGCGACGAGGCAAACGCGATCATGCCGAAGCGCGAGACGCGGCCATACGTCGGCTTGATGCCGGTGACGCCGCAGAACGCGGCCGGCTGGCGGATCGAGCCGCCGGTGTCGGTGGCGGTGGCCGCCGGCGCCAGGCGTGCAGCGATCGCTGCCGCCGAGCCGCCCGACGAGCCGCCCGGCACCGCCGTCATATCCCATGGATTCTTCACTGCGCCGTAGGCCGAGTTTTCATTGGCCGAGCCCATCGCGAATTCATCGAGATTCACCTTGCCCAGCGTGACCATGCCGGCATTGCGGAAGCGCTCGACCACGGTGGCATCGAACGGGCTGACGTAGCCTTTCAACATCTTCGAGCCGGCCGTCGTGCGCCAGTCGCGCGTGACGAAAATATCCTTGTGCGCGATCGGCACGCCGGTCAGCGGGCCGGCCGTGCCGGCGGCGAGGCGCGCGTCGGCGTCGGCCGCCTGCGCGAGCGATAACGCGTGGTCCACGTGCAGGAAGGCGTTGTGCCCGCTGGCGTCGATGCGGCCGAGGTAGTGGCGCGTCAGTTCGGTGCTCGAGATCTGCTTCGAGTGCAGGAGCGTGGACAGCTCCTTGAGGGTCTTGTTATGCATGTGCGTGTCGATTCTAAAAGCGGATTCGGGGGCGATTCAACAGTCAGGATTACTCGATGACCTTTGGCACCAGATACAGGCCGTCCTGGGCTTTCGGGGCCGGCGCCTGGTAATCGTCGCGGTGGTTCTCTTCGGTGACCACGTCGTCGCGCAGGCGCAGGGGCAGGGCGAGGATCGCTGACAGCGGCTGGGCCAGTGGCGCCACGCCGGTGGTGTCGACCGCCTGCATCTGCTCGGCCAGCGCGAAAATGCCGTTCAGTTCACCCAGCGCGATCCCGGCATCGGCGTCGTTCATCTCGAGCTGGGCCAGGTTGGCAATGCGTTTTACGTCAGATAGGGTCAGGGACATGGCAATATGGCGCGGCCAGGGCCACGCAGAATGTGATTAGGCAAATAAAGAATGTTAGCAAGTTGTCAGCGAAAAGCATTTTAAAGTTGGTAAAACCCTTCAAATATCACGCAAACCGCTTGCAATTCGGTGGGGAAATCCACCTGTATTGGGCATGTAAACGTCAAATTATAAGGTAGAATGGCGGGCTAATGCGTTGTCGTGCCGAAAGCTATGGCTGCCGCGCAATGAAAGTCCGCGGTGCCCTCGATTGGCAAGTGCGGCACAGAATCCCCGATCAATGTTTAGGCGCACATTGATGCGCATCAGGACACTCATGTTTGGTTTTTTACGCAGCTATTTCTCGAACGATCTCGCCATTGACCTCGGTACCGCCAATACGCTGATTTATGTGCGCGGTCTGGGTATCGTGCTGGACGAGCCATCGGTCGTCGCGATCCGCCAGCAGGGCGGGCCAAATGGCAAGAAGACGATCCAGGCGGTCGGCAAGGAAGCCAAACAGATGCTGGGCAAGGTGCCTGGCAATATCGAGGCGATCCGCCCGATGAAGGATGGCGTGATCGCCGACTTCACCGTCACCGAACAGATGCTCAAGCAGTTCATCCGCATGGTGCACGAGTCCAAATTCTTCCGTCCTTCGCCGCGCATCATCATCTGCGTGCCGTGCGGTTCGACCCAGGTCGAGCGCCGCGCGATCCGTGAATCGGCGCTTGGCGCCGGCGCGTCGCAGGTGTATCTGATCGAAGAGCCAATGGCTGCGGCCATCGGCGCCGGCCTGCCGGTCTCGGAAGCGACCGGCTCGATGGTCGTCGACATCGGCGGCGGCACCACCGAAGTGGGCATCATCTCGCTGGGCGGCATGGTCTACAAAGGTTCGGTGCGCGTGGGTGGCGACAAGTTCGACGAAGCCATCGTCAACTACATCCGCCGCAACTACGGCATGCTGATCGGCGAACAGACTGCCGAAGCGATCAAGAAGGCGATCGGCTCGGCGTTCCCGGGTTCGGAAGTCAAGGAGATGGAAGTCAAGGGCCGCAACCTGTCCGAAGGCATCCCTCGCTCGTTTACGATCTCGAGCAACGAGATCCTCGAAGCGCTGACCGACCCGCTGAACCAGATCGTTTCGGCCGTGAAGAACGCGCTGGAACAGGCCCCGCCGGAGCTGGGCGCCGACATCGCCGAAAAGGGCATGATGCTCACCGGCGGCGGCGCGCTGCTGCGCGACCTGGATCGCCTGCTGATGGAAGAAACCGGCCTGCCGGTGCTGGTGGCCGAAGACCCGCTGACCTGCGTGGTGCGCGGCTCGGGCATGGCGCTGGAACGGATGGACAAACTCGGTTCCATCTTCTCGTACGAATAAGCCGCACGTGGTCTTCCAGGACGGGCAGGGCGTGCGGTCACAAGCTGCGCGCATCTGCCCGTCTTGATATGAACTCCCGCGTTACCACCACCAGAGCTCATGGAATATAGTCCTCCGCCGCTGTTCAAACAAGGCGCGCCCGCGCGTGTCAAGGTGACGGTGTTCGCGCTGATCGCGATCGTTCTGCTGGTGGTCGACGCCCGCATGGGGCTTCTTGCCGGCGTGCGTACGGTCGCTGCGACCGTGCTGTACCCGATGCAGATGGCCGCCATGCTGCCGCGCGATGCGGTGGGCAATATGGGCGTCTACTTCTCGTCGGTCTCCACGCTGCAAAAACAGGTCCAGGCGCTGAAGAACCAGGAGCTGGCCCAGGCCCGCCTGCTGCAGCAGGCGCAGTTCCAGATGGCCGAGAACATCCACCTGCGGCGCCTGATGGACGGCAAGCAGCAACTGCCCGTGCAATCGCAGATGGCCGAAATCCTGTACGACGCGCGCGATCCTTCGACGCGCCGCATCGTCATCAACCGCGGCTCGCGCGACGACGTCACGCCGGGCCTGCCCGTGATCGACCATGCCGGTGTGGTGGGCCAGGTCACGCGCGTGTTCCCGTTCACGTCCGAAGTCACGCTGCTGACCGACAAGGACCAGGCCATTCCCGTGCAGGTGCTGCGCAGCGGCTTGCGCAGCATCGTGTACGGCCGCGGTCATTCCGGCCAGCTCGATCTGCGCTTCGTCGCCCAGGATGCCGACATCCAGGTCGGCGACGTGCTGGTCACGTCGGGCCTGGACGGCATGTACCCGGCCGGCCTGGCCGTGGCGCGCGTGACGCAGGTTGAAAAGGCGACCGGCTCGTTCGGCCGCGTGGTTGGCCTGCCGCTGGCCGGCATCGACCGCAACCGCCAGGTACTCGTGATCATGTCGAACCACGCCTTGCCGGCGCGCCCGCCGCAGGAAACGCCGCCAGCCGGCAACCGCCGCAAGCTGCCGGCGATGACACCGGTGCCAACGCCGCCGTTGCCCGCCTCGCCGTTGCCGGCAGCCGGCACGCCTGCTGTTATCCAGGCGCCGGTCGCACCGGCCACGCCGGGCGCCGCACCAGGTACTTCACCGACACCGACCGCACCTGCGCCGGCTGCGACGACGCGCCCCGCCACGGTGCCCGCCACACGGGCGCAGCCGGTTCAGACGCAGCCTGCACCGACGCAGGCCGCACCTACGCCGGCTGCACCTACGCCGGCCGCACCGTCCCCAACCCGATAAGCGACCATGCCAGGTAACCGCCCGCATTACATCCTGCTGCCCGTCAGCCCGCTGTTCATCACGTTCAGCCTGGTGTGCGCCTTCATGCTCAACCTGATGCCGTGGGGCCGCTGGCTCGGCGCGCCCGACTTCGTCGCGCTGGTGCTGGTCTTCTGGGGCATCCACCAGCCGCGCAAGGTCGGCATCGGCGTCGCCTTCTGCATAGGCCTGTTGATGGACGTGCACGACGCGAGCCTCTTGGGCGAGAACGCGCTGGCCTACACGCTGCTGTCGTACTTCGCCATCATGATCCACCGCCGCGTGCTATGGTTCCCGACGCTCACCCAGGCGATGCACGTGTTTCCGTTGCTCCTGATGGCGCAGGCGATCCAGCTGATCGTGCATTTCGTTGTCTCCGGCCGCTTCCCGGGCCTGCTGCAGTTCATCGAAAGCGTGGTGGCGGTGATCCTGTGGCCCGTGATCACCTGGCTGCTGCTGGCGCCCCAGCGCCGCGCGGTCGATCGCGACCACACCCGTCCGATCTGACGATCCGAATCGACCTGAATCGACCCCTACGCGCATGACCGAATTCAAAGACAGCGATCGCGAGATCCACCAGTTCCGGATGCGCCTGACGGTGCTGATCGCGCTGGTCTTCATCTGCTTTGGCCTGCTGGTCGCACGCGTCGTGTGGCTGCAGGTGCTGCACCACGACCAGTACGCGGCCCAGGCCGAGGACAACCGCATCGCGCTGGTGCCGATCGTGCCCAACCGCGGCCTGATCGTCGATCGCAACGGCGTGGTCCTGGCGCGCAATTATTCGGCCTACACGCTCGAACTGACGCCGTCCAAGCTGCAGGCGAACATGGAATCGGTGATCGACGAACTGGCCAAGCTGGTGCAGATCGAGCCGCGCGACCGGCGCCGCTTCAAGCGTTTGCTGGAAGAGTCGCGCAGCTTTGCCAGCGTCCCGCTGCGCACGCGCCTGACCGATGACGAAGTGGCGCGCTTCACGGCCCAGCGTTTCCGCTTTCCCGGCGTCGAAGTGCAGGCGCGCCTGTTTCGCCAGTATCCGATGGGCGAGGTGGCCTCGCACGTGATCGGCTACATCGGCCGCATCAACCAGAAGGAAGCCGACGCGCTCGAAGAGAGCGACGACGCCGCCAACTACAATGGCACCGACCACATGGGCAAGGAAGGCGTCGAGAAGCGCTACGAGCGCCAGCTGCACGGCCAGACCGGCTACGAGCAGGTCGAGCGTTCCGCCGGCGGTCGCGCCATCCGCACACTGCGCCGCACGGCGCCGACGCCAGGCAGCAACCTGATCCTGTCGATCGACATCGAACTGCAGAAGATCGCCGAAGAAGCGTTCGGCGACCAGCGCGGCGCGCTGGTGGCGATCGAGCCGGCCACCGGCGACGTGCTGGCGTATGTGTCGCGCCCCGGGTTCGATCCGAACCTGTTCGTCGACGGCATCGACACCCAGAGCTGGAACGAACTCAATACCTCGCTCGACAAGCCGTTGATGAACCGGCCGCTGTCGGGCACCTATCCGCCCGGGTCGACCTTCAAGCCGTTCATGTCGCTGGCCGCGCTCGAGCTGGGCTTCCGCCGGCCTCAGGATGCGATCCGCGATCCCGGCTTCTTCATGCTGGGCGGGCACCGCTTCAACGATGACAAGCCGGGTGGCCACGGCATCGTCAATATGTACCACTCGATCGCGCACTCGTGCGACACCTATTACTACCAGCTGTCCAACGAGATGGGCATCGATAACATCTCGAAGTTCATGCGCGAATTCGGCTTTGGCCAGCCGACCGGGATCGACCTCGATTACGAAAAGACCGGCGTGCTGCCATCCAAAGAGTGGAAGGCCGAGCGTTTCAAGCGCAACCCTGCAGCCCAGAAGTGGGTGGGCGGCGACACCATTTCGGTCTCGATCGGCCAGGGCTTCAACAACTACACGATGCTGCAACTGGCGCATGCGACCGCGATCCTGGCCAACAACGGCGTGGTGATGAAACCGCATCTGGTCAAGATGATCGAGGATGGCGCCACGCGCGAGCGCACGCTGACCGTGCCGAAGGAAACCCGGCGCCTGGCCATGAAGCCCGAGCACATCGCCTTCATCAAGGATGCGATGGCGGGCGTGATCCGCGAAGGCACCGGCCAGAAAGCCTTCGCCGGCGCGCTCTACACCGCCGGCGGCAAGACCGGCACCGCCCAGGTGATCGGCCTGCGCGGCAAGAAGTACAACGCCAACGCGATCGATGAACGCCACCGCGACAATGCGCTGTTTACCGTGTTCGCACCAGCCGAGCAGCCGCGCATCGCACTGGCGATGGTGGTTGAAAACGCCGGCTTCGGCGGGGCCGTGGCCGCGCCGATCGCGCGCAAGGTGCTCGATTACGCCATCCTGGGCAAGCGCCCGGCGCCGCCGGCCGAACCGAAGAAGACCGAGCGCCCTGTCACGGTCAGGAAAACCGCGCCGGCACCGGCGCCAGCGCCCGTGCCCGTGACTGCACCGCTCCAGACGGCCAGCGCTCCCGCCGTCACCCGAACCGAGTAAACCATGGCCCATATTCCAGAACGGCGCTCGCTGCGGCGGCGCCTGCGCCCCTATTTCACGGTGTTCGACCTGCCGCTCACGCTGATCCTGGCGGTCCTGGTCACGATCAGCATGGTGACCATGTCATCGGCCGGCGCTGACTTCCCGGACCGGGTCGAGCACCAGATCCGCAACTTCCTGCTGTCGTTTGCCGTGATGTGGATCGCCGCGAACATCGCCCCCCAGACGCTGATGCGTCTGGCCGTGCCGATCTATACGATTGGCGTGGCCCTGCTGCTGGCGGTGGCCATGTTTGGCCTGATCAAGAAGGGCGCGCGGCGCTGGCTGCACATCGGCGTCATCGATATCCAGCCGTCCGAGATCATGAAGATCGGCGTGCCCCTGATGCTGGCCTGGTACTTCCAGACCCGGGCCCAGGTCGCGGGCTGGAAGAATTACCTGGCCGCCGGGGCGCTCCTGATGATCCCGGTGGCATTCATCATGAAGCAGCCCGACCTTGGCACGTCGCTGCTGGTGGCGTCGTCGGGGTTGTACGTGATCTTCCTGGCCGGCCTGTCGTGGAAGGCCATTGCCGCGGTGTCGGTGCTGGGACTGGCCGGCCTGCCGGTGGGCTGGTCGATGATGCACGACTACCAGCGCGAGCGCGTGATGACGCTGATCGATCCGACCTCCGACCCATTGGGCAAGGGTTTCCACATCATCCAGTCGATCATCGCGATCGGCTCCGGTGGCGTGAGCGGCAAGGGCTACATGAAGGGGACGCAGGGTTACCTCGAATTCGTCCCCGAGCGGACCACTGACTTCGTGTTCTCCGTGTATTCGGAAGAATTCGGCCTGATCGGCAACCTGTTCCTGCTGTTCGTGTACCTGCTGCTGATCGGGCGCGGCCTGATGATCGCGGCCAATGCGGCCAATACCTTCGGGCGCCTGCTGGCCGGATCGATCTCGATGATTTTCTTTACCTATGCATTTGTCAACATGGGCATGGTGGCAGGCATCCTGCCCGTGGTCGGCGTGCCGTTGCCCTTCATGAGCTATGGCGGTACGGCCTTCATCACCCTTGGCCTTGGCGCCGGTATATTGATGAGTATTCAAAGACACCGTAAACTGGTGAAGACTTAACTAGCAGGAGGACTGCCGATGGGCGTTCGCAAAAACATCCCGGCGGTCGTGGCGGTTGCCTTTCTTGTCACGGCATGCAGCAGTACAGGTGAACACAAACGCTTGTCGCCATTCCCTTGGCCGCACAAGCCGACCGCCAAGCATGGCCCCGCGCCCAAGCTGCCGGCCGCCAATTCGGGGCGGGGCGGCTACTACAAGGACGACGGCCCGGGCGAGAATCCGCCCGACGGCCTGCTCGAGACGCCCGACGCGGTCGTCGTGGCCGAGCCGTTCAACAAATTCACCAGCCGTCCCTACACGGTGCTGGGCAAGACCTACACGCCGCTGGGCAACGATGAGCGCTGGACCCAGCGCGGCATCAGTACCTGGTATGGCAAGAAGTTCCATGGCCAGCGCACGGCCTCCGGTGAGCTCTACGACATGTACAAGATGACCGGCGCGCACCCGACGCTGCCGATTCCATCGTATGTGCGCGTCACCAGCCTGGACAGCGGCCAGTCGGTTGTCGTGCGCATCAACGATCGCGGCCCGTTCCACTCCACGCGCATCATCGATGTGTCGTACACGGCAGCGCTGAAACTGGGCCTGCTCGGCAAGGGCAGCCACGAGGTCGAGATCGAGCGCCTGTTCCCGGGTGATCCGATCGTCCCGCCAACGCAGATTGCCGCCGCGCGGCGCGAAGCGACGTCACAGGCGCAATCGGCGCCGCCCGAGATCGCCGCGCTGATGCTCGAAGACCGGGTGCAGTCCGACAGCGGCGCTGTCGTGCGCCTGGTGGAGCCGGCCACGCCAGCAGCACCGGCCGCCCGCGCCACCACGGGCGAGTACTACATCCAGCTCGGCGCGTATGGCCGCACCGGCACGGCCGAGGCGATCAGCGAGCAGGTCACGCGCACCGGTGTCGATGTCGGCACGCTTGAAGTAGTGAAGGTGGGGGCATTCAATCGCCTGTACGGCGGACCGTATCCGACGCGGGCCGAGGCGATCGAGGCGATGGACGCGCTGCCGGCTTCGTTGGGACTGAAGCCGATCGTCGTGCGGCGCTGAGGCCGCGCCGCGCTTTCTGAAAACGTCTTAAGTTGCCGCGCGCTTGCTGCGGCGACGCACTGCGCCCAGGCCGGCCAGACCGGCGAGCGCCAGCAGGATGCTCGATGGCTCGGGCACTTCGGCAGAGGCCACGACTTTCGTGTAGTCCAGCAGCAGCTGGGAATTGGTCAGCACCAGGTCGCCCACGACGTTCAGGTTCAGCGTCAGCTGGTCGCTGCGCAGCAGTTCGTCGATGATCGACCGGTTCGAGATGATGCCGCTGATGGTGAAAGCACCTGTGCTGTCCCGGGTGATGGTCGTGGTCTCGGTCGAGCTCTTCGTGTAGAGATGATAGCAAGCGTAGGTGTTGCAGCCGATGCCTTCGTACGTGGCCAGGAGGGGACTTGCGCTCTTCGTGCTCGATTCGGTCCATGCCGTGCTGCCGGTTCCCAGAGCGACGCCGCCGATCGACAGGGTGGCGCTTTCCTGCTGGCCCGTGCGCAGCACCGTTTCATAGTTGGTCAGATAGCGTGCATAGCTGACCGACGTGTGCGGAAGCCAGCCCGTCATGCTGCTGCCCGTCGAGACTGGCGCCGATGTCGTGAACATGTCCGTCCCATCGTCACGGAACGAAAACGAGTACGTCAGGCTGTTGACCGTATAGTCGGCTGGCAAAAACGATTTGCCACTGAACACGGCGCTGTAGTTGTTGTTCGCCATGTCGCTCGAGGCAAACGCGCCGGTCATGGCGATTGGCGTGGCCAGTGCTGCAGCGGAGATGGTGCACAGTGCGGTCAGCAGAGCGGTGGTGATCAGTTTTTTCATGGCAAACCCCTATATTTTTAATTTAAGAAACTATGATTTGTATGTAGCAATACTTATGCCAGCACAGCAACATATTGATTATAAACAATCTTATTTTCTTAAAAGAATTTAGTGTAAAGAAATTCGACACTTTTTAGCGTCCGCGCAACACGTGGGGGCGAAAAAAAGCGCACCCGCAAGTGCGCTGTGGCGAATCGTGATGCAAGCTCAGCTGCAGCGGGTGAGGGCGACGCCGTTGTAGTCGTCGGCAAACCCCGTCAAGCGGTCACGCTCGGTGACGTCGATGTCGCGGTACTGATAGCCGGTGCGCATGACCTGCGGTCCGCGCGGCAGGATACGCACGCCGCGCACGCCCTGACGCTGCAGGTCGGCCACGAGCTTTTGCGCCGCACCGTCCGACTTGAACACGCCCAGCGAAATCGCATGGCGCAGTGGCGACGTGTCGTTCTGCATGATGAAGAAGTTGGTGACGCCGCGTTCCCGCAGTTCGGCGACGCGGCGCTGGGCGCCCTCGCGGCCGCCGTTCGGCGGCAGGTAGACCAGGCGGCTCGTCACTTCCTGGTACGGCATCTCGATGCGCGACTGGCGCGGCGCCAGGCCGAGCCGCGCGACACGGGCTTCGAAGCGGCGCGCGTCGGCCGTGCTGAACGGACCGGCCTGCACGCAGGCGACCAGCTCCCGCATAACAGGTGCCGGCGCTGGCGCTGGCGCAGGCGAGGGCGCAGGCAGCGGCACGGGCGCCTCGGCTTGCGGCGCCGGCGCCGCGCTCGCCGCCGCCGCTTGCCTGGCCTGCGTCGGCGTGAGCTGCTGCATGCGCTCGGGCGCCAGCTGGTTCTTCAGGCGCGCCGGCTCGCGCGCCGCATCCGGCGACTGGCCGAGCAGGCCCTGGCCATAGGCCAGCAATACGCCATTGGCGCCCAGCAGCGCCCAGAACACGAATTTCAACACCGCGTTTCTCCCGTCGAGCCGGTGGCTGCCGCATGCAGACCGACCAGTACGATGTTATCGACCACCTGGTGCGCAACCTTGAGGGCTGGCGCGATATGGGGCGCGGCGCCGCCCGAGACGATGCAGGCAGCGCCGCCCAGGCCGGACACCGCGCGCTCGATCGCGCCGGCCTGCGCCGAGAGCAGGCCGGACAGGATTGCATCCTGCGTATTGTCACCAAACAGCGGCGGCAGCGCGCCAGCGTCCACCTGCGGCAGTTGCGCCGTGTTGCGCGCCAGGCTCGAGCCCATCAGGGCCAGGCCGGGCAGGATCATGCCGCCGAGGAAGCGGCCGTCGGCGCGCACCGCGTCGACCGTGGTCGCGGTACCGCAGGTGGCCACGATGAGGTCCTGATCGGGCGCCAGTGCGCGCGCGCCGATGGCGGCGGCAAAGCGGTCGCACCCGAGCCGCGCCGGTTCACGGTAGCCGTTGGTGACACCGGCGCGCTGCAGGGTGGACGCGAACCACTCGACCTGTGCACCGGCGGGCAGCAGTGCGGCGATGCGTTCGGCCAGCGCAGGCCCCGCCACATTCGAGACCAGTACGCGCGTGGCACTCGCCCAGTCTTCATGCACCGCATCCAGCCCGGCATGGGCCACTGCACCGGTTGCCGACCAGGCGCCCGGCGCCGCGCCGTCGTCTGCCAGCGCCCACTTGACGCGGGTATTGCCGGCATCGATCAGCAGCATCATGCTTTCACCCGCAGCGAAACGTCGCCGGCCATCACGGTGATGCGGCCTTCGTCCGTATCGAGCAGCAGGCGCCCGCTGTCGTCGACACCGGCTGCGCGGCCTTCGTGCCGCACGACGCCGCCGTCGAGCAGGACAACGGTCTCGCCCTGCCACGCATGGCGCAGGTTCCAGCGCGCGCTGAAGGCGGCAAACCCGCGCATGGCAAATTCGCGCAGGCAGTCCGCCAGACCGTCGAGGAGCGCCGCCATCAACGCGTCGCGGTCCATGCGCGCCAGCCATGGCATGCCGGCCGCGCTGCGGCCCAGCTGCGCTTCCATCTCGTCGGGCATCAACAGGTTCAGGCCAATGCCGATCACGGTCCAGGTGCCGCCGCCGGGGGCGGCCTGGGTTTCGATCAGGATGCCCGCCAGCTTGTCGCCATCCTTGAGCACATCGTTCGGCCACTTCAGCTGGACCTGCTGGCCCAGCGTGCCCAGCGTGTCGGCCAGCGCCACGCCGACCGCGAGCGGCAGGCCAAGCAGCGCCTGCGGCCCGCCGTCGAAGTGCCAGGCCAGCGAAAACGTCAGCGAGCCTTCGGGCGACGACAGCCAGCTGCGCCCGGCGCGTCCGCGGCCGGCGCTCTGATGTTCGGCCACCAGCAGCAGCGGGGCGGCAAGTGTACCGGCGCGCGCGAGCAGGTCGGCGTTGGTCGACCCGGTCTGCGCCACGACTTCAATGGCGATACCGGCGCGCGATTGCGCGGCGATGGCGGCGGCGTTCATGGCTGCTCCCGGCGCGGCTTGGTTGGCGCGCGCGCAAACAGACGGTCGAACAGGGCATTGGGCATCAGGCGCAGCAGCCTGGCAACGACGCCCATCTGCCATGGCAGCACGCGGTAACTGTCGCCGCGCGCGATTGCTGCAACAGCCCCTGTGGCAAAGCGTTCGGGAGGCATCAGGAAGGGCATGGGGAAGCGGTTGGCACGGGTCATGGGGGTATCGATGTAGCCGGGCGCGATGGTCACCACGCGAATGTTCGATGGGCGCAGCTCCACGCGCAGCGCCTCGCAATAGCTGTGCAGCGCGGCCTTGCTGGCGCAGTAAGCGCCGGCGCCGCGCATGCCGCGAATGCCGGCCACGCTGCCGATGCCGACCAGGCGGCACGGCGTCGACTGCGTTTTCATGGCGGCGATGAATGGCGCGAAGGTCGCCACCGTGGCGTTCATATTGGTGGCAAACACGGCGTCGAACACGGCCAGGTCGTCAGCATGTTCGGTCAGCGTGCCTTGCGAAATGCCGGCGCAGGCGATGACGATGTCGGCGCCGCCATTCACGGCGAGGAAGTCCTGCGCCGCGCTGGCAAGGGCCGCGCGATCGAGCACATCGACTACGTAGACTTGATGGCGCGAGGAATCAGGAAGTGATTGACGCAGTTGGTCGAGCGCGTCGCGCCGCCGGCCGAGCAGGCCGACCGTGGCGCCGCGCGCGGCATACGCGCGCGCCAGCGCGGCGCCGATGCCGCTCGAGGCGCCGGTGATGAAGACGCGCTCCGCCGGCAGCGACATGCCGGATCAGCGCTGGTTGCGCACGATGGCGACGTCGATGCCGCTGTCGAGCAGCTTGGCGCGCGCGCGGTTGACGGCTTCGACCTGCGTGTACGGACCGACGCGCACGCGGTGCAGCACGCCGCTGTCGGTGCTGCGATCGGTGATCGCGGCCTCGAAGCCCAGCAGGGCCAGCTTGGCGCGGGTGTTTTCGGCGTCCGACATTTCTCGGAACGCGCCCGCCTGCAGGTAATAGATGTAGCCGTCGGTGACGGCGGCTGCCGCTGGCGCCGCGGCGACCGTATTGACGGGCGCCGGCGTTGGCGCCGGTGCCGGTGCGCGGCGCGGCTCCTGCATGCCGGCGATCGCGGCGCCCAGTGGATCCGCGTCGGCCGGTGCCGCAGCCGGCGCTGCAGGCGCGGGCGCCGGTGCGCTTGGCGCCGGCTTGGGCGTTTCGCGCACCGGTGTGCGGGTGCCGTACAGCGGCTTGTTCGGATCGTTGGCCTGGCTCGGTTCGAGGTCGGCCGGCCGCCCCATCTTGTTGGAACGGTCGGTGAAGGGCGACGCGCCCTTGGTGATCACGAGAGCGACCGCCACTGCGATGCCCAGCCCGATGATCAGGCCGATGATGATGCCCGTCAGGGTGCTGCCGCGCTGGCGGAGGGGCGAGAAGGATCGAATGGCGGTCATGACGCTTTCTGGTTGTGCTGTGGGATGCAGTGTTACATTTTGTCCGGCGCCGACACGCCGATCAGTGCGAGGCCGTTGCGCAGCACCTGGCGCGTGGCGGCGGCCAGCGCGAGGCGGGCCAGCTTGAGTGGCTCGTCGTCGTCCAGCAGCCACTTGTGGGCGAAGTAGTAGCTGTGCAGGTCGCCGGCCAGTTCGCGCAGGTAGAACGCGACCTGGTGCGGGCCGAGTTCGGCCAGTGCGCGCTCGAGCACTTCAGGGTACGACGCCAGCTTGGCCAGCAGTTCGAATTCCTTCGGCGACGTGAGCGGCGACAAATCGACGCTGGCGAGCGAAGCGACATCGCCGCCCCAGTTGGCCAGCGCCGAGCAGATGCGCGCGTGGGCGTACTGGACGTAGTACACCGGGTTCTCGTCGCTCGTTTCGAGCGCGACGTTCACGTCGAACACGAAC
>Ga0308163_10003059_pt1 | contig 14369 bp, 13 predicted proteins | sample PhyTR1_FD_201037 | JGI IMG/M metagenome (GOLD analysis project Ga0308163, IMG submission 201037) | Phyllosphere microbial communities from UC Gill Tract Community Farm, Albany, California, United States - DLSLT.R1 | ecosystem: Host-associated > Plants > Phyllosphere > Unclassified | place: USA... | reverse complement strand
CGAGGAGCTGATCAACGTACGCGAGGAATTCGGCGACGCACGTCGTACCGAAATCCGCCACAGCGAAGAAGACCTGGACATCCTCGACCTGATCGCCCCGGAAGACGTGGTGGTCACCCTGTCGCATTCCGGCTACGCCAAGCGCCAGCCGGTCAGCGCGTACCGCGCGCAGCGTCGTGGCGGTCGTGGCCGCAGCGCGGCGTCGACCAAGGAAGAGGATTTCATCGAGCAGCTGTGGCTGGTCAACACGCATGACACGCTGCTGACCTTCACCAGCGCCGGCAAGGTGTTCTGGCTGCCGGTGCACCAGTTGCCCGAAGCCGGTTCCAATGCGCGCGGGCGCCCGATCATCAACTGGATTCCGCTGGAACCGGGCGAGCGGGTGCAGGCGGTGCTGCCGGTGCGCGAGTATGCCGAAGGACAGTTCGTGTTTTTCGCCACCCGCAACGGTACGGTCAAGAAGACCCCGCTGGGTGAGTTCGCCTTCCGCCTGGCGCGCGGCAAGATCGCCATCAACCTGGACGACGGCGATGCCCTGGTGGGCGTCGGCCTGACCGACGGTGCACAGGACATCCTGCTGTTCGCTTCCAATGGCAAGACCGTGCGCTTCGGCGAAGACAAGGTCCGTTCGATGGGCCGTACCGCTACCGGCGTGCGCGGCATCAAGATGGCCAAGGGCGAAGAAGTGGTCAGCCTGATCGTCGCCGAAAGCGCCGGCGGGATCGAGGACGAGAACGAGGACGATACGGGCGTGGAGGACACCAGCGTGGACAACGGTGATGCCGTGGTCGAGGTCGGTGACGAGGCGGGCATGAAGTTCATCCTGACCGCGACCGAGAACGGCTACGGCAAGCGCACCCCGCTGCCGGAGTATCCGCGCAAGGGACGTGGCACGCAGGGCGTGATCGGCATCCAGACCACCGAACGCAACGGCAAGCTGGTCGCTGCGGTGCTGATGGGTCCGGCCGACGAAGTGCTGCTGATCTCCGACGGCGGGACCCTGGTGCGGACGCGTGGCTCGGAGATCAGCCGGGTCGGCCGCAACACCCAGGGCGTCACCCTGATCCGCCTGTCCAAGGAAGAGAAGCTGCAGGCGGTGGAGCGGATGGACGCCTTCATCGAAGCCGACGAGGAGCAGGAAGGGGCGGTCGATGCTGCGGCGATCGAGCCGGCGGCTGCTACCCCGGCCGCAACGGACGAGACGCCGTCACAGGACTGACCGCGCTCTTGGTGGTCAACGGAAGACGCCGGCCCCGTGCCGGCGTTTTTCGTTACGCAGGATCAGGAGTGTCGAGCTTGCTCGACACTGCGGTATTTCACCACGCTGCGGTGCGCGCCCCCCGCTACCTGGCCATGGCTTTCGCCAAGGATGCTGGAGCCATGTCCAGTCAGCTTCGCATCGGCCGGGTTTCGCTTACGGGGACTTATTACTCCATCACCACTGTCACGGCACAACGGTCGCCTTGCTTCGTTGATCCCACGCTCGCTGCGCTGATGATGGAACAGCTTGAGCGAAGCGATCGGTCCGGCCTGACGCGCTCATTCGCTCGAGTGGTCATGCCAGACCATCTGCATTGGGTGATGCAGCTGAGAGACGGAAGGCTGTCGCGCTGCGTGCAGTCATTGAAGTCCCGTTCCGCGATCGCGATCAATTCAGCGCGCGTGGGCGAAGGCACGGTATGGCAACGGGGCTACTACGATCATCTCATCCGGGACGGCAACATGAAGCCAGTGCACGCGCAGCGCTCCGCGACGCGGTAATCTTGCGGTCCGCTGTTGAAGGAATTCCCTGTGCGTACCGTGCACGCTCTGCGCTATGTCACTCCGCTCCGCGAAGGCGGGTCGTTGCCGGCGATCGTCGAAACCGACGATGAGGGCATGGTCGTGCTCAAGTTCCGGGGTGCAGGCCAGGGGCCAAAGGCACTGATCGCCGAGCTGATCGCCGGGGAGATGGCGCGCACGCTGCAACTTCCGCTGCCGGAGATCGTGTTCGTCGAACTGGATGCCGAGTTCGCCCGCACCGAGCCCGATCCGGAAATCCAGGAGCTGATCCGCGCCAGCGAAGGCCTCAACCTGGGCAGTGATTACCTGCCCGGTGCGATCAACTACGACCCGGCCGCGATGCCGGTGGATGCTGAGCTGGCCTCGCGGATCGTCTGGTTCGATGCGCTGGCCAGCAACGTGGACCGCACCGCGCGCAACCCGAACCTGATGGTGTGGCACCGCAAGCTGTACCTGATCGACCACGGTGCGGCGATGTACTTCCACCACGATTGGGCGACGGCGGGACAGGCCTGCGAGAGGCCGTTCGTGCTGATCCGCGACCATGTCCTGCTGCCCTTCGCCAGCCGGATCGCCGAGGTCGATGCCGAACTGGCAGCGCGCCTGCCGGATCACGAAATCGAACGCATCGTCAGCCTGGTGCCGGACGCCTGGCTGGTCGACGAGCCTGCATTCGATACGCCGGCCGCCTACCGCCAAGCCTACGTCGACTACTTCATCCATCGCCTGCGCGTGCGCGCGGCCTTCGTCCAGGAGGCCGTCCGTGCCCACGCTGCATACCTATGATTACGCGGTGATCCGGGTCGTTCCCCGGGTCGAGCGCGAAGAGTTCATCAACGTCGGAGTCATCGTCTCCTGCCCGGGCGCCAGGCACCTGGAGGCGGCGATCGAGATCGATCCGGCGCGCCTGCACGCCTTTGCTCCCAGCCTGGACCTGGAGGCGTTGCGGCCCTGGCTGGATGCCATCGTGGCGATCTGCCGCGGGGAAGCCGGCGCCGGGCCGATCGCGCAGTTGCCGGCGCGTGCGCGCTTCCACTTCCTCACCGCCAAGCGCAGCTCGGTGGTGCAGATGTCGAGCACGCATGTCGGCCGCACGGCAGATCCGGCGGGCGTGGTGGAGCACCTGCTGACGAAGATGGTGCGCGTACCGACCGGATGAGCCCACATGGGCCGCTGCGCTCGACCATGGGTCGGCGCTACCGGGGTTGCGGGTCCTGCGCGGATACCAGGATGGCCGGGAGCGCCGAGGGCAGCACGCAGCCGTTGATCACCGCCCAGCACTCCGGTCCAGGCCCGGTCCTTTCGTTGATCATGGCGCGTGCCCGCGCACGTGCTCGATCAGCGCGCGCAGCTTGGCCGGTTGGTTGTGCCGGTTCGGGAAATACAGGAAAAAGCCCGGGAACGGGGGCAGGTACTCGTCCAGCATGGTGACCAGTTCGCCACGGGCCAGGTAGGGCGCGAAGGTTTCCTGCATGCCGAAGGTGATGCCGCCGCCGGCCAGTGCGGAGCGCACCATCAGCAGCATGTCATTGGTGGTCAGCTGCGGTGCCACGGTCACGTCGAAGTCGCGCCCGTCTTCAACGAACTCCCACCGGTACGGGGCCACCTGCGGTGAGGGGCGCCAGCCGATGCAGCGGTGCCGGGCAAGCTCACGCGGGTGGGCCGGCGTACCGTGCTCGGCCAGGTAGGCCGGCGTGGCCACCACGACTTCGCGCTGCGGTCCGGTCAAGGGAATGGCCACCATGTCCTGTTCGATCACCTGTCCCAGCCGCACGCCGGCATCGAAGCCGGCCGCTACGATGTCCGATTCATCATCGGTCACGGTGACATCCAGGGTGATGCCGGGATACCGACGCAGGAAGTCGGCAATCAGCGGCCCGGACAGGAAGCGTTCGGCGATGGAGGTCACCGCGACGCGCAGCAGGCCGTGCGGCTGGCCGTCGCTGGCGGTGTCTTCGATGGCCGCAGCGACCACGCGCAGCGGGCCGGCAATCTGGCGGTGCAGCTGTTCACCGGCTTCGGTCAGCCGCACGCTGCGGGTGGAGCGCTGTACCAGCGCGATGCCCAGGCTGTCTTCCAGGCGTCGGATGCCCTGGCTTACCGCAGACCGGGTCACCCCCAGGCGATCGGCCGCCACGCGGAAGTTGTTGCCTTCGGCGACGGCCAGGAACAGGCGCAGGAGGTTGAGGTCGGTGTCCATTGGTTACCGATACTAACCATTCTGTCCAGCGTACAGGGAATTCCGTGGACGCCGCGCTCCTCATAGGCTGGCAGCTCCTTCAAACAGACATCTTCCAGGAGCCTGCCATGAACCTCATCCAGGACAAGATCATCGTCATCACCGGTGCCAGCAGCGGTATCGGCGAAGCCACCGCACGGCTGCTCGCGCGCAGCGGCGCCACCGTGGTGCTGGGCGCCCGCCGCGTTGATCGCCTGCAGCAGCTGGTGGCCGACATCCAGGCCGAGGGCGGCACGGCGGTCGCGCACGCGCTGGATGTCACCGCGCGTGAGCAGGTGCAGGACATCATCGACCGCACGGTTGCCGCGTACGGACGGGTCGACGTGATCATCAACAATGCGGGCGTGATGCCGCTGTCGCCGCTGGCCGCGCTGAAGGTCGACGAGTGGGACTGGATGATCGACGTCAACATCCGTGGCGTGCTGCACGGCATCGCCGCGGTGCTGCCGCAGATGCAGGCGCAGGGCCACGGCCAGGTGATCAACATCGCCTCGATCGGTGCGCATGCGGTGTCGCCCACCGCAGCGGTCTACTGCGCTACCAAGTACGCAGTCTGGGCACTCTCCGAAGGCCTGCGCCAGGAGAGTCCTGCGATCCGGGTGACCACGATCAGCCCGGGCGTCACCACCTCCGAACTGGCCGAGAGCATCTCCGATGCGCAGGGGCGCGAAGAAATGCGCAGCTTCCGCGCCACCGCCATTCCCGCAGAGGCGGTGGCGCGCGCTATCGCGTTCGCCATCGCCCAACCCGCCGACGTGGATACCAGCGAGATCATCATCCGGCCTACGGCCAGCCCGTATTGAGTCCGACGCGCGCGCTCAAACCGGGACCGGTGCGTCCGCCGCGATCAGTTTGAGCTGCTTCAGCTCGGCCCAGAAATCGGCCGGGATCGCGATCGCCATCGACTCCACGTTGGCGCGTACCTGCTCCGGCGTACGCGCGCCGGGGATGATCGAAGAGACCACCTGCGGGGCATCGGCGAACTGGAGGGCGGCGGTGCGGATGTCGATGCCGTGGCGCTCGCAGACTTCGGCGATCTTCGCGCGCTTGGCGGGCGCCCATCGCGGGATCGGACCGCCATACAGATAGCGCTCGCGTCCGGTGAGGTAGCCGGCCAGCAACGGTGAACCGACCATCACCGACACGCCCTTTTCCGCCAGCCTGGGGAAGGTGTCGTGCAGGGTGGCTTCGTGATCCAGCAGCGAGTACTGGCAAGCCAGGAGCATGATGTCCGGATCGGCTTCTGCTACCGCGCGCAGCGCCGGCTGGGGCCGGTTCACGCCAAAGCCCCAGCCCTTGATCAGGCCTTCTTCGCGCATCCTGGTCAGTTCGGGCATGGCACCGCGCAGGGCCTCGGAAAAACGCTGTTCCCACGGCATGCCGAGGTCTTTTTCGTTCTCCGGCGAGAGGTCGTGGATGTAGACGATGTCCAGCTGGGAGACGCCAAGCCGGTTGAGGCTGTCTTCAACCGAACGCCGCGCGCCATCGGCGGAGTAGTCGTATCGATAGTGGAACGGGGCGGGGTCATGCCAGTTGGTTTTCTGCAGCGGGCCGGCGGTGCCGGTCAGCAGGCGGCCGACCTTGGTGCTGAGCGTGTACGCATCGGCGGGATGGGTGTGCAGTTCGTGGCCCATCCGCCGTTCGCTCAGTCCCAGCCCGTACCACGGCGAGGTATCGAACAGGCGCACGCCCGCCGCCCACGCCGCCGCCATCGTGGCATCGGCCGCCTCGCGGGTGGTCGGTGCCAGGCTGCCGCCAAGCGGCGCCCCGCCCAGTCCCAGCCGAGTGGGTGGACGGTAGCGGCTGCCCGTGGGCGTTGCACGCGGGGTGGCCTGGTTGCCCGTGCGCGGGGTGCCGCGGGTGGGCAGCACGCTGCCCGGTGCCGGCGATTGGCCGAACAGGGGAGAGGCGGCCATCATCGCCGCGCTGGCCGCGGCAATCGAAAGGAACTGACGACGTGAGTTCACTGGTGTCTCCTGTGGAGGAAGGCGTTCAGGGCGCTCGCAAGCCGTTCGACCATAGCGTGGGAACGTGTCAACGCGGTGGGAACGGGATCGCACCGCGACCGCTGATGACGATCGTCGGTGGGTGACGACCGTTGGTCGTCACGCTGTTGCTTTCCGCTGCGCTCGCCGAGCATGGCTCGGCGCTACCAGGGCGCGTGCGGTCCGGTAGTGACGGCCGCTGGCCGTCATGCGGATCCGGTGCGGCGTCAGTGCGCCAGCAGGCGCGCGTACAACGCGGCGCCGTAATGCGGCGCATGCAGGGGTGCGCGCAGGACAAAGTCCGGGCTTGCCGCGTGCAGCGCGTCAGCGAACGGGTGCATCAACGCGTCACCGGCGCTGAATGCACCGCCGGACCAGGACAGCGGCACCGGCTCGCCGGGCTGGAAGCCCAGGGTGACCCGCAACGCCTCGCCGATCGCCGCCAGTTCATGCCCGGCACGCTCGAAGATCGATGCGGCCACCGCATCGCCGGCCAGCGCGGCCTGCGATACCAACGGTGACAGCTGCGCCAGTTCGCCGCGCGAGCCGTGGCCTTCGCCATACACATGCGCACAGATGTCCAGGTCGTGCTCTCCCAGCTTGAAGTGTTCGCGCAGGATCACGTGCATCGGGCCGCGCGGCAGCCGCCCGTCACTCATCCGCGAGAACGCGTTCAGGCCCTGCACGGCAATCCAGTACGCCGAGCCTTCATCGGAAAAGGCTTCGCCCCAGCCACCGGCGCGCGCCGACGCATCACCACGCCGACCGTAGCCCATCGATCCGGTGCCGGCGATGATGTTGATGCCGTCCGCACAGGCCAGCGAACCGGCCCAGCCACATACCATGTCGTTGTCGCAGGCATAGCGCGCATGCCCCAGCACCTGGCCGGGAATCGCTTGGAGCAGGGCGGTGGCGCGACTGTCTTCGCCGTACGCCGGAAGCCCGAAGAACGCCTGGGTGATGTCGGCGCTGTTCGCCTGCACCTGCGCCAGCACCGCCTCGATGCCCGCACCGAGGATCGCACGCACACCATCCAGCCCCACCTGCGGATGGTAGGTGGTGCCCAGCTGGGCTTCGGCGAGCAGGCCAGCCTGCGCATCGATCAGCGCAAACCGGGTCTTGGTGCCGCCGCCGTCCACGCCCAGGTAGAGCGGGGCGATCATGCGTCCAGCGCGTACAACTGCACGCCCTGTACCACGCGATTGACGATGCCGGCCGGGTTCGGATTATCCGGCGTCACGCCGCGCTCCAGTGAATGCAGCAGCGCGTAGATCTGTGCGGCGGCGACATACGGCCACAGCAGGTCCACGTCTTCGGCACGTTCCAGTCCGTGCACGGCCAGGGTGTCCTGGAGCGCTCCGGCGCGCGGCTGGGCGCTGATCTCGACCACGCGCGCCGCACAGCCATCGCGGCGCAGTTCGTCGATCAGGTCATGGTCGTAGCGGCGGGTATACGGATCATTGGAGACGAACACGATCACCAGGGTGCTGTCGGTGACGAAGGTCTTCGGGCCGTGGCGGAAGCCCAGCGGCGAATCGAAACAGGTCACCACCGCGCCATTGGTCAGCTCGCCCAGCTTCAACGTGGCTTCGCGCGCCAGTCCCTGCAGCAGTCCGCTGCCGAGATAGACCACGCGGTCGTGGCGGGCTGCGGCGAGTTCCTGCAGCAGCGGCATCGCGCCTTCGATCACGCCGTCGGTGGCGCGGGAAATCGCTTCGATGCGGCCATCCAGCGCCGCAGCCGGTGACAGTGCGGCAAGGGTTGCATACATCATGCAGCTGAAGCTGGAGGTCATGGCAAAGCTGGTGTCGTGGGTCTGCTCGGGCAGCAGCAGGGTCATCGCCTGCGCGACCGGGATGCGGGCCAGCGCACCGGCCGGGTTGCAGGTCATCACCAGATGGCGGATGTCGCTCACCAGCGCTTCGGCCAGTTCCACCGCAGCCAGGCTTTCCGGACTGTTGCCGGAGCGGCCGAAGGACACCAGCAGCAGCGGTTGGCCAGGATCCAGGTACAGCTGCGGGGCGCAGACGATATCGGTGGTGGGCACCGCATCCACGCGCGCGGCGAGCTGGCGGTCCAGCAGCGGTGCGAGGCATTGGCCGATATAGGCCGAGGTGCCGGCACCGGTCAGGATCACACGCGCCCTGGGATCATCCACCAGCGGGGCGATGAAGGCACGCAGCTGCCCGGCCAGCGAGTCCACCAGCGCATGGGTGGCCCGCAGCATGGCCGGCTGCTGGGCGATCTCGCGCGCCGTCCACAGCGCGCCCTTCGCCTCCAGCAGGGGTTCTGGGAATCCGAGGATTTCAGGAGAGGTCATGGTCTTGGCATGCATGGTGGTAGTCATCGAGGACAGCGCTGATATGGGCCATAGCCAGGGACTGCGGATCGAACGTAGCAGTTCCATCGCGCACAGCGTGCAGGGCATGGGGAAGGTATTGGCTGACGAGCGGCAGCGGCGGTGGATCGGCACGCAGGTTGTCGAACAGCTGTACGCGCGCAGCTTCAATGGCGGTGTCCGGCCAGTAGTAGCGGATGCGGTCGCTGAGGCTGTACTGCAGGTCGGTGGACAGCGCACGTCCAGCGCCGTGGTAGTAGCGCTGCCAGTAGCCCGGCGCCTCCTGCATGCGGCGCAGGGTGACTTCACGCAGGCGCGCGCGCTTGCCCTCCTCGATCCACTCGCCTTCGATCGCATCCAGTGCCCACAGCGCTTCGCGCAGGGCGAAGGTCAGGCCGGGGCCGACCTTCAGGATCGCGAAGTGGTCGCGCACCAGCGCGGTCAGCGCATCGCGGGTCTGGTAATCGGTCGAATGCGCTTCGAACACCAGCCTGGGCACGGTGGTGACCGAATGGCTGAGCGGCTGCGCCTTGTCGCTGTCGTAGTCGATGACATCGTGGTGGTCGAACTCCACGCCCGGCTGCACCACCGAGGCCAGCACGCGCTGCCAGGCGGCATCCAGTCCGGCTTCGGCGAAGGCGACCCGGTGCGCCTCGATGGTGGTCAGCGCCGCTGCCGGAGTGGTCAGGGCGAGACCGTCGATCGCTTCGGTCGCGCCGCCCGGAACCGGCACCTCGGTGCCGATCACATACACCGGCGCCTCGCCGCCTGCGCTGGCCCAGGCGTCTTCGGCCGCGCGGCACAGGCGCACCGCGCGGCGCACGATCTCCGCTTCGGGCAGCGGCTCCGGATCGCCCTTGCAGGCCATCGAACAATCCAGGTGGATCTTGCGGAAGCCGGCGGCCACGTACTCGGCCACCATCACCTCGGCCTTGTCCATGGCCGTGGCGGCATCCAGCGCGGTCCATGGGTTGGGTCCCAGGTGGTCACCGCCGAGGATCAGCCGCTCGATATCGAAACCCACCCGCGCGGCGATGCCATGCACGAAGCGCACGAAATCGGCCGGGCGCATCCCGGTATAACCGCCCTCCTGGTTTACCTGGTTGCAGGTCGCTTCGAACAGCAGCAACGCCTGGCCGCTGCGCTGGGCGTGGCGCAGGCTGGCTTCGATGACGAGGGGATGGGCCGAGCAGATCGAGGTCACGCCGATGGCGTGGCCCTGCCGGTGCCGCGCGACCAGGTCGAGCAGTGCATGCATGGGGGAGTCCTTCAGGAAAGAGGGCGTTGTGCCGGTTCGCGCTCGGGTTCGAGCACCAGCAGCAGCGAGGCGACCAATGCCAGCACCAGGCCGACGGTCTTCAGCGGACCGGGCACCACGCTGGCGAACAGCAGCGACAGCACGGCGGTGACCAGCGGCGCGCCGGCATTGCTCAGCGGCGCCACCACCATCGCCTTGCCGTGGCGGAACGCATGCACCAGCGTCAGTGCGCCGACCGCGTTGAGGATCTGGATGCCGGCGGTCATCCACGGGCCATCCAGGCCCCAGTTGATCGGCTGGCTGAAGTCGGTCATCGCCAGCGCCACCGGCGCCAGCAGCAGCGCACCGACGGTCATGTAGGCGAAGATGCTTTCTGCCCGCACGGTGTCGTTGGCCAGCTTCATGAAGTAGGCCTGCAGGCCCCAGGCCAGCATGATCAACAGCGACTGCAGGAACCAGCCCAGGCCGGCTTCGCCGCTGCCGAAAGAGAAATCCAGCAGCGGCAGTGCGACCAGCGCCAGCACGATCCCCAGCGTGCCCTGCCAGCCGGTGCGCTCGCGCAGCAGCAGGAAGGACAGGGCGATGGTGACCACCGGCGACAGCGAGATCACCGGAAACACGAAGTATGCCGGGCCGATGGTCAGCGTATGGAACAGCAGCATCTGCCCGCCTGCACCCAGCAGGCCGATGACCAGCCCGTAGCCGATGGCGCGCGGCGAGCGCTCCAGCTGCCAACCGCCGCGCCACAGGATGTACAACGCCGGTGGCAGCATGGTCAGCGCCCATACGCAGTACACCAGCGTATCCGGGAAGCCATGCGCGGCCGACAACGGGGACAGCGCGCCCCATACGCCCCACAACGCGACAGTCGCCAGCGCATAGCCGAGCCACGGGCGGCGTCGCGTTGTAGCGGAGACCGACACGGCGTCGGCATTCATGCCACGCTCCCGGCCGGAGTGGCCTGCAGGAACAGGAAGCGTTCGAAGCGCGCGGGCAGGGTAGCCACCGCACCGCCGTCGACCACGCCCAGGTCGGTTTCGTTGAACAGGTCGCGGACCTGCCAGCGGCCGGCCGGCAGGCCGCGCAGCTCGACCTTGCCGTCCCAGCGCGGGGCATAGAAGGTGTAGTACTGCGCACCGTCCTTGCGGATGGCGTGGGCTTCGGGCTTGTCGAAGCCGATGTCATACAGGGTGCCGAGGTACTCGCCCTTGGGCAGCATGTGGGTGTTGTAAAGGCCTACCCAGCGGCGCCACAGCGCCTCGCGTTCGTCGGTCAGCACGAAGCCGCCCGGCGGCAGCGGTACCGAAGGTCGATCGGTGTCCTTGGGCCAGGTGAACTTGCTGGAAATCACCGCGCCGATGCCCACGCTTGAAGCAAAGTCATCGCGGTTGTCGGACAGCTCCACGTGGTCGCCGGCGTAACTGCTGCGCTCGCCGATCAGCGCCTTGATCGACTTGCCCTTGCTGCGCACCTGCCAGGATGACAGCGGGTCCGAGGAGGGGAATTGATCGGTGGCCGGCAGGTTGTGGAAGGCGAACGCGGTGCCGCACGGGCACAGCTCCACCACCGCCTCGGGATTGGCGTCATGGGCGGCGCGGTAGATCGCGTTCCAGAACGTGGCCAGTCCGGTGACCGAGTCGTCCGGGCTGGCGTGTCTGTGCGCCGGATTGTGGCAGGGCGCCACGGCGTTGAGGTGCTGGCCGTCCAGCTTGATGCCCTCGAAACCCCAGTCGCCGATCGCCTTCTTGACCAGCTCGACATAGAAATCGATGGTCGGCTGGTAGGCCGGACACTGGGTGAGCGCGTTCCACCAGGTCACGGTCTGGAAAGCGCCTTCCTTGTCCAGCAGCAGCATGTCCACATGGTCGTGCAGTACGTCGCTGCCCGGATCGGCCGCGAGCGGGGCCAGCCACAGCCGCGGGCGCATGCCGTGCCGGCGGACTTCGGCGGTGAACGCGCGCATGTCCGCGTCACCGCGCGGGAACTTGCGCCGATCGATCTTCCAGTCGCCTTCGTTGGTCTGCCAGCCATCGTCCAGCACCGCCCACTCAAAGCCGAGCTCCTTGGCCTTGGGCAGGGTCGCGTAGATCTGCTCGACGCGGAAATCACGTTCATAACCCCACGCGCACCAGATCGGGGCGAACGCCGAATCCGGTGGGCGCGGGCCTTCGATGCCCTCGCCGCGCATGAACACCTGGTACTGCTGCAGCGGCGCGTAGAAATCGCCTTCATGCACGGCCAGCAGGGTGCGTTCGGTGACCAGTTCCTGCCCCGGGGCGAGGGTCTGCGCCTTCGCTGACTCAACCGCGATGGACGCGCCGCTTGCGGTGCGCTTGACCGGCATGTCCAGTGGGCGCGGCACCGGTTCGACGTGGCCCACGGCCAGGCCCCCATCGCGACGCCAGATGTTGGCCACCGGCGTGCCGCCGCCGTAGTCCGATGAATCCATCGCCAGGGTGTTGCGCTGGTCGAAGTCGGCCGCCAGCGGTTGCACCCAGTCGCGGCGATCGGTGTGGGTGGCGCCGGAGAAACTCCAGAAGCCACCGGGCGCGTCGTCGAGCTGGTAGGCGCTGCTGCGCCAGCCTGTCACTTCAAGCGGCACATCGCCGAGGTTGCGGTAGCGCACCTGCACCAGCGCCAGTCCGGGCTGGGCGTCGAAGCTGCTGAGCGAGACCTGTTTTTCCACACCCGCCGCGCGCGAGCGACCGGTGAACACCACCTGCCTGCCAGCCCCGTGGCGGGGGTCATCCAGCACATGCGCGGTCTGCTCGACCAGGGCAAAGTCGGTGATATCCCCGCTGGCCAGCAGCAGGGCTTCGCTGGGCTGCCAACCGGTGAGCGGCTTGCCATGGCGCCAGATGCGCGTATGCATGCGCTTGTCCAAGCCGATGGACAGCACGCCATCACCTGCGCGGCCATCGGGGGCGGGTGCAGCGGTGGCAGCGCGCACCCAGGGGGCGGCACTCCAGGCCATGCTGCCTGCCACGCTTCCGGCAATCAGCTTCAAGGCGGTACGGCGTCCGATCGGTGGCATAAGCGTCAACCCGGTGGAGATGGCTAGCATTCTGCGCACGCACCTCAGATTGATGCAAGCGTTTTGTTGCGATATGGTTCGATCAAGTTTCGTTATGTATAAGCGAGGGCGTCATGCGGTGGAACCTGCGTAGCTGGACCGGGTGTGCGGTGGTCGGAATGGTGGTGCTGGCGGGCTGTACGCCGGAAAAAACGCCGCCAGCAGACCCGAGTGCGACCGCCATGACAGAGGGGCGAGGCGGGCCGTCCTATGCGATGGCGGACTTTTCCACGGTGCGCAAATTCGACGCGCACGTGCATGCCAACGACCGTGGTACAGCGCTGCTGGAGCAGGCGCGCGCGGACAACTTCGGGCTGCTCTCCATCAATGTGGATTACCCCGACTTCCCCAGCCTGCAGGAGCAGCGCGCGATCGCAGTAGCGCAGGCACGGCAGGATCCGGGCCACTTCCATTGGGCGACCACGTTTTCAATGAAGGGCTACGGCAGTGAAGGCTGGGCCGGCCAGGTCAACGCCGCGCTGGACCGTGACGTGGCCGAGGGCGCGCGTGCGGTGAAGGTGTGGAAGAACATCGGCATGGTGGAAAGGGATGCGCAGGGCAGGGCGATCATGCTCGATGATCCAGGTCTTTTCCCGGTGGCCGAGCACGTGCGCGCGCTGGACGTGCCGCTGATCGCGCACCAGGGCGAGCCGTACAACTGCTGGCTGCCGCTGGACAAGATGACCACCAACAATGATCGCGAGTACTTCGCCAAGCATCCGCAGTACCACATGTTCCTGCACCCCGAGCAGCCTTCGCATGCCGAGCTGATGGCCGTGCGGGACCGCTTCGTCGCCGCCCACCCGCAGCTGCGCGTGGTGGGTGCACACATGGCCAGCCTGGAGTACGACGTGGATGTGCTGGCCGCCTTCCTGGATCGTTTTCCGCAGGCCACGGTCGACCTGGCCGCGCGCATGAGCCAGGTGCAGTACCAGTCCAACGCTGATCGCGCGAAGGTGCGCGATTTCTTCATCCGCTACCAGGACCGGCTGCTGTACGGCACCGACCTGACCCAGTCCCCCGGCGCGGATGCGGCGCAGTTCAAGGCGGAAACGCACGCGGTATGGCAGTCGGACTGGCGCTACCTGGCGACCGGCGAGAGCCAGCGGATCGAGGTGCTGGAGGCGGACGTGGCAGGGCTGTCGCTGCCGCGCGCGGTGATCGACAAGGTGTACTACGGCAACGCGGCGCGCGAGTTCAAGCTGTAAGTCGGGCAGCGCCGAGCCATGCCCGGCGAGCGCAGCGGGAAGCAGGAGCGTGACGACCAACGGTCGTCACCCACCGACAGCGGAAGCAGACGGCCAGCGGTCGTCACCCACCGACAGCGGAAGCAGACGACCAACGGTCGTCACTACCGGGCGGGCGATCAGGCCAGCTGCAGGTCCACGCCCAGCGCACGGCAGGCGTCGGCGACCTCGCCGGGCGCGCCGGTGTCGGTGATCAGCGCGTCCAGCCCGGATACCGGGATGATCCGGTGCAGGCAGACCTTGCCGAACTTGGAGCTGTCGGTGATCGCCACCACCGCACGCGCGGCTTCCACCATCTTGCGGTTGAGCATCGCCTCGGGCTCGTAATGCGTCGTGATGCCGCGCTCCAGGTCGAAGCCATCCACGCCCAGGAACAGCAGGTCCACGTGCAGCGCATCGAGCGCTTCCACTGTCAGCCCACCGTAGAAGGCCATGTTCTTGCGGCGC
>Ga0308163_10003058_pt1 | contig 14371 bp, 7 predicted proteins | sample PhyTR1_FD_201037 | JGI IMG/M metagenome (GOLD analysis project Ga0308163, IMG submission 201037) | Phyllosphere microbial communities from UC Gill Tract Community Farm, Albany, California, United States - DLSLT.R1 | ecosystem: Host-associated > Plants > Phyllosphere > Unclassified | place: USA... | reverse complement strand
TACGCCTTGAACTCGCCGAAGTACTTCGTGATTGCTGCCGTCAGCGACGTCTTGCCATGGTCAACGTGGCCGATCGTGCCAATGTTAACGTGCGGCTTGTTGCGCTCAAACTTACTCTTTGCCATTTTCGGCTCTCCATTATCTCATCCCCGTCAGGGGGAAATTCTATTTATCGTTTGGCTGGAACGTATTCCGGTCACTTCTGACCGGAATACTTTGCCTGGATTTCTGCAGCGACGTTCGACGGAACCGGCGCGTAGTGATCGAAGGTCATCGAGTACTGAGCGCGACCCTGCGACATAGAGCGCAGGTTGTCGACGTACTTGAACATGTTGGCAAGCGGGACGTGAGCATTGATCACGATCGCGATGCCGCGCTGTTCCTGGCCCTGGATCTGACCACGACGCGAGTTCAGGTCGCCGATGACGTCGCCGACATAATCTTCCGGCGTCACGACTTCGACCTTCATCATCGGCTCAAGCAACTGAGCGCCAGCCTTCTTGGCTGCTTCACGGAAGCAGGCACGCGAGGCGATTTCGAAGGCGAGAACCGACGAGTCGACATCATGGAAAGCACCGTCGAGCAGCGTTGCCTTAACGCCAAGCATCGGGAAGCCGGCCAGCGGACCAGACGACAAGACGCTTTCGATGCCCTTCTGAACGCCTGGGATGTATTCCTTCGGAACAGCACCGCCGACAATCTTGGACTCGAACTTGAAGTCATCGCCTTCAGGGTTCGGTTCGAAGACAATCTTGACGCGAGCGAACTGACCGGTACCACCGGACTGCTTCTTGTGCGTGTAATCTTCTTCGTGCTGACGCGTGATCGTCTCACGGTAAGCAACCTGCGGCGCGCCGACGGTGGCTTCAACCTTGAACTCGCGACGCATACGGTCAACGAGAATGTCGAGGTGAAGTTCGCCCATGCCGGCGATGATGGTCTGGCCGGATTCCTGGTCGGTCTTGACGCGGAACGACGGATCTTCAGCAGCGAGGCGATTGAGCGCGAGGCCCATCTTTTCCTGGTCGCCCTTGGACTTCGGCTCGATCGCGATCTGGATGACCGGCTCGGGGAATTCCATGCGCTCAAGGATAACCGGCTTCAGGGGATCGCAGAGCGTGTCACCCGTCGTGGTTTCCTTCAGGCCAGCAAGAGCAACGATATCGCCGGCAAAGGCTTCTTCGATGTCTTCACGGCTGTTCGAATGCATCTGCAGCATACGGCCGACGCGCTCGCGCTTGTCCTTGACCGTATTGATGACCGATACGCCCTTTTCCAGCTTGCCGGAATAGATACGGGCGAAGGTCAGCGAACCGACAAAGGGGTCGTTCATGATCTTGAACGCAAGCATCGACAGCGGCTCGCTGTCGTCAGCGTGACGCTCAATTTCGGCTTCAGTCTTGAAGTCGATGCCCTTGATCGCCGGGATATCGAGCGGCGACGGCAGGTATTCGACAACGGCGTCGAGAAGCGGCTGAACGCCCTTGTTCTTGAACGCGGTGCCGCAGAACATCGGATGGAACTTGACGTCGATGGTGCCGCGGCGAACCAGGGCACGGATCTTGTCATTGTCAGGCATAATGCCGTTCAAGTAGTCTTCCATCGCCTGTTCGTCGACTTCGACGATCTGTTCGATCATCTTTTCGCGATACTCTTCAGCCTTGTCCTTGAGGTCATCAGGGATTTCGACAACGTCCCAGGCGGCGCCCAGGGACTCATCGCGCCATACGAGAGCATTCATCTCGATAAGGTCGACAACGCCCTTGAACTCGGTTTCCGCACCGATCGGAAGCTGCATGACAACAGCGATAGCGCCAAGACGGGTCTTGATCATTTCTACCGAGCGGTAGAAGTCAGCACCGGTCTTGTCCATCTTGTTGCAGAAGATCATCCGCGGGACGTTGTACTTTTCAGCCTGACGCCAGACGGTTTCGGTCTGCGGCTCAACGCCGGCATTGGCATCGAGCAGAGCGATCGCACCGTCGAGCACGCGCAGCGAACGTTCGACTTCGATGGTGAAGTCGACGTGGCCGGGGGTGTCGATGATGTTGAAGCGACGCATCTTGCCGTCGCGACCCTTCCAGTAGGTCGTGGTCGCAGCGGACGTGATGGTGATGCCGCGTTCCTGCTCCTGCTCCATCCAGTCCATCGTGGCTGCGCCATCATGAACTTCACCGATCTTGTGCGACTTGCCGGTGTAGTAGAGAATCCGCTCAGTCGTCGTCGTCTTACCGGCGTCGATATGCGCCATGATGCCGAAATTGCGGTAGTCTTCGATTTTATATTCGCGAGCCATAGTGGACTGCCTTTCGATATTCGATCGTCTAAGATTACCAGCGGTAATGCGAGAAGGCGCGGTTGGCGTCGGCCATCTTGTGCGTGTCTTCACGCTTCTTGACGGCGCTGCCGCGGTTGTTGGACGCGTCAAGCAACTCGCCGGACAAACGATCGACCATGGTCGTCTCGTTGCGCTTGCGGGCAGCAGTGATCAGCCAGCGGATGGCGAGCGCCTGGCGGCGCTCCGGACGGACATCGACGGGAACCTGGTAAGTTGCACCACCAACGCGGCGCGAACGCACTTCAACATGCGGCGCGACATTTTCAAGCGCCTGATGGAAGATTGCAATCGGCTCAGCCTTGGACTTGGCCTGGACGACATCAAAGGCACCGTAAACAATGCTTTCAGCAACGGACTTCTTGCCGTGCAACATGATGGCGTTCATGAACTTGGTGACGACCAGATCGCCGAACTTCGGGTCCGGGTTGATCTCACGCTTTTCTGCTTTATGGCGACGGGACATTTTATTTCGTCTCTCAACGGTTGGAACGCTTTATCACGCGGAGAACCTCGCGCAGCGCTGAAAATCAGGATGGCTTCCGAACTTACTTCGGACGCTTTGCACCGTACTTGGAACGGCGCTGCTTACGGTTTTTGACACCCTGGGTATCGAGAACGCCGCGGATGATGTGGTAACGAACGCCCGGCAAGTCCTTTACGCGGCCGCCACGGATCATGACGACAGAGTGTTCCTGCAGGTTGTGGCCTTCACCCGGAATGTAGCCGATGACTTCGAAGCCATTGGTCAAACGGATCTTGGCAACCTTACGCAGAGCCGAGTTCGGCTTCTTCGGGGTCGTGGTGTAAACGCGGGTGCAAACGCCACGCTTCTGAGGGTTTTCCTGCAGGGCAGGAACCTTATTGCGCTTTACCTGCGCCTGACGCGGCTTGCGGATCAGCTGATTTACGGTAGGCATAGAACCATCCCTTATAATTCTTGTCACATGAGCCTTTTCAGGCCCGCTATTGCCGTTTCCGGCGGTGCCCGCACAATTTTCGCCATGCGCGAAATGTGGCCCGATCCGGATTTCCGGATGGACCACAAAAGGCAGAGGACGCATGTGAAATGCGTCATGCGTGCAGCATTCATGTCTCAAAGTGCGTTTGGAACCTCGCTTGGGGCAAATTTCAAAGAGAAAAACTCCCGAAATCATAACCGCACATTGGCTCCGATGCGGGGCGTACTACTGTTTTCGCCCCGTTCCGTCAAGCCATGGCGCGAAATTAATAGCCGCACCACGCCCCATGCCAGCCTTTGCAGCCGGCTTTATCCAAGCTGGCTACCTTTATGGAGGTTTTTCGGGCTTGACGCAATCGGTGAAGGTGAAATCGCCGTCAGGTGCGGGCATTTTTATATCGCATGATGGAAATGCGCGTTCTATTGAACGGCCCGCCGGAGAACAGGGCAGCTCGACCGATTCTACAACGCTCATCTGTTCGCGTGAGGAAGATGTCCGAGCCTTTGCCCTGCCCTTCTCTTTCGGAAAGACACCTGAAGAAGTTTTACACATGAAGTTGCGAGATTCGCGTACCGTCTGACGGCTCCAGCTTGACGGGACCGGTTGGCTCTATAACGATATCTTGCACTAACGAGGTCTCGTGCTGGCGCGATTCCCGCCCTGAAGGCTTTGTCATAACGACTAGGGACATGATGATGATTTCGACGCCTGACAACGACAACAACTCGGACGGACCGATGGTCTTCATCATCATTGCCAAGGCCTATGAGGAAGCCGGGACCGAGGGTATCGATCTACACATTCTTCTCAGCGCCCCGGATGATGATTCTGCGGTACGCGAGGCCTTGAACGCACTGGCCGAAGAAGGCTTCCTTGAAGCGGATCTCGATCAGATTGGCATGGTCACCGAACCGCCGGCCGAAGAGCCGCACGCCTCAGCCTACCAGGGCGCGCTGGAAGGTGAAGTCGCCATTATTCGCTTCAACTGAATTGGAGCGGATGGCTGGGCAGATCATCGAGAAGGCACTCGTCTACGCGACTTGGCAAAAGCGATTGCTTGTATTTGTCGAGCCGGATTTTCCAGAATTACTGCCACTGGTACCAGGCGGAACGATAGAAGCCGGCGAAGCTGCTGACGCAGCGGCCACACGTGAGTTCTTTGAGGAGACGGGACTGACCGCGTTTAGCTCGGTCAGTTTTCTTCGTTCCACCCACTATCGAGCGCAGCATGGCGGCCGCGCCATTCATCAGCACCGCCATTTCTTTCATCTGCCGCTCAAAGAAGTCCCTCTCGACACTTGGGATCACGTAGAGCGCCATTCGGCGACCTCTACCTCTGCAATTCTCTTTCGCTTTTTCTGGCTACCCTACGAGCAAGCGCGATCTGCTCTGGGTTATGAAATGGATGCGGCGATCGACCGACTTCCGACTTGAACCCTCCAGCAAAGCCACATTCGAAACAAGGCGATCGGCCAAACCGCCATCGCTTCAGGCATATATTCTTGTCATCAAGACAAAATACTCTCCTGCTATAAACGGTCTTTTACGCTCCATCTGAGGAATGTTCATGACCCGTTATCGCAGCCGATTTTTTGCTGTCGCCATTGCCATTGCAGCCACCCTGGCTGCTCCTGCATTTGGTGCCGAAGCTCAACCGTTCACTAGCGCCAAGGAAATCGACCTTCTGAAGCTGCTGCCCCCGCCTCCGGCAAATGACTCGGCTCAAATGAAGGCTGAACTTGGCGAGATCCTCCGTATCCAAGTGACCCGCACTCCTGAAATGGAGACACGCGCCAAAGCAGACGCCGAAGAAAATGTATGGCGCTTTGCGGATGTGGTCGCCAATCCTAAATTCACCAAGGAAAAACTGCCGAAATTCTCGGCATTTTTCGACCGTGTGGTTGAAACGGAAGGTGCCGTCGTCGATCCGGCCAAGGACGTGTGGAAGCGACCACGGCCGCATCTCTATAGCGACCTCGTGCGTCCGGTCGTCCCCCTCTCAAAATCAGGTTCCTACCCGTCCGGTCATACGACAGTAGGCACACTGATGGGCATCGTTCTGTCAAACATGCTGCCGGAAAAGCGGGATGTGATCATGCGGCGCGCTTGGGAATATGGCGAAAATCGCGTCATCGGCGGCATACACTATCCAAGCGATATCGAAGCGGGCCGAATCTCCGGGGCCGTCATTGCCCAGACCATCATGACACATGAGGATTACAGGTCCGAATTCGAAGCCGCGAAGGCAGAACTGCGCGCGGAACTCGGCATGTAATACCTACCAAAGAAAAGCCGCCCGGATCGCTCCGGGCGGCTTTTTGATGTGTTGGGTCTGGCTACCGATTACTCGGCGGCCGGAGCACCCTCGCCCGCCATATCGCGCAGCATCGGGGTTGCGAGATCCGCACCCGTACCCTTGCGGCGTTCCTCGAGGATGAGGTCGTCGCGCGAGGTGGCGATGCGGCGGATCTGCGTCATGGTCCCGCCGGTACCAGCCGGGATCAGACGACCGACGATGACGTTTTCCTTCAGGCCCTGCAGCGTGTCGGTCTTGCCGGCAATCGCAGCTTCCGTGAGAACCTTGGTGGTTTCCTGGAAGGATGCGGCCGAGATGAACGACGGCGTCTGCAGCGATGCCTTGGTGATGCCGAGCAGAACCGGATCACCATAGGCAGGCTTCTTGCCCTCTTCCGCCAAACGATCGTTGACTTCGTCGAGCTCGATCCGGTCGACATTGTCGCCGACGATATACTGGCTGTCGCCGCTGTCGGTGATCTCGACCTTCTGCAGCATCTGGCGAACGATCACCTCGATGTGCTTGTCGTTGATCACAACGCCCTGAAGACGGTAAACTTCCTGGATTTCGTTGACCAGGTAGCTTGCCAGGGCTTCAACGCCCTTGATCGCCAGGATGTCGTGCGGAGCCGGGTTACCGTCGAGGATGTAGTCACCCTTTTCGATATAGTCGCCTTCCTGAAGGTGGAAGGGCTTGCCCTTCGGGATCAGGTATTCGACAGGCTCGACACCGTCTTCCGCCGGCTCGATGATGACGCGACGCTTGTTCTTATAGTCGCGGCCCAGGCGGATCGTACCATCGATCTCAGCGATGATGGCGTGGTCCTTCGGACGACGAGCTTCGAACAGTTCGGCAACGCGCGGCAGACCACCGGTGATGTCCTTGGTCTTGGCGCTTTCCATCGGCGAACGAGCAAGAACGTCACCCTGGGAGACGCGCTGGCCGGGTTCGACCGAAAGAATCGCATCGACTGACAGCTGGAAGCGAGCTTCGCCGCCACGCGGAACCTTCAGCACGTTGCCGTTGGTATCCTTGATGACGATCGCCGGCTTCAGATCCGCACCGCGTGGCGTCGAACGCCAGTCGATAACCTGACGCTTGGTGATACCCGTGGACTCGTCCGTCGCTTCGAGAACCGAGATACCGTCGACCAGGTCTTCGAAATGAACGACACCTTCCACTTCGGTCATCATCGGACGTGTGTAAGGATCCCACTCCGCCAGACGCTGACCGCGCTTCACCTTGTCGCCATCGTCGACGAAGATCTTCGAGCCGTAGGCAACACGCTGCGAGGAACGTTCCACGCCGCGCTCGTCCAGGATCGTGATCGCGATGCTACGGCCCATGGCGACGAAGACGCCTTCGGAATTGCGTAGCATGTTGCGGTTCTTGATCAGGATCGTGCCTTCGTAGGACGCTTCCAGGAACGACTGGTCGACCACGTTTGCCGTGCCACCCAAGTGGAACGTACGCATGGTCAGCTGGGTACCGGGTTCACCGATCGACTGAGCGGCGATAACGCCGACGGCCTCACCCATATTCACAGGCGTACCACGTGCAAGGTCGCGGCCGTAGCAGACCGAGCAGACGCCCGTCTGAACTTCGCAGGTCAGAGCAGAGCGAATGCGGATCGACTGGATACCAGCCTTTTCGATTTCAATCACATCGGCTTCGAGGATCATGCGACCAGCGTCGACGATCCGCTCACCCGTGACCGGATGATCGATATCGTCAAGTGCGGTACGTCCGAGGACGCGGACGCCAATCGAAGCAACGACCTGACCGGCATCGACGATCGCCGTCATGGTTAGGCCCTTGTCGGTGCCGCAATCGACCATGTTGACGATGCAATCCTGCGCGACGTCAACCAGACGACGTGTCAGGTAACCGGAGTTCGCGGTCTTCAAGGCTGTGTCCGCCAGACCCTTACGGGCACCGTGGGTCGAGTTGAAGTACTCGTTAACGGTCAGACCTTCCTTGAAGTTCGAGATGATCGGCGTCTCGATGATTTCGCCCGAAGGCTTGGCCATCAGGCCGCGCATGCCGCCCAGCTGACGCATCTGGTTCGGAGAACCACGGGCGCCAGAGTGAGACATCATGTAGATCGCATTCATCGGCTTCTGACGACCCGTTTCCGGATCGAACTCGACCGCCTTAATGCGGGTCATCATGTCCTCGGCAACCTTATCGGTGGCCTTGCCCCAGGCGTCGACGACCTTGTTGTACTTTTCGCCCTGAGTGATCAGGCCGTCATTGTACTGCTGCTCGTATTCCTTCACCAGCGCTTCGGTATCGCCGACGATCTTCACTTTCGAATCCGGGATGACCATGTCATCCTTGCCGAAGGAGATACCGGCCTTACAAGCGTGGCGGAAGCCGAGCTGCATGATCCGGTCGCAGAAAATCACCGTGTCCTTCTGGCCGCAATGACGGTAGACCGTGTCGATCATCTTGGAGATGTTCTTCTTGGTCATTTCTTGGTTGCAGGTGTCGAACGGCACGTTGACGTTCTTCGGCAGAAGTTCGCCGATCAGCATACGGCCCGGAGTGGTTTCGAAAATCTTCGAAACAGGCTTGCCTTCGGCATCCACGGTCTTGAAACGACCACGGATCTTCGAGTGCAGCGTCACGACCTTGTTTTCGATCGCGTGATGCAGTTCGCCGATGTCGGAGAAGACCATGCCTTCGCCCGGCTCGTTCTGGTTCAGGATCGACAGGTAGTACAGGCCGAGAACCATGTCCTGAGACGGAACGATAATCGGCTGACCGTTTGCCGGGTGCAGGATGTTGTTGGTCGACATCATCAGCACGCGTGCTTCGAGCTGGGCTTCCAGCGACAGCGGCACGTGAACAGCCATCTGGTCGCCGTCAAAGTCGGCATTGAAGGCCGTGCAGACGAGCGGATGCAGCTGGATGGCCTTGCCTTCGACCAGGATCGGTTCGAAGGCCTGGATGCCCAGGCGGTGCAGCGTCGGTGCGCGGTTCAGAAGAACCGGATGCTCGCGGATAACCTCGTCGAGGATATCCCAAACTTCAGGCTTTTCCTTTTCAACCAGCTTCTTCGCCTGCTTGACGGTCGAGGAATAACCCTTGGCGTCGAGGCGGGCGTAGATGAACGGCTTGAACAGTTCGAGCGCCATCTTCTTCGGCAGGCCGCACTGGTGCAGCTTCAATTCCGGACCCGTCACGATAACCGAACGACCGGAATAGTCGACGCGCTTGCCGAGAAGGTTCTGACGGAAGCGGCCCTGCTTGCCCTTCAGCATGTCGGACAGCGACTTCAGCGGACGCTTGTTGGCGCCGGTGATGACGCGGCCACGGCGACCGTTGTCGAACAGCGCGTCCACAGATTCCTGCAGCATGCGCTTTTCGTTACGGATGATAATGCCAGGCGCGCGCAGTTCGATCAGCCGCTTCAGACGGTTGTTACGGTTGATGACGCGGCGGTAGAGATCGTTCAGGTCGGAGGTCGCAAAGCGGCCGCCGTCCAGTGGCACCAGCGGACGCAGGTCCGGCGGGATGACCGGAACGACCTTCATGATCATCCATTCCGGGCGATTGCCAGATTCCATGAAGTTCTCAACGATCTTCAGGCGCTTCATCAGCTTTTTCTGCTTCAGGTCCGACGTGGTGTCGGCCAGGTCCTGACGCAGTTCGCCGGCGATGCGCTCGAGGTTCATCGAGGCCAGCATTTCGAAAATGGCTTCGGCGCCGATCATGGCGGTGAACTGGTCTTCACCATATTCATCGACCGCCATCATGTATTCTTCTTCGGACAGAAGCTGGTTCTGCTTCAGGGCGGTGAGGCCCGGCTCCGTGACGATGTAGTTTTCGAAGTAGAGAACGCGCTCCACATCCTTCAACGTCATGTCGAGCAAAGTCGAGATGCGCGACGGCAGCGACTTCAGGAACCAGATATGAGCAACCGGAGCTGCGAGCTCGATATGGCCCATGCGCTCGCGGCGAACGCGCGACAGCGTCACTTCAACACCGCACTTTTCGCAGATGATGCCCTTGTACTTCATGCGCTTGTACTTGCCGCACAGGCATTCATAATCCTTGATAGGACCAAAGATACGAGCGCAGAACAGACCATCGCGCTCCGGCTTGAACGTGCGGTAGTTGATGGTCTCAGGCTTTTTGATTTCGCCATACGACCAGGACAGGATCTTCTCCGGCGAAGCGATCGAAATCCGGATGGAATCGAAATGCTGCGCAGGGACCTGCGGATTGAAAAGGTTCATGACCTCTTGGTTCATGCCTATCTCCTTGTGGGGCCTTAAGCCCTCAGCTTGGCAGCGGATGCGGCCCTTCCCGGGAAGCCGCTCCACGCCCTAAACGACAATAACCGCGAAATGCGGCAAAAGTCCCGCGCCGGTTGCTATCTACAGCCGGCGGGGGACGGCGCGCGCATCTCAATGCGCGCGCCCCACTGTCACTGTTATTCCGCAGCGTCCGGTAACGGGTTGGCGCCGTCAGCCGTTTCGAGCTTGGAATTTTCCAGCTCGACCGACAGACCAAGCGACCGCATTTCCTTGACGAGAACGTTGAAGCTTTCCGGAATACCGGCTTCGAACGTATCGTCACCACGAACAATGGCTTCATAGACCTTCGTACGGCCGGCCACGTCGTCGGATTTCACCGTCAGCATTTCCTGCAGGGTGTAGGCGGCGCCGTAGGCTTCCAGAGCCCAGACTTCCATTTCCCCGAAGCGCTGACCGCCGAACTGCGCCTTACCACCGAGCGGCTGCTGGGTGACGAGCGAGTAAGGACCGATCGAGCGTGCATGGATCTTGTCGTCAACCAAGTGGTTGAGCTTGATCATGTACATGTAGCCGACGGTGACCTTGCGGTCGAAGGCTTCACCGGTACGTCCATCATAGAGCACCGACTGGCCGGACGTATGCAGGCCCGCGCGGGTCAGCATCGCGGAAACGTCGCTCTCATGCGCACCATCGAAGACCGGCGTGGCGATTGAGACGCCGCGCTTCGCCTGATCGGCAAGACGCAGCAGCGAGTCGTCGTCGAACCTCGACACTTCGTCATGCGACTCGCTGGCGTAAAGATCCACCAGTTCGGTGCGCAGTTCGGTGATGTCGTGATGCTTCTGGTAATCCTCGAGCATCTGGCCGATCTTCCGACCCATGCCGGCGCAAGCCCAGGCCAGATGGGTTTCGAGGATCTGACCGACGTTCATGCGCGAAGGCACGCCCAGCGGGTTCAGCACGATATCGACATGCGTACCGTCTTCGAGGAACGGCATGTCCTCGACCGGAACGATGCGCGAGACAACGCCCTTGTTACCATGACGGCCGGCCATCTTGTCGCCTGGCTGGATCTTGCGCTTCACGGCGACGAAGACCTTGACCATCTTCATCACGCCCGGAGGCATTTCATCGCCGCGCTGGACCTTCTCGACCTTGTCCATGAAGCGCTGTTCAAGGCGCGACTTGGATTCGTCGTACTGGCCACGCAGGGCTTCGAGCTCGCTCTGAACCTTTTCGTTCTCGACGGCAAACATCCACCATTGCGAACGCGGATATTCCGAGATGACGGAATTGTTGAGCTCGACGCCCTTCTTGAAGCCCTTCGGACCGGCAATCGCGATCTGGCCACGCAGCATGTCGAGCAGACGGCCATAGACGTTGCGGTCCAGGATAGCCTGTTCGTCGTCGCGGTCCTTGGCGAGGCGTTCGATTTCCTCGCGTTCGATCGCCATAGCGCGCTCGTCCTTTTCAACGCCGTGGCGGTTGAAAACGCGAACTTCAACGATGGTACCGAACGTACCCGGCGGCATGCGCATCGACGTGTCGCGCACGTCGGAGGCCTTTTCACCGAAGATGGCGCGCAGAAGCTTTTCTTCCGGCGTCATCGGGCTTTCGCCCTTCGGCGTGATCTTGCCGACCAAAATGTCACCCGGCTGAACCTCAGCACCGATATAGACAATACCGGCTTCGTCGAGGTTGCGCAGCGCTTCTTCCGAAACGTTCGGAATGTCGCGGGTGATTTCTTCCGGACCGAGCTTGGTGTCACGGGCCATGACTTCGAATTCCTCGATATGGATCGAGGTGAAGACGTCTTCCGAGACGATACGCTCCGACATGAGGATCGAGTCCTCATAGTTGTAGCCGTTCCAGGGCATGAACGCGACCAGCGCATTGCGGCCGAGCGCGAGATCGCCGAGGTCGGTCGACGGACCGTCCGCAATGATATCGCCCTTGTTCAGAATATCGCCGACGGCGACCAGCGGACGCTGGTTGACGCAGGTGTTCTGGTTCGAACGCTGGAACTTCTGCAGCCGGTAGATATCAACGCCGGACTTCGACGGATCGAGATCCTCAGTGGCGCGGATAACGATACGCGTTGCGTCGACCTGGTCGACCACGCCGCCGCGACGGGCAGCAATGGCAGCACCGGAGTCACGCGCAACGATCGGCTCCATGCCGGTCCCGACGAACGGGGCTTCGGCACGCAGAAGCGGCACGGCCTGACGCTGCATGTTCGAGCCCATGAGCGCGCGGTTGGCGTCGTCGTTTTCCAGGAACGGAATGAGCGCGGCTGCGACGGAGACGAGCTGCTTGGGCGAAACGTCCATCAGGTTGATGGTGTCGCGCGGTGACAGCATGACTTCGCCGGCATGACGGCAAACGACGAATTCCTCGACGAACTGTCCCTCAGGGGAAAGCTCGGCGTTGGCCTGGGCAACGTAGTACTTGGCCTCTTCCATTGCTGAAAGATAGATAACGTCCTTCGTCACGACGCCGTCGATGATCTTACGATACGGGCTTTCGATGAAGCCGTACTTGTTGACCCGTGCGAAGGTGGCCAGCGAGTTGATCAGACCGATATTCGGGCCTTCAGGCGTTTCGATCGGGCAGATACGGCCATAGTGCGTCGGATGAACGTCGCGGACTTCGAAGCCAGCGCGCTCGCGGGTCAGACCGCCCGGTCCAAGAGCCGAGAGACGGCGCTTGTGAGTGATTTCCGACAGCGGATTCACCTGGTCCATGAACTGCGACAGCTGCGAGGAGCCAAAGAATTCGCGAACGGCAGCGGCGGCCGGCTTGGCGTTGATCAGATCCTGCGGCATGACCGTGTCGATTTCGATCGACGACATGCGCTCCTTGATGGCGCGCTCCATGCGCAGCAGGCCGAGGCGATACTGGTTTTCCATCAGCTCGCCGACCGAACGGACACGGCGGTTTCCGAGGTTGTCAATATCGTCGATTTCCCCCTTGCCGTCACGCAGTTCGACGAGCATCTTGACCACGGCCAAGATGTCTTCCTTGCGCAGAACGCGAACGGTATCGGCGACATCGAGATCGAGACGCATGTTCATCTTCACGCGGCCAACGGCCGAGAGATCGTAGCGCTCAGCATCGAAGAACAGCGAGTTGAACATCGCTTCAGCCGAATCCATGGTCGGCGGCTCACCCGGACGCATGACGCGGTAGATGTCGAACAGTGCGTCCTGACGGTTCTCGTTCTTATCGGCAGCCAGCGTGTTGCGGATATAAGCGCCGACATTGATATGGTCGATGCCGAGAACCGGAATCTCTTCGAAGCCTGCGTCGAGAATGATCGGCAACGTCTTTTCATCGATTTCGTCGCCGGCTTCGAGGTAGATCTCGCCGGTTGCGAAATTGACGATGTCTTCAGCCAGATAGTTGCCGTAGAGGTCTTCGTCTGTGGCGCGCAGAGCCTTCAGGCCCTTGTCCTGCAGCTGGCGCAGCAGACGCGGGGTCAGCTTTTTGCCGGCCTCGACAACCACTTCGCCGCTATCGGCATCGACCATGTCGGACAGCGTCTTGGAACCCTTCAGGGTCTCCGGCTGGAACGGCACGCGCCATCCCTTGCCATCACGCTGATAGTTCGACTTGGAATAGAAGGTCGACAGGATCTCTTCGCCGTCCATCCCCAGCGCCATCAGCAGCGAGGTCGCGGGAATCTTGCGGCGACGGTCGATACGCGCGTGAACGATGTCCTTGGCGTCGAATTCGATATCGAGCCAGGAACCACGATAGGGGATCACGCGGGCAGCAAACAGCAGCTTGCCCGAGGAATGGCTCTTGCCCTTGTCGTGGTCGAAGAACACGCCCGGCGAGCGGTGCATCTGCGAAACGATAACGCGCTCGGTACCGTTGACGATGAAGGTACCGTTGTTGGTCATCAACGGCATGTCGCCCATGTAGACCGACTGTTCCTTGATGTCCTTGATCGAGCGGGCACCCGTATCCTCATCGATATCGAACACGATCAGGCGCAGCGTCACCTTCAAAGGTGCGGCATAGGTCAGGTCGCGCTGGCGGCACTCGTCAACGTCAAACTTCGGCGGCTCGAATTCGTAGGACACGAATTCCAGCATCGAGGCACCGGAAAAGTCGGTGATCGGAAAGACGGACTTGAAAACAGTTTGCAGCCCCTCGTCGGGACGACCGCCTTCGGGCTCGTCAACCATGAGGAACTGATCATAAGACGCCTTCTGAACCTCAATGAGGTTCGGCATTTCTGCGACTTCTGGAATTTTTCCGAAAAACTTGCGTACGCGCCTGCGACCGTTAAAGGAAAGGGTCTGAGCCATCGTCGCTCCTTGTCAGTTTGCACCCGGGCCTGCAACAGACGGAAACCGCTGGCCAGGCGGTACCGTCAATCATGGATCATCAATCTCGTTCCAGTTCAGAGGGCCAGGCCGGTTTGCCTTGAGCGTCTGATCGGAACCATCCTCTTGAGAACCCATTACCCAAAAGCCGTTTTACCGGTTTTTGGGTAATGATTTCC
>Ga0308163_10003056_pt1 | contig 14379 bp, 10 predicted proteins | sample PhyTR1_FD_201037 | JGI IMG/M metagenome (GOLD analysis project Ga0308163, IMG submission 201037) | Phyllosphere microbial communities from UC Gill Tract Community Farm, Albany, California, United States - DLSLT.R1 | ecosystem: Host-associated > Plants > Phyllosphere > Unclassified | place: USA... | reverse complement strand
GGGCCGGCTTGCGGTGGGGGAGGACTTCAACATGCTCGACTGCGTTGCCATGAACCTGGCGCTGTGCGGTGGCCAGGTGGCGCTGTTCGGGGGCGACTACTGGTTCAATTCGCCGCTCAGCCAATGGGGCGCGGTGGTCACCTACCGACCGCTGCCCGCGGTCTACCTGCGTGCGGCTGCGTACCAGATCAACCCCCGCTATGCCGATGAACGTGGGGGTGGCCTGCGCCTGGCACCGGCCGGCACGGTCGGCACCCTCACACCGCTGGAACTGGGCTGGGAGCCGTCATTCGATGGGCGCAAGGGTCGGTATGCGGTGGGTGGCTGGTACAGCAGTGCGCCGCGTGAGGACGCGGTGCAGCCGCTACCGATCCCTGCGGGCGGCGGCATGGCGTTGCTGCGCACCGGTGCCTACGGCGGATGGGCCAGCGCGCAGCAGCAGCTGACCCACGGCAACGCAAGCAGCGAATCATCGGGATTGCGGACCCAGCTGGCCTTCGCACAGGGTGATCGCCGCACTGGCGAGATCGACCAGATGATCAGCCTGCAGCTCGTCCACACCGGAACCATCCGCGCGCGGCCGGATGACCGCATCGGCCTGGGGCTTGCCAGTACCCGGGTCAATCCGCGCGTGGCCGACAGCCAGCGACAGCGCCACCGCGGTCCGCCCGCAAGGCGCGAGCAGGTCGCCGAGGTCTTCTACGGCTGGAAGCCCGCCGCCGGACTGGACCTGCAGCCCGGTGTCCAGTACGTGCGCCACCCCGGTGGGCTGGCATCGCGCAAGGATGCGGTGGTCGTAGGCTTCAAGGCGGACGTGCGCTTCTGAGCCGTCTCAGCGTTCGCCGGTTTCATCATCCAGGCTGATGATGCCGCGGCGCAGGGCCATGGTGACCGCATGCGTGCGGTCACCGACGCCCAGCTTCTCCATGATGCTTTTCATGTGCGCTTTGACGGTCTGCTCGGAAATCTGCATCTGCTCGCCCACGCGCCGGTTGGACATGCCGGCCGCAACGTGGACCAGCACTTCGGTTTCGCGCGGGGACAACCGGTCTTCCACCACGTGGGCCGCGATGCTGGCGGCCAGTTGAGCCGGAATGGCAGCGCGGCGACCGCCAGCGACGCTGCGGATGGTGTCGATCAGCTCATGCCGCAGCATGTCCTTGAGCAGGTAGGCACTGGCGCCGGCCTGCAGCGCGCGTACCGCGCGGACATCGCCGCGGTACGTCGTCAACACGATGATGCGGGCCTTGGGATCCTGTGCACGGATGCGCATGATGGCTTCAACGCCATCGATGCCGGGCAGCTGCAGGTCCATCAGCACCACCTCCGGGTGCAGCCGCAGATAGCATTCCACCGCCTGTTCGCCATCGGCGGCTTCGCCCACCAGATGCATGTCCGACTGGGTGGACAGCAGCGCGCCCAGGCCATCGCGCAGCAGCGGATGGTCGTCGACGATCAGCACGCCGATGGAATCGTTGGGGTTCATGCTGGAGGTTTCCTGTTGGGCAGCCAGCGTCGCCATGGGGAGCGGCGTTGCCGGTAGATGCGATTGGCGGGCACCGACAGCGCGATCTCGGTGCCCAGCCCGGGACGCGACCAGACGCGCAGTTCTCCGCCCAGTCGGCGCGCGCGCTCGCGCATGCCCTGCATGCCCCAGTGGCCGTCGGCGGCGCCGTGGGTGTCGGTCATGCCGCGGCCGTCATCGCGCACGTGAAGCAGCAGGCAACTGCGCCCGTAGGCCAGTTCCACTTCGATCGCCCCGGCCTGGGCATGGTGCAGGGCGTTGCGGATCGCTTCGCGACCGATCAGGAAGACTTCTTCGGCCGCGTGGGCCTGCAACGGCGGTGCCGCCCCTTCGATGGTCAGCCGTAGTGGATTGACGCCCTGGCCGGCGAACTCTTCATGCACATGGGCCAAGGCGGTCACCAGGTCCTGGCCGGCAGCCGGGCCGTCGCGCAGCGCCGCAACGCGTTCGCGGCCTTCGGCGAGGTTCTGCTCGGCCAGCTGCATGGCCGCCTCCAGGCTGCTGCGCACGGCGGGCGAGGCGTGGGCGGACTGGCTGATGGCATGCAGGCGCAGGATCAGGCCCTGGCTGCCCTGCAGCAGGGTGTCGTGCAGGTCGCGCGCGATCCGCTCGCGTTCGCCGTGGCGCTCCTGCAAGCGGGCGCGCACCAGCGCGGCAAGCTGCCCACTGCGGATGCGCACGGCCATCACCAGCAGGGCCAGCACCGCCAGCACGCACAGCAGCTTGAACCACAGCGTCTGCATGAAGGTGGGGGCGATCTGGAAAGTGCGTGCCGCCGGGGTGCTGCTCCAGACTCCATCTTCGTTGGCGGCCATCACCTCGAAGCGGTAGGTTCCGGGCATGAGGTTGGTGTAGTGCGCGCGGGTCTGGCTGCCTGCCTCCTGCCAGCTGCTGTCCACGCCGGACAGCTGGTAGCGGTAGCGGGTGCGCTCGGGTCGCGCCAGTGACAGCGCTACGTAGTCGATCTGCACCTGGTCGGTGCCGGCGGGAAGCCGCAGTCCGTCGCGCAGCAGTGCATGCTGCCCATCAAAGGACACCTCGCCGATGCGCACGTCCGGCGCACGTTCGTTGCGATGGGGCAGGGTGGTGTCCAGCCACGCCAGGCCCTGGTTGGTCGCCAGCCACAGCAACCCATCATCGGCCAGCATCGCCGTGGCGGTGGGGCTGCTCTGCAGCGCGATGCCCGGCATGCCGTCGGCATCGTCGAACAGGCGCGGGGAGAGCGCGCGAGCGCTGCCTGCCGCCGCCCGCAGCGCATCGGCATCGGTGCGCAGCAGGCCGCGGCTGCCGTTCAACCAGCGCGTGCCCGTTGCTTCACCGGCGATGCCGGTAATGCCTTCCAGCACGCCGGGGATATCGGCCTGCAGCACGTGGAAGCGCGCGCCTTCCCGTGCGGCAAGGCCGGATTCGCCGGCGACCAGCAGTTCCTCACCGCGTGCGTACACGGCGGTGACTGGACCGACATCCAGGCCCTGCGCCGGACCGTAAGCGCGTACCGAGCGGCCATCGACCACGTGCAGCGTGCCATCGTCATGCCCGACCAGCACACGCCCGCGTCCATCGACGCTGACCAGGCTGCAACTGCGTGCGGGCAGACGCGGATCATTGCGCCATCGACCGTCCTTGAAGTGCAGCGTGTAGGGGCCGGCACACGCCCACGCTTCGTCCTGCGTGGCGAAGAACACCGAATTGAAGGATTGCCCGGCGGTCCAGCTCGGCGCGGCGAACGCTACCGTCCGGCCAGCGGTACGTCGGTACAGCACGTCATCATGGAACAGCCATAGTGGAACAGCAGACCGCAGGCTGGCGCGCTGCATCGCCGCCGCGCCGGCGTGGACCAGGCTGCGTTGCAGGTCGAACATCCGCAGGTCGTCATCGTAGCCCTGCACCTGGCCACCCGCGGTGCGGTACAGGGTCCGGTACGGCCCCGACGAACCGACATCCTGCAGCGCATGCACGCTGCGCGCACGGAACCGGTTCAGGCCCAGGTTGGTGCCGATCCAGATGTTGCCTTCGCGGTCTTCCAGCAGCGGCGAGGCCGAGGTCGACGTCAGTCCCTGCGCCATGTCGAAGCTTTCCAGCAGTGTGGGCTGGGTGCCGTCGAAGCTGAGCCGGAACACGCCGCCACTGCCGATGCGGGTGCCCCACAGGCTGCCATCGCGCGCGAACAGGATGCGATCGGCGCGCAGGTCGGCAAGGCGTCGGGATTCGCGTTGCGCGGGCGACAGCACGGTGCCGTTGCGCGCCACCGGCAGGATGCCGCGTCGCCGGTCGGCCAGCCACAGGCTGCCATCGGCGCGCTCGGCCAGCACCGACTGCGGTGATGCCTCCACCTCCGTGGGCTCGAACCGCTTGGCGCCGTGCGGAAGCCGCCACAGTGCGTTGCCGGCCAGCAGCCACAGCGTTCCCTGGTGGTCGCGCTGCAGCCAGTGCGCGGGCTGGGAGGGAACCTGCATCGCCGGCGTGGGCGGCTGCCACTGTTGGCCGTCGTACCAGCGCAGGCCGCCCTTGAGCGCCGCCCACAGCCGTCCACCGCCATCGCGCGCCATGCGCGGCACCGGGCCGTTGGGGACATCGCGCCCGGTAAGGAAACTGCGCAGCCGGTCTGGGTGCAGATGGCTGATGCCGGCCTGGAAATAACCGATCCACAGGCTGTCGTCGTGGTCCAGCAGCAACGACACCATGTTGGTGGACGGGAAGCTGCTGCCCGGCGGCGCCGCGTCGCGCTCGAAGCGGTGGCCATCGAACCGGTAGAGCCCGGATCCGGTTGCCAGCAGCAGTGTGCCCTGGCGATCCTGCGCGATGTCCCAGACATCACCCGGCGCACCCTGGCCGACGCGCCAGGCGCTGTGCTGGAAGCCGGGCAGCCCGGCCTGCGCCCGCGGTGGCACCGGCAGCGCCGCACGCGCGGCCATCGGCACCGCGACCCACAGCAACACCCCCTGCAGCAGGCAGGTGCACACGTGGCGCAGCAGCAGGGAAGGTGCAAGCGGCATGCTGCATTCTCGCAGGCCGGGGGCACTGGCGGCCTACCCGATCGGGGCAGGTGGGCCGGTGCTGGATCAGGTAACCATGCAGGCCTGTCCACGGGAGGGTGGAATGCAGCGTCTGTTCGTGATGTTTCCTGATCGTGCCCCGGGTATCGGCCTGCTGTGGATACGGCTGTGCCTGGCGGTTGCGATGTGCTCGCCCTGGCCGGTGGCCGCGTGGCAGCAATGGGGCGCGGCCTCGGCGGCGCTGCTGCTGGCCCTCGGCGGGCTGACCCCGCTGGCCGTGGCGTTGGCTACGCTGGTGTTGTGGACCGGGGAGGACGGCGCGGCGCTGGTCCTGCTGCCTGCTTGCCTGTTGCTGCTCGGTCCCGGCGCCTACTCGCTGGATGCCTGTCTGTTCGGTCGGCGGGTGCTGCTGGCCGCCCGGCGGGTGCCCCCCCCGAAAGAGTGAGCGTGCTGCCCACCCCGTCGGGGGTAGGGCCTCGGCGCGTCTGCCGCCACGCTATGCACTCCCCACCACGAGCACTGCCGATGGCCACCGACACCCCGTGCCGCGGCGCACCTTCGGCGATGCCTGGTCTCAATGCGGGGCAGGCGGCAGCGGTCCGCCGCGCGCAGGCGTTCATGGAGCAGAACCTCGGCCAGCCGATCGACGTGGTGCAGATCGCCGCCGCTGCGTGTGTCAGCCGCTTCCACCTCGCCCGCTTGTTCCGCAGCGCCACCGGGCTCAGCCCGACCGGATGGCTGCGCCAGCGTCGCATCGAGCAGGCCCGCCACTGGTTGCGCGAAGGCTCGCAGCCGGTCGGCCGTATTGCCAGCGAACTGGCGTTCTTCGACCAGAGCCATTTCAGCCGCAGTTTCCGCGCCGCCACCGGTTGCAGCCCGCGCCGTTACGCGCTGCACGCTGCGTCTCCTTACTGATTCCCTCCCACCCTCCCTGGAGCCAACCGCATGAACAAGGCCACCGCCGTCCCCGGCAACGCGCTGCTGTCCCCGACCGACCACGCGCTGGTGCTGATCGACCATCAGTCGCAGATGGCGTTTGCCACCCACACCATCGACATCTCCGCGCTGCGCAACAACGTCGCGTTGATCAGCAAGGGCGCCAAAGGCTTCAAGGTGCCGGTGGTGCTGACCACCGTGGCGGAGAAGTCGTTCTCCGGTCCGCTGTTCGCGGAACTGCCGGCGATCTTCCCGGGCCAGCCGGTGTTCGACCGCACTTCGATGAACGCCTGGGAAGACCAGGGCGTGATCGATGAGATCAACCGCATCGGCAAGCAGCGCCTGGTCATCGCCGGCCTGTGGACCAGCGTCTGCATCGTCGGCCCGACCCTGTCGGCGATCGAGCAGGGCTTCGAGATCTATGTCATCACCGACGCCTGCGGCGACGTGAGCGAGGAGGCGCATGAGCGCGCCGTCACCCGCATGGTGCAGGCCGGCGCGGTGCCGATCACCAGCGTGCAGTACCTGCTGGAGCTGCAGCGCGACTGGGCGCGCAGTGAAACCTACGACCTCACCACCGGCATCGCCCGCGAGCATGCAGGGGGCTACGGGGTGGGAATCCAGTACGCCAAGACCATGTTCGGCGCACAGGAAGGCGGTCACTGAGCATGGGCAGCAGCCATGCCCTGGACGTGGCGCTGCTGATGCTGCGCGTGGCGGCGGGAGGATTCCTGTTGCCACACGCGCTGGGCAAGTTGTTCGGCTGGTTCAACGGCCCGGGCCTTGCCGGTTTTGCCGGCGAGCTGCGCGGGTTCGGCCTGCCTGCCGCGGCACCGTTGCCGCTGCTGCTGGCGGGGGTACAGGTGCTGGCCGGGCTGTCGGTGCTGCTCGGCTGGCAGACCCACCTCGCCGCGCTGGTCGGCGCAGCGTTCATTGCGTTCACCGCGCTGCTGGCGCTGCCACGCGGGTGGTTCTGGATGCGCGGCGGCGTGGAGTACCCGGTGATGTGGACGCTGCTGCTGCTGTCGGTCGCGCTGGCTGGCGCCGGTACGTTCTCGCTTGATTCCTTCCTTGCTTCCCCTGGAGTGCCGTCATGAGCCCCGACCCCACCCTGCCTGGCCGCCGCGAGGTGCTGCTGGGGGCTGGCGCGGCACTCGCGCTGGGCCTGGCCGGCCGCGACCTGGCAGCGGCTTCTTCCCCCTCATCGCAGGAGCGTCGCATGAGCACGCTGGTCATCCGCAATGCCCGCATCACCACCCTCGACCCGGCGCAGCCGCACGCACAGGCACTGGCCGTGCAGGACGGGCGCATCGTCGCCGTCGGCAGCGACGAGGACATCATGCGCGGCTGGTCCGCTGAGGCAACAATCATTGATGCTCAGGGGCGCCGGCTGGTGCCCGGGCTCAATGACAGCCATACCCACCTGATCCGCGGTGGACTCAACTACAACCTGGAACTGCGCTGGGACGGCCTGCGCTCGCTGGCCGATGCGTTGGCCATGCTGAAAGTGCAGGTCGATCGCACGCCCGCACCGCAATGGGTGCGCGTGGTCGGTGGCTTCACCGCTGCCCAGTTCAGCGAAAAGCGCCTGCCGACGCTGGAAGAAATCAACACCATCGCCCCGGATACGCCGGTGTTCCTGCTGCACCTGTACGACCGCGCGCTGCTCAACCGTGCTGCGCTGCGGGCCTGCGGCTATGACAAGAACACGCCGGATCCGCCCGGTGGGCAGATCGTGCGCGACAAACTGGGCAATCCCACCGGCCTGCTGCTGGCCAAGCCGAACGCGGTGATCCTGTACGCCACGCTGGCCAAGGGCCCCAGGCTGCCGATCGAGTACCAGGCCAATTCGACACGCCATTTCATGCGCGAGCTGAACCGGCTGGGGATCACCTCGGTGATCGATGCCGGCGGTGGCTTCCAGAACTATCCCGAGGATTACCAGGTCATCGAACAGCTGCACCGCGATGACCAGCTCAGCGTGCGCATCGCCTACAACCTGTTCACCCAGAACAAGGGCGGTGAAGTCGGTGACTTCCAGCGCTGGAGCGAGATCCTGCAACCACGCCAGGGCGACGACCTGCTGCGCCACAATGGCGCGGGCGAGATGCTGGTGTTCTCCGCGGCGGACTTCGAACTGTTCAACGAACCACGACCGGAGTTGCCGCCGGAACTGGAGCCGGAACTGCATGACGTGGTGCGGCTGCTGGTGGAAAAGCGTTGGCCGTTCCGCATCCATGCGACCTACGACGAAAGTATCTCGCGCATCCTGGACGTCTACGAGCAGGTCAACCGCGAGGTGCCGTTCGACGGCCTGCACTGGTTCATCGACCACGCCGAGACCATCACCCCGCGCAACATCGAGCGCATCCGCGCGATGGGTGGCGGGCTGGCGATCCAGCACCGCATGGCCTACCAGGGCGAGGCGTTCGTCGAACGCTACGGCGTGCAGGCGGCACGCCACACGCCGCCGGTCAAGCGGATGCTGGCCGAAGGCATCCCGGTGGGTGCCGGCACCGACGCCACGCGCGTGGCCAGCTACAACCCGTGGGTCGCGCTGTCGTGGCTGGTCACCGGCCGTACCGTGGGCGGGCTGGCACTGCATGGCGATGAAAACCTGCTGGAACGCGAACAGGCGCTGCGTCTGTGGACCCAGGGCAGCGCGTGGTTCTCCGGCGATGAAGACCACAAGGGCACGCTGAAGGCCGGCCAGCTGGCCGATTTCATCGTGCTGTCGGCCGATTACTTCCGCGTGGACGACAACCAGATCGCCGACATCATCAGTGTGCTGACCGTGCTGGGCGGACGCATCGTGCACGCCGGCGAAGACTACGACGGGCTGGCACCGGTACTGCCGCCGGCAATGCCGGACTGGTCACCGGTCAACCGCTTCGGCGGCTACCACGTCGGCGGCACGGCCACGGGTCTGGCGATGGCGCATCACCATCACCACGGCGCGTCCTGTGCCACCCACGGCGCACACGGCCATGCGGCACAGCATGCGGCGCCTACCGGTGACCTGCAGGCTTTCTGGGGTGCCATGGGCTGCTCGTGCTTCGCGTTCTGACCCTCGCCGTGCTGGCACTGCCTGCGCTGGCACAGGCGCGGGCGCAGGCCGGCTGCGAGGCGGGCCATTGCAGCGCACTGGGCAACGGCGATGTGCAGTGGGACGCCTCGCTGCGGCTGCGTGGGATGTACTTCGACCCCACCCGCTTCGGCATTGGCGGCAGCGAAGATGGCTATGGCCTGCTGCGCGGGCTGGGATCGGCGACGTATCGCCGCGATGACTGGCAGGCGCGCGTGCAGCTGGGCGTGCATGCCGAACAGGGACGCGCCGGTGGACCCGGCGGCACCGATCAAGGTGCGCTGGACGTGCAGCAGGTCTACTGGCGCTGGCAGGGGCGGCACGCTTGGCTGCAGCTGGGACGGCAGGAAGCCAGCTACGGCAGTTCGCGGTTGCTGTCGGTGCGCGATGGACCGAACATCCGGCTGGGGTTCGATGGCGTGCGGCTGGGCTGGCGTGGCGCAGCCGGCCGGCTGGATCTGCTGGCGCTGCGCGTGGTGGACAACCGCCCCGGCGCGTTCGACGACCGCGGCGAGCCGGGTGCCCACCTGTGGGGCGCGTACGCGACCAGCGCAGCAAGGGGCAGCAGCGGTCAATGGGATGGCTACCTGCTGGATTACCAGCGCGACGGCGCACGCTTCGCCGACGGCAACGGGCGCGAACGGCGGCAGACGCTGGGTACGCGCTGGTTCGGCCAGGCCGATGCACTCGATTGGAACGTGGAGGCAGTGGCACAGCGGGGTCATCTGGACACCGCCACGCAGCGGCTGCAGGTCCGTGCCTGGACGCTGGCCAGCGATACCGGCTGGCGCTGGCACCAGGCGCCGCTGCAACCACGGCTGGGGGTGAAGCTGGACATCGCCAGCGGTGACCGCGATGCGGGCGATGGGCGCCTGCAGACCTTCAATGCGCTGTACCCGAAGTCGTCCTATTTCAGCGAGGCCAGCCTGCTGGCGCCGGCCAACCTGCTCGACGTCCAGCCGACCCTGGACCTGCAGCTCAGCGAGCGCCTCAGCACCCAGCTGGGCGTGCAGCTGGCCTGGAAACAACAGCGCAGCGATGCGGTGTACACCACGCCGGCACCGCTGCTGCCGTTGCCCGGCAGTGGCGGTGGCGCGCGCCGCATCGGCACCCAGTACAAGGCCGAAACCCGCTGGCAGGCCAGCGATGACTGGCTATGGCAATGGCAGCTGGCCTGGGTGGATGCCGGTCCGGCACTGCGCCAGGCCGGTGGCCGCAACACTCTTTTTGCCTCCATCGTAGGAGCGTGGCAATGGTAAACACCGCATCCCCCGCTGCACCCGGCGCCTGGGCGCCGCTGCAGATCAGCATGTTCCGCGCGTTGTGGTTGGCCATCATGGGCAGCAACATCGGCACCTGGGTCAACGACGTGGCCGCGGCCTGGGTGATGGCCGAACGCACCGGCTCGCCGCTGATGGTCGCGCTGGTGCAATCGGCCACCACCGTGCCGATCGTGCTGCTGGCACTGGTGGCCGGCACGCTGGCCGACATCGTCGACCGTCGCCGCTACCTGCTGGCCACCCAGGGCTGGATGCTGGCGGTGGCCGGCACCATGGCCGTGCTGACCCACCTGGACATGCTCAGCCCGACCCTGCTGGTGGTGCTCACCTTCTGCATGGGCTGCGGCGCGGCGATGGCGATGCCGGCGCAGGCGGCGATCGTGTCCGAACTGGTACCGCCGCCGATGCTGGCCTCGGCAGTGGCGCTGAACTCGATCGGCATCAACATCGCGCGTTCGCTGGGCCCGGCCATCGGCGGGGTGATCGTCGCCCAGCTGGGGGCTACGTGGGCGTTCGGCTTCAATGCGATCAGCTTCGCCGCCATGCTGGTGGTGCTGCTGCGCTGGAAGCGTGATCCGAAGGTCGCCAGCCTGCCGCCGGAAGGCTTCGGCGCCGGGCTGAAATCCGGCCTGCGCTATGCCAGCCGGGCCGGCCACCTGCAGGCGGTGCTGATCAAATCCGCAGGTTTCTTCTTCTTCGCCAGTGCGATGACCGCGCTGCTGCCGGTGGTGGTGCGCGGGCAGATGCAGGGCGGGGCAGGGCAGTACGGCATGTTGCTGGGCTGCGTGGGCATCGGCGCGGTCAGTGGTGCCCTGCTGCTGCCGAAACTGCGCGCGCGGCTGGACCGTGACCTGCTGGTGCTGCTGGCCACGCTGGCACTGGCGCTGAGCCTGGTCGGGCTGGCCCTGCTGCGCAGCTGGGTGCTGTTGCCGCTGGCGATGCTGGTCAACGGCTTTGCCTGGATCACCGTGCTGTCCTCGCTGCAGATCGCCGCGCAGACCGCGGTTCCGGCGTGGGTGCGGGCGCGTGCGCTGGCGCTGTACATCATGGTGTTTTCGCTCGGCATGGCGGCCGGTGGACTGTGCTGGGGCGCACTCGCCCAGCGCAGCACGCCCACCCTGGCGCTGCTGGTGGCGGCCGTCGGTTCGGTGGTGGCGGGCCTGCTGGTATGGCGCGTGCGCATCTCCGGGACCGAAGAACTGGACCTGCGTCCGGCCGGCCATTGGCCTGCACCGGAACTGTCGGTGGCGGTGGCGCATGACCGCGGACCGGTGCTGGTGACGGTGGAATACCGCATCGATGCCGCCGACCGTGCGGCTTTCCATGCGTGCATGCGGCTGCTTGGCCGCGTGCGCCGCCGCGATGGCGCAGTGCTGTGGGGCGTGGCCGAAGATGTCGCCAGCCCCGGCGTGCACCTGGAGTATTTCCTCACCGCGTCGTGGCTGGAGCACCTGCGCCAGCACGAGCGCATCACCTCCGATGACAAGGCCGTACAGGAGCAGCTGCGTGCGTTGCACCGGGGCGAGCGGCACCCGGTGGTACGTCATTTCGTCGGCGGCAGCGATCCCCTCGAAGCCGCCGTGCCGCACACCCACAGTGACATCTGACCCACTGTTCCATCCACTTCGACAGGAGCCAACCACATGAGCCACTTCGTTACCGTCAAAGACGGCGCCCGCATCTTCTACAAGGACTGGGGCACCGGCCAGCCGATCGTGTTCGCGCATGGCTGGCCGCTCAGCTCCGACGCCTGGGACCCGCAGATGCTGTTCATGGGCCAGAACGGCTTCCGCGTCATCGCCCACGACCGTCGCAGCCACGGACGTTCCAGCCAGACCTGGGACGGCAACAACATGGACACCTACGCCGACGACCTGGCCGCCGTGCTGGAGCAGGCCCAGGTCAAGGACGCGATCCTGGTCGGGCATTCCACCGGTGGTGGTGAAGTGGCGCATTACGTGGGCCGCCATGGCAGCAGCCGCGTGGCCAAGGTGGTGCTGGTCGGTGCGGTGCCGCCGCTGATGCTGCAGACCGCCGACAACCCGGAAGGCACGCCGCTGGACGTCTTCGACGGCATCCGCAAGGGCACCGGCGGTGACCGCTCGCAGTTCTTTCAGGACCTGGCCACGCCGTTCTTCGGTGCCAACCGCGATGGCAACGCGGTCACCCAGGGCATGCGCGATTCGTTCTGGCTGCAGGGCATGCTGGGCGGTGTGAAGGGCCAGTACGACTGCGTGCGTGAGTTCTCTGAAGTGGACTACAGCGAAGACCTGAAGAAGATCGACGTGCCGACGCTGGTGATCCACGGCGACGACGATCAGATCGTGCCGATCAAGGCCGCTGCCGAGAAGTCGATCAAGCTGCTCGCCAACGGTACGCTGAAGGTCTACCCGGGTGCGCCGCATGGCCTGACCTCGACCCACGCCGATCAGTTCAACGCCGACCTGCTGGCCTTCGCCAGGGCCTGATCAGGCCCCACGCACGAGCGGTACATCGGAATGGCCGGAGCGCGTGAGCGCTTCGGCCAGTTCGTTTCCGGCCTTGCCGGATCGCGGTGAAGTACGCAATGACCGGGGTGCCGCGGCGAACCAGGCCACAGCCTGGAGCGTGCACTGTCATCGATGCGACTTGCGGCGCTGTTACAACGAGCAGCGTCCCGCGTGCAGCGCGGCACATTCCGGCAACAACGGGCTAAAGTCCGGCCAGCGCGGGCCGATACGGATGCGTCATTCCGCCTCGGATCCTGTCATGCCGGCTGCCCCCCCCATCCTGCGTTCCGCCTCCCTCCCCCTGCGCCACCTTGCGGCGCGCGCGTGGCCTTCCCTGCAGCATCTGGCCCGGCTCAGCGTGGCCGCCAAGATCAAGGCCAGCCTGCTGGTCTGTGGCCTGGGCCTGGTCACCATTGCCGCGATGTACGGCTGGACCAGCCACGGCAGCGAACGTGCCGCACAGAGCTTCGCGGTCTACCAGCAGGGCACCGGACTGGCCGCCACGCTGGCGGCCGACATCGCCGAAGCCAGGCGGCTGCAGACCCAGTATGCACGCAGTTTCGATGCCGCCGACCGCGATGCGCTGCAGGTTGCCCAGCAGCGGCTGCGGGCCACCTTGCAGCAGCTGCGGGCACTGCCGATGGACGCGACGCGTCGGCAGGCATTGGCCGAACTGACCACCCAGGCCGACGCGTTTGCCGAAGGCATCGCCGCGCTCAACGCGCGCGTGGATGAAATGGGACGTGGTGACGAAGCGATGTCGGCGCAGCTGGCGCAGGCGGCCGACGCCGTGCAGGCGGCGGTGGACGCAACGCAACGCCCGCTGCTGGCCCTGCACGTGCAGCGCATGCGCCGGCAGGAAAGCCTGCTGCTGCTGAGCGGCGACTCCCGGCATGCCGACCGCGCCAGCGAGGAGAAACTCCCGTTCGATCTCGCGCTGGCGGGCCTGCCGGACGATGCGCAGCAGCAGCTGCGCGATCTGATGGATACCTACCAGGGCGCGCTGCTGACCTACACCGCCGCCCGCATGGGGCTGGACGTGGAAGCGCAGTCACTGGTGGATACGGCGGCCAGCATCACCCCCGCGCTGCAGGCCTTCCAACAGGCGCAGGCAGCCAGCCTGGAGCAGGCGCGCAGCCGCCAGCAGGCGCAGGCCACACGCCTGGGTGTGCTGTTCGCCGCCTCGCTGCTGGTGGTGGCCGTGGTGCTGATCGGCACGCTGTTGATGGTGCTGCATGCCGTGCGCCGACCGATCCAGGACACCCTGCGTTTTGCGCAGGACATCGCCGAGGACCGCCTGGATACGGTGTTGCGCGTGCATAACCCGCACGACGAAATCGGCCAGTTGGCGCAGCGGCTGGGCCACATGCAGCAGCAGCTGCGCGCACGCATCGAACACGAACGGGCGGTGGCGCAGGAGAACGCCCGTGCGCGGCAGGCACTGGACAGCGCCTCCACCGGCCTGATGGTGGTCAATCCGCAGGGCGAAGTGACCCATGCCAATCCGGCGTTGCTGCAGACCCTGGGTGCGGGCGGGAACGACGTGCTGGGCCGGCCTGCCCGACAGCTGCATCCAGCGCTGGCGCGGATCGACGGCAGCGGCCGGCGCGAGTACGACATCCAGCACGGCGGCACCACCTGGCAGCTGGTGACCACGCCGATCTTCGAGGCCGGCCAGTCACTCGGCGAGGTGGTGGAGTGGCGCAGCCGTGCGCTGGAAGTCCTGCTGGAAACCGAAGTCGGCGCGCTGGTGGATGCGGCGGCCCAGGGTGAGCTGGCCGGCCGCATTCCGCTGCAGGGAAAGCAGGGCTACGTGCATCGCCTGTCAGCCAGCATCAACCACCTGCTGGCGACCTTCGAACACAACCTCGGCGACCTGCAGGTCCTGCTGGCGGCACTGGCGCGGGGCGACCTGCGCGTACGCATGGAGGGTGAGCTGGACGGGGTGTTCGCGCGCATGCGCGATGATGCCAACGCGACCGTGGACCAGCTGGCGGGCATCGTGGCGGGCATCCAGGACGCGGCGCGCTCGATCGGCGATGCGGCCGGTGAAATCAGCGCAGGCAAT